>Ga0326727_10006459_pt1 | contig 32151 bp, 22 predicted proteins | sample MB2enrmetagenome_FD_207643 | JGI IMG/M metagenome (GOLD analysis project Ga0326727, IMG submission 207643) | Lab enriched peat soil microbial communities from McLean, Ithaca, NY, United States - MB29MY | ecosystem: Environmental > Terrestrial > Soil > Wetlands > Peat | place: USA: New York...
AGCGCGGCAAGGAGCAAGAATATCAGGTTGGTGGCAAGTTTCTGGTTTGCGCCTGCCAGCACCACCGAGCGGGGCGTGTCCGTGACCACGAACAGGAACGGGGGGGCGTCCGGTTCCAGACGCAACTTCTGATAATGGAAAAGTGTCTCAAGTCCGTCGTATCGACGCTCCTCGAATTGTCCCTTGTCGGATTTGGACTCCGAGACGATATCCCAATTTTTTCTGACAACCGGCTCGCCTATGGGTGGCGATTCGGTCTGGCGGCCCAATGCGATCAGCCGGACGCCGTTACGGTCCAGGAGGATCAAACGGCTCTTCGCTGGGAATATCAATCCACTGAAAAACTGGTTGTATTCTTCCAAGTCATAGGAAACCAACAAGACTCCGACACAGGTGCCGTCGTCCAAGACCACCGGATAGCCGAACTGAAAGGCTGGTTTCTTTGAAACCTTGCCGACGACATATTCCCCTGCGCTGAATTTTTTTGTGCGCATGGCGTCCTGAAAGGCGGCACGATCTTCCTCGTTGACTTTTCCCTCGGATGCCAGGGCTGAGGCAAGAACGTCCCCGGAAGGGGCGGCGAAATAAACATTGAGGACCCCGGGGTTGTCCCGGAGGAGCTGGCTGAAAAGGGTGTTGCAGTGGGGGATGTCCAGGTTTTTTACCTCGGGCATGGCGGCCAAGGTTTTTAAGAGCATCTTGTATTGAGAGATTTTCCCCAACTGCGAGTTGGCAATGTTGGTGTTCAGATTCTCGAGTTCAATGTTGGCCTCTGTAAGAGCTTGATCCCGCTGTACAAAGCCGGAGTATAAAATAATCAACAATGCCGGAAGAATGGCGCAAGCCACGAGCAGGTAAAGATTGCGCTCGATATGTCCGGATAAACCACGATGGTTGGTATTCTTGGGGTACGGCATGGCCACTCTTACTGATTTTCCGCAAGGTTACTATTCATCTAATGCAGGCTGTGCGGACAACAGGGTTTGGCCAAAACAGCCTGCCATGTCAATAACACCGATTGCATGACTGCTTGATGGAGAGTCTTTTGTCTAACCCTTTGAGGAGCAATGCCGGTGAAGGCTCAAGATGTCAGAATGTATGGCAATATACGTCCGGGAGTACGGCTGAAGGAAAAATCCGGTCCGGAGCCAGGGCTCCGGGCCGGGTGCTGAAAGTCTCGAATGCTTCAACAGCCTGCAAGAATCCACCTTCATAATGGGCTGTCATGGCGGCTGTTAGGGGGCTGTTAAGGCCTCGTGCTGGACTTCACCGCCAGTACGGTGTCGCCCGCGAGGCTGGATGCGATGTTTCGGATGACAGCGCGGGGGGTGCAGGACGACCGTATGTCGCTCCACGTCTTTCAAGATTCCTGGAGCGGCACCGCTCGATGCCCTGCCCGGCCGGGCCGGCAGGGACCCGGCATTCCCTGTCCAAAGAGAGCCCGAATTTCAAGATGCGACCGCGCAATGGTGTTTTACGTTGACACCTTCGACTATGAAAATGACGGTTTCGGCGATGTTTGATGCCCGATCGCAGATACGGTGTATGCTGTGGGCAACAAACGACATCTGCAGGGCTCGTTCGACTGTGCGTGATTCTTTGACCATATACTCAGTTAGATCTTTGGATAGCCGGTAGTGCATGGACGTTACGTCGTCGGTGGATTCCAGAATATGGCGTGCAATGTCGGCGTCGCCATTTTTGAATGCCAATCCGGCCGCGTCCAAAAGTTTGAGGGACGTGTCAGCCAGGATGTCGAAACTCTGGGGCAGAGTAAGTTGTTGGCTCTCCAACAGCATCACGCACCGATCAGCTATATTTACGGCTTCATCCCCGATACGTTCCACATTGGAAGCGATGCGCAGGCAACCAACAATGAACCGCAGATCGCGGGCAACCGGCTGTTGCAAGGCCAAGAGACGCAGCACCTCAACATCCAGGGAACATTCAAAGCTATCTATTGCGCTGTCGCCATCCATAACATCCAAGGCCAGTTCGCGGTTACGCTCGCGGATTGCCTGAAGCGCTTTGCGAACGGCCCCTTTGGACATGTCCATCATGGTCAAGGAGTCTTCTTTCAATTTGTTGATTTCATTCTGAAAAAGTGGTTCCATTTGATACTTCCTTTAAGGCAAAACCGGATCGTAAGAGAATAGATCTTTGCTTGCACGAGTCAACCTAGCTGTGGGCATCGACCTTGAAAGACGCCGCCCAACAAAAAAGCGATTTGTATATGCTTCATCCGGCGAGTCCAAGTCTTGATACGTATGTTTGGAGCTCTTTTCAAGAGGGTCATACTTCCGAAGCGTTACGGGGGAGCGAGAGGTGAAACGGGAAAGGCCAAACAGGGGCCAAAGCACGGTCAAAAGAAAACCCCGGCCTGGAAATCGTGTCCAAGGCCGGGGCTGAAAAGGCTTGAAAAGCCTTATGCCATGCGATTTGGCGGAGAGGGAGAGATTTGAACTCTCGATCCAGGTTTAAGCCCAGATACTCCCTTAGCAGGGGAGCGCCTTCGGCCGCTCGGCCACCTCTCCGCGCAAATCGGGCTCATACCCATCCGCTCTTTTCCGGTCAAGGGGCAATGTGCGCCTTTGACACCACGTCCCCACCTCGTTACAGCAAAACATTCATACGCCATACAAGGAGCCGTTTGCGATGCACAAGTTCGCGCGCATGGAGCGCCTGCCTCCCTATGTCTTCGCCGTGGTCAACGAACTCAAGATGCAGATGCGCCGCCAGGGCGTGGACATCGTGGATCTGGGCATGGGCAACCCCGACCTGCCCACTCCCAAGCACATCGTCGACAAGCTGGTCGAGTCCGCCCAGAAGGCCGTCAACCACCGTTATTCGGCCTCGCGCGGCATTCCGGGCCTGCGCCTGGCGGCAGCCAACTGGTATCTGCGCCGCTTCGGGGTGGAGCTGGACGCCGATTCCGAGATGGTGGTCACCATGGGGGCCAAGGAAGGCCTGGCCCACCTGGCCCTGGTCATGCTCCAGCCGGGCGACGTGGTCTTCGCCACGGACCCCGCCTATCCCATCCACCCCTTCGCCTCCATCATCGCCGGGGCCGACGTGCGCCGCATCCCCATCGGCAAGGGCCGCGACTTTTTCGAGGACCTGCTGAACGCCACCAAGCAGACCTGGCCCCAGCCCAAGCTGCTCATCCTCAACTATCCCCAGAACCCCACCACCGAGGTGGTGGAACTGGACTTCTTCCAGCGCATCGTTGATTTCGCCAAGGAACACGACCTGCTGGTCATCCACGACCTGGCCTACGCCGACCTGTGCTACGACGGCTACGTGGCTCCCTCCTTCCTCCAGGCCAAGGGGGCCAAGGACGTGGGGGTGGAGTTCTTCTCCCTGACCAAGAGCTACTCCATGGCCGGTTGGCGCGTGGGCTTCTGCGCGGGCAACAAGGACATGGTCCACGCCCTGACCCGCATCAAGAGCTACCTGGACTACGGCATCTTCCAGCCCATCCAGATCGCGGCCACCGTGGCCCTGAACGGCCCCCAGGACTGCGTCCGGGAAATCTGCGAGGTGCACCGCGACCGCCGCGACGCCCTGATCGAGGGCCTGCACCGCGTCGGATGGGAGGTGCCCTCGCCCAAGGCCACCATGTTCGTCTGGGCCCAGATTCCCGAGGAGTTCCGCAAGATGGGCTCGGTGGAGTTCTCCAAGCTCCTGCTCAAGGAAGGCCACGTGGCCGTGTCCCCGGGCCTGGGCTTCGGCCAGTTCGGCGACGACCATGTGCGCTTCGCCCTGGTGGAGAACCGCCACCGCATCAACCAGGCCCTGCGCGGCATCAAGAAAGTGCTTTCGGGGGGCGCGTGAGCTTGAGCGACGGCCGGCCCGTGCGCATAGGCCTGGCCGGGTTCGGCACCGTGGGCCAGGGCCTGGCCGCGATCCTGGCCGAAAGGGTCGACTGGGTGGAACGTCGCCTGGGCCGATCCTTGGCCGTCACCGCCCTGGCCGTGCGCGATCCCTCCAAGCCCCGGGCCGTGCCCTTCCCGGCCGGGGCCCGCTTGGTGTCGGATCCCCTGGAGCTGGCCCGGGCCGACGACGTGGACATCGTGGTGGAGCTCATGGGCGGCCTCAGTGCGGCCGACGCCCTCATCCGGCAGGCCCTGGACTCGGGCAAGCACGTGGTCACGGCCAACAAGCACCTGCTGGCCGAAAAGGGCCAGGAACTCTTCGCCCTGGCGGCGGCCCGGGGCCTGGGCCTCTACTACGAGGCCAGCGTCTGCGGCGGCATCCCCATCGTGCAGACCCTCAAGGAGTCCCTGGCCGGCAACCACATCCTGGCCGTGACCGGCATCCTGAACGGCACCTCCAACTTCATCCTCTCGCGTATGACACGCAAGGGCCTGTCCTACGCCGAGGCCCTCAAGAAGGCCCAGAAGAAAGGTTTCGCCGAGGCCGACCCCAGCCTGGACGTGGGCGGGTTCGACGCGGCCCACAAGCTCACCCTGCTCATCCGCCTGGCCTACGGCCGGGACTACCCCCTGGCCGCCCTGCCTGTGACCGGCATAACCGGAGTCACCCCCCTGGACATCTCCTACGCCCGGGAGTTCGGCTGCGAGGTGAAGCTCATCGGCCAGGCCAAGCTGGTGGACGGCCGGATCATGGCCGGGGTGCATCCCATGCTCCTGTCCCGGTCCTACCTGCTGGCCCAGGTGCATGGGGCCTACAACGCCGTGCGCGTGGTGGGCGACGCCGTGGGCGCGGTGATGCTCTATGGCCAGGGAGCGGGCGGGCGCGTGACCGGCAGCGCCGTGCTGGCGGACATCATGGCCCTGGCCCGCAACGGCCGGGCCCCCAACAACACTGGCTTCCCCGAGAACGTGCTGCCGCAGGCCCTGATCCTGCCTCCCGAGGAGGAGACCAGCCGCCGCTACTTCCGTTTCACCGTGGAGGACGAGCCCGGCGTCCTGGCCGCCCTGGCCAAGGCCCTGGGGGACGTGGGCATCTCCATCTATCAGGCCGTGCAGAAGGTGGACCCGGATGCTCCGGACGAGTCCGTGGTGCCCATCGTGTTCATGACCCACGAGGCCAGGCAGAAGGACGTGGACGCCGCCCTGCGCGCCATCCGGGAGTTCCCCTTCGTCAAGGCCGAGCCCATGCATCTGCGAGTGCTGTAGAGGGGCTGGTCGGGTCGGCCGCGGGAGGCCTCGCAGGCTCTTTGCCTATGAGCCGGTTATTTCTTTGAAACGACTTTGTCGTACGTGCCGTCTTTCCGTATGATTTCCATACCCTTTTCAAAGTCCTTGAGCAGGTCCACAAACTTTGTTTTCTTGGATATGCCCGCCGGTTGGCCGTCTTTTTTGAACAATATGAAATCGTATTGAGCCGGGTTTTCACCGAGGCGCGTCATCAAGTTCAAGGCGACTTCCCGCGGCATGCAGGAAAAATCAATTCTGCCGGAAACAAGTTTCTTTATGTTTTGCTCCTGGGTCGCAACGGTTTCATACTTGATTCCCTCCGATTCCAATTCTTGAGCCCAGAATGTTCCGGCCATTATCCCACCGATGTGGTTTTTCAGGTCTGAAATTGTTTTATAATTTATCTTTCCCTTCTTGAATACAAATACCATATCTATATCAAATATTGATTTAGAAAATTCTATGGCGCTTGACCGTTCGCTATTATAAGAAACTCCAGGAAGTATGTCGATAGATCCGTTTTTAAGCTCTGTCATAGCACGAGCGAATGGGTAATCCTTGGCGATTACGCCGTAGCCGACTTTTTCAAGTGCATCAACAATGATTTCTGACAATATGCCATGGTTTTCTTGAGATTCACTCACATACGGTTCCCAATCATATACGCCCATGACCACGGTCTTGGTTTGAGCAAAAAGGCCGGGATGGATCAAAACGAACCATACGATGAATCCAACTTGCACAGCCTGTTTCATGTATCCAGCCCTCCAGGAGAATGCCGAGCAACGTGCAAACAAGGGGCAAGCCGTTCTTACGGGTATATTCAATGAATACCGCAAATGCGGGTGAATGCGAACCGAAATCTCACGCAAGCCGGGGCAGGCGCGGGCCACGCAGGGCGCGTTGCAGCGAGCCGGGGCGTGTCCTGATGAACGCCTTTTCATTTGTCCTTTCGGCAACTTCATGACAGACAGCCGCACCAGCGTCCCGTTTTCCCGTGTCCCGTGCTTAAGCTCCGCGCGGCGCGGACATATCGGCCGGGAGGCGGGACGACGACTTCGCATGTTTGGAGCTGCCCATGTCCATCGTCTTCTCGGCCAAAACGCTCAGGCGATCCGCGCAGGTATTTTTCGCCGCCGTCTGCCTGGATATCGGCTGGCGCTTCGCGCTCTTCCTCGAATGGACCTCGGGGGCCAGGGCCGACTTCACCCCCCGTCCGGCGGGCGTGGAGGCGTTTTTGCCCGTGGCCGCCCTGGCAGGCTTCAAGAACCTGGTCCTGACCGGAGTCTACGATCCGATCCATCCGGCCGGGCTGACCGTCTTTCTGGCGGCCATGGCCTGCGCCTTCCTGTTTCGCAAAAGTTTCTGCGCGGCGGTCTGTCCCGTGGGCCTGGCCTCGGACCTTTTGGGCCTGGCCGGGAAGCGCCTGGGCCTGGGTTACCGGGCCCCGAAGCTTGCGAGCCGGTGCGCCGGGGCGGTCAAGTACGTTCTCCTGGCCTTTTTCCTGATGTCCATCTTCGTGCTCATGAGTCCGACCCAGACCCGGGTGTTCCTGACCGGCCGCTTCAATCTGACTGCGGACGCGGGCCTCTTCACCCTGTTCGCCGAGCCCACCGGGCGGTTCCTCGGTATCCTGGGAATTCTCGCGGCGATCGGGCTGGCCTTCCGCAACGCCTGGTGCCGCTGGTTCTGCCCATACGGCGCTCTGCTCGGGCTCCTGGGACTGGCCGGTCCGTGCGTTGTCCAGCGTGAGGATGCACGCTGCGACGGATGCCGCAAATGCCAGCGGGCCTGCCCCATGGACATAGCCCCCGGGGCCGCCGCCCGCTCTCCCCTGTGCATGGGCTGCGGCCAGTGCGTCGAGGCCTGCCCCAAGCCGGATACCCTGACCATGCGCTTTTTCGGGAGGACCATCCCCGCGCCCTGGCCTGTTCTCGGCGGCCTGGCCGTCTTCCTGGGAGCCTGCGGGCTGGCCATGATGCTGGGGGTCTGGGACAACAGCCTGCCCCCGAGCATGCTTCGGGCACTCTACGCGGTATCCGCGCGCTGACGCGCCGGGCGGCCGCAACCAAAAAAGGCCGGCCCCAAGTTCCATGGGACCGGCCTGATCTCCTTGCGAGAATCGTGGGCAGTGCGCCCCTGCCCCCTCACGCGGGCTTGAAGATCACCATGCCCATGGGCGGAAGCTTCAGGGTCAGGGAATAGGGCCGGCCGTGCCCTTGCGCCTCCTGGGCCATGACCGCCCCGGCGTTGCCCACGCCCGAGCCGTGGTACCACTCGGAATCGGAGTTGAGGGCCTCGCGCCACAGGCCGCCCCGGGGCACGCCCACGCGGTAGTCCTCGCGCACCACGGGGGTGAAGTTGAAGCAGGCCAGGGTCATGTCGTCGTGGTCCCTGCCGAAGCGCAGGAAGGCCAGCACGCTGGCCTCGGCGTCGTGGAAGTCCACCCACTCGAAGCCCTTGGAGTTGAAGTCGGTCTGGTACAGGGCGGAGTCGTTCCCGTACCAGGCGTTCAGGTCCTTGACCCAGCGCTGGACCCCGGCGTGGCCGGGATACTGAAGCAGGTCCCACTCCACCTGGGCGTCGTGGTTCCACTCGCTCCCCTGGGCCAGCTCGCAGCCCTGGAACAGGAGCTTCTTGCCCGGGTGGGTCCACATGTAGCCGTAGAGCAGACGAAGGCCCGCGAACTTCTGCCAGTCGTCGCCCGGCATCTTGCCGATGAGCGAACCCTTCCCGTGCACCACCTCGTCGTGGGACAAGGGCAGCACGAAATTCTCGTTGAAGGCGTACCAGATGGAGAACGACAGCTGGCCGTGGTGGTATTTGCGGTAGATGGGGTCCTTGGAGAAGTAGCTCAGGGTGTCGTGCATCCAGCCCATATTCCACTTCATGCCGAAGCCCAGGCCGCCCAGGTAGGGCGGGCGCGAGACCATGCCCCAGTCCGTGGATTCCTCGGCGATGGTCTGGATGCCGGGGAAACTGGTGTAGGCGGCCTCGTTCAAGCGGCGCAGAAGGTCGATGGCCTCCAGGTTCTCCTTGCCGCCGTAACGGTTGGGCACCCATTCGCCTTCCTTGCGGGAGTAGTCCAGGTAGAGCATGGAGGCCACGGCGTCCACGCGCAGTCCGTCGGCGTGGTAGAGGTCCAGCCAGAAAAGGGCCGAGGAGATGACGAAGGCCCGCACCTCGTGGCGTCCGTAGTTGAAGATGTAGCTCTTCCAGTCCGGATGGTAGCCCTGCTTGGGGTCCTCGTGCTCGTAGAGGTGGGTGCCGTCGAAGAGTCCCAGGCCGTGGCCGTCGGTGGGGAAGTGCGAGGGCACCCAGTCCAGGATGACCCCGATCCCCGCCTCGTGCAGGGCCTCCACCAGGTGCATGAAGTCCTGGGGGGTGCCGTAGCGGCTGGACGGGGCGAAGTACCCCAGGGTCTGGTAACCCCAGGAGCCGTGGTAGGGGTGCTCCATCACCGGCAGGAACTCCACGTGGGTGAAGCCCATGTCCTTGAGGTAGCCGGGCAGCTCCGCGGCCATTTCCTGGTAGGAGAGCGAATCCCAGGTGTCCGAGTGGCGCTTCCAGGAGCCCACGTGCAGCTCGTAGACGGACATGGGGGACTCGAAGGAGTTGCGCTTGGGGCGCTCGGCCATCCAGGCCTCGTCCTTCCAGGCGTGGTCCAGGCCCCAGACCACCGAGGCGGACTTGGGAGCAACCTCCCAGGCCCGGGCGAAGGGGTCGCCCTTTTCCAGGTGCTGGCCGTATCGGCGGGAGGTGATGTGGTACTTGTAGATCGTCCCCTGGCCCAGGCCCGGCACGAACCCCTCCCACACGCCCGAGCCGTCCGGGCGCACCGAGAGCGGATGGGCCTTGCGGTCCCAGCCGTTGAAGTCGCCGACGACCGAGACCTTGCGGGCGTTGGGGGCCCACACGGCGAAGAGGGTGCCGTCCTGGCCGTCCACGGTCAGCAGGTGGGCGCCGAGCTTCTCGTAGAGGCGGAAATGGGTGCCTTCCTTGAACAGGTAGATATCGTGGTCGGTGAAGAGGCTCACCCCGTGAATGACTTGTGCGGACATGCCAGCTCCTCGGTTTGGTGACAATCACCCGAGAGCATAGGGTAAATCCGCCGGGAGGGGAAGGGGTTGGGCAGTGGGCGGGAGCTCGCGCGCCGGTCATCCCCTGGCCCAGGCGGGCACGTATTGCCCGGCGCTTCTGAGGGCCCGGTCCAGGACGCGGGCGTCGGGGGAGAGCGCTTCCAGGAAGCGCCAGTATTTTTCGGAATGGTTCAGGTGCATGGTGTGGGCCAGCTCGTGGGTCAGGACGTAGCCGGCCAGCTCGGGGGGCAGGAAGAGCAGCCGGGCGTTGAGGGAGATCCCGCTCTTGGCCGAGCAGCTGCCCCAGCGGGTGCGCTGCTGGCGGATGGTCACGCCGGAGAAATCGAGCCCGCAGCGCCTGGCCTCGCCGGCGAGCATCGGCGGCAGGAGCCGGGCCGCCTCCCGCCCGAGCCAGGCGCGCAGGGCGCGGCTCACGGACTGGCGGCAGGCTATGTCCCCGGACACCTCCAGGCTGGCCGGGCCGGGAGCGCGCACCCGCACCCGTGCCCGCGGACGGGGGTCGGTCCCGGAGGTGTCCCCGGTCCCGGGGGCGCAACCGCCTGGCGCGGCCCGGTAGCGCACGGCCAGCACGCGCCCGACGGCCAGGAGCTCAACGCTGGCGGGGGGCAGGGCGGCCTCGCGTTGCGCGTCGCCGGCCCTGCGCAGGTGGTGGTTCACCCAGTCAAGCCGCTCCAGCACGATGCCCGGCACGCGCCCGGGATCGAAGCCCTCGGGCGTGACCACGGTCAATCCGGCCTCGGGGGTGATCACCAGGCGGACCCGCCGGGAGCGGGCGGAAACCCTTACGGCGTAGGGCGGCAGGGGGGAGGAAGCGGCGTGCACGTGCGGGAGTATGGAGCAGGTGGTGAAGGCTGTCAAAGCGGCTCTGCGGCTGTGTCGGCCGGCAGACGGGGGGGCGGCTGAAAGGAATGTCACCCGGCCGGAGTTGTTCCCGGGTATCCTTTGACGTATGAGGGGAAAAAAACTCCGGGGAGTGGCCATGTTTCCCAGTCAATTCCTTCCGATCTTTCCCTGGCTGGCCGGGCTTCTGGGCCTGATCCTGGGCAGCTTCTACACGGTGTGCGTGCACCGCTACCTCACCGGGGCGTCCATCGTGCTGCCGGGCTCCCATTGCCCCAAGTGCCTGCGTCCGCTCCGCTGGTGGGAGAACATCCCCCTTGTGTCCTACCTCATCCTGCGCGGGCGCTGCGCGGGTTGCAAGGCCCCCATCTCCTGGCGCTATCCGCTCATGGAGTTTCTGAGCATGGGCTGGGCGGTGCTTTCGGCCAAGCACGTGATCGATCATTTCGTCAAGCTCCATGCCGCGCACCTTGCCGGGGCGGGATTGAACGGGCTCCCGGGCCTTTTTCTGCCCTGGCTCCTGCTCATGGCCGTGGGGGGGGTGTTCCTGGTGGCCTCCTTCATCGACCTGGTGCTTTACATTCTGCCGGACACGCTGATCTACCCGGGGATCGTCCTGGGCGTGGCCACAGGCGTCTACGGCCTGGGCTTGCCTTTAGACCAGAGCCTGATCGGGGCCGCCGTGGGTGCGGGCCTGTTCTGGCTCCTGCGCTTCGTGCACATGCGGCTGCGGGGCATCGAGGGGCTGGGCCTGGGGGACGTGAAACTCATGGCCATGATCGGCGCCCTCACGGGCTTACTGGGCCTGCCGGCGGCCGTCCTGTTCGGGGCCGGCTCGGCCCTGTTTCTGTCGCCGCTCTTCAGGTTCAACTGGAGGGAGGCGGGTCCCATGCGCATGCCCTTCGGTCCGTTTTTGTGCCTGGGGTGCATGCTGACCATCCTCTGGGGGGACGCGTTCATGAAGGCGCTGGCCGGGGGGTGAGGGCGAAGCGGGGTTCAATATCCGGCAAATCCGGCAAATCCGGCAAATCCGGAGAGCAGCGCTCAATCCTTGGCCGCAAGCGGTAAAAAAGCATGCACATACCGGCGTGCAGAGGCTACGACATCGGCTGCGGCTAAATACATTTCATCTTTCGACGAGCATTTTTGCAACATCACCTCATCGGCTGCCTCGGCTTTCCCGTCGCGCACAAACACACTCAGGCGGGAACCAAGGGCGTCGTAGTTTACCGTGCTGCAAACTCTTTCGCCATTTATCCACAAGGCTGTTGCCGCGCCTGCCAGCTGGCGAACATCCGAAAGCAAGTCCTCAGCCTCTTTCAAATGCGCCCGGCGTCGCTGTCCTTCCATTATCATGCGCCGCCACGTCATTTCCGCGGCGCTGCTGGCAATGCCAGCGGAACGTCGCGCTGCGGCAATCACGTCCAACTGCAAAGCCTTCGCCTGGAGGGACAAAGAAGCATAATGCATATTGGATTCAATCGCTTCGGCCAATTGTTTCCGGAATCCTTTCGGTTCCGGATCCGGCCAGAGCAAGAGACAGCAAACAACACCGACAAGGCTGCCCAAAACGTTGTTCAATATCCGATCCGCAGCAATATCGCCCCCATGGCCAATGCCGAGCATGTCGGTGACCAGGACAAAAAGCGGCGTCAGGAAAAAAACAAACACACTGTAATTCACGGAGCGAAACGCAATCGTAGCCGCAGCCAGCGGGAAGATAAGGGCGAGCAACTCCAACGGGGAGTGGAATGTGACCATTAAAAAAGCCGCAGCCACTCCTCCCGCCACACTGCCAATAACGCGTTCGACCGTGCGCAGCCACGTGAAGGTCGCCTGGGGACGCATGACGACTACAGTGGCCATGGTGGCCCAATAGGCATACGGCAAGTCGTAATAAGTCGTAATTGCATAAGAAATCAACACGGCTATCGCCATCCTGACCGCATGCAATAAAGTTGGACGGGAGAGTCGCATCTCGCCCCACCGCTGGACAACGTCCCGCTTTGCGGCCCCTCCGGCTTCGGCGGCGCTCCGTTGCTCCGGAGAAGTGCCGAAGGCATGGGCCAGTTCACGCAAAGCACGAGCGCTTTCCTCCCCAACCCGGCGTGCCAACCCGTCGATAGTCTTTGAAAATTGAGACAACAGTTCCGCGTGAATCATAATCTGATCGGGATTCGGTTCAACTTGCCGTACTTGCCGTTCGATTTCGATCAAAATCATTTTCAGCAAAAGTAAAAACTGGGTGTCGCTTGTCGCTTTCAGCCCTTCCGGATCGCTGCTCAGGGCGATCAAACCCGCGAAGATGTGGTCCCCGGCATCGATCATGGCATTTAAGACATGCCGAATGGGGTTGTCCCTGGATTCGCCTGTCGATTGCCCGATGACGGAGCGTGCCCGCTCAATCGTTCCGCGGACAGCCAGCCTGTGATCGTTGCTGTAACTCTGCCAATCAATCTTGGCGGCCCACTTGGAGTGGCTCAGTTCCAAAAAATCCACGGTCATGGCACGCAAATCATGGAAGATCGCCCCCACGGCCGACCGAGCCGGAGCGTGGGGATGCTTGCGCCACACCAACAAACACAGGCCAAGCGCCCATAAGCTTCCCGCCAAAAAAACACCGGATATTTCCAGAGCCGCTTCGGGAGTCTTGGGAGAAGCAACGGCGACGACAGCGACCACAGAAGCCAGCACCCCGGACTGGGCCGCTTCCTCCCCCCAAACGCGGGACAATCCGCACAGGAAAAGGGTCACAAAGAGGATGGGGGCAGCCACGCAGGGGCCGAAAGCGGCAACCGCGGAGAAACCTCCCGCCAAGAGCGTTCCCGCCAGAGCAAATCCACCCATGGCGTACAGCCGGAGTCGGTAAGGGCCGCCCGGGTCGGAAAGGCAGGTCCAAAAAGCGGCAAAAGCCGCCCAAGAAAAAAGCGGATTGTTCAAAAACAGGGCAACGGCAACCATCGCGGCAACCGCCGTGGCCGCGCGCAACCCCTCGGTGACCCCCATCTGCTCCGGCGTGAGCGTGATGGACCGCGACCGCAACCAACGAACGGCGCGCCCGGAGCTGAGAGACTTGTTTGCAAACATAAGCGGCTAACCCCGTAAGTCAGCAACGGTAATCGGTCTTGACCGCGGGCATGTCAACAGGAACCGATCAAAAGCTTGAGCCGGGGGGAGAGTGCAGAAATCTTTGCCCGCAGACGCATTTGCGGTTGGAGCGCGGCCTACGGCGCTGCTTTTTCCCGCACCGCCGACTCGAAGAAGTCCTCGAATTCCGCCAGGGCCAGGGCGTCCTCGAACAGGGCCCCCTTGGTCTCATCGATCTCCCGGGCGAAACCCTCCCGGTAGTCCCGGTCGCAGGCCAGCCGGACGGCCATGTCCACGTACTCCTGCGCGCTTTCGGCCACCGGGCCGGCAATGCCCATCTGCCGGTAGCAGGCCAGGGAGATGCGGCCGCGCAGGAGGGCGCTGGGCAGGGTCACCACCGGAACGTTCTGGGCCAGGGCTTCGAGGGTGGTGTTGCCGCCGCCGAAATGGAAGGTGTCCAGGACCGCGTCGGCCACGGTCAGGGCTCCGACGAAATCCTCAGGCTTCATCCTCGGCAGGAAGGCGATCCTGCCCGGGTCGTGGTCGAAGGCGGAGGCGAACCGGCGGCGCAGGGTCGCCTCCCACAGGGGGTGCTTGCCCTGGATCGTGACCAGCAGCGCCTGCGGGTCGCGCGTGAGGATTCCGGCCAGGGCGGCGTCGAAGTCGGGGTGGAACTTGAACAGGCTTTGCGGACAGAGGTAGATGCGCCTGTTGTCCGGCAGGCCGAAGTCGGCGGGGGCGTACCGCCTGGCCGGAGGCCCTGGCCGCTCGTAGTACACGGGCAGCCGCGAAAAGCGGACCAGGCTTTCGCTGAAGCCCTCTCCGCCGTGCTCGGGCGTCATGACCCGGTTGGAGAGAAAGAAGTCCATGTTGGGGATGCCGGTGGTCACCGGGTGGCCGAAGCTCACGCACTGGACCGGGGCCAGCCTGGCGAAGGCCAGGAAGTAGCTCAGGGGGTGCATGCCGATGTCGGGATAGAAGAGGACGTCGCAGGCGGCCTCGGCCAGCATCCGCCGCGCCCGGTCGAGCGAATCCGGCAGGAAGGCGGCCCGGTCGGCGGCGCGCATGAGTTCCCGGCCCCGGGCGTCGTCCGGTCCGGGCAGGCGCAGGAGCAGGACCTCGAAGCGGCGGCGGTCCAGGCGGGCCACCAGGCCGCCAAAGAGTTTGCTGATGGTGTGGTTGCAGAAGTAGGCCGAGACCAGTCCCAGGCGGATGCGGCCCGAACCGGGCCCCGGCCGGCGGGCGGCAGGCCTGCAATGCTCGGCCGCGCAGGCCAGCTCCGGGCAGGCGTCCAGGTACACCCGGGCCACGGCCCGCTGGAGGGGCAGGTCGTCGCGGCCGTGGTAGGCCAGGTAGAAGGCGGTTTCGCCGACTTCGGCGTGGGGATCGCTAAGGCGCTGACCGGACCCGGCCAGTTGGCGCAGGTTCTTTTCCAGGTCCAGGCGCACCTCGTCGATCTGGGCGCGGGACGAAACGAGCGGGGGCAGGAGCAGGGCCAGGCGCAGGGCCAGGGCGGGGCTTGGGGCCAAGGCCTGGGCGCGCAGGTAGGTTTGGCGGGCCTCAAGGGCCAGTCCCATCTCCTTTTGGGTCGAGCCGAGATTGGCCAGGGCCTCGGGGAAGTCGGGCCTTGCGGCCAGGGCGACCTGGAACATCCGGCAGGCCTCGTCCAGCCGGTCCTGGGCTTTGAGGGTGGCGCCCAGGCTGTTGGCCGTCTCCGGGCTTCCCGGACCCAGTTCGAGGGCCCGGCGTAGCGCGGCCTCGGCCTCCCCGTAGCGGCACAGCGCCAGCAGGGCGTTGCCCTGGCCGGCCAAAGCGTCGGGCGAGTCCGGCTGCGCGGCCTGGGCCTGGCGGTGGGCGGCCAGGGCTTCGTCCACCCGCCCCAGGGCCAGCAGGGCCACTCCCCGGCCGTTGTGGGCGTGGGCGTCGCCGGGATCGAGCGCCGCGGCCCGGTCGAAGGCGTCCAGGGCGGACGGGAAATCGCCGCGCTTGAGCTGTGCGAAACCCAGGGCCAGGGCCGCCTCGGCCAGGCAGCCGTTGTGCTTGAGGGCCAGGCCCAGGCTGTGGGCCGCCTGGTCCAGGTCGCCGGTCTGCAGGCTCAGAATGCCGAGGCAATACAGCGCCGCCGCGTCGTCCGGGCACTGCTCGAGATAGTCGAGGTAGAGCCGCCCGGCGCGGTCCACATGGCCGGCGGCGTGCAGGCCGCGAGCGGCTTCGAGCAAATCTGCGGGGGGGGTGCCGGGCATTTCGCGCCTTGTCGTCCTGGTTACGGGGGGCGAAAAAGGCTAGAACCCACCCCCTGTCCGATGTCAACCGGGCCGAGGACCTCCGTGGTGCCCGACAGCCGTGGAAAGTCGATTTTAGCGGTCCGTGCAAGAAACGCGCGGGCTGCTAAAGGTCCTTGACCTCCAGGTACACCAGGGTCTGGTTGAGGAGCTGGTTGGCGATTTCACCGAAGGTGATGGGGCCGGCGAACGGATCGGTCTTTTTCCCTTCAAGCTCGGAATAAAGATAGTTCAGGATGCAGTTGCAGGAAAAGATCACGTTGTCGCTGGCTATTTGGCACTGCTTGTCCAGGTTCTCCTTGAAGGCCACTTCGTAATCCGGGACAGGCGTGGCGTGCTTGTAGACTACCCCCTTGAAAACCGGTGCGTAGAAAGTCACTTCCTCCGAGATGTCGTCCACGGCCTGGAAACTGGTGTTGGCCATGATGCCGTTGGAGTTGGCCACCAGTGGAATTTTGGTGTCGAGTCTGTTTCTGCGGATGTAAGCCGCGAGATTGTTCGTTTCACCATTGACCAGTACGTCCCGGGCTGAAAATCCATCCGCCGGGAAGGTGAAAGCGTCTCCCTCGCCCTGCTCGAAGAGGTTGATGATGCCCATGTTGGCCACCTTGCCCGGGGCCAGGTCGGCGTGGAGCACCAGAGCGCCCTCGCTTAAGCCCGCGCCGGTCACACCGTTGAAGACCTTGGGTTTGACTTCGCCCAGATCATCCAGATGCACCCCGGATATCCAGCCCACCAGGGGGCGCCTGCCGAAGTCCTTGTACCGGGGCGAGTTCAGGGCAAAGGCCAGGTGGGCGATGCTGCGCGCGGGGATGACGATGAGGCTGAAGCCGTGATCCGCGCCATCGCTGAACACTTTGGCCAGCGTGTTGTGGTCGTACTGGACGATCTCCATGTGTTCCACCACGTCGCTTACGTCCGTGGCGAAGATGGTCGTCCGGGAGGCCATGCCGCCCTGGTCGTGGGTGATGAAATAGGGGATGGTCCCGCCGATCCAGTTGCCTTTGGGCAGCTTGCGCAGGGCGTTTTCATCGCCAGCGAGCAGCAGCTTTCCGCCTTCCTCGATCTTCGCCTTGGCCTGGGCAATTGTCAGGATGTTGTGCCGCATTACTCCTCCCGGCTTGGTTTTGACGTCTTCTGGGCACGGACCTTTTGCTCAGGCCGTTTGCAGGGGCACAAGGACATTCAATTTGTCCGGCAGCTTGTAGCTCTCGCGCATCTTGGAAAGCCTGAGCCGGGCAATCTCGGTGATCTCCTGGCCCTTGGCCATGATCAGGATTTTGTTGTCGTCAAAGATATCCTGACGCAGAATCATGCCGGCCTGGAGTTCCTTGAACAAAATAAGCTTGGGCAGGTAGCCGTCGTCGCTGTAAACCGTCTCCTCGAACCCCTTGAATACCTGAGGAGAGGTTTTGGCCCATCGTTCGCTCAGGGTCTGGATGGCGGCCTCCTTGTCCACGCCGAGCTGGTCGAGGTCGTCGTATTCCAGGCACAGGTTGAGCAGGACCGCCCCTTCGGACAGACTGGATTTGTCCAGTTCGGCAAAACAGTCCGACTGGTTGCCGACGATCTCCACCACCTCGTTCATGCGGGGAATCTGGGAAAGCAGGGTGGTGGCCACGGTGGCGTGCATGCGGTAGATCTGGGCTTCTTCCGGGGAGAGGTCGGCGCCCCGGAAGCGTTTGAAGACGATGTCCTGGGGCACGGCCACGATCCCGATCTGGGAGAGCATCCCGGCAAGTTCGTACTTCAGGGTGTTTGCGATGCCCAGCCTCTTGGTCGCGGCCATCATGAGGCGCTTGATGCGCTCCCCCCGGCTGAAGGCCTCGGGGCTCACCAGGTTGAGGATGTCCACCAGCACCTTGATGCAACCGCGCAGCGTGCCCCGGAGCAGTTCCTTCTCCGCCATCAGCAGACGGTATTGGTTGAGCCCGTCGTCGATGGCCCGGATGAGGGCTTCGATGGGACAAGGCTTGGTCAGGAAGCGGAAGATGTTGCCCTCGTTCACCGCGGCGATGGCCGCGTCGAAGTCTCCGTGCCCCGTGAGCATCATGCGCACGCTCAAGGGGCTCATCCCCCTGACCTTGGCCAGGAACTTCACCCCGTCCATGCCCGGCATGGCCAGGTCGGATATGACCACGGCGAAAGGCCCCTGGGAAGCGAGCGCCTTGAGCCCCTCCTCCGCTCCCTCGGCCGTGACCATCTCGTAGCGGCGGGCCAGGCTCCGGCTCAGGCTGTCCAGGATGTACTTTTCGTCGTCAACTATCAGAATCTTCGGAGCCATGCTCTCGGACCTCCTTCAAGGCGTTCTCGCAGGCTTGCTTCCATGCGGGAACGCGTTCGGCATAACCCAGGCGCGAAGCGGCTTCCATGTCCAGAGGATGGAGGGCGTAACCGGGGTTGATTTCGGTCAATTCGTGTTCGAAGCAGTTGGCCGCATGCAACGCGGACGCTGCCAGGGGGGCGTCTCCCGCGAACTTTTCCAGGTTATGGTGGTAATATACGCTCAAAACGATTTCCTCGTCCATTCCCCAAAGACTGAGCAGGTATCCCCCCAACTCGGCATGGCTCGATCCGAGGGCGTTCTGCTCCGCCCGCCAGATGGAGATGTTCTCCTTCTGGGACATGGCCACCACGTTCTTGTAGAAACCCTGGCCGTAGGCGAGCATGGTTAATTTGCCGATATCGTGCAGGATTCCGGAAATGTAGAAATCGTCCTGGTCCCGCGTGCCCAGGCCTTCGGCCCGGGCGATGGATTTGGAAAACATGCCCGTGGCCAGGCAGTGCTGCCAGAGCCTGTCCAGGTCGAAACCCGGGAACTGGGTCATGTCGAAACTGGTGAACAGGTGCGCGCTGAGCGCCAGCGCGGAGATGATGTCCAGGCCCAGGAGGTTGACCGCGTGCAGGGGGCTGGAAACCTTGGTCCTGAGCCCGAAAAATGCGGAGTTCACCATTTTCATGACGCTGGCGGACAGCCCCAGGTCCTGGCTGATCAGGTCGGCCACACTATTGATGGAGGGGTTGGATGACTGGAGTTCCTGCATGATCTGCTGGTGGACCTTGGGCAGGGAAGGAAAAGTGTCCATCTTGGCGGCCATGGTCTGCACTTCGGAGCTGGTGAAGACCACGCGCAGGGAGAGGATGCGCTTGATGGCCTTTTTCAGCTCGTCGGCCTGGAAGGGCTTCGGCAGGAACTGATGGGCGAAACGGGCGGCCTTGATGCCCAGCCTTTTATCCGAATGCCCGGAGAGCACGATCCGGATAACGCCGGGGTACTTTGCGCACACCTGTTCGAGCAGTTGGGTCCCGTCCATGTCGGGCATGACCAGGTCGGTCACCAGGATGTCCGGCCGTTTGCCCTCCATGACCTTCAATGCGTGACGCGCGGTCAGGCAGAAGGACATGTCCCATTCATCCTGCATGGGGTAGAGCATGCGCTTGAGCCCGCTTAAGACATTGGACTCGTCGTCCACGAAAACAATGGAGGGTTTCATAGTGACGGCCTCGCGCCTTGGGAGAGAGGAAAACGCAGGGTGAAGGTGGTGCCGATGCCCGGCTCGGACTCCACATCGATGGAGCCGCCATGCTTGTTCACCACGATGTCGTGGGTGATGGCCAAGCCTTGCCCCGTGCCCTTGCCCACCTCCTTGGTGGTGAAGAAGGGGTCGTAGATGCGGTGGAGGTTCTCGGGAGGTATGCCGCACCCGGTGTCGGAGATGGATACCGTCATATGGCCTTGCGCCTTTTGCGTGCGGATGGTGATGAGGCCCTTGTCGGAACGGTCCTGGTATTTGTCGTTCACGGCGTGGGCCGCGTTGACCAGCATGTTCAGGATGACCTGGTTGAAGTCCGCGGCAAAGCAGGGAAAGAATTCCAGGTGCGGGTCCAGATCGAGCTTGACCTCGGCATGGTATTTCCATTCGTTGCGGGCCACCTCGACCGTGGTCTCGATGGCCTTGTTCACATCCAGGGGCACCCTCTCCGCGCTGCCCGGGTGGGCGAAGCGCTTCATGGCCGAAACGATGGTGGCCACCCTGGTCACGCCCTCCATGGAGTCGGACACGGCCTTGGGCGATTCACTCATCAGGTACTCGAGTTCCGAGTTCTTTCCGTCTTTCAAGCCCGACTGTTCCCAGCAGCGCCGCAACGTTGCCGTCAGGTTGGCAAATGCGCCTTCCAGAAAGGTCAGGTTGTCGCCGATGTACTGGATGGGCGTGTTGATCTCGTGGGCGATGCCGGCGGCGAGCGACCCGATGGATTCGAGCCGCTGGGCCTGGACGAGCTGACGTTCCAGAGCTTTCTGCTCCGTGATGTCAAAAATGACCTCATAATAGATGGGCTGGTTGGAGCGCATCGCCGGGAGCAACGTCATGCTTATGGGCACGATGTCACCGTCGCGCCGGGTGACCCTGAACTCATCGTATACGGCCTCTCCTTGTCCGATTGGACATATGTTCACCGGCTTTGAACTCTTCACATGCGTCCAGATGATGTCGTTGCAGGATTTTCCGATTATTTCGTCCTTGGACACGTCAAGAATCCCCTCGGCGATGGAGTTTATCCCAATGACAGTGACTGTCTGCGCGTCAATGGCCAGGAATCCGGCTTTGATTCCATGGAGAATGTTTCGAAACGTCTCCTCGCTTTCGCGGAGTTTATCCTCCGCAAGCGTTCTGTCGGTGATGTCCGAGATGAATCCCTCCACGGCGAGCAATTCATTGCGCTCGGAGTAAACCCCGCGGCCTTTGTCCGATACCCACTTCTCGTCGCCGGTGCGAGTGACTATCTTGTATACAAGATCAAAAGGCGCCCTCTTGTCCAATGCGGCCGCTATCTTCGAGGTCACATACTCCGCAAAGTGCGCAACGATGAGGTCGGAAAAACATTTGTCCGTGCTGTTGATCAGTTCGGAAGGGGCGTAGCCGGTCAATTCCGTCACGCCCTGGCTGACGAACTCCATGTTCATGGCTTTGCCGCCGATGCACCGGTAGGCCACCCCGGGCAAACTGCCCAACAGGGAAGCCAGGTACCGCTCGCTTTCTTCCAACTGGGCCGTGCGTTCCCGCACGAGGTTTTCAAGCTGTACCTTATATGTGTTCAGCTCCTCTTCGTTCTTCTTTTTTTCCGTGATGTCTTCCAGCATGCTTTCGATGGTGCGCTGGTCGTCGTAATCATCGATCAGCCGGGCATTGACCAGGGCCCAGCGCTCTGCGCCGTCAGCCCGTTTGAACCGGAACATATACTGGGTAGCGACCTTGTCTTGAAACAAAATGCTCAGCATCTTGTTTCGATCGGCAACATCCACGTAGAATTGTTCCACGTTGGGCACGGTCTGCACGAGTTGTTCGGGCGAATCGTAGCCGAGGATGTGGGCTCCCGCCGAGTTGGCGGCGAGAAAGTGACCGTCAATTGTGGTTTGAAAAATGCCGACCAACGCATTTTCAATGGTGCTCCGGTGACGTTTTTCCGCCTCCGTGAGGTCGTTTTTGGATTCAAGGAGCTGCTGGTACCTGGTGCTCAGTTTCTCCACCATCGTTTCGATGGTGGTGCGCAAATTTTCAAACTCGCGGACATGGAGGGCCCCCGGGGTACGTTGCCAGGTATCCGTGTCGGTGCTTACCAGAAGGGCATAATCCTCCAGCATCTTGAGCGGCTTCAGTACGTCCGTATTCAATTTGTAGTACAACAATAGAATGAGCATGACGTCTGTAGAAAGAATTGCAGCCAGGATAATGACTCCCAGTGTGTGGAGTTTATCCTTTAAGACACCGTAGGAAATGCAGAGGCGAACCTGGCCGATTACTCTGCCCTTGTACACCACGTCGCGGACAAGCATATTTTCAGTGCCGCAATCACTGCAGCCAGGACCCTGAACAATGTTCCCGTTATTGCTGCGTTCGCGCTCTCCCGAGTAATCTCCCGTGTCTGGAGAGCTGCTGACCATAATACATGAAACAGATTTGTCGAGAAGAATGCTTCCGGCGATTTGAGAGGCGCTATTGTAATCAAGGTTCCACAAGGACGGTGCAAGGCTTAACGACAATTGAGTCGTTGTTATCTCTGCGTGAGACAACAACTCCTTTGCGTATTGGTCCCGAAAGACACCGTAAAGAGTCGCGCCGGCAAGGCTCATGGTGGCGGTGATGGCCAGAATCAGGGTGACAACAACCCTCTGCGTTAAACTTCTCTTTTTATGCGTCATGTTTTACCTCACTCCCGAACCGCATTGGATACAACCGGGGAGATTGGTCCTTCAGGCTTTTTACGAATGAAGGGGCTCATTGGGATGCCTTCACGCCATGGAAAAGGGGAAAACGCAGGGTGAAGGTGGTGCCGATGCCCGGCTCGGATTCCACGTCGATCGTGCCGCCATGCTTGTTCACCACGATGTCGTGGGCAATGGCCAAGCCTTGCCCCGTGCCCTTGCCCACCTCCTTGGTGGTGAAGAAGGGGTCGTAGATGCGGTGGAGATTCTCGGGAGGTATGCCGCACCCGGTGTCGGAGATGGACACCGTCATAAGGCTTCCTGCCTTTTGCGTGCGGATGGTGATGAGGCCCTTGTCGGGATTGTCCTGGTATTTGTCGTTCACGGCGTGGGCCGCGTTGACCAGCATGTTCAGGATGACCTGGTTGAAATCTCCGGCATAACAGGGGAAGAATTCCAGGTTCGGGTCCAGATCGAGCTTGACCTCGGCATGGTATTTCCACTCGTTGCGGGCCACCTCGACCGTGGTCTCGATGGCCTTGTTCACATCCAGGGGCATCCGCTCCTCGCTGCCCGGGTGGGCGAAGCGCTTCATGGCCGAAACGATGGTGGCCACCCTGGCCACGCCCTGCAGAGAGTCGGACACGGCTCTGGGGGATTCACTCATCAGGTACTCGAGTTCCGAATCCTTCCCATCCTTCAAGCCGGATTGTTCCCGGCAGCGTCGCAACGTTGCCGTCAGGTTGGCAAATGCGCCTTCCAGAAAGGTCAGGTTGTCGCCGATGTACTGGATGGGCGTGTTGATCTCGTGGGCGATGCCGGAGGCCAGGGCCCCTATGGATTCGAGCCGTTGGGCCTGGACGAGCTGACGTTCCAGGACCTTGCGTTGGGTCAAGTCGAAGATGATCATGTAGGAGAGCCGCCGGCCATCGCGGGCAGCGGACACCACCGTCCTGGTGACCGGGACGATCCTGCCGTCCGGACGTCTGATCCTGAGTTCCTCGTTCCACGGTCCGTTATTCGGATAGGCGCAGCGTTCGGCGTATTGCCTGCCGTTGTCTTGCAGCCAATGCATCTCGCCGTACGACTTCCCGAGGATTTCCTCCCTGGGCGATCCCAGGATCTCGGCCGCCACGGAGTTTACGTCGACGATGGCCATTGTGGACGGGTCGACGACCATGATCCCGGCCTTGATGCCCAACAGGATTTCGCGCAGGGTCTCCTCGCTCTGCCGGAGCGCCTCCTCGGCCCGTTTCCTGTCCGTAATGTTCGTGACGGACGCGATGTAGGTTTTGATCCCGGATACGGTTTCGTGAGCGCAGTTCCAATCCATCTGCACATCGATGACATCACCGTCCTTGCAACGTTGCTTGACTTGAACGGAAATATATCCATGATGGGCATCATCGTGTTGGACGAGCATGCAACAAACCCGGGAGCGGTCTTCATTGTCCACGGCCAGATCCTGGATATTGATGCCGACCATCTCGCCGGAGCGATAGTTGCACATGGATTCCATGGCGCTGTTCGCATAGATGATCGTGCCGCTAACGTCCATCTCCAGAATGCCGTTTGGCAGCGACTCCAGCAGGCGACGCATGTCGGTTTCGTTGGCGATAAGCTTTTCCTCCAGCTGCTTGTGCTGGGTAATGTCGTGGTATGTGCCTATCAACCCTAACGGTTGGCCGTGGCTGTCGCTAAAAACGGTTTTGCATATGGAAAAATACTTTTTTTGACCATTTTTGTCTATGAGATGGTCTTCATATGAGAACTCGCCTTGGTTTCTGAACACCTCGTCGTCCGCGCGCTGGATGCGGCCGAGCAGTGCCGCATCATTTTCTGAAAAGAACTCGTTGGCCGTGCGTCCGATGAGGTCTGTCACCTGGCAGCCGAACAGGTCCGCGAATTTCTTGTTGCAACCAAGCACCCTGCCCTGCATGTTCTTGTAGAAGAGCGGGCTGGGTACGCTTTCCAGCAGCCTGTCCAGGAAATTGGAGTGCTCCTCCAATTGTTCTTGCGTGTGCAACAGTTGGGAGGTGCGTTTGGAGACTTCCGATTCCAGCTCCATCTGGCGGAGTTTGCTCTGCTTGAACATGCGCTTGCGGTCCAAAGCGCTGTCCAAGGCCTGGTCGAGCACCGCCATGTCCAGAATGGGCTTGGCCACGAAGTCCCAGGCCCCGTGCCTGATGGCCAGGATGGCGTCCTTAAGATCAACGGTCCCCGATATGACGATGGCAGGCGTTTCCGGGTCGGATTCACGCATCGCGTCCAGGACTTCAATGCCGTCCATGACCGGCATGCGCAGGTCGACCAGAACCAATTCGGGCCGTTCGGACAAAAACAGGGCCAGACCCTGGCGGCCGTCCTCGGCCTGGAGCACCCGGCACCCCCGGCTTTCGATGAGATACAGGGCCAGGGCCTCCCGAAAGGAGGCCTCGTCGTCTATGATCAGCATGGATGGCAGCTTCTCGGCCATTGAAACTCCTTCCCACCGGATGCGCCGCCCGGGCTTTCCAGGTTGACGCGTCGGGGAGTTGTGCAGGCTGTGTCGTCCGTGCGCGTGCCTGTTTGCTGCCGGGCTGGACAAGGAAAACTTCGCAAGATGTGGGTACCACACATGAGCGACGGCAGGAAGTTCAATGTTGGATTGCGTCTCTGGATTCTGATTTGGAACCGCAGTGGTGGGAATTGAATCGAATGTCAGGCCTCCACTCTGCTTTGAATGGCGAGGGATGGACACCGATCGTGGACCGAGGGGGCGATGGCGGAGTCTTCTTTGCCCGCCGGAGGTCTGTTATCTGCTAATTTTCCTGGCAGGAAACCGGGGCGGGCTGGGCGAGGACCACTTTGTTCTTTCCGGTCTTCTTGGCTTCGTAGAGGGCGGTGTCCACGCGCCGGACAAGGGTCTGGGGGGTTTCGCCCAGGGCGTATTTGGCCACGCCCAGGCTCACGGTGATCCGCCTGTCGAGGGCGAAGTCGTGGTCGGCGATGGCTTGGCCGAGCTTGCGGGAGCAGGCCAGTGCTCCCTCCAGGCCGGTCTGGGGCATGATGATCATGAATTCCTCGCCGCCGTAGCGGCAGACCACGTCGGTGACGCGCACCTCGGCGGTCATGCAGCGGGTCAGGTCGACCAGCACGGCGTCGCCGACCTGGTGCCCGAAGGTGTCGTTGACCTTCTTGAAGTCGTCGATGTCGAGCATGACCAGGCACAGGTCGGAGCCGTAGCGCGAGGCGCGGCTGGCTTCCCGGTTCAGTTCGGTATCGAAGGCCTGCCGGTTGCCGACGCCGGTGAGGAAGTCCCGCCCGGCCTGATGGAAGAAGCGTTCGCGTTCGGACTCGATGCGGGAGATGTCCGTGAAGGTGAGCAGGTGGTTTTCGCGGTCGCTGATGCGCACGGGGTCGACCCTGAGGAGCAGCCGGACGGGATGGCCGGCCTCGCGCAGGGCCTGGCTGGCCAGGATGAATTCGCGGCCGGAGTGCCTGGCGAGCCAGGCCGCAATGCCCTGGGGCAGGGAGGTGCGGGTCATGCCGTGGCTCAGGGCCAGGGTGAAGTTGGCGCGCAGGAACGGCCCCAGTTCCTGCCCCTCGGCGGCTTTGCAGGGCAGGATGGACTGGGGGTCGTTGAAATAGAGCACGGCGTGGCCGTCGGTGAGCAGGTGGCAGTTGGGCACGTGGGCCAGCAGGCCGTCCGAGAGGGCCCGCCGGTAGGCGTCGCGCCCGCGCTTGGCGATTTCGCCGCAGGCCCGGTCCAGTCCCGCGAGAATGTCCGTGGCGCAGTACGGCTTCTTGAGGAACATGTTGACCCCGAGCTCGATGGCGCCCAGGTAGGATTCCTCCGCGCCGTGGCCGGAGGCCACGATGACGAAGGGGTCGCCGCCGGAGTCGCGCACGCCCCGGATCATGGAGAGACCGTCCATGCGGGGCATGCACAGGTCGGTGATGATGACGTCCGGTTCGAGGCGGCGGTAGAGTTCGAGGCCGGCCGCTCCGTCCTCCGCCTGAAGGACCTGGGCGACCCTGGTCTCCAAGGCCAGGGACAGGCCTTGCCTTGCGGAGGAGTCGTCCTCGACAAGCAGGACTCTCAGGGTGTGTAAAGGATGATGGGTCATCGGTGGCCAACCGCTTGCAGTTGACGATGGACGATTACCGACCCGGGGGCATCTGTCAAGGCCCGGGCCAAAGAAGATACAAAGGGCAGGGGGGCTGACGGCGAGGTTTGCGGGGACTAGGCGGGCACGAGGCCCAAATCCGTCCGCGGTTGACAATAAACCATGAAAAAGAGTAATTATTGTTATAAGCTCCAAGCCAGAAATGTTCCTCAATACAACGAGGGAAATAAATGAAAAGAAAATTCAGTTTCTTGTTTGCCGTATTGGCATTTCTGTGCGCCGTTCCCATGTTGCACGGGTGCAGCGAGCTTGTCCTTTTCAATCCCAAAGGCCCCATCGGGGAATCCGAGAAATCCATCATCATCATAGCCTTCGCTTTGATGTTGCTGGTGGTCGTGCCAGTCATCGTCATGTCCATATGGATTCCCTTGAAGTACAGGGCCTCGAACACGAAAGCCAGGTATAATCCCAACTGGAGTCATTCGACAAAAATCGAACTGGCCATGTGGCTTATACCGGTCGTCATCGTCCTGATCCTGTCCACCATATTGTGGAGAGAGACGCACCGCCTCGATCCCTACAAGCCGATCGCGAGCGAAACGAAGCCGCTCAACGTGGAAGTGGTCAGCATGGATTGGAAATGGCTGTTCATTTATCCGGAGCAGAACATCGCGGTGGTCAATCAGTTCGTCTTTCCCGTGAAAACGCCGCTCAGCTTCAAGATCACCTCGGACACGGTCATGACCTCCTTTTTCATCCCCCAACTGGGCAGCCAGATTTACGCCATGGCCGGCATGCGCACCCACTTGCACCTCCTGGCCGACGAGCAGGGCGAGTACACGGGGCAGAACCAGCAGTTCAGCGGGTATGGTTTCCCGCACATGTCCTTCAAGGCCAAGGCCACTTCGCCGGAAGATTTCGATGCCTGGGTGAACAAGGTCAGGCAGTCTCCGGACAAGCTCGATTTCGCCCGTCTCGACGACCTTCGGAAGCCTGGCGTCGCCGACACGGTCCTGTATTTTTCCTCGATTGATCCCGGGGTGTTCGACCACGTGGTCGACACGTATTGTGCGATGGGCGAAAGCCCTGGGGGCAAGGACGCCGCGAGCCATGCCCAGCACGCGCCGGAGGCCGGCGGGTACGGCACGGCGACCGGTGATTCCGGCAGCATGGGCGCGATGGCCCATCGCGCGCAAGAAAATTAAGCCGCCATGGAGGCCGTTGCAATGTTCGGGAAACTGAGTCTCTCCGCGATACCGTTCAACGAGCCGATCGCCATGGGCGCGGTCTACGGTTCGCTCCTGGCCGGCGTGGCGGTCTTAGCCCTGATCACCTATTTCAGGAAATGGCCGTACCTCTGGAACGAGTGGCTGACTTCGGTCGATCACAAGAAAATTGGCGTCATGTACATCGTCCTGGCCATGGTCATGCTGCTGCGCGGCTTTTCCGACGCCATCATGATGCGGGCCCAGCAGGCCGTGGCCCTGGGTTCCTCCCAGGGCTTCCTGCCTCCGGACCACTTCAACCAGGTGTTCAGCGCCCACGGCACCATCATGATCCTGTTCATGGCCATGCCGTTCCTTTCGGGGCTCATGAACATCGTGGTGCCTCAGCAGATCGGCGCGCGCGACGTGGCCTATCCGTTCCTGAATTCGGTCAGCCTGTGGATGTCGGCCGCCGGAGCCATGCTGGTCATGGTGTCCCTGGGCGTGGGCGAGTTTTCCAGGGCCGGCTGGTCCGGGTACACGCCCCTGACCGAGTTGGCCTACAGCCCGGACACCGGGGTGGACTACTGGATCTGGTCGCTTCAGATTTCGGGCGTGGGCTCGCTGCTCACCGGGATAAACTTCCTGGTCACGGTCCTCAAGATGCGCGCCCCGGGGATGACGCTCATGCGCATGCCGCTGTTCACCTGGACCACGGTGTTCACCAACGTGCTCATCATTTTCGCCTTTCCGGTCCTGACCGTCGCCCTCTCCCTGCTCACCCTGGACCGCTACCTGGGCATGCACTTCTTCACCAACGACATGGGCGGCAACACCATGATGTACGTCAACCTCTTCTGGACCTGGGGGCACCCGGAGGTCTACATCGTCATCCTGCCGGCCTTCGGCATCTTCTCCGAAGTGGTGGCCACCTTTTCCGGGAAGAAGCTCTTCGGGTACACCTCCCTGGTGTACGCCACCGCCGCGATCATGTTCCTCTCGTTCTCGGTCTGGGTGCACCACTTCTTCACCATGGGCACCTGCGCCAACGTCAACATCTTCTTCGGGATCTCGACCATGCTGATCGCCATCCCCACGGGGGTAAAGGTCTTCAACTGGCTCTTCACCATGTATCGCGGCCGGGTGCGGTTCACCACGCCGCTTTACTGGACGCTGGGGTTCCTTTCCACCTTCGCCGTGGGCGGGCTGACCGGCGTGCTGCTGTCCATGCCCCCGGCCGACTACGTGCTCCACAACAGCCTGTTCCTGATCGCCCACTTCCACAACATGCTCGTGCCCGGCGTGCTGTTCGGCTTCATGGCCGGCTACGCCTACTGGTTTCCCAAGGCCATCGGTTTCCGCCTGAACGAAACCTGGGGGAAATTCTCCTTCTGGTTCTGGCTGACCGGCTTCTACCTGGCCTTCATCCCCCTGTACGTGCTGGGATTCATGGGCATGGCCCGGCGCATGCAGCATTACGACAATCCGGCCTGGCAGCCGTACCTCATCGTGGCCGCCGTGGGCACGCTGCTCATCCTCTGCGGCATCGGCTGCACGCTCATGCAGCTGGTGGTGAGCATCAGGCAGCGCCACGCCAACCGGGACCTGACCGGCGACCCCTGGGACGGCCGCACCCTGGAGTGGCTGACCGCGTCCCCGCCCGCCGCCTACAACTTCGCGGTGCTTCCCGTCGTCAAGGACCGCGACGCCTTCTGGGACATGAAGGAGAAGGGCACGGCCTACCTGAAGCCCGAGCGCTACGAGGACATCGAGGTGCCCAGGAACACCTTCCTGGGCCTGGCCGTGGGCGTCCTGGCCTTCCTCCTGGGCTTCGCCGCGATCTGGCACATCTGGTGGCTGGCCGTTGCCGGATTTGCGGGCCTGATCGCGGTGGTGATCGCCCGGTCCTGCGACGACGACACCACCGAGGTCATACCCGCGGCCGAGGTGGAGCGGATCGAGGGCCTGCGCTCCAGGGGAACGGCGTGACCGGGCTTCGCCCGGCGGCCGGACGAACACGTACTGATTTTTCGAGGGGGAGGGCGCAATGCAGACCGAGTCCTTGACCATGCCCGCGAACGCTTCGGGTGGACACGAGGTTCACGACGTGGCCCAGATCCAGGCGCTCGGCTTCTGGATCTACCTCATGAGCGATCTGGTCGTGTTCGGAGGCCTGTTCGCCACCTATGTGGTCATGTCCCACAACTACGCGGGCGGCCCCACCGGCGGGGAACTCTTCCACCTGCCGGACGTGCTGCTGGAAACCATGTGCCTGCTGTGCAGCAGCGCGGTCTTCGGCCTGGCCATGGTGGCCATGCACAAGGGCGACAGGCGCCTGGTGCTGGCGGGCCTCGCGGCCGCGTTCCTCCTGGGGCTCGGGTTCGTGTCCATGGAGGCCGGGGAATTCCAGCACATGATCCTTACGGGCGCGGGGCCGCAGCGTAGCGGCTTCCTCTCCGCGTTCTTCACCCTGGTGGGCACCCACGGCCTGCACGTGTCCTTCGGCCTGCTCTGGATGGCGGTCATGATGGCCCAGACCGTGGCCAAGGGGCTGACCAGGCCTGTTCGGGCGCGGCTCATGCGCCTGGGCATGTTCTGGCACTTCCTGGACGTGGTCTGGATCGGCCTTTTCACCGTCGTGTACCTGATGGGGGTGATAAAATGAGCCGGACACATCGGAACGAGGCGGGTCGGGACGAGGGGGGCGCGGGCGGGGTCACCGTCAAATCGTACGCCACGGGATTCGCCCTCTCCATCGTGCTCACGGCCATCGCCTTCCTGGCGGTCATGACCGGGGCGCTGCCCCACACGGCCACGGTACTGTGCGTCTTCGCCGCCGCCGTCCTGCAGATTTTCGTGCAGCTGCGCTATTTCCTGCACCTGGACCGCTCATCGGCCATGTATTGGAACGTCATGTCCTTGCTGTTCACGATTTTCATCATAATCCTCTTCGTGGGCGGATCTCTTTGGATCATGTACAGCCTGCATTACCGGATGTGAGACCCTCCGAAGTGCTCAAGGATTATTTCCTGGTCACAAAGCCCCGGATGGTGGCCGCCAACCTGATGTCCGCCGCGGGCGGTTTGTTCCTCGCCGCTCAGGGACACCCTTCCATCCCTCTTTTTCTGTCCGTCATGGCCGGCATGTCCTGCATCGTCGCTTCCGCCTGCGTGTGCAACAACTGCATCGACAGACGCCTGGACAGGGGCATGGCCAGGACGCGCGGCCGGGCCCTGGCCACGGGCGCGATTTCGCTTGGCGGCAGCCTCGCGTACGCCGCAGCGCTTGGCCTTGCCGGCGCGGCGATACTTTTGGCCGGGACGAACGCTCTGGCCTTTGCCGTGGCCCTGGCCGGCTTCGCGGTCTATGTGGGCGTGTACAGCCTGTACCTGAAGCGCTCTTCCGCCTGCAGCACGGTCGTCGGCAGCTTGGCCGGGGCGGCCCCGCCGCTTGCGGCCTACCTGGCCGTGCGGGGCGGCTTCGACCTGGGCGCGGTCATCGTGCTGGCCATCTACAGTCTGTGGCAGATCCCGCATTCCTACGCCATCACCATCTTCCGCCTGGAGGACTACACCGCCGCGGCCCTCCCGGTGATGCCCGTCAAATCGGGCGTCGCGGCCACGAAAAGGCACATCGTGTGGCACATCGTGGCCTTCATACTGGCGGCCCAGACGCTGACCGCCTTCGGGTACGCGGGCCTGGCCTACCTGGCGGCGGCCACCGTGCTGGGCCTTGGCTGGCTGTACCTGGCCCTGAGCGGGTACAAGGCCGGCGACGACCGCGCCTGGGCCAGAAGAGTGTACCTGTTCTCCATCCTGACCATCTTCGTCCTCTCCGCCGTGATGTCCTTCGATTTCGCCAGGCTCCCCGCCTGACCGGGCCAGCCGGGGCAAAGGCCGAGGCCTCTTGACAGTCTTCTCTCTGCACTTGTAAACCCTATACTGGGGTGAAAGCCATTGCGCAGCCCGCCTGCGGCGGCGGTCAATGATCCAGTTTCCAAAGGGAGAAAAGGGAGAAAATTATGGCCTCCATTACGACCAAGGACGGCACGAGGATCTTCTATAAGGACTGGGGCAAGGGACAACCTGTCGTCTTCTCGCATGGCTGGCCGCTCAGTGCCGACGCCTGGGATGGTCAGATGCTTTACTTGGGCAGCCGGGGTTACCGGGTCATCGCGCATGATCGCCGCAGCCATGGCCGTTCGGACCAGACCTGGGACAACAACACCATGGAGCAGTATGTCGACGATTACGCCGAACTGCTCGACCAGTTGCACGTCCACGACGCGGTCCTGGTCGGCCACTCCACCGGCGGTGGGGAAGTGGCGCATTACATAGGCAAATACGGCACGACGCGGGTGGCGAAAGCCGTGCTCGTCAGCTCCGTACCGCCGTTGATGCTCAAGACCGTCTCCAATCCCGACGGCACGCCCCTTGAGGTGTTCGAGGCCATCCGCAAGAGCGTCGCGGAGAACCGGGCGCAATTCTACAAGGATTTGACCCTGCCGTTCTTCGGCTACAACCGGCCGGGTGCGAAGGTTTCCGAGGGCGTCCGGGAGCATTTTTGGCTGCAGGGCATGCTGGGCGGCATCAAGGGCCAATATGACTGCATTCATGAGTTTTCCGAAGTGGATTACACCGAGGACCTGAAGAAGATGACGGTCCCGACCCTGGTGGTTCACGGCGACGACGACCAGATCGTGCCAATTGCCGCATCGGGCAAGCGCTCGGCGGCGATCGCGCCCCGGGCCACGCTGAAAGTCTACCCCGGAGCGCCGCACGGGCTCCCCATTACCCATCAAGATCAGCTCAATGCCGACTTGCTGGCCTTCATGGGTGAATGACCTGCGGTTCGGGCTGCACAGGCACCTTGCGTTGGCCCGGGATGGCGTCGCCGCGACCCCGGGCCAGACCGGGCTGACCACGGCGTGGCAGGTTCGCTGTGAAGCGTTTCAAAGAGACACGGACGGGAAACGGGGCTGTTTGAAGAAGTCCAGGACGTCCGGTGGAGTGTGGTATTTCTTCGGTGTGGAATCGATCTGGGAAAGCATTTCGCAGCTGCTGCTCTCTCCGCAAAAGAAGGAGTAGAGATCTTCTGTTGATGACGCGGAAGAATATTTTTTCTTCAAACTGTCATAGAAGTGCTCCATATGCACCATCAT
>Ga0326727_10006461_pt1 | contig 32144 bp, 28 predicted proteins | sample MB2enrmetagenome_FD_207643 | JGI IMG/M metagenome (GOLD analysis project Ga0326727, IMG submission 207643) | Lab enriched peat soil microbial communities from McLean, Ithaca, NY, United States - MB29MY | ecosystem: Environmental > Terrestrial > Soil > Wetlands > Peat | place: USA: New York...
TTATCTGAACAACATCACGTTAAGCGGCATCAACGCCACGATGTCCTGGGGCCAGAGCAACATCAGCAGCATCACCGGTTCACCGATTTCCGGTTTCGCATTTGATCAGGGCGGTTTTGTCGGCGCCACTGTTTCCACCGACGGTAACATAACTGTTAATGGTCTCTTAACAATTGATGTTGGTGTTAACAACACCGTCACGCTGTCAAACACCGGTATCCCCGGCGGTGTTGCTCTTGGCTTGACCAATATGGCCATTGGCGTAGGCGGCGTTCAGATGATCGTTAAAATAGGCGCGGAGAAAACACTGAATCCTGCTTTAGGGGCCGGGACATTAGAAACAGCTTATATCAGCAACGTTACCACTACAGTAAATGATCAGGTTCTCATTTCTGCCCATAAATATAGTGGGTAAAACGGCGTTTATTGAGTCGTTGTGAATGTGCAAAAAGAGGCACGGGGAAGTCGCCCGTGCCTCTTACACAATTTAAAGCATATCATTCAAGGAAAGTCCCGGCGTGCCTGGAGAGCCATCAAAAAATCATCTGCTAATTGCCATAACTTAGAAAAAATGTTATTGGCATTATATAAAAGGCGATCACAGATGAATAAAGAACTTTACACGAAAATCATAATTAACCCAACACGCCATGTTGTAAAATTATGTCGATATATTCAGCAACCTTCTTTCTAGAATACATTTTTTTATTTATTAAGTAAGCTCCAAACTCGACTATTCCCATAAAGACATATCCGGCAACTTCACTGTCCAAATCTTTCCGAAAGCGTCCCTCTTGCCGGAGTTGCTCGAATTCACGGATAACAGGATTAATCATCTGCCGCAACAGCTGAAACAGTTTTTTCTTAAGAACGAGGTTTTCACTCACTGACAAACCCCTGACGAGATTCATCATGACAACCCATTGTGGATAAGAATCAAAGAAGGCATAAATTCTTTTCCATAGTCGCTTAAGTATGTCCGGTTCTTCTTTAATATTCTGCCAAACATGATTGTACATGTCATGAAATATCTTATTTGCGCATTCTATAAACAGCTCATCCTTATTTTTAAAATAGATATAAAATATTTCTTTACTTAAATGTGTTTCATTTGCAATGTCGGCTATGGTGGTATCTGTATATCCCTTTTGAAAGAAAAGTTTGACACCGGCTGATATGATTTTCTCTTTTCTTTCAGCTTGAAAGAAAAGATTGACGCCAGCTGATATGATCTTCTCTTTTCTTTCAGCAGGTACATAATAATGCTTGGCATAAGTCGAATTCTTATATCCAGGCACTTTATCTTTAACGATTATATTGGACGCCTTTTCTACAGCAGGATAGGTGCCATGGAAAGCAACGTCCCACGCTTTAATTATGAGATCATCAATGTTTACGTTATGATCTATATAATAGTAAATTGTATATTCCCCAGCTCCCATAAGCAGATGTGCCATCAACAGGCTGTCTTTCAATCTTATCCTTTTTTCTGAAATGGCTATTTCAAGTTCATTTTGAATTGGTAAGATGAGGCTCTTAGTCACAGCATCAAGCTTTTCTTTAAAATTTGGATTTTCCTTGATAGAAGCGCCCCTGACAATGTTGAGCATGTTAGTTATGTGTTGGTGAGAACGTACAAAAAAGAACAGCCGTTTCCAAAGGCGCTGCATAACATCTTTTTCTTTACGAATTTGAGGAATTTCCATACCAATGTCGTAAAATACGTTATCAGTACATTCGAAGAAAAGTAATTCCTTGTTTTTAAAATGCTGATAAAATGTTCCCTTTCCAATACCTGCTTCTTTTATTATCTCATCTATGCTGGTCGCGTCGTATCCCTTTTTACGGAATAGGTTAACGGACACCTTCACGATTTCATCCCTTTTACTATTATAAACGATATCAGTTGGCTTGTCCTTTTTATGAGAAGCTCCAGGAGAATCCGCGTTTATCTTCTCTCTGATTGCCATAAGAGACAATCCTTTTTTCTTCAACACGTCGATATTCCTGAGACCCTTAATATGCTCATCCGTATAGTATGCCATAGTCATGCTGGTACGGATCGGTTCCGGAAGAAGGCCTTCTTTGATGTAGTATCGTATGGTTGCAGAAGGTGTTTTTGAATACTCGCTAAGTTCGGAGATTTTCATGTGTTTCGGAAGTCGCTGCAATATCTGGATTTTTTTCAAAATGTTCTCCTTTCTTTGACGGTTTTTTAATAACTAAAATACAGAAATTAATCAAGTACTTAAAAAATATTTCTTACATTCATAAAAAATTACTTGACATAAAATAAAAATGCGCTATTTATAACTTACCAATACAGAACTGTATGGTATTGTCAAGTATAAAATGAACAGTCTAACAAAAGGGGGATACGTTCAGTATGAGCAAGCACGAAATCGCAATTATTGGTATTGGCGAGGTCCCGACGCGCAACATGCCGGAACGAACACAATGGGACATTATCTATGACACATGCATGGAGGCGGTGAGAGATTCTGGTCTGCATAAGAATGACATTGAAGGCGTGATCAGTGTTACGCCGCAGGCCCAGCCGACGATCGCCGCCGAGCTTTCGTTCGGCAAACTACCCGAAGAACTCGGACTTAAAGGGTGCAAGGATGCAGTCAGTGTCAATGCCGGCGGGGCTTCCACCTCTAACGCCATACGACTGGCCGAAGAATGGATAACGACCGGTGTTGCCAAGGCTGTCATCGTGCAGCATGTCACTCTCCATTCCACGATTCCGTTGATCGATCAGATCAATTTTTTTGCCAAGGCGGGGATTGATCTGCAGTGGGAATACCCCTTTGGAACCACCTATAACATCATCATGGGCCTCATGGCCAATCGCTGGATGCATGATTCCGGTTGGACGGAGAAGCAGATGGCCTCAGTGGTCACGGCGCTGCGCAGTTGGGCATCCCGGGATCCCAATTCCATTTTCTACCAGAAAGATGTTCCGTCGGTGGAGAAGGTAATGGCTTCCGATTTGCTCAATACGCCGCTGCGCAAGAGGCAGAGCAATATTCTGGGCGACGGCGGGTGCGCCATGGTCATTGTCTCAGCCAAGGATGCCAAGAAGATGAAACGGCCTGCAGCCTACAAATTGGGTGATTCCGCGCGTTATTTCAGCGGGACTTGCGTCCTGCGGGATTTTAAAAAAGTTGCGGAAGGGTTCCGCGTCACGGCCAAGGAGGCTATGGCACAGGCGGGCATCACCAAGAAAGATGTGAGTTTATGGAACTGCTATGTGGCCTACCCTATGGCTCATCCGTTTATAGCGGAATGCCTGGAAGTAGCGCCTCCCGGTCAGGGTGGACAATATTTCCTAGACGGCCGGATGTCCTTCGGCGGCGATATTCCCTGGTCGACTATCGGCGATGCGCCGGGCCGAGGCCATACCGGATCGGGCGTTAGCGCGGCCACCTATGTAGAAACAGCAAGACAGCTTATGGGCAAGGCCGGCGAGCGGCAGGTGAAAAACTGCAAATATGTCTATCAGAACGCCGCCGGCGGATCGGGATTCAACCAAATCAGCACCATCTGGGGAAAGGAGATTAAATAATGGAATTCGATATGACAAAACCTATTCCGGAGACGCAACCGTGGTCGGAAAAATTTTGGGAAGGAACAAAACAGGGCAAACTCTTTATCCAGGTCTGCAAGGACTGTGAATCAAAAATATTCTATCCGAGGAAATTCTGTCCCGAGTGCTGGTCCGGTAATCTGGACTGGATTGAGGCGAGTGGCAAGGCCAAGATATTCACCTTTTCTACAGCCTACAGCATGGTTGAGCCCAAGTTTATGGATGAGCTTCCCTATACGATTGCCTATGTTGATCTGGATGAGGGGATAAGAATGATGACCCGGATCGTGGACTGTAAACCGGAGGACATCAGTTTCGACATGAAGGTGGAGGCCGTCTTCCATGAGCGCAACGGTTATTTCCTGCCTTACTTCCGCCCTGTCGTCAAAAAGTAAAGGAGATGATCCATGTTTGAATATAAAACCATCACTTATGAAATCAAGGGAACTGTTTGTTACATTACATTAAACAGGCCGGACAAGTACAATGCCATCAACAGAGAAATGGCCGCCGAACTGCTTAATACCTTTCGGAAGGTCAGAGATATTCCTGAAGTCGCGGTAGTTGTCCTGGGCGGAAACGGAAAGGCATTTTGTACAGGCGGAGACCTGAGCATCTTTCCCTCGCTCGCGGAGCATCAGGAATCCCTCAACTGGCTGGCTCATGACGGCTATGGCATCGGCAAGGCCATTGAGCTTTGTGAAAAAGTGGTCATTGCTAAGGTGACCGGTCACTGTCTCGCTGGAGGTCTTGAACTGGCACTGATGTGCGACCTTGTCTATGCGCGGGAGTCGGCCAAGTTCGGCACCACCGAGATCAACATGGGTATCCTGCCCGGATGGGGAGGTACCGTGCGCATTGCCCGGGCCATGCCTATCTACCGTGCGCGTGAGATCATCTACAGCGGACGCAAGGATTTCCTGGCGCGCGACATGTATGAGATGGGTTTTCTGACCCGCGTATTCAAGGATGATGAGTTTGAAGCAAAGTTTGGCGAAGTCGTAGCGAATATCAGTTCGAAAAAGGTTATCGCTCTGCGCATGGCAAAGGAAGTTATGGGACGATCGCTTGAGTGTGGCAGTCTGGATGCGGCCCTGGCGCTGGAACGCAATGCCATCCAGTGGCTGACCTATGCCCCGGACATCCAGACGGTTATGGAACAATTCAGGAAGAAACCCGAGGACATGGTAGCACAACAAAAGAAAGCAAATATCGATTCGGATATAAAAAAATAGAGGAGATGTATTATGGATTTCAGTTTTAATGAAGACCAGCTTCTGATTCAGCAGACGTTCCAGAAATTCTGCGAAAAGGAGCTTACAGATGAATATGTGCGGTGGATGGATGAAAACGTTGATTTCCCGCCGGACGACCTCTGGCAGAAATTTGTGGACCTGGGCTACTTCTCCACAAACATTCCGATCGAATACGGAGGACAAGGGCTTGGATCGATTGACAACATGATCATGTATGAGCAGATCTGCAAATCATCGATGTCAGTTGCTCTGGCTGTCGGCGTCACAGCGGGGTTCGGCACCCGGTTCATCGGAGAGCTGGGCACAAAGGAGCAGAAAGAAAAATATCTGCCGCTCATTGCTGAAGGTAAGTTCAAGACGTGCATGGCTTTAACTGAACCTGGCGGAGGTACGGATATCTTGGGCTCGTTGAAGACGACTGCCGAAGACAAGGGCGATCGTTGGGTGATCAATGGACAGAAAATCTTCATCACCGGCGCCCACGTGGCGGATTCGTTGATCACGATATGCAAGACCGAGAAGGACGCGAAGAGGAGCATGTCGTGGACCACCATCATGGTGCCACGTGAGTCACCAGGCATCACCATCCGCAAGATCGGCAAGATCAGCTGCCATCATTGTGAAAGCGTGGAGATCTTCTATGACAACGTGGAGGTGCCGAAGGAAAATATGCTTGGGGCCCGTGGCAACGCTTACATGGAAATCATGACCGTGCTGAATCCGGAGCGAATCGGTGTGGCCATGATGGGCGTGGGCATCATCGCCGCTATTTATGAGCGCTGCTTCAAATATGTTCAAGAGCGCAACGCTTTTGGCGGATCCATCGGCCGTTTTCAGATTCTCCAGAATTATCTGGCTGACATGTATATCAACCTGGAAAACTCCCGGAACCTTACCTACAAAGCCGCCTGGCTTCAAGATAACGGCAAGTCGTACCATCTGGAAGCAACCATGGCGAAGCTGGTGGCGGCGGAAGGGGCGCGGCACGCGGGGATTTACGGAACGGAAATCTATGGCGGCTATGGAATCTGCAATGAGTATTCCGTGTCGATGTTCGCCCGGGACGCCTACCAGATCCAGTTCTCGCCCATCTCCAATGAGATGAGCCGGAACATGCTGATGCAGTTTCAGGGCCTGCCCAAATCATGGGCATAACGGAAAAACCATACATAAAAAGAGAACACCAATGTACACTTTAGGAGACATTCCGCGTTATGGGGCAACCAGCTATCCCGACAACATAGCAATGGTTTACGAAGGATCGAGGCTGACCTATAGGGAGTTCAATCAGCGCATCAACCGTTTCGCCCACGCCCTGCTCGACCTTGGCTGCGGGAAGAGCGACCGTCTCTGCATCATCGCTGACAACTGCTCGAAGTACATGGAGGCGTATTTTGCGGCGGCAAAGATCGGCATGAGCGTCACACCCCTCAACGTGAGGCTCGGCGATGACGAGCTTGCCTATGTTGTAAACGACAGTGAAGCGAAAATATTTGTTGTCGGCGATGCTTACGAGGACCGTATTAAAAAATTAAAAGGGAGCTTGATCAACATAAGGACCTGGATAACCCTGGATAATCCCATCGACGGGTTTGCCGGATACGAGGATCTCCTGCAGAAATCCTCCGGAGCGGAACCCGACCCCGATGCTTTCGATGTCCAGGAGACAGACATTGCGATCCTCATGTACACGGGAGGGACCACGGGGCTTCCTAAAGGTGTCATGATAAGCCACCGGCAGTGTGCGATCCTGGCAATGTCCAGTGTTCTTTCGTTGCATTTTACACCTGAGGACGCCACCTGCTACGTCCTGCCGATCTTCCATGTTTCCTTCTGGCCCATTCTAGGCATCCTGACGGCAGGAGGCAAGGCCTGCATCAACCGCGTGCCGAATCTTGAAAAGATTTTGCAGCTGATACAGGATGAGAAGTGCACGCACATGAATTTGGTTCCCACGATCTACGGCTGGCTGGTGGACTACCCCAACACGGACAAGTACGATCTGTCCAGCCTGCGGCTACTGACCTATGCGGGAAGCCCAATGCCGGTCGAGGTGCTCAAGAAGTGCATCCGAAAATTCGGGAACAAGTTCAAGCAGGTTTACGGGGCAACCGAGGTGGCGCCGATCTCCTGGCTGGAAGAAAGAGATCATCATCTCGATGGTGAAAAATCAAAGCACCTCTTCAGCGCGGGAAAAGAAACCAACTTTGGACGCATCAAGATAGTGAACGATGACGATGTCACGCTCGGCCCCGGCGAAAAGGGCGAGATATGCATCAAGGGAAAAAATATCATGCTCGGCTACTGGAAGAATCCGGAGCTGACGGCCATGGTTATAAAAGATGGATGGTATCACACGAGTGACATCGGCTACATGGATGAAGAGGGTTACCTCTACATCACGGACCGCAAAGCGGACATGATCATCTCCGGCGGGGAAAATGTCTATCCGGCCGAGGTGGAGAACGTGATTTACCAACATCCTGCAGTCTTCGAGTGTTCCGTCGTGTCGGCCCCAAATGACAAATGGGGGGAGGTCGTGCAGGCTGTGGTCGTCCTCAAGCCCGGGGCCAAGGCTACGGAAGAGGAGATCATTGAGCATTGCAAGAAGAGCCTGGCGGGATACAAGTGCCCCAAGGCCGTGGCCTTCTGGGATTCCATACCAAAAACCATCGTCGGCAAGATCATCAAGAAGGACATCAAAGCCAAATTCTGGGAGGGCAAGGACAGGATGGTCAGCTGAGAATTCTATTCAAAATGAGGAGAAAAGCTAAATGTACACTTTAGGAGATATTCCACGCTGCGGCGCTATTATATGGCCGGATAACATTGCAGTAGTTTTTGAGGGCAAACGCTATACTTATAAACAATTCAATGAGCGAATCAATCGGTTTGCCAATTATCTTATCGAATCAGGATACAAAAAGGGCGACGGCCTTGCCGTCATGGCGGAGAACTGCTCCAAATACCTGGAAGTCTATTTTGCCGCGGCCAAGGTAGGCATGCGTGTTACGCCGATCAATGTCCGGCTTGCTGATGACGAGATTGTTTTCATCGTCAAAGATAGTGAAACGACTTTCTTTGTCGCAGGCGATGGGTATGAAGAGAAAGTTAAACAATTGAAAGATCGCTTTGAAAAAATTCGGATGTGGATCACATTGGATAATCCTTTGTCCGGATTCCTCGATTACGAAAAGTTGCTGGAACAATCAGATGCGACAGAACCTGATGTCGAGAAGAATATTGTTTCGGAAAACGACCTGGCTATCCTCATGTATACAGGCGGAACAACAGGGCTTCCCAAGGGAGTGATGATGTCGCATAGAAGCGCGATGCTGTCCGGTATATCGGCTGCGCTAGCGTTTGGATTCAGGGATGATGATTCCACCTGTTTTGTGTTGCCTATCTTTCATGTGTCCTGGTGGCCGATCCTGGCGATCCTGCTGACTGGAGGCAAGGTTTGCATCAATCGGTATCCGAAACTCGACAAGATCCTGCAGCTCATCCAGGACGAGAAATGTACGCACATGAATTTGGTTCCCACGATCTACGGCTGGCTGGTGGACTACCCCAACACGAACAAGTACGATCTGTCCAGCCTGCGGCTACTGACCTATGCCGGCAGTCCCTTCCCGGTGGAAGTCTTAAAAAAGTGCATTCGCAAATTCGGGAATAAATTTTACCAGGGATATGGAGCGACGGAAACGGCCGGGGCTGCTATATCCGGATTGGCCCCGTATGACCATCATCTGGACGGACCTGAATCGAAGTACCTCTCCAGCGCCGGAAAACCTGCGTTATGTTCACGGGTTAAAATTGTGGATGAAGATGATAAGACTCTGGAGCCCGGTAAGTCTGGCGAGATCTGCGCCAAAGGCGAACATATCATGCTGGGTTACTGGAAGAATCCCAAACTTACCGCAGAAGTATTGAAGGGTGGCTGGTATCATACCGGCGACATGGGCTACATGGATGAAGATGGCTACCTCTTCATGACCGACCGCAAGGCAGACATGATTATTTCCGGCGGCGAAAACGTTTATCCCAAGGAAACAGAAGACGTCATCTATCAGCACCCGGCGGTTCGGGAATGCACCGTCGTTTCAGCGCCTGATGCCAAATGGGGTGAAGTGGTTCAGGCTGTTGTAGTGCTTCAACCCGGTAAGCAGGCGACAGAGCAGGAGATCATTGAGCACTGCAAGAAGAACCTGGCGGGGTACAAGTGTCCCAAGGCTGTTGCCTTCTGGACAGATATTCCCAAAACCGTTGTCGGTAAGATCATCAAGAAAGACGTTAAAAAGAAATTCTGGGAAGGCAAAGATAGAATGATCAGTTAAAGAAGATTAATTCAAAAGAAGGAGGGAGTTATGGCTAAAAAAGAGTTGGACAACTATTTCAAAATCGATCCGGAGCCGCATCTTATCGGAGACATGTCACATATCAATCATTTTCCCGGTGTGCAGATGTGGTGGAAAGCTATTGAGAATATCAAAAGGCCCTTACTTTTTGGTGCACCGGCCAAGCTTTTAGCGCCATTGTATGAAGGGTTTGAGGAGTGGGAAATTCAAAAAAACGCTGACCCGGAAAGCCTGCTGCGGGCTATGGATAAATACGGCGTGGACATTGCCTGTCTCTTGCCGGAGGCCATGATGGATACAACGGGTTACACCAGCCGGTGGATGTCTAACGGCGAGATGGCCAAGGTTGTGGAGAGCAATCCTGATCGGTTTATGTATCAGCCGAATGTCTCCCCTATAAAACATAAAGGCGTCAAGAACACGATCTGGGAGATGGAATACTGGGTCAAGGAGAAAGGCGCGAAGATCTTTAAATTCTATCCGCCTGAAGATACTTATATGAACGATCCTGAAATATGGCCGTTCTATGAAAAAGCCCAGGAACTGGGCATTGTCCTGGACATTCATACAGGATTCTGCTGGGTGCCGCCGGGAAAGAGCAAATATGCCTTACCTATACAGCTCGATGATGTGGCCCGTGATTTTCCCGGATTGAAGCTGGTTGCCTTCCATATGGGCTATCCTTACTGCGATGATCTCAATATGGTAGCCATGGGGCATCCCAACGTTTATGTCTGCTTGAGTCTATTGATTCCCTGGGCTGTAACTGCTCCGCGGAAATTTGCAAAGATAATTGGAGAGGCGCTCCGATGGGTCGGGCCTGACAAGGTTATCTGGGGAAGTGATTATGCCGGTTTTGGCGTTCAAATCAAAACTGCCGTCGAAGGACTCGATAATTTCCAGATACCGGAAGATATGCAGGATGGCTATGGCTATCTGCCCATTACTGACGAGGACAGGGCCAAGATATTTGGCGGCAATCTCGGTCGGCTGCTGGGTGTCGATACGACGAAGAGAAGATTTAAAAAAAAATGATCAAGAATAGTGTTTCATAAAAAGCCGGCTTGTCTGGCGTTCTTTGATATTCTGCTGCGGATGTGAGTCCGCTTGAGATCAGTAATGATGCACCAAAAAAAATAAAAAGGGGGAGTATTGTTATGTCAACGGAAGGAGAGAAGCAGTTCAAAAATATTTTCAAGCCAATTAAAATAGGCCCGGTGGAGCTGAAGAACCGGATCGCATTGGCCCCGATGAACGAGACCTTGTCGGGGGTAAACGGTGAAGTAACAGAACCGATGCTGGCGTATTTTGCTGCAAGGGCAAAAGGAGGCACGGCTCTTGTTACTACAGGCGCGATTATGGGCACCAAGCTTGCGTCCGAATTTGTATGGGGCAGAAACCTCCATCTCTTCCATACGGGACATGTGCTGGGGTTGGAATATCTTACAGATCGGATTCATTATTTTGGAGGAAAGGCGTCTGCCCAGATGACGATCGGGTTCGGAAGACAGGGGCATTCAAACGATCATCATAAACTGGCGCCGGCGCCGACGGCAGGATTGCCGTATGAGATGACTCTTGATAAATTACCGAATCATACGGCGGATGGTTTCAAAATTGCAGAACATCCCAGATCGTTTCTCACAGGACAAATGACAAGGGAGATGACCATTGAGGAGATTCACTCGGAACAGAAGGAGTTCGCAAATAGCTGCCAACTGGCAGTGATTGCGGGCTTCGATGTCATAGAGATCCACGGGCCTCACGGATATCTCGAGCATCAGTTTTTATCCCCATTGAGCAATAAACGAACGGATATGTACGGAGGCGAGTGGCGCAACCGCAAGCGATTCCTCTTGGAGGTTGCCGAACAGATCCGCTATGCCTGCCCCGGCGTGGCCGTGGGGTGCCGGATCAGCGCCGAAGAGCATATGAAGGGGGGTCTCACCGAGGAAGAGATGATCGACTTGGCAAAGGATCTCGAGGCGGCCGGTATGGATTATATCAGCCTGTCGGATGGCGCCGGGTACGAAGAAGGCGGACATCTTATCACCGACATGGATCGTTCCAAGCACATCCCCGAGCACGGCAAGGCATTTAAAGACGCCTTGAAGATTCCGGTTATTGTTTCCTCGCAACATGACCCGGTCAAGGTGGAAAATAATATAGCTGAGGGTAAATACGATATCCAGGCAATGGGTAGACAGCTCTTCTGTGATCCTGAATATGTCAACAAGCTTGCCGCAGGGAAGGCCAAAGAAATTGTGCGCTGTACCCGGTGCAACACCTGTCTCACACGCAATCTTGCAGGTATGAGCCCGGCCTGTCCTCAAAACCCGAGCCTTGGGCGGGAATTTACAATGGATGAGTATCGGTTAGGTCTTTGGCAGAAACATGAATCACTCCTGCCGGAGGGCATGCTTCGGGCTCCCATGCCGGCGCTTGATCGGCCGTGGTGGAAAAAAGAAATGGGCATGATGGAAAAGAACTGGCGGCCTTTGCAGGGACGCACACCGAGGTAAGCATTCGAAATGATGAGTGTGCCTGTAGATCTGTGTTGAGGGATGTTGGTCGTTACAAGTTATGAAACCATATTTTGGAGAACATTCTTTTCATGTAGATCCCTCCTCAAATCTCCCTCCTAGTCTCACGTCTCCCCCTGAAGATAGGGGGAGACGCCTAGAGGAGATGATAAAAAATAGGAGGACATAAGGAGATAATTTATGAAACTAAAAGATAAGGTAGCGGTGATTACGGGTGCGCAGAGAGGGTTTGGTAAGGCGAGTGCGCTGGTGCTTGCCAGGGAAGGCGCAACTATGGTAACCTATTTGATTTGCCTTAAAATTTCCTTAGGCTTATCGTTAATATCGCTAAATCACTAAATTTTAAGGGGGTTAACTATCATGAAAGTGTACTTCTTCGCAACCGCTTTTTCATCGATCCCTAAGGGGCTTTTTGTCAAAGGACAGCCTTGGAAACGTGTTCGATTTCCGATTCTTAATGCTGTAATTGAGCATAACGGAGATTTAATTCTATTGGATACTGGCATGGGTACCAGGATTGAGCAAGAGTTAAAGGGCCCCAAATATAAGGCCAGTGCATGGTTCAACCGTAGTGTCATGAAAACGGTTTTCGATGCGGGCCGTGATCCCTTAATATATCAGCTGAAGGCCAAGGGTTTAGACCCTGCAGCGGTCAAATACGGCATTTTGTCTCATCTTCACTTTGATCACGCTGGCGGCATGCGCGACTTCCCTAATGCCAAATACTTTGTAAACAAGAAAGAGTGGGAAGCGGCAACTGCAGCGGATTCGCATAAGCATGCCTACGTTCGTGAACAGTATGATGTTAACCCCAAACTGGATATCGATTTATTTTTGACGGTTCCAGGTAAATCATATCTCGGGTTTCCCGCTTCGCTGGATTTGTTTGGAGATGGCAGTTTTATTTTAGTTGATCTCCCGGGTCACTCTAACGGGTTAACGGGAGTATTTGTCAACCTGCCATCAGGAAGAAGGTTCCTATTTCCCGGCGACTCCGTCTATTTCCCGGAAAACCTGGAAGGTCCGGCACCCAAGTCATGGTTAATGCAAAAACTCGTCCACGAAAAACCCCTGGCCTTCGAAACACTTAAAACGCTTCACAATCTGGCCAAAGCCGAATCCGACCTTGAAATAGTCAGCTTCCACGACCACAGTCTTCCGGGAAAATATGAACTTGCTCCAGTATACTATGAGTGACAGAACCATAGTTTCACGTCTCTCTCTTAAAATAGGGGGAGACGCCAAAGAGGAGATGATAAAAAATAGAAGGACATAAGGAGATAATTTATGAAACTAAAAGATAAGGTAGCGGTGATTACGGGTGCGCAGAGAGGCTTTGGCAAGGCGATTGCGTTGGCGCTTGCCAGGGAAGGCGCAACGATTGTTGCCGTTGATATGGGGAAGGATATTGAAGGCACAGCATCTGAAATTAAACAAATGGGTCAAAAGGCAATTGGACTCATTGCAGATATTACTTCTCCCGAACAGATAAAAAATATGGTCAACAAAGCCATAGAGGCTTTCGGACGCATCGATATCCTGGTGAATAACGCCGGTATTTTACCAAAACGGTCTTTTCTTTGGGAGGCGGATGATAACGACTGGCGAAAAACCATCGAGGTCAATTTAATTGGAACATATAATATGACCAAAGCGGTATTGCCTTTAATCATTAAAAACGGCAAAGGGCGCGTCATAAATTTATCTTCAGTTTCCGGTAAAAACGGCAGCCCCACAAGTTCTGCATATTGTGCCTCCAAGCACGGCATCGTCGGTATAACCAGAACACTGGCTATGGAGCTTAGCCTTCTGGGTCTAACTGAAATCACCGTCAACGCAATTTGTCCGGGCGTGGGCAATACTGAGATGGTGACCGAGAAAGGCGGGCTCCTGGATGAAGTTGCCAGGATTACAGGCACGACAAGAGAAATCGTTCTTACTAAACAACTTCCCCAGGTATCTTTGCTAAAACGACTTATTGAACCAGACGAAATCGCAGACATGGTTGTTTATCTTGCTTCCGACGCGGCCAGGGGCATAACGGGGCAGGCCATTAATGTATGCGGAGGCACTGCATTTTATTAATCAAAACACATTTAAAACGGATCTGTCAATAATAATCAACGGGGAATTGCAAAGATTGCAATGAAATATAAGGAGGGATTGTATGCGATTGAAAGATAAGGTTGCGGTTGTTACGGGCGGTGGGAATGGCATCGGGCGCGACATCTGTATGACTTTCGCAGACGAGGGTGTGGATGTAGTTGTTGCCGATATCGATGCCGCGTCCGCTAAAACTGTTGCCGATGCGATTATCAAGCGCGGAGGCAAGGCGATCGCAACGGTCATGGATGTAACCATCCTGCTGATGTGAACAAGGGTGTTGAGAAAACCATGGATGCATTCGGAAAAATCCATATCCTCGTGAACAATGCCGGCGTCGAGGGCCACCGCGCCAACATCTGGGAGGCCGATGATCGCGACTGGCGAAGAACTATCGAGGTGCATCTCTTCGGCAACTACAACTGCACCAAGGCCTTTCTCCCCAGGATTATGGAGCAGGGATGGGGTCGAATCATTACCATGGCCTCCATTCAGGCCAAGCAGGCGAGCCCTCAGAACAGCTCCTACACAGCGGCCAAGCATGCGCTGGTGGGCATGACCAGAACCGTGGCCCATGAGGTGGCTATGGCCGGATACCCAAAGATTACGGTCAATGCAATATGTCCCGGGATTGTAGCTACTGATCTTGTTCTCGGACCGGGAGGCGCACTTGAGCAGGTCGCCGCTCAATACAATATTTCCAAGGATCAGGTGATCGCGATGGCGAAATCGAAGTGTCTTCAGAACCGATTCCTTGAAGTGCAGGAGATCGCCGTCATGGCCGTGTTCCTGGCCTCAGAAGACGCGAAGGGCATCACCGGTCAGGCCATAAATGTATGCGGCGGGGCAGTATTCCACTGAGAGAAAATGATATGTCGAAATTAATGAATCTTGAAGGGAAAGTAGCCCTGGTGACAGGTGCTTCCCGCGGCTTGGGAAGAGCCATTGCTCTGGCACTGGGGCAGGCCGGAGCGTCAGTTGCGGTAACGGATCTCCTTGTCGAGAACGCCGAATATGATGACAAGTCGCTGAGTGAATACAGCATACTGGCCGGACATTTTTCACAGTCCGGTGAAGTCAAAACATTGCAAACAGCTCAGGAGATTCAGGCAATGGGGTCAAAAAGCGTCGTCATGAAGCTCGATGTGACCGTCCACGAAGAGATCAAAAGGGTAGTGCAAGCGATAGAAGTCCAACTTGGACCTATTGATATACTCGTGAATAATGCTGCGGTTATGGATAACCTGGGAAAATTTGACGAGCAAAAGCTTGAGCGTTGGGAACGTGATCTGAAGGTGAATCTCACTGGCGCCTACAATTGCAGCAAGGCAGTGTGGTCAACCATGGTGTGTAAAGGCTGGGGTCGGATCATCAATATCTCCTCGGTGGCTGCGCTCATGGGAGCTTCTCTGCAGCCTTCATATGGTGCGACAAAGGCTGGACTGATTGGGTTGAGCAAATCACTGGCCATTGAAGCCGGCCGGTACGGTATCACAGTCAATACGGTCTGTCCTGGTTTTATCGCTACCGAAGCCGTGCAGCTCTATGATGCACGCATGACGGAACGGATCGAGAAAAAAACCGTCCTCAAGCGCCTGGGCCGTCCAGAAGAAGTGGCCCAGGTAGTGTCTTTCCTGGCCTCCGATGCGGCTTCATATATTACCGGAGCAGTGATCCCGGTTACCGGCGGAATCGATCTGCTGACACTTTAGGAATAAAACTACAAAAAAGGATAAAAACACATTTCAGACATGAAGACACAAACGATGATCGAAGAAGAGGAAAACATGACGATGAACATTATCAGGAAGGGCAAGGGAGAACTGTTTACCGATCCCGACCCGGACCATGCACGAGCATTTTTTCAGAAGAAATCAAGAAAGATGATAAACAAGTCCATGACACTAACAAAGGCCATTGAGACATTTGTTCATGACGGAGACTACCTGGCAATGGGCGGATTTGGCGGGAACAGATCGCCGATTGCCGCGTGCCACGAAATTCTCAGACAGGGTCGGAAACACATGGGGCTTGCCGGCCACACCACCACCCATGAATTCGAGATACTCAGCGCGGGAGAAGTTTTTGACCGGGTGGACGCCGCCTACATTGTCGGTCTGGAAGCACGGGGACTTTCCCCCTGCGCGAGGAGATATATGCAGACCGGCAAGGTTAAGGTGACCGAATGGACAAACTACTGCATATCGGCGAGACTCAGGGCCGCGGCCATGGGCGTCCCCTTTGTTCCGACCCGGAACCTTTTAGGTACCGACACCTTCGAATACAGCGGAAGCATAATTGTTGAATGTCCGTACACCGGCAAGAAACTGGCCCTTCAGCCGGCGCTCTATCCGGACGTGGCCATCATCCATGTTCACGAATCGGATGTTTACGGAAACTGCAGAATCCGGGGCATTCTTAAATCGGACAACGACCTGGCCCGCGCCGCCAAACGAACGATCATAACCTGCGAGCGATTGATCTCCAATGAAGAAATACGCAGGGACCCGTCCGAGACTACCATTCCCTACTTCTTGGTAGACGCCGTGTGTGAAGTGCCTTACGGGAACTATCCGGGCAACATGGTCTATGAATACTTCTCCGATGAAGAACACCTGCGGGAATGGCTCAAGGCCGAGGAAGACCCTGTTGCCTTCAAGGAATTTCTCAAGAGAAACATTTATGACTGCAAGAATCACCATGAATACATCAACCTGAACGGCGGTATGGAGAAACTGCTTAAACTCAGAACAATTGAACATCTACTGCACAAGGAGGCTGACTAATGACGACGAATTACAATCCAATGGAACTGATGATCTGTGTTGCCTCAAGAGAGCTGGAGGACGGTTCGACCTTAGCCGTGGGCACCGGCGCGCCCTGTGCGGCGGCCATGCTGGCGCAGAAACTGAACTCACCGAACCTGGCCATCATGTTTGAAGCGGGAAGCGTCAGTCCGCAGTTGCCAGAGATGCCTATTTCCGTCGGAGATTCGCGAGCCAGTTACAAGGCCGTGATGGTTTCCACCATGGGCGCTATCATGGAAACCTGTTCACGGGGATATGTCGATTACACCTTTCTGGGGGGCGCTCAGATCGACATGTATGGCAACCTGAATTCGACGTACATCGGAGGAACCCACCAGAAACCCAAGGTGCGCTTTCCTGGCAGCGGCGGAGCAAACGATTTTGGCAGCTTCTGCTGGAAGATGATGGTTCTGACCGTTCAGGATGCAAGACGTTTTGTGGAAAAGTGCGAGTTCATTACCACACCGGGCTGGCTTCGGGGTGGAAACAGCAGGTATGAGGCGGGACTGCCTGAGGGAACCGGGCCATATAAAGTATTCACCAATATGGCTGTCATGGATTTCGAACCGCAAAGCAGGCGGATGCGCATCATCTCCATCAATCCCGGCTATTCCATAAAGGATGTTCAGGACAACTGCGGGTTTGAACTTCTCAAGGCCCCGAAGATCACCGAGACCCAGCCGCCGACGGAAATCGAACTGAAAATCCTCAGAGAAGAAGTTGACCCGCACCGATATGTTATCGGAAGATGAATTGGTCTTAGTTATATTCTGTTTGAAGCAGGATATGTCAACATAGAGGTTTATTTTGAAAATAATCGTTTTGGAAAAAGGCGTGATTATTTCTAACGTTATGAATGATGAGGAGGAAAAAATGAAGAGATTATGGTTGGTTTTGCTGTCACTGGGGTTGATCATGGCCTTCAGTGCGTCGGCGTTCGCGGTTGATGTTAAGGTTAGTGCCGATTATTCCGTCGGCGGATTGTATTTAAATAAAATTGCAGTAGATGATGGTTTCCAGAATTGGGCTGGGAAAACAGGATCAGAGAATCCCAGCACAGCCTTCTTTTATCAGAGACTGCGCATCGGAACAGACTTTGTCGTATCTCCGTGCCTGAAGCTGGTTACCAAATTTGATGCCATGGACAGAATCTGGGGCGGAGCGAGATCAGCTGCGGACGCAAGTAATGGAGGCTGGGCATATAACCCGGCAACTTTGAACACCGGAGGAGTGGCGGGAACCAGGGCGGAAAGTGAAAACATCGTCATGGATCTGGCCTATATTGAGTATACTTCACCCATCGGTTTGTTTAAGGTTGGTTATCAACCGGATTTCGTCTTTGGAACAGTTTTCGGCGATAGAGGCAATGGAATGCCCACCGGCCAAATCCAGTATGTTGTGCCGGTCGGACCTGTATATCTTTTTGCCATCCTTGACAAAGAAGCGTCCAACAGCGCCAGCGCTGTCAGCACCCAAGGCACGCCGCTACAACAACTCAATGCATCGGTCACCGATAGGAATTTCGATTATTACGAAGCGGGCGCCATTTACGGCTTTGGAAAGAAAATCGAAGCCGGCGCTGTCATTATCTATGGCCGTAATGCGGAAAATAGGGGTCTGACGGAGGGTGCTTATCTTGTGAACGCTTACAATGTAGTGCCTTATTTTAAAGCCCAGATTGGACCGGTAGCCCTTCAGGGGGAATTAAACTATGGATTTGGTGACGCAATTAAAGGGGAGGGCATGCCTGGAGGAACAACTGGACTTGGCACTAACGTATCTATCAACACCCTGAGCGTCTTCCTTGATGCTACCGATAATTTAGGCATGGTTTATGTAGGCGGCTCCTTTGCTTACGTTTCCGGCCAGGATCCCAACAAAACGGATCAAGTACAACAGGGCGCCGGCAATACCGGCGGTTTGGATTGGATTCCCTGCTTGATTCTGTTCAACACTGATCTGGATTACTGGGCAGGCAATGTTGTCGGTCACAGCGGGTCGGTAGTCAACGGCGAGATGCAGAATGCCTGGTTCTTCCAGGGCAGAGTTGGTGTGAAACCCACGCCCAAATTGGATACCATGCTTTCAATTTCTTACGCGGTGGCCGACCAAAAATCTGTCTTAGATGGCAACGGCCCATTGGGGTACGGACCCACTCCCGGCGGCACTTATGGTACAGAAGTTGATCTTACCGGCACTTACAAAATAACCAACAACCTGTCCTATATGCTGGGTGCAGGTTATCTCTTCGCCGGCGATTATTTCAAGGGTGCAGATACTGGTTTCGCTGGCGGCGCCAAAGTTACCGATGATTTTATCTTCATCAACAAACTTACTCTTTCTTTCTAAGAGCAAGCAAGTTATTTTTAGTAGTTAGCTTCAAACCCCGGAGGAGTGATCCTCCGGGGAAATATCCGGGTTGATAGTAATATTATAGACGATGAAATACCGGTTAATATGAAATGCGCCCATGGAACGTATAGTGGCTAACATCAATAAATGTAAAGAAGAATTGGATACAATATATTAACAAAAGCATAAGAAATCAATCAAGTGTCCATTAACGACTTATAAATGACAGGAGATATTGAATGTCAGAAACAGTTACAACACCCTATCTCGATATGTCTCGAGCCATCATGGAGGCAGGGGGCGAGGCGCTGAAAAAATGCTATCAGTGCGGAACCTGCACAGGCACCTGTCCGTGGACACCGATCACCGACTTTAATATCCGCAAACTTGTCCGTTATGGCCAGTTGGGCATGGACGGCATTGAGGATTTCATGTGGGGCTGCTCCACCTGCAAATTCTGTGTGGATCGATGCCCTCGTGGAGTGGAGATTATTGATGTGGTTACAGCCATACGCAATGTCTACAGCGGCGGCGGCATGCTGCCGCACAGTCTGCGCACCTTTGTCGGGTCCATGTCGGCGCGCGGCAACCCCTGGTCGGGCGATCAGAGCAAACGCAATGACTGGGCAAAGGGGCAATACCCTGTTTTTTCAGGAGATAAAGAATACCTATATTGGACATGCTGCACCGTGTGCTATGATCCCAGAAATACCAATTTAGCGAAAGCAACTTCCACAATATTGAACCATGCAGGAATCAGCTGGGGTCTGCCGCCCGTGGATGTCAATTGTTGCGGTGAGAGTTTAAAAAAAGTCGGCGATCTTGAGCTTTTCACCAGACTGAAAGAAAAGAATCTGAAGTTTTTTAAAGAAAATGACGTGAAAAAGATCATCGTCGTTTCACCTCACTGCATGTATACCTTTAAGAAGGAATACGGTGAAGATTATGAAGTCATCCATTTTACAGAATTACTGGCCGATCTGATTCAAAAAGAAAAACTTACACCGACCAGGAATCTCGGCGGCGTCAAGGTTACTTATCATGACCCTTGTTACCTGGGAAGACACGGTCTTAGTTACGATGCGCCGCGGGCTGTCTTAAAATCCATACCCGGCCTTCATCTTGTTGAAATGGGCAGAAACAGAGAACAGAGTATGTGCTGCGGCGGCGGTGGCGGCGGACTTTGGATGGAAAAACTCAAAGGCGAACGCTTAAGCGATTTGAGACTAGAAGAAGCATGGTCAACAGGAGCGACCATTCTGGCTACGGCCTGTCCATACTGCATTACCATGTTTGAGGATAGCGTTCGAACACTCAATGCCGACAATATCATAAAGGTTAAGGATATAAGCGAGCTTTTTCTGGAGGGCCTTGGCCTGACTATTGAAGAACAGCCGCAGATTGATGTCTGCGCCGTTCGTTGAAAGATTATGTATTCTGGAGCAAAAATAGTTTTTTGTAGGGAGATAGTATGAGCAGAATTGGGGTTTTTGTTTGCCACTGCGGTTTGAATATAGCCAAGACAGTTCGGGTCAGTGAACTGGCGGAGTTTGCGGCCACACTGCCGGATGTCGTTGTGGCGAAAGACTACAAATTCATGTGCTCCACGCCCGGACAGGAGATAATCGCTAACGATATCAAGCAATATAAACTGGATCGTGTCATTGTTACAGCCTGTTCACCATTAATGCATGAAAAAACATTCCGCAAAGTTATTGAAAGCGCCGGTTTGAATCAATATCTTCTGACCATCGTCAACATACGTGAGCAGCTTTCCTGGGTCACTCATGATATCGAAGAAGGCACATCCAAAGCCAAAGCGCTCTTGAATGGCGCGGTTTACAGGGCCCGGAATCTGGCGCCGCTTATCTCGCGTGTCATCGACGTTAACCCCGATGTGATGGTTGTCGGCGGCGGTATTGCCGGGATTCAGGCCGCGCTGGAGTTGGCCAATACAGGGAAAAAAGTTTACCTGGTTGAAAAGAATTCCACGATCGGCGGCCATATGGCTCAGTTCGACAAAACATTTCCCACGCTGGATTGTTCCGCCTGCATTCTGACGCCCAAGATGGATGCCGTTTTGCAGCATAAAAATATAAATTTAATGACCTATTGCGAAGTAAGCGAAGTCAGGGGATATGTGGGCAACTTTGATATTACAGTTAAACAGAAGGCGCGTTATGTCGATCACAGCAAGTGTAACGCCTGTCTGGCCTGCACGGAAAAATGTCCTGGCAAAGGCATTTCCGAATGGGATGAAGGACTGGTAAAAAGAAAAGCTATTTACATTCCCTTCCCGCAGGCCGTACCGCAAAAGCCTGTTATCGACAAAGAGTCCTGTACTTATTTTATCAAAGGCAAGTGCAAACTATGTCAGAAAGTCTGCGAACAGAAAGCTATTGATTACGAACAGCAGGATACCTTCTCCACAGTGAAAGTCGGTGCTGTAATTATAGCGACCGGTTATGATCTGATGGATACCAAGCCGCTTGTTCAATACGGCTATGGCAAATATCCGGGCGTTTACACCTCGCTGGAAGTAGAAAGACTGTTTAATTCCGCAGGTCCGACCGGCGGCAAGGTGACGCTCAGAGACGGATCGGAACCGAAATCTATTGCAATCCTGCATTGTATCGGCAGCCGAGATAAAAATTATCAGGAACATTGCAGCCGCGTCTGCTGCATGTACTCGCTTAAATTCGCTCATCTCTTTAAAGAAAAAACCTCTGCTGACGTTTACCAGTTTTATATTGACATGAGAGCGGCAGGCAAAGGTTATGAAGAATTTTACAACCGCATCATCGGGGAGGACGTTAAATTCATCCGGGGCAAAGGCGCGCGTGTTGCCCAAAGCACCGACGAAGAGGGACGCCTGATCGTTGAAGCGGAAGATACTATTACCAGTAAATTTATGAGGGTGCCGGTAGATATGGTAGTGCTCTCCCCAGCCATTGTGCCCCGGGAAGATGCAAAGGAAATTGGCAGATTATTTAATCTGAGCACTGACAAGCAGGGATTTTTCATGGAGCGGCATCCCAAGCTGGCGCCTCTGGCTACCATGACAGAAGGTATTTTTATCGCCGGTGTTTGTCAAAGTCCGAAAGATATTCCCGATACCGTAGCGCAGGCCAACGGCGCGGCAGCGGAAGCTCTGACGATTGTCTCCATGGACAAAATGGAACTTGATGCGACCACGGCCATGGTCAATCCGGCGGCATGTTCCGGTTGCCAGAACTGCGTGCGTGTGTGTCCTTACGGCGCGCCATTCTTCAACGAGAGCAAGGGTGTTTCGGAAATAAACGAAGCGCTGTGCAAGGGTTGCGGTCTATGCGCGTCTGTCTGCCCGACGTCGGCCATTATTGCCCGTCACTTTACCAATGAGCAGGTGTTGGCGGAGATGGAAGGTCTCATGGAGTTCTAGGTATGGCATTATAAAAAGTCCATATGCTGCGTTGCGCTTCTTTTCGCTTCGCTGCGACCTGCGAAAAAGCAGGCCTCGCTTCGCGAATATCGCGCGCCTTGCCTCTGGAGCTTTTTATTGCGCCATACAATGATTTTATAGAGAGGAAAGTTATGTCATTTGAACCGAAAATATTGGGTATAGCCTGCAACTGGTGCACTTATACAGGGGCGGATCTTGCCGGCACAACCAGATTGCAGTATCCGCCGAATGTCCGGGTTGTCCGGGTTATGTGCTCAAGCCGCATCAATCCTTCCTTTATATTCAGAGCTTTTCAGTTTGGTGCCGATGGAGTTCTTGTAGGCGGCTGCCATCCCGGAGATTGCCATTATAATACCGGAAATCTCTATGCGCGAAGAAGGCTTGCCACGACAAAAAAGATTCTGGAATTTGCAGGAATAGAACAGGGGAGATTCCGGGTGGAATGGATTTCCGCGTCCGAAGGCAACAGATTTGCCGAAGTTATTGAGGAGTTTACAACTCAAATTAAGAATCTTGGCCCCCAGACGAAGTTAAAGATACAGGAGTAGGGTTGGGAGAAAATATGACTGATTTTAAAAAAATCGAAGACAATTTAAAGAAGGAAGCAAAAAGGCTGTTGGAATCAGGCGAAGTGACCGTAGTGCTGGCTTATGGAAAAGGCTTCGATGAACAGCATCCGATGCCCTATGCGGCGAAAAGTGTTGCGGACGTCGAAAATATCGTATTCAACGAATACTGCACGTATAACATGGCTCGTTATCTTGTTCGTTACCCGCAAGGGACAAAAATTGCAATCGCCGTGAAGGCAGCCGACAGCCGGGCGGTTATTCAGCTGATTCAGGAAGAAAAAGTCAAGAGAGAAAACCTGGTGCTGCTGGGAATTCCCGTGACCGGTATGAAAAATTCCAAGACAGGCGAAACAATTGATAGCAAGACCACATGCGGCATGGTTAATCCTGTTCTGTATGACGTTTTACTGAGCGAGGAAATCCACGGACAGAAGCCTGTGTCGCCCTACGATGTCCTGGCTGAATATGAAGCGATGGACAATGATGCACGCTGGGCTTTCTGGAAAAAGGAATTTGACCGGTGTATCCGTTGCTACGCCTGCCGTAAGGCCTGTCCAATGTGTTATTGCGACCCATGCTTTATTGATCAGCTAAAACCAAAATGGGCGGACAAGGCGCCGCAGTCTCCCGGTAATATGATGTATCACCTGACACGTTTTCATCATCTGGCGGGACGTTGTATTGACTGCGGCGAGTGTTCACGGGCTTGTCCGGTGGACATTCCTTTGTATCTTTTCCATAAGAAGGTGGCCAAGGAGTGCGAAGAGATGTTTAAGCAGGCGTCCGGTATGAGCATAGAAGACAAGCCCGTGCTGGTAAATTTCCGGGTTGAAGATTCCGACAAAATTTTGGAGTAAGGAGCAGTTTGTGTTGAAGAAAACAGCAATAGAAAAAATACCCGAACTGGCAGCGGCGTTGATGGATAAGGGATCGCTTCTTGCCCCCGTCAAAGAAGCCTCCGGTCATAACTTCGCGGAGATTAAAGATCCGCAAAAGGTTGATCTGAATTTCTACAATACCATCATGAGCCCGAAGGGAGCGTTTTTCCCCCATAAGGAAGATTTTATTAAATATAATACAGGCAAGCCCACGTCAGAGGCCGAACCGATAGAAGTGGATTCCAAACCGGTATTCCTGTTTGGCGTGCGTCCCTGCGATGTCAGAAGTTTCTCCATTATGGATATTCACTTCAATGCCGCGGGAATCGTTGATCCCTATTGGAGCCTCAGAAGAAAAGCAACAACCGTATTCGGCTATGCCTACGACTTGAATCAGCCGGTTGATGCCACCGATTTTTATAATTCCCTGGGAATTTATGCTGCCGATACCGAAGGCAGCGACATTTTTATGGTGAAGACGGATAAAGATTTGCTGCTCAAAGGCATTACCCCCAAAGGAGAGGAACTTCTTGCAAAACTCAATACACTTGTTGATGCGGGAGCGGATGATGAGAAATATTTTGAAGAAACTCTTAAAAAGGGTAAAGAATATAAAACACGTTTCCTGTGCATCGATCAGGACGTCATTGCCAAAAAACTGGAAGCCATTTTCGATAACAACGATTTCTGGATGAAAGCTTCATCCGCATGCCTGAGCTGCGGCGTTTGCACATTTGTCTGCCCGACCTGCTATTGCTTTGACATTTGTGATGATACGATGTTTAGCAAGGGAACGAGGCGCAGAGTGTGGGATGCCTGTATGTTTACAGATTTCACACTGGAGGCGAGCGGCCATAATCCAAGAACACAGGTTTTCCAGAGATTAAGGCAGAAGGTAAATCACAAATATTCATACCATGTGAAAAAATACGGCGTAATTTCTTGTGTCGGCTGCGGACGCTGCACACGGTCCTGTCCGGTCAACATTGATATCTATTCGATTATTGAAGAAGCGCTGAAAGTATAAGTTGCGTGTATTGAAAAAACATTTTTGAGGAAAAAAGATGTCAAATAACAACCCTTACATACCTGTGCCGGTTCAGATTGCCAGGATCACAAACGAAGTTGATACCAATGATATCAAAACATTTCGGTTTACTTTTCTGAACAAAGAAGACGAAGAAAATTTTAAATATATGCCCGGACAATTCGGTGAGTTGTCTATTTATGGCAAAGGTGAATCGCCCATCGGCATTGCCTCTTCACCCACGGACCCGGGTTATGTTGAATTTACGGTCCAGAGGGCGGGAACGGTTGTGCCCGGTATGGTGACTGCGGCTCTTCATGACCTTGACGAGGGCGCTCAAATCGGTTTGCGCGCTCCTTTGGGCAACTCCTGGCCGATTGAATTTCTGGAGAATAAGAATATCGTGGTGGTTGGCGGCGGTTTTGCCTTTACAACCCTGCGTTCGCTGATTAATTACATGCTGTATAAGGACAACCGTAAGCGATTCGGTGAAATCACGGTTGTCTATGGCGCAAGGAATCCCGGCCTGCTCCTTTATAAGGACGAACTTGCCGCATGGGAAAAGAGAGATGATATCAAAACGGTCATCACTGTGGATAAGGGCAACCAAACATGGAAGGGCAGGGAAGGTTTTGTTCCCGCCGTATGCAAGGAAACGGCGCCTTCTCCCAGGAATGCAGTAGCCGTCATCTGTGGCCCTCCCATCATGATCAAGTTTACACTTCCGGTCTTTTTTGAGTTGGGTTTTTCCAAAGAAAACATTCTGACCTCACTGGAGATGCGCATGAAGTGCGGCATTGGCAAATGCGGCCGCTGCAATGTCGGCAGTCAGTATGTCTGTAAAGACGGCCCCGTGTTTTCGCTGGCCCAACTGGATCAACTGCCCCGCGATTTTTAATAACAATGATTAAAGGTTTGCCGGGTTTTGGTAAATCGTAAATGATGTATACTCTTTATCATAGAAGAGAAATGAAAGTTGAACAAGATTCTTGAGAACAAAAAATTATCCGAGAACGTAGTCAAAATGGTATTTGAGGCTCCCGTTGTCGCGCAAAACAGAACAGCCCGCCAGTTCATCATTTTGCCGGGAAAACGACTGCCCAATTATAGCAGCTTAGAGTGGGGGAGTCGCTGCAGGATGTCGCGGTGACCGTGAAGCTGCCACCGCGGTACACGAATATTTGTCAAAAAAATGATTAGTTTTGAACTTTAAGTATAATGAAAAGACAGACCGGGTTCGGTCTGTCTTTTTTCGTATATTGCTCATCACTTCCGTTGAGGCATATTCCGGATGTCTCAACTTTCGGCGGCCATTTTTGCGCTTGCCTCAAATACGCCGCGAAAGTGAGGATGATCATCTTGTTGTAAATAATGTTTTGCCTGAACAACAGTAGGGTCAGTTTTACTCATCGGAGAATTCGGAACTATTTGTAATTTGAGGTATTTTAAATACTTAAATGTCAAGAGAATAAATCCGGCCAGAATTGTTGACTGTCGGTCACAGATATTAAATAATAATATCAATAACTTATAATAAAGATGTCGATAATACTTGACCATAAAATGTTGTCAGTGTAGGATAGATAAAATATTGTTATGCAGGAAAATGCAGTAAGGAGGTATGTATATGGCTAAGTATCTCTACAATCAGGAGGCGGTCGAAAACCTCAGGTTGAGCGATACGTCCATTTTGGACAGGTTGGTAGATTTTGAATCGGCCCGCGAAGCGCATCTGAAGAAGGATCACGCCAAAAAAGATAAACGGATGACGATTGGCGAGGCTGTTGCGACTTATGTGACGGACGGCGATATCCTCACCGATGGAGGATTTTCTTATGTCAGAACGCCGCATCAGGCGTTTTACGAAGTAATTCGGCAAGGTAAAAAGAATCTCCAGATGATTGGCGCTCCTAATACCAATCAGACTTTTTTTATTTGCTACGGGCTTGTGGAATACTCTCACAATTCTTACACCGGGGCGGAGATGCGCGGAATTGATAAGGTCTATGACCGCGCAATCAAGGCCGGTAAGGTCAAGATTCTTTCCGAATGGAGTCATGGCGGTATAGCTCAGGGATTCAAGGCTGCCCAACTGGGTACCCCGGGCGTTTTCAGCAAACAGATGCTTGGCAGTGACCTGGTGCGCTACAATCCCTACCTCAAAGTTATACAGCATCCTTTGAAGAAAAATAGTGATCCTGTTGTGTTCGTTCCGGCTTTGTATCCTGATGTGGCCTTTATTCATTGCCACGCGGCGGATAAATACGGCAACGCCTATATCTATGGTCCTGCCGTCAATGATCTGGCGGTGGCCGCCGCGGCGCGCAAACTCATCATCACGGCCGAAGAGATCGTTCCCGAAAACGAAATCCGCTACAATAAGCAGGGGCAGATCATTCCGTTCTTCTATGCAGATGCCGTTGTTGAGATGCCCTTCGGAGCGGTTCCCGGAAATATGCCCGGATACTACTACTGGTCGCGGCAATGGTGGGAAAAGTGCATGCGTTTTGGCGGTGTATCCGACGAGAACATTATGGCATTTTGTAATGAATGGATTATGGGCACTAATAATCAGTTCGAATTTGTCGACAAATTGGGAGGCGCCAAGTGGATTGCTGAAGCCCGCCGTCAGACCAAGGCCGCCGAAGGCGACAATGAAGATATTGATTTCTCTTATGAAGAATACACCCTGAAACATGATTCAGGGCTCTATTATTAAGCAAGGAGGACACCATGCAAGACTTAAATGCTCCAGCCAATCCGCTGGAAACATTGGCTTATATTATCGCGCAACAGATTAACGATCATTCGATCGTGTATATCGGAACAGGAATCCCCATGGTGGCCGGAATTCTGGCCAAGAAAACCCATGCCCCCAATATTACCATTGTTTATGAATCAGGCGGACAGGATCCGATCGAGGGAGATATGCCCTGGTCGGTGGGCTGTCCCTTCACCTGGCGCAAATCACCAACCATTATGGAAATGTCTTATTCTTTCGCGCAGTGTTACAATGGATATGTGGATATCGGATTTTTAGGCTTTGCCCAGGTGGATATGTACGGCAACGTAAATACGCATATGATCGGCAAGGATTTTCACAAGCCCAAAGTTCGCATGACCGGCAGCGGCGGAAATAACGATCTGTCTTCGCTGACCGAAAAGATGGTGCTGGTCGGACTCCAGACCCCTGATAAGTTTCCGGAAAAGGTTGATTTTGTCACCTCCGTGGGACATTTGACCGGCGGCAATTCACGTCAGGAAGCCGGTCTGATCGGTAATGGTCCGAGCGCGGTAATTAGCCCATGGGGCGTCTATGACTTTGAGCCGGTCAGCAAGCGTATGAGGGTAAAATCCCTGACCCCCGGCGTCACTTTTGAGATTGCTCAATCGCTTACCGGCTTCGAACTTCTCAGACCCGAAGGCGAGATTCCGGATACCAGGCTGATAACACCCGAGTCCCTGAAGATCATACGCACCGATGTTGACCCGCATGGTGTTTTTACTGCCATGCCGACCGAATAAAAATTGATTGTCACAGCTACCGTTGGAGTTGTTGATAAGCTAATTTTTGCACTGGCGCTTTTCTAAAAAATGGCGTAAGTACTTTACGCATATTACAGGATATTGTTTTAAAGACGATATAAATCAAAAAACATAATCGTTTTAAGTGAAAGGAGAATCAAATGAATTATCTGTTACAGCCCAAAAAATATCAGAGCCTCATGGCCGACAAAGGTTCAAAGAATATCATGGACAAGACTGTCGCTTTCTTCGAGAAGTTTGGAAAGACCAAACTCACTGAAGAATTCAATAAAAAAGTATGGTATCGCGAGTTTGTTGATTTCATTGCCAAGGAGCAAATCTTTGCCAAGCTTCTTACACCCAGCCAATATGGCGGCGGCGATCCGGATTGCCGCTGGGATACGGCCCGCAACAGTGAATACAGCGAACTTCTGGCTTTTTATGGTTTGGGTTATTGGTATTGCTTCCAGGTCAGTATTCTGGGGCTGGGCCCCATCTGGATGAGCCCCAATGAAAGCGCCAAGAAGAAGGCCGCGGAGCTACTAAAAAAAGGCGCTATATTCGCCTTTGGCCTATCCGAAAAAACGCACGGCGCGGATATCTATTCCACCGAAACGGTACTTGCGCCGCAAAACGACGGTACATGGGTGGCTAACGGCGAAAAATATTACATAGGCAACGGCAATGAGGCTGAGATGGTCTCAACGCTGGGTAAAGTGAAGGACGGGACCGACGATTATGTTTTCTTTGTCACCAATTACAAAAATAAAGCTTATGAACTCAAAAAGAATGTCATTTCCCATCAGGAATACGTTTCCAACTTCGCGCTCCATGATTATCCCATTACCGCAGACGATATTCTCTCCCGCGGTTCTCATGCCTGGGATTCCGGCCTCAATACCGTGAACATCGGCAAGTTTAACATAGGTCCCGCTTCCATCGGCGTTTCGGAACACTGTTTTTATGAAGCCATAACTCACGCGGCAAACAGGATACTCTATGGCATGCCCGTAACCGATATGCCGCATGTGCGGAAAAATTTCATTGATGCCTGGCTGCGTATTGTGGGAATGAAACTCTATCAGCGCCGTTCCACCGACTATTTCCGTAATGCCAATGATAAAGACAGACGCTATCTTCTATACAATCCCACAAGCAAGATGAAAGTAACCCTGCAAGCTGAAGAAGTAATCAATCTGCTCTGGGACGTGATCGCCGCCAAAGGTTTTGAAAAAGACACCTATTTCTCTATCGGCGCTTGCGATATTCGGGGACCATCCAAGCTGGAAGGCACCGTTCATGTCAACGTTCAGCTTATTCGCAAGTTTATGAAGAACTACTTTTTCAGTCCGGCTCAATACGCGCCGGTTGCTCCGGAATTTTCACTCAAAGACGATCTTTTCCTGTTCAATCAGGGACCGACTAAGGGACTGGGTGCGGTTTTGTTCCATGATTACAAGCCGGTCTTTGAAGCCAGCAAACAGCTTCCGAATGTCGCTATCTTCATTCAGCAGATTAAACTTTTCAAGGAATTACTGGAAAAAGCAGGTCCGGACAAGGCGCAGGATATGGATCCGTCCTGGTCCCTGCCCGTGGGCGAGATGTTCTCGATTGTCGTCTATGGCCAGCTTATTCTGGAACAGGCCAATATTGACAAGGTTGACCCTGATGTAGTCAATCAGATTTTTGATTTTATGGTGCGTGATTTTGCCCGCTTTGCCCTGCAAATTTACGGCATGCACAATACCAAGGACGAACAGCGCGCCTATTGCAAGGACATCATGCTTATCAAGGCGCAGGGAAATGATGCCCAGTACAATAAGATTTGGAACGAATATGTGTATGCGCTAAACGGCGAATACGCGATGAATGAATAGGTAGTAAATCATTAAATATTGAGCGGCTATGGGTGAAGCATATTGAAATATGCTTCACCCATTTTTTTCGGCCAAGCAGTTATTTTGTCCCAAACGTATCGAGGGATCCTGCCGGTAATATTCTTTGAGCACCCGGTAAAGATCCGGTGCGTGTTTGATCATTAAACGGGGTTGGTCAAAGAATTGTTCGGTTGCTACGGCGAAGAATTCAGCTTCATTTGTAGCGCCGTAGGCATTGAGAAATGATTTCCTGCCGTGTTCGGCATCATGCTTGAGACGAAGATATTCCTGAGAACATACCTTTACCCAGTCGCGGTATTCCGCCCTGTCACGAAGCGGTGGTGTGCCGTCAGCCGCGCCGTCGAGCATATCCAGCTTGTGGGCGAATTCGTGATAAATAACGTTATGGCCTGACTCAGGATGGCGGCCGCCTTGCAGAGCGGCATCCCAAATAATGATGACCGGTCCCTGCCGGAAGGCTTGCCCGATAATCGGATGGCTGAGTTCTATTGGCGCCTGCGCATTCTCAAAAAAACCAAGTTTACGCTGGGGAGGAACCACAGTGGAGGGATAGACAATGATGGTTTCCACATTCTGATAATAATTGTGAGGCAGCCCCAGCAAAAGCAGACAGGCCTGGGCGGAGATGGTAACGCGGATTTCATCGGTAAGTATGAGCCCGCCTGCGCCTTCCCAATCTTTTTCGGCGATGAAAACCTGGATCAACTCGCGTAGATGTTTACGCTCAGCGTCGTCCAGCATGCAGTAATGGGCAACGTTGCGCCGGATAATGTCTTCCCATGCAGAAGGGAATGGAGCCGCAGTGATCTTTTTGCGGCGGCGATTGGCAAACCATTGAAACATGTTGATCCTCTTCAAAAGATATTGAATATATGGATTACTTTGTCCTTATGTTTTCACACAACGCATCGGTGAACTTACGTGATGGTCGAAGCAATTTTATATAAATTAATTCATTATCAAAATGATCGTCCGATATAAAAAATAAATCCCAAACACAACCAGAGATGTTCCGGCGATCAAAGAAATAAACCCCACTATTTTCTCATTGATGATTTTTTTGCCCCAATGCAGAGAGGCGGCAAGAAAAAACACCCAGATAAAACAACCCAGCAAAATGGAAAGACAGGATAAAAAAGTGGATAAGTCCGTTTGTGCGTTCGTTTGTGACGCCAGCAGGGCTCCGAAAACACCTGTCCACCAGATAATCGTCATTGGGCTGGAAATAGCCAGAACGTAACCGGTTATAAAGGAATTTTTATGCATTTGCCGCGATTGATATTTTCCAACAGCTTCATGAAAAAACTCTTTCGCGCTGACTAAACCCAGATAAATCAAAATAAAGCTTCCCGCTATACCAAGAACAATTTTTATAAAGGAGATGTTTAAAAAAGAAGTAAGGCCGAAAAAGATGAGAGTCAGATAAGTTGAATCGGCGCTCATCGCACCCGCACCGGTAAGAAATGCCTGCTTGAAACCGGAGTTCAATCCGCGTTTGATTATTTCCAGATTGACCGGTCCAATCGGCGCGGCAAGGGAAAGCCCTAAAATTATATTTTGCAGTAAGGAATATTTTCCCAAGTCAATTGCTCACTTTTAAACGGCCGCAATATTTTATAATGGAAAATCTTCTCGTTTTGTCGTCGCATACTGACACGGCAGAAGATCAATCGAACCTGCATGGTTTATCCCTGATTCCCCGGCGCAATGTTTTGCGCCGGGAGAAATGTACGGGTTTATTAAATTTCTTCTATGCCGAGCGGATATTTTGACAGAATCTCGCAGCCGCTTTTT
>Ga0326727_10006462_pt1 | contig 32143 bp, 22 predicted proteins | sample MB2enrmetagenome_FD_207643 | JGI IMG/M metagenome (GOLD analysis project Ga0326727, IMG submission 207643) | Lab enriched peat soil microbial communities from McLean, Ithaca, NY, United States - MB29MY | ecosystem: Environmental > Terrestrial > Soil > Wetlands > Peat | place: USA: New York...
AGCTGAACATCGAACTCTGCTGATCGTCGTTGCCACGCATACCCTCTGAGTAGCACGCCTCGCTTGTGGATTACGAGTAGTTTTTCAGCAACCTGCTAGTTATTCGGCCAGATGTTGGTTGGCGGTGTAGGCGATGTCTGCGAATACGGTACACCCGGGTTGGTGCTGGGACGAGGATTGAAGTCCTGTGGAGCCGGATCGATCAGGACACCGCGTACGATATCGGTCGGCGTAATCTGCAGAACACGGCATCCCTCCGTACTGAAGTGCGGAAGACTCAGCACCTGAGCAGTCGGAATCATTGCATACTTGGCGGGCAATCGCGCCGCTCTGCCTTTCAATCGGGCATTGTCAAATGCGGAAAAGAGGTCGCCGACATCAGGAGTCTGATCATCGGACGGTCCAAGGTATTTCTGGCCGTATGTCGCCTCGCCAAGCGCGCGAGCTGCGGCTTCGTCGGGTAGATCGGCAAGCGGCGTCAGATTGAAAAGCTCGTCGATGAATTTGATGATCGAGCCATGCTCGGTAGGTTCGTGTGAGATGGCGTGGACTACGCTGTAGGGCGAAATCACAATCGCCGGAATGCGGGGACCCTGATCGAGAGCGGCTCCAAGAGGATCGAACGAGCGAATCTTCGGTTGGGTGTGATCGTACAGGCCATCCGTTTCATCGTAGGTGATGATGATGGCGCTCTCTGGCCAATACGGACTCTTGGCGATCGCGTTGATCTCGTCAGCCAGAAGGGCCTCACTGACCTGCGCGTCGGAGTAGCCGGGATGGTCGTCATTTCCCTTGAAAGCGGCTTCGACCGCCGGGCTGGGGGAACGAGGGATAAGGCTATCAAGGTTGCCGTATCCACCGCGGACGTAGTAGACGCCGCCGTCTTCGGGTAGATTGTTGGCGTTGATCGCGGTAAAGAAATCGCCGAGGCCTTTCAGGTGCGCCTGGATTTCGTTCTGGTTGTTGGCCTCATAACCAAAGTATTGCGGGGCGTTATGATGCGCGATGTAGTTGACATGGCTTGCAACGCTCGTAGGATCGGTGGACTCGTGGTCATAACCTTCCTGGAACCAGCCCCAATTCACCGGCTTGTTATGGTCGCCCACGATTTTCTGGATATCGCTCTGAACATCCTGAAGGTCGAAAGCGGCATCCATGTCCTGGGCCGTGATGGTTTCGATCTGGTCCCCCATAAAGGAGAGTGGCAGAGAAGCAAAGGTCAGGTTAGAGGACGGGTTCGAGACTGGAGTTTCCCCGCTCTCAGTGGGCTGAAATGCGCCCGAAGGCGTCTGCGTGAGGGTATTCAGAGCGGATCCCCAGAAGGGTTGCGGATCGCCGGTAACGGGCACTGCCGCGTTTGCGTAGGGCAAACTGGTGCTTCCTAACGCCAACGAGGGATGCTCGACCCACTGCGTCTTACCCGACTGCCCGGCAATCATGGCAATGGCGTTCGGCGTCGAAGGTCCGATCACGGTGTCAAAGAAGTTATCGAAAAGGGTGAAGCGATCCGCGTAGTTCCACAGAAACGGAACGGTATCGCAGTCCACGTGGCTGACGACAAGCTCGCCCTTTTGCACCTGCTGTTCGGTCGGTGCCACTCCGGTGTAGGTTGTTCCATCGCTACTCAGCGTGCCCGACAGGCCCTCCTCGGTAAAGGCGTAGCGATTATTCTGAGCGACATTCCATGCATTCAGATTCAGCTTTGCGTCGATGGCCGTGTGGCCGTGATTCACGGAGTCTGTGTCCTCCGGGTAGAGAAGCACCGTCTTGCCAGCGATGTCGGTGATCGACTGAGGAATTTTGAAGGGAGAGATGGTGGTGACCGAGCCATTGGTCAAAACGATCGGCTGGACAAAACCGGGGATTTCGGCGGCGGGTCGAGAGAACAGTCCACGAGCTCCAGGGTAGGTGCCAAAGTAGAAGTCAAAGGAGCGGTTCTCCTGGAAGAGAACAAAGACATACTTGACATTCTTTCGGAGCAGATCGAGCTTCTGCCTATGGGTGAGATAAGGCGAGTCCTCAAGCCTGCGGGTGTAGCGGGCGACTTCCTCACCCGACCTCGGTGCAATTTCGACTAGCTTCCTGGCCGCTGAGTCTTGCGCCAGCGTGGCGACTGGCTGCGCGATCAAAGCAGCCATCATGAGGGAAGTGCAGACGTTCACCCATCGATTGGTACGCATAATCATCCCCTTCGCGAATCCAAAGCTTTTGCTCACGCGGTCTTCGCCAGTATTACAAGATCACCGCCTGAGCGGGCAGCGATGCGGCGGAAATTGTTTCTCAGATGGTGCGGTGAGGATCACTTCTCAGGCGCGGGGAAATACTACCAAAATCATTTTGTAGCGATGGTAAAAGTCTGGTGAAGAGTTTGTGAATTTGAACTCCCTCACCCTGGTCTAGCCCAGCTCGGGCGAACGCGTGATCACGATTGCGGTGTTGCTCCAGCAGGTGATGTAGAACGCAACTGCTTCGAAAACAATCTGATCCAGCATGTTGACGTCTTGCACCTCCCGGCCGGTAATCTTGCCTCACTATAGATATCCACACGCCCGCCCCTCGCATGGGACCGGTCGGACAGCCTCGCCGATTGCAGCAAGAGGCCGGCTGGTTCATTGAGGAAGGGGAAGTCCTGCCGCTCGTGTTGGAATTTCTATCTCCGGCTGGTCCAGGTGTCGCTCGAACGCTTGCGTCTCCGGGAACCCTTGATTTCGCGCCACGCATCGTCTTGGCGTACTCACTCAACGCTGGGAAAGACACGTCTCCCGGAATAGTTCCAGGTGGGCCTGGCAACACCAGCATTCCAGCCGGTTTCGGGGTCTTTTACGAAGCGATTAAGGCGCTGACGGCTTGGATGATCGCCGGGAACGCGTGCTCCCAGGCACTGGGGCGCGGCGTCACACATGGCGTACATGGGCGCCGGAAGTGACTTGTGATCCTTGGAAAGTGAGATCCAGCGAAGAACAAAAGGAGGAGGGAAGCACCTGACCTTTAGTCTCACCTACTGGGTGGAGGCCAACGGTGTTCTAGCCTTCAAGGCCGCATGAACACTGGTGTTTCCGCCATCATAAAAACGACAGTTTAAATCCTAAGAAGAAAATCCGAGTTCAATCAGCTTCGCAAGTCTCGGCAACCGGCTCGCGCACCTCAGCCTCAAATCCTCATCGCATTCTCATTCATGACCGGCAACAAAAGGTGTTATGGCGGACAAATCCTGATCTCCCCTGGAGGAAAGATTAGAAGCGAGCACCGCTTGCGCCACACTTGCCGCAGGCAACTCTGCTCCGGAAGCCCGTGCGGCCTCCAGAACTAGATTCATGTCTTTGCTCATCAACCGCAGCGGGAATTCCGGAGAATAGTCGCTGTCTTTTATCTTTCGGAATTTTCCTACCAGCGCTGGAGGGATCACTGCCGTTCTGGATAGAACATCGAGCAGAACATTTCTGTCGATTTGAAGATGCTGACCCAATGAGACGGCTTCGGCGATTGCCTGCATATCGACGCCCAGGAGAAGATTGACGACCAGTTTCATCCGGATGCCAGAAGAACCCGGCCCGATGAAGAACCATTGCTTAGCAATGGACTCATAGATTGGGATGCACTGGTCAAAGGTATTCTGATCGCCGCCAGCAAGCAGCGTGATCGTTCCCGCTTCCACCGCCGGCGTCGATCCGGCGACTGCCAGATCGAGCAGGCGAACTCCACGGCTGGAGGCCTCTCGATGGAGGTGGCGCGACAACTCAGGCGATATGGTGCTCATTTCCAGAACGACGGTTCCAACCTTTGCTGCGGAAAACACGCCACCGTCATCCAAATACACCGAGCGGACTGCCGCGTCATCGGTCAGGGACGAGAGGATTACATCCGAATCGGCGGCGAGGTTCGCAACTGACGCCGCGATCATTACCCCATCATGGCTTAGCGCTTTTGCCGGTTCCGGACTGCGATTCCAGGCTTGAATGTTCCATCCTGACGAGTGCAATCGCCGCGTCAACCGGCTTCCCATAAGTCCCAGACCTATGAATCCAATTTTAGCTGCGCGTTGATTTAGTTTACCTTCTGGCATGGCAGTCAGTTTATCTCTTCACAATCGAATCTGTTGAAACACAAAGTTAGGAACAACATTTGCTGCCTTATTTCACTCTACGAACGAAGAAGGGTTGGAGGGCGAACCAGTAAATGTCCACCCCCCCAACACGACTATACATATATCAGAAGCCGGTTCCATTAGATTCCGGACCTCTTTCGAACTGCGCCGGTCCAGTCGAATCAAGACCGTCTCTTACGCGTCAGCTTACTTCACTTGCTCCAGTTCGACCTGCAACGAGCGGCAATGCGCTTCGCTTCCTTCGATGCGGTCGACATTCCAAACCAGACAGCCGGCAATATGGCCATAGGTTTGGGCAACCGTCGGAATTTAGTGGCTGTTCATGGCCTGCAGAACTGGATTCGTACCGGTTCCAGGCAGGAAGTCACTATCCGGCGACGCGCTTCCCCGCAGACCGTACTGCGCTCCACCGGTTGCTGGTGCTTCTCCCTTCGCACTGAGCCCTGCATCCGGCGTCTTCTGGGCGCCCACTGTTCCTGGCAGCTTGGCGATGGGATCCACCGTCGAAGCCATCCCGATCTGATTTTCGGCTTCCTTCGCCCCTGGCAGTACGGACCCTGACAGGTCGCTCGGTTTGTTTGCGAACACCATTCCGCTGGCCACCAGTGCAAGCGCTGCTACATAAGCAATTCTGTTCTTCATAACCACTCCTAAATCGTGTTTTAAGAAACACGTTCGGCCCCGCATCGGTCCCTTACATGTGGGGCAGGTGAACAGGTGAATTTCTAGTCATGAAGCGGCGGCAGAGGCTGTTGACGAAAGCGCTGTGAAACCCGCAAAGCTTGCTTCTTGGATTCCCCAGTCTTTGTTCTTCGTATCCGGCGTAGCTCATGACATCCTCGTTCTTCCACTTAAGCGGTAGTCACTCAAGCTGTAGCTACATTAGAAAAAACCTTGACATGAATCAAATGAATTGTTTTCATAGTTACGATAACTACAATTCATGATCAATCTGAATCAATTACGGATCTTCCAGGCTGTGGCCCAGACGCGCAGCTTTACTCGTGCTGCCGACGTTGTGCATCTGACGCAGCCCGGCATTAGCAAACACATTAAGCAGATGGAAGAGTATGCCGGCGTTCCCTTGTTTGACAGGCTGGGGAAAAAGGTAACTCTGACCCACGCTGGGGAGATTCTTTTTGAAGCTGCTCAACTGATGATGACTTCCATCAACGAGGCGGAGCAGAGAATTGAGGAGTTGAAAGGCTTGCACGGCGGCAAGCTCGTTCTCGGGGCAAGCTTCGCCATTGGCATCTATGTCTTGCCCGGCGTCCTGGCCCGGTTTCGGAAACAATACCCGGAGATTGACGTAACGCTGGACATCGCCCTGAGCGGAAGGATTGTGGCAAAGATTTTGGCCAATAAACTCGACCTGGGTCTGGTCAACCGAGAGGCGCACGATCCCAGGCTGTCGGTCACCGAGTTTATGACGGACGAATTGATCGTGATTGTTCCCCGCAACCACCGATGGGCCAAGAAGAGTCGCATCAGGCCACAAGAACTTCCAGGGGAAACATTGATTGTGGCTGCCAAAGGTGCAGGGATAAGGGCGGTTGTAGAAGAGCGGCTGAAAGAGAAAGGCATTGTATTGAGGAACGTGGTCGATTTCGGAAACACAGAGGGCATTAAGAGGGCGGTCGAGGTGGGGTTAGGGGTCTCCATTCAAGCCAAGAGCGTGGTCCAGCGGGAAATCTCTGCCGGGTTCCTCACCGGCATACGCTTAATGGGGATGGACAACACGCTTGGGTTCTTCTACGTCCGCCGCAAAGACAAGCATCTTTCCAACGCTGCGAAGGCTTTTCTGGCTCTGCTTCACAGCAAGGATAAGGTCTAGTTCAGTTCCGCTGAGTAGTGCCGAAAACGTCCTGCTCCTCAAGAAGACGTCACGCCTTGGACGTGGGATGAAGCTGGCGCCTCTTGGCTCGGCACAAAACCTGTTCCCGGGCGCGGTTCGCTTCGATTGACTACCACCGGATCACCGATGTTGCCGGTCGCGCCCGACCAAAGTCCTTCCTGAACGCAAGCGTTTTGGCGAGGTGTGCTTCCTCTACCTCTCTCCGTCGTGTTCGTTAAGCCGCCTTCTCGCGGGCGCCTTTCCAAAGGTCAATACCGGCGGCAAAACGGTTTCAGATTTTCCACGCCGTCGATACTTCTCTCCGTCATGCTGCTTCGCTTCGGTTCACCACACAGGCACAACTTTCATCGTTTCTTCACTTCGCTTTCACATTGCCGTACGCATGCCCGGCTCCACATGAGTCGAGTGGAGGCTCCAACCGGAGCGCGTCGCTGCTTTGGCATGCACGGCTACCTTCCCAACAATCCAGAAATGTATTCCTCGTTCTTTCTGGTCGGCCCTGGTATTGCTCCTGGCAAGTCGCTGGGAGAAATCGACATGCGCCAGATCGCGCCGCCCTTTGCAGAAATCCTGCAGATCAAACTTCCCGACGCCGAACTGAAGCCACTCGACCTGCACTAGGGAGCTCAACTCTTCCCTTTGTTTCGTGAACGAAATAATCCTGGCGCCAGCGAAAGACCCACGGGTGTATTCTGGCGTCCGGTAAATGCTCGCGGGCCGTGCTGGCACGTGGGAAGCAAGAAGCGTGGGAGAAATTCGTTGACCTCACCTGCTGCCCCTGTTCTCAGTGGAACTGAACTGCCAGCTCCTGTCCGCAAACTGGCATTCCGTTCCTGGAACGTGATCGTCGCTGGTGCCGGACACAACGGACATGGTCTCCTCGGGTTGGACTGACAGGCGGACATATCTTTCGGGGCGAATGCCTGACGCCTTATGTGAAGCGGCGATGGTTGCGTTAAAAGATATCGGCGGGAACCCGAGAATCGAGCGGAAATGAGGTTGCAGGTCGAGTGCTACGCGGGAAGGAAAGCAGACGAGAGGCCTGTCCGTTTTCGGCTGGACGGACACGAGTACCTGGTCGAAGACGTCCTTGACCAGTGGTACGGCCCCGAGAAGGCCTTTTACAAAGTCCGTGCCGACGATGGGAACCTTTATATCCTCGGCAGGCAGACCTCGGTGCCAGACGGAATTTGGGATCTCGTATCCTTCCGGCAATTGCCAGAACGGCGCTAACAACATCTGCAGAGCCACGAGGCAGGGGAGTTTCGCACAGCTTCCGCGGCAGAATCAAAGTAGTCCCAATTCGCTTCAAACACTAATTCCCGGCTCGCCTGGCGGGCGCTACAATGAGTTGTGCGAAAAGTCTTTGTTGTCGTCATTGCTCTCGTCGTCTTGTTGCCGATTGCGCTTATGGTGGAGCGATCCGCAACGCCGCTTGTGGATTTGGCATCCCCGGTCACCAGCCTCGGCCAGGCCACCCCCATCACCGTCCATGTGCGCGACCCGCATGGTGTTCGCAGCCTCGCAGCGTTTGTCGAGCAGAACGGCGCTCGCTATCAAGTCTGGCAACTCGCGCAAGCTTCGAGCGTGCCGGACTCCACTTGGAACTTTACCGCCGGCATCGGTACTACGCCGCAGCTTCGGGAGGGTAAGGCGAAGCTGATCGTTGAGGCAACGTCGAACGATTTGCTGCGCAAGACGGCACGCTACGAGGAGGACATTGTGGTGGTCACGCGTCCGCCAATCGTCAGCGTTGACTCAGACCAGCACTACCTTTACCTAGGCATGGCCGATATGGCTACCTTCAATCTTTCCGGCAACTGGACGGAAGCGGGCGTGCGTGTCGGCGATCAGACTTTTCGGGCATGGCCCATGCCCGGCGGCAAGCCCGGCTTCTTTTCGCTCTTCGCCTTTGCCTGGAACATGCCGTCCAGCACCGTTCCCGTGGTCTACGCCTCCAATGGCTCGGGAAACGACGTGACCGGTCCGCTGGTGTTTCAATTTCCCAAGAAGGAACAGCCGCACTACACCGTGCACGACTTGCAGGTATCCGACCGCTTCATGCAAAAGGTAAACAGCGAACTGGACCCGAATGGCTCGGGTGATCCCGTAGCGCGTTTTGTAAAGATCAATAGCGAAATGCGTCGTGCCAACAACAAGGTACTTGCAGAACTACGCTTTAAGACCGCAGACAAGTTCTTATGGTCTCAGCCTTTCGCGCGGCAGTCCCACTCCCAGGCGGAAGCAAACTTTGCCGACGTGCGGAACTATATGTATGAGGGAAAAAAGATCGACCAGCAGGTGCACCTTGGATACGATCTCGCGGTTACCGAACATGTTGGCGTGGAGGCGTCCAATGATGGCCGGGTCGTATATGCGGCGCCGCTGGGCATCTACGGCAATTGCATCGTGGTGGACCACGGTTATGGGCTACAGACGATCTATGGCCACCTCAGTCAGATTAACGTGCACGAAGGAGACATGGTGAGACGGGGCCAGGTAATGGGCACGAGCGGCCAGACCGGAATGGCCGGAGGCGACCATATTCACTTTGCCATGCAACTGGACGGCGTCCAGATTGACCCGAAGGAGTGGTGGGACGGCCACTGGATTAAAGATCACATTGCGAAGCGGGTAGAGCTCCCTGGTTTTCACGAATGATGGCAGCTCGCGCGCCGCGAGGGCGCCGGTCAGAGTGGCCGCGCGGAAATCGTCTGATCAACGAGCCGGGCGAAGCGCGCATCCGAGCGCAGGTGGGCAAAAGCGGGTTCCACCCCGAGGTAAACCAGCCAACCGCTGTGGTGGTCGGTGGCACGCTGCAGAAGTTCGAGAACCTTATCGGCGTCGCCTATCATGGCATATAACTTGGCTTTTTCGTAATCAGGGTAATAAGGGCCAGCATCGGGCTTGCCGGTTTCCGCGACGATGGCTCCCAATACGCCGGGGTATCCGGATGTGGCATAGGCCCGGGACAGGGCTTGCGCGATTTCCGGATGGCCGGCTGCGACGTAAAAGCGCTGGCGCGCGTCCAGCGCCTCCTGCCACTTGGCCTCTTGCTCGTACGCCCACGCAAGCTTCATAAGCGCGGGCTGAAAGGAGCCATTGAGGCGGAGGGCTTCCTGATAGCTTGCGATCGCGGCGGTGTAGTCATGTGCATAGTAATCCACCCAACCGAGGTTGGTGATGATGATAAGGGAGAGTGGATCGAGGCTCCGTGCCTGGCGCAATTCCTTGCGAGCTTCTTCGAAGCGTCCCCGCGAGGCCAGGAACATGCCGAACCAGTGGTGCGCGGTGGCGTTGTTCGGGTTCAGATCCAGTGCCTGGCGGAATTCAGTTTGGGCTTGCGGAAATTTCCATTCGTAGCGCCACAGGTTGAAGGCAAGCGAGGCCCGGGCCTCTGAGAGGGTCGGGTCGAGGGTTAGAGCTTTCAAGGCCGCGTCTTTGCCCAGTTGAGCGGTACGATCGCTGGAGCGGCCCTCGTAATACTCGCGCATCAGATTGTAGGAATCCGCAAGGCCAATGTAAGCCTGGGCATAATCGGGGTCATAGACCAAGGCGTTCTGGAAGTACTCAATGGCATTTAGAAAGCCCTCTTCGTTGCGCTCGTTGCACTCGTAACGGCCTTTGAGAAATGCCTCGTAGGCACCCTGGCTGGCTGTCGTGCGGCGCACGGTCCGCACCTCCGGCAGGACCAGGGAAAGTGACTGGGCGACGCGGTCGGCCACCGATTGCTGGAAGGCGAGGATGCGCTGCCCGCTGACCTGGCCGTCGTAGGTATCCGCCCAGAGTTGCGTCTGGTCATCGGAGCGCACCAGGGTCGCCGTGATCCGGACATCCTGACCGGAGCGCTTCAGGGTTCCTTCCAGGAAGTACTGCACACCCAACTCGCGGCTGATCTGCGCCAGAGGCTTGCCGGAACGTTTGTAACTCATGGATGAGGTTCGGGCGATGACGCCGAGATGGACAGGGCTGATCCTGTCAAGGTGGACGATCATCTCGTCGGTCATACCGTCGCTCAGATAATCCTGCCCGGGATCGCCAGTGAGATTTTCGAACGGCAACACCGCCAGCATGAGGCGTGGAGAAGGCTGGGCTGGATGTGTCTTGCGCCACTTGTATAAGAAAAGCCAATGGGAGGCAAGGAGCGCGGCCATCACGGCGGCCAGTGCCAGGAACCGTTTGGGATGCCATCTGGTTCGTGGCGTGTTCGCCGCGGCGGCCTGATCGGTTCCGCCGGTCGCATCCGGCGGCGTAGAAACTTCGGCGGCCGGCGGTTCCGCGATTGCCATCCTTACCGGAGCAATGAAGCGATAGCCGCTTCGGGGAACGGTCTGTATGTAACGGGGAGCGCTCGCATCGTCGTCCAGGGCCGCCCGGATTTGGCGGATGCAATGGTTGAGGCCACGCTCGAAGTCGACAAAGACGTTGCTGCCCCAGAGCTGCTCATGGATTTCCTCGCGGGTGACGACCTCGCCGGAACGGGATGCCAACAGCACGAGAAGACTGAATGGCTGCGGTTGCAGGCGGATGGGGATGCCGAATTTCTTCAGCTCATTGTGTGCAACATCAAGCTGGAAGACACCGAATACGAGGGTCGTCGATTTAGACGCGGTTGGGTTCATGGCTTCCGGACTGCGTGTGACCTGACTCGGGGAATCGACACAGGGATTATAGACGGAAAGCTCCTGATCGCGACTCTCAATCGACGGGCCGGTGCAAAATTCCGGCTTCGAAGGGTTCTGGACAACAGTGTCTAACTCCCGTTTTTTATTGAGGTTGAAGAATCACATGATGCGGTTTGCAGAAATCACCTTATAACCATTGCTTTGCGGCGACGCTCCAACTATCAACGCGGGTGGAGCAAACGTACCTTTGTACCCATGCATTCAGATCGGGCAAACCCTGGTGCCAGTCTTCGGCGTGATGTTGGGGTGCGGGATCATGGAGCTGGCATTCTTCTCCGCGTTCCAAGGCGCGCGTTTTGGACTGGGCAGGCGAACTCCGGCGGGCGCGATTCTGATAGGCCTGATAGCAGGGGCGTGTGGCGCGGTTGTCGCTGAGTGGCTCGCCGATGGCTCAGTTCCAGGACACATCACCAGTGGCGGGGTGGCGGGATGCTTGCTCGCTGCCGCCGTCTCGGTGAAGACCTGGGCGGCTACCCGGCGAGTTCCTCTGTTGCGGCTGGCCGACTGCCTCAGCGCGCCGCTGGCTTTATGCGTCCTCATTGTGCGGATTGGATGCTTCTTGGCTGGCTGCGATTTCGGCAAGCCGACAGATCAGTTTTGGGGGATCACATTCAGGAGTGGAGTTGCCTTGGCTTGGTATGGCACCCCGCTTGGAGTCCCATTACACCCAACCCAGTTGTATGAAAGCGCCTTGGCTGGCGGGATATTTGGATTACTGATCTGGCTGCGGCGCCGGCATCCTCCCGAGGGAACCGTGTTCTACGCTTTCGTCTCCATCTATGCGGTGGGACGGTTCTTCATTGAATTTCTGCGCGGAGATCCCGGTCGCGGCTTTGTTGGCGCGCTCTCCGTGCCCCAGTGGCAGTGCATGATTGTCTTCTTCGCCGCTGCGCTCCTCTACATTCGAGGTTTCCAGCTCTCCGAGGCCGCGCCGCACAGGCAAGGGTCTCCACCCTTCCGGCAACTCCGGCAACGGCCACGGTCCATACCCCGGTGACGGCGCAAGAGGATCACAACTGAGCCTCGCGGGAGTGCAGACGAATGCTCACACATAGGCAGAACTTACTTGGTTTAAGTGACCTGCGCGCACACACAGCTCTTGGAAAGAAATCACTTCCCAGTCATTGCCTTTCCTCCAGGGGCGGAAGAAGCTGCCCAGAATCGGACTCGCTTGTTTCCGTATATGAGGCTCCGAACTTGTCTGGGAGACCGCAATGTTGAACCGCCATCGGCATGGACTCTTTTGCTACTGCCGGCATTCGTGCCGTTCGCGGATTGTGGCCTTTCATACTGCTCATTCCCAGACCGTCTTGAACGAGCCGCTCTGCTGCCATGAAGCGGCAGGACGAAAATCCGGGGAGGATGTCATACCCCAATCGAAATGCTCCTGGAGGACTCAAAAGATGACTTCTACGAAACGATCGCTTCCCGCTATGCGAAGGCACTTTTCTCTTGCTTTGCGCGCGTGCAGCATTAACGTCTCCGCCGTCACTCTGTTTATTTTCTTGTGCACCATCGCAATCGGGCAGGCATGGGCCACCGCGCCGGCAACGACGACCACGCTGACAGTTTCCTCAAAGACCGTACCCGAGCAGACCGTAGTGACACTGAAGGCAACCGTAAAGGACCAGAGCGGTGCCGCGGTCAGTCCCGGGCTGGTGCTGTTCTATGACGGAAGAACGCTGCTGGGAACTGCGCAGATTGTGACCACCGGGAGCAAGTACACCCATGGTACGGCAAACCTGAAAGTGATTTTCGGGGTGGGCGCGCATCCGGTAAAGGCCGTATTTGCAGGCACCGCAACCTACGCGAGCAGTACCTCGGCGGTGCAGACGATCAATGCGACCGGTGGCGGCAGCGTGACCACGATCAGTTCCACCGGCACGGCGGGGAACTATACCCTGACCGGGCAGGTGGTGGCGAATGGGCTGGTGACTCCTACCGGAACGGTATCGTTCCTCGACCAGACCAACAGCGACGCAGTGCTAGGTACCGCAACCCTGGCGACTGGCACCAAGGGCGCAAAGTTCGCCAAGGAAACAGCTTATCCCATTTTCAACGCGCCAACCATTTCTGGCCCCCAACAGGTGGTGGTGGCCGATTTCAATGGCGACGGAATTCTGGATCTGGCAGATGTCGACTATTACGGCGCGATGGTCTCGATTCATCTTGGCAAGGCGGGCGGAACCTTCCAGGCTGCCGCGCCTTCCTGTTACACTGGCACCCCCGCCACTCCCTGCAACGTTGGAAGTGAACCTGGAGCTATTGCCGTGGGCGACTTCAATGGTGACGGATTTCCGGACCTCGTTGTGGCAGACGGCGGCGAAGTCTGCGTGCTGATAGGCAATGGCGACGGCACATTCCAACCAGAGGTTTGTTATGACACCGCCACCGGCAATGGAACTACCGTGGTGGTCGGAGACTTCGACCGGGATGGGATTGCAGACCTGGCGGTCGGTGTCTCCGGCGGGGTGAGCATCCTGCTGGGCAACGGTGACGGCACGTTTCAACCGCACGTGGAGGTCGGCGCGACTACCGGTAGTGACTACATGACCATTGGTGATTTCAACCATGATGGCATGCAGGACTTGGCTCTGACCGGGTGGAACAGTTCCAGTTTAGCGGTACTGCCGGGCAACGGCGATGGAACCTTCCAGCCGGAGGTGGATACGGATATCAACGTGAATCCCGCCGGCTGCACGATCGTGGCAGCAGACCTTAAGGGCTCCGGCTACCCGGGCGATCTTGCCCTCTGCGGCAGCGGTGAGCTCAACGTGCTGTTAGGCAAGGGCAACGGCACCTTCCAGGCGGCGCAGGTCTATTACCCTAACGGGAACTTCTCGGAGTTTGTGGGAGGGTTGGCGGTCGGCGACCTCAACGCAGACGGAATCCCGGATCTGGCGATGACCTGGTACGACAGCGTCAGCGATGTAGGTAAGATCGCCGTGTTCTATGGGAAAACCGGCGGGACCTTCACCGCGACGCCGGTGAACGTCAACGTCGGCCAGGAACCGATTTGGGTTGCCCTGGGCGACTTTGACCAGGATGGCAGCCTGGACCTGGTGACGGCCAATGAGCACGACAACACTCTGAGCGTGGTGCTGGGCAGTGACTCGACGGTCGCCACAGCCACTCTGGCCAACGTGTCGGTGCCGGGCACGGGCACGCACGAGGTCTTTGCCAGCTACGCCGGGGACACGAACTTTACCGCGAGCCAATCCGCTACGATTCCTTTGACCGCTACGGGCGGCACCACCCAGGCGGCCACACCGACCTTTTCACCCGCGGCGGGCACCTATGGTACCACGCAATCGGTGAAAATCTCGGACACCAGCGGCGGCGCTACCATTTATTACACAATCGATAACAGCACGCCGACCACAAGCTCAACCAAATATACGACGGCGATCACGGTCTCCCAGACAACCACTATCAAGGCCATCGCAACCGCGAGCGGTTTCACCACGAGTGCGGTGGGGACGGCAACATACACCATCACTACCGCGAATGCTCCAACCATTACATCCATTTCGCCGGCCGGGCTTGCCGCCGGTAGTCCGGCGTTCACCCTCGTGGTGAAAGGTACAGGCTTTGCTACCGGCGCAGTCGTGAAATGGAACGGCAGCGCGCGGACGACGGCTTTCGTCGGCAGCACGCAGGTCAATGCCGCGATTACGGCGGCTGATATTGCCACGGCTGGAAACTACAGCGTGACGGTCACCAACACCACGGGTCCGGTTTCCAACGCGGTCACGCTCACCGTAGTGGCAGCTAGCTCGGCGCCAACCATAACCTCTCTGTCACCAAGTTATGCCGTTGCCGGTGGAGCTGCTTTCACGCTCACGGTAAACGGGGCTAACTTCGCGTCCGGTGCGGTTGTGAATTGGGGCGGCAGTCCGCGCACCACCGCCTTCGCCAGTTCTTCCAAGCTGACGGCCGCGATCACGGCAGCCGATATCGCAACCGCGGGCAGCCCTGTCGTGAACGCAGTGTCCGGAGGTATCACAACGAACTCGGTGACCTTCGACGTGGCACCGGTGACGCACACGCCGCTCGCGTATGGATTCTTCTCAAAGACCGGCACCGCCGGTGCATCCAGCGGCAACATCACTTGCTCCTGGTCTTCGACGGAGTACCTGTGCGCCATCACCGGCGAGGCCTTCTTGTACTCCAAATACGTTGTGAACGCAACCATCGCAGATACCAGCACAGCAGGCATGATCAGCGTGAATTCCATCAGCAACAAAGTGATCGTGAAGATATTCAACACCGCAGGCACCGCGATTCAGGCGCCGTTTTACATCGTCGTTTACAAACCATGAGCCTTTACAACCTCAGCGCAACCAAGATTCAGGACGATTTCTACATAACGGTGTTCAATCCCTGATCTGAAATTTCCGTGCCGTGCGTCGGGGCTCCGGCCCCGGCGCTTTCCCATCCCGAACATGCGGAAGCCACTTTGGCGGTGGTCAATTCGGAGGGTGTGTTATCGGGGCCGCGCGGCGGTGAGCCCGCGGAAACGGTGCTTTCAGCTAGCTGCAACGCCAGGGTGGTTCTCATGATTCGATCGACCTTATCCGCGGTGAGTGAGCCATGTCGCGGCATTCTCAGTGAGGATAGCTGCCGGGGTCAGGCGGCGCCCGGTTCGAGTGCATCGTGCAGACGGCCTTTGGCCGAACGCACCAACCGTTTGATCTTTTGGCCAAGCTTTTTCAACCGGATGGAAGTCCGGCGGGTATGGCGGACCGTAGCGCAGGCGATTTTCGCTTGCCTCCACCTGCTCGCCATCGCGGCCCACGCAAGAATCGCGTAGGACTGGCCACCCTTTCTTGCTGTACCATAACCGCCGAAAGTGGCTCGGCGACATTCAAAACCGTGGAGGGGAAGATGGCTTTTTGCCCGCAGTGTGGTTTCAAGATCCGGGAAGGCGTTGCTTACTGCGGTAACTGCGGAGCTTCACTGGAAGCGCCCGGTACCGCATCTGGGCAGCAGGCCGCTCCCGTGAGCATACAACCTGGGATCAGCATCAACGGCGCTTCCGCCTTATGCTATCTCTTCGGCTTCATAACCGGGATCATCTTCCTCGTGCTGCCTCCATACAGTGAGGACAAGCGCGTGCGTTTTCATGCCTTTCAGTCGATCTTTCTCAACGTGGCGGTCTGCGCGGTTCACATTGGTGTCACCTTTGTGACGATCATGTTCCACGCAATCAGCTTTTCGCTGGGACTGATGATGAGTTCGCTACACCTGATTGTAAGCCTGATATTCGTACTGATTTGGCTCTTCATGATGTGGAAGAGCTATCAGGGCGAAAAAATAGTCCTGCCCATCATCGGGCCTTTTGCCGAAAGGCAAGCGGGTGGTGCATAGGTGGGCGCCGCAAAATGCGGCAAGAGTGCTTCGGTATTCAAGAATAAGGGAATGCCTGCGCCTGCGTGATTCGGGGCGCGGCTGCCGTTCATTTGCCCGCTCGCCTGAGAAGAGCCTTGGACTCGGCGCTGACGAGCCCTGTGTTTCACCGCATCTCGCCGCCCCTGTTCACGGGATCTCCGCTTGTAGCCTCCCTGTCCACGGGCGCAAACCTCAATGGAAACAGGCAGACCCAGGCTGAATGAGTTTGGAGGTCGCCATGACGCAATTGAAAGACACAAAGGGAATTCAACCGTATTCACGCCAGCAACTCATCCAGCCCAGTGGCGTCTGTTCTGCTTGGCAATGGGGTGTGGCTGCCGTATCATTCCGGTCATCATGACAATGGTTGATCCCGAGCAGGAGCGGCGCTGACTCACTGTACTCTATGCTGGGATGAGCGCGAGTGAGCTGCAGCAACTTTTCGAAAGGGAGTAACGAGATCGTGTCTGGTACCGCAATCTTCCAACCCGGCCTGTTCCAGTTCCTGCGCCAACTGAAGCGCCACAATAACCGCGAGTGGTTCGCTAAGAACAAGGAGCGGTACCAGCAGTTGGCGGTCGAACCCGCCATGCAGTTCATCAGCGGCTTCGCCGCGCCTCTGGCCAGGTTGAGCCCGCACTTTGTTGCGGACGCCAGACCGGCGCGTGGTTCGCTGTTCCGCATCTACCGGGACACACGGTTTTCCTCGGACAAAACTCCCTACAAGACGCACATCGGGATTCGCTTCTCGCACGAGAGCGGCAAGGATGCTCACGCGCCCGTGTTCTATCTGCATCTGGAGCCGGACGGCTGTTTTGCGGCGGCGGGAGTCTGGCACCCCGACAACCAGGCCCTCACCAGGATCAGGACGGCGATCGTCGGCCAATCGGAGCAGTGGAAGAAAGTGACTCGCAAACTGGAACTTGAAGGCGAGAGCCTGACCCGGCCACCCAAGGGATTCTGCGCCGAGCATCCCTTCGTGGAAGATCTGAAGCGAAAGGACTTTGTGGCGTCGGTGGCGTTAACCGAGGAGCAGGTCTGCGCTGCGACGCTCATGCGAGACTTCACCTCGGTGTGCCGGACGATGAAACCGTTGGTGGAGTTCACGACGAAGGCGTTGGGGTTCAAGTTCTGAGCAACCGGATCAATCCGTGTGCTCTGCCGGCGCCCAATCCTGTGCCTTGAGCCGTTCCCAGAACTTCTGCCGCACCGGTTTCAGGCGGTGCATCCACCAGGTGACGTTGCCGTCCTCCGGATTTGTGGTTACTTTCGTACATTGACCGAAACACCCGCTATCGGTACCTTCGTGGCAAGCAGGATTCCATGAAACTCCTCGTCAAAGACGACTCGCTTTTCTACCGGAACATGTTGCAAGGTTTGCTTAAGTCCTGGGGCTACGAGGTTGTGCTCGCCGTCGATGGCCACGAAGAACAACGCATCCCCGTTGGCGCTACAGCACCTCGGTTGGCTATGCTGGATTGCTTGATGCCGGGGCGCAGTGGATTTGAACTTTGCGAACTGATCCGTGCGCGTAAACAAGGCTATGTGTACACCATTCTGCTGCGTGTGGCCGGTCAGCAAAGTGATGTTCTCAACGGAATTGAGTCGGGGACCGATGATTACCTTGGCAAACCGTTCGAAGAATTCGAACTTAGAGCCCGGCTCAAGGCCGGCGAACTGATCGTTCGGAGTTACGAAGAGGGGGCCGGGGCTCACGATGCTCCGAAATTAGAGGTTTCCCAAGACTACTTGCAACAAACTTGGAGTCGAAGTGCGATGATCGAACTAGCAGGTAAAGAACTGATCCGGGCAGAGCGGTCTCGAGCACCGTTCCTGACTCAAGCGCTGACTGACACCGAACTCGAGCGCCTCAACGACATTTTCCAGGGCGTCAATCCCGGAGAAGCCATGAGTCTCGAAGAACTCGACGGATTCTTTTGCGCCTTGATATGCGGCCCGGAGGTTGTGCCGCCAAGTGCGTACATGCCGCACATTTTCGGCCGTGATCCGGTTCAGGGGCGCTGGACCAGCACGGTCGAAGAAGAGCAGGAACTTATGAACCTGCTCACCCGCCACTGGAACACGATTACCGCAACGCTGCTTCGGGACGAACCGCACGCGGTGTGGATGGGAAAATATGGAAACGACAGGATGACTGGGCTGGACTGGGCGCGGGGCTTTGAACTTGGGATGTCGCTCGGCGACGATAGTTGGAATAGGCTCATCAATGATGACCGGTTCGCCGTTGCCCTCGCCCCGATCGTTGCCCTGGCAGAGCAATGCAACCCTGATTCTGGCCTGGCGCCGATGACGCCGGAGGTTCAAGAAGAAGCAGTCCGGGCTTTGGGAGCGAGTGTGCTCGTCATCTTCCGCTATTTCAGGGAAGTGATCTCGGCTGGCAACTTCGCCGAATGCTAAGATTGACGGAAACGGACTTGTCCGCAGCCAACGGCGCGGTAAACCGTTGCCTCTTCCAGAACCCGTGAGATGACTCCGCGCCCCAGGGAATGAAACAACATGGACGCTGAAAAGGCCATTGCCGAAATCGAGATGCTGGAACACCTCCTGACGCTGCCGGACAAAAGGCCGCTCCAGATGTCCGATTGGAAAGCCGCCAACCGCAAGCATGATGAGACGTACGCCGAGAATCCGTGGTTCCGCCTGTGGAAGCGGGACGGCGGGCAGGCACGGTAGCCCTTTCCCGTTTGCCCTGGGTTCAGTCGCATCCTCCGCGCTTCAATCGCATCGACTCGCATCACAAGACTGGCGCCGGGTGCGTTCGGGCAAAGTCAACAGTCTTTTGGCGGTGTGCTCCTTCTGGTTGAGCCTCTCCAAATTGCAGGTTCCCCAGCGGTTTCCCCAAGCAAGCCCCCGTAAAACCTAGGCGCGTTTCCCAATTCATTCATCGACAGCCTTTGGTATGCGAATCCCCGCTGGGATACATTGGACTGGCGGAGCCTAAGCAAACGGTCGGGCGCTCCGAGGGCAGGAGGATCCATGCGGATTTTCATTTTGGTTGCCGGCATTGTCTGCTTGTTTACCGTGCTGCTCGATGCCTTCCAGACCATCATTCTGCCGCGCCGCGCAACCGGCCGTTTTCGGCTCACGCGCATTTTTTATACGGTTACGTGGAGACCTTGGGCATTCTTCACCAAGCGGCTTCACGATCCGCGCAAACGCGAGTCCGCTTTCAGCTACTACGGGCCCATGTCGCTGATTTTTCTGCTGGTACTGTGGGCGGGTGCAATGGTGGTGGGGTTTGCGCTGGTGTTCTATGCCTTGGGCAGCCCCTTCAACGACACGATCCAGCGGACCAGCTTTCGCTCGGACCTCTACGTGAGCGGAACTACCATTTTTACCCTGGGGCTCGGCGATGTAACGCCGCGCAGTGTGTGGGCGCGCGAGCTCATCATTCTTGAGGCGGGTACCGGACTGGGCTTTCTGGCGGTCGTGATGGGATATTTTCCGGTACTATACAGCGCGTTTTCGCGTCGGGAGGTCAGCATCTCGCTGCTGGACGCCCGGGCCGGATCTCCGCCTACGGCCGCGGAACTGATGCGCCGCCATTCCTATGAAGGCGGGGATCACGCCCTCTCTCTTCTGCTCGAGGAGTGGGAACGCTGGTCGGCGGAACTGTTGGAGAGCCATATCTCTTACCCGCTGCTCTGCTATTTCCGCTCCCAGCACAACAACCAGAGCTGGATCAGCGCTTTGACGGCCGTGCTGGACACTTCGGCACTGCTGATCACCGGGGTCGAGGGGCGCGAGGCGCATCAGGCTCAGTTGACCTTTGCCATGGCCCGCCACGCGCTGGTGGACCTGTCGCAGATTTTCTCGCTTACACCGGTCAGCCCCGCTACGGACCGGCTTCCCCGCCCGCGCTATGAACAGCTTTTCCAACTGCTTTGCCAGAGCGGCTCCAGCGTCTGCCGCGATGGACACTCCTATGAGAGGCTGCTCGAAATGCGCGCCCTTTACGAGGGTTACGCCGAGGCGCTGAGCCGCTTTCTTTGCATGCCGCTGCCACCGTGGATACCGGACCATCCGCGCAAGGATAACTGGTTAACCGTGGCCAGACTGCGCGCCCACGCCGAGGCGGCCAGTTCGCCATCGGCCAAGGGATTGGCCGGCGATGAAGGGTCGCATACCACCGCCCCTCTGCCCGATGATGCTCACGAATTCTGAGGCAACAGGTTCACGGCGGATCTAAGCCCTTACGGACCCCGGCCTGTGCAGGTTCTCACATTCGCCTGTAAATGCCCGGCACGCCGGCAAGCCCTGGTCCGGGCAGGAATTTTGGAAGGCGGTGCAAAGAGCCGCGGTCGCTCGCACCATTCCCACCTGGGCATTTAAGCCGCAAGCTCGTCGGGCATGATGGCGTCCACCTGGCACCAGGCCCAGCGCTCTTCCGGCTCGATGGAGCGGATGAGTGGATGCTGCGTTTTGTGAAAATGTTCTCTGGCATGCCAGTTGATGGACGAGTCGCAGCGGCTTACGCGCCCACAGGTTAAGATACGCGGGGAACGGTGGTTGCATGAAGCCGAGGAGCGCTGATTTCCCTGTAAGTTTCCCTGTTTCGTGGGGGAGCGGTTCGCGCGAGACGGCGTCCACCGCCAGATATTTAGGATCAAATCCTTACAGCAATCGAAGGACTAGGGCACGTGAGAGCGTGCCTATTTTAGTGTAGTGCGCCACTCCCATCATCGAGCTTTGCAAGTGCATGCAGCCGTGTAAAACGATGAAGGCGAAGAGAATTGTTTCAAGAAAGTTCTGTAACTATTCTTCTCAAAACGCGTCTCACGAGCAGCCGGGTTGGAGGTGTATGGATATGCTCGCACGTTGGGTGCGTGGTTCCGTGATCATGGGATTCACCGTTTGTCTTGCCGCCTGTATTGCAAATGCCGCTCTAAAAACACCGGTTCCTCCCGCGAAGGCGGACTTATCGCTGGCTTCGACCCCAGGGAAACAGACGGCAGTCTTCGCCGGTGGCTGTTTCTGGGGAATTCAGTCGGTCTTTGAAAGAGTGAAGGGCGTCGTCAAGACTACGGCGGGATATGCCGGAGGCTCCGCCATCACCGCAACATACGACCAGGTGACAACGGAAACGACCGGACATGCAGAATCCGTCGAAGTGGTCTACGATCCATCCCAAATCACCTACGGTCAATTGCTCCGGATCTTTTTCTCCGTGGCCCATGATCCGACGCAGCTCAATCGGCAGGGACCCGACGTAGGTACTTCGTATCGTTCCGCCATCTTCTACGTCAATGACGACCAGCGGCGCGTTGCGGCAGCCTACATCGCGCAACTCGACAATGCGAAGATTTTTCCGGGACGGATTGTCACCCAGGTGACGCCACTGAAAGGCTTCTACAACGCCGAGGCCTACCACCAGGATTACGCGCTCCACAACCCCGACAATCCCTATATTAAGGTCTGCGACCGTCCAAAGATCGAAATGCTGAAACAGCAGTTTCCAGAACTGTTCGTCGATTATGAAGGCAAGCGCTGACAGCCTTTGTTTCAGAAGATTCATGATGCCGCGCACTCAGCATGTTGCGATGCGTAGGATAGTCCGCGCGAAGCGTTCAAGGTGTGGAACTCAGCATTAGGGCGGCCCGCATGAAGCTCTATTCATAACCACAGCGCCTGAACCAAGCTGCGAGATAGTCCGGAGTGCAGGCTGCCGGCGACGCTGGCGGTTCCAGTGGTTCCGGCAGCCACGGGTGGGCTGAGCGGAGCAGTTCTTTGTTCTTCGCCCACACCTTTTCGATGAAAGCAAAATCCGGCGAGAAGGGCGGGGCGTAGAGCCGTTGAACGCCGCGTCTTGCGATCAGCTCGCGCAAGCTGGCAACTTTGTTTGCGCTCGGGTTGTCGGTCGCCACGACCCGTTGGGACCGCAGCCTTGGGCGCGGGATATACTCCACCCCGGCAGGCGCTCGTTCCAATTCCTGAAGAGTTGGCGTACCAAGAGCACCTGCCCAAATCTCGCTGTGATCTCCCCGACGCTCCGATGCTCTATTTAGCGACGGGAATGGTGGTAGCAGAAACCGGCGTGAAGCGGTTGTGTTCGACCTCTTGTCTATAGTTCTGCACCTGCCGGGTGCACTCTGCGCTGCTCCAGCCCAGCAATTTCGCCATTTCCGCAGCCACGCCATCCGCGCTCTGAAGCCCGCCGTCATGGTGCCAGAAGAAGACCGTAGCGCGGCGGATGAAGAAGTCGGATACGGTTCTGGCCATTTCGTTTTCAACCGCAAAGCGAACTTCCGCCGGGGTGATCGCCGCCGAACCCATCTCCTGCAGAGCGCCGGGATCGGCCGAGACCGTCTCGGCCAGACGCAGGGCGTTACTGCCGTAATGCGACAACCACCGTTGCGCGATGGCGGAGGGAATGTGGCGGCTTTGCAAGGTTTGCTTTGCCGCGCTGATGCCCTCGGCATCGCCGCCGCAGAGCGGCTTCTGGTCGGTGGTGCAGGGCTTCGGATGTCGATTGGCGAAAGTATCGCCATAGAGCCGGAGGGCCGCATCGACGGTTTGAAATGCCATGACGCGAGCCGTGGTCAGTTTGCCGCCGGCAATGTTGACCAAGCCGCCGGGGCTGACGAAAATTTCATGTTCGCGGGAAACGCTGCTGGCTGCCACGCCGGGTTTAGCTCCAAAAAGCGGACGGAGTCCGGCCCACGTACCCACAATGTGCCCGTAACTTAGCTTCGCGTCCGGAATCGTGTGGTTGGCAACTTCGAGCAGGTAGTCGATATCTTGCTGCGTGGCAGTAACTTCCTCTGGCTTGCCTTCGTAGAAGGTATCGGTTGTTCCGATGTAAACGAGGTCGCCATCCAGAGCCGGGATGGGCCAGACGACGCGGCGGTCCTTGGGAGAACGCAGGAAGACCGCGTGTTGCAATGGAAAATCGCTCTTGCGTACGACAATGTGGACGCCCTTGGTGGGACGTAGGCGGAGGTCGGAAATTCCGTTTTCCAAAGCGCGCACCCGGTCGACCCAGACGCCACTGGCGTTGATGACGCACTTGGCGCGGATCACTGCCTGTGCCCCGGTCAGGCGATCCGTAACCTCGACACCATGCACCTTGCCGGATTCCTGCACCAGTCCAACTACCTCAAGATAGTTTCCGATGGACGCCCCAGCCTCGCCGGCGCTCTTGGTCGTCTCCACCGTAAGGCGGGCGTCATTGGTCAGTACATCGTAGTACCATCCGCCGCCGATGAGCTGGTCGGGGTTCAGATCCGGCTCCAGTTCCAAGGTTCGCTTTGCATTCAGCATGTGGTGGTGGCGCTGGATGGGATTGCCGGAAAAAATATCGTAGATCGTGAGTCCCAGGTTCAGCAGCAGCGGACTTTCCGGGTACCCGCGATAGAGCAAGTAGATAAATGGGCGTATCTCGGCCAGGTGGGGAGCCAACCGCAAGAATAGCTCGCGCTCGCGGCAGGCTTCCCGAACCAGCTTGAATTCATATTGCTCCAGGTAACGCAAGCCCCCGTGCAGCAGCTTGGTGGAGCGGCTGCTGGTTCCGGAGGCAAAATCGTCTTTCTCCAGTAAGGCGACAGTCAAGCCGCGCATTGCCGCATCCCGGGCAATCGATGCCCCGGTGATCCCACCCCCCACCACGACGATGTCAAAAGTGATTCCTGAGATGTCAGCCAATGAAAGTCGCTTCATCGTTTATCCTCGGTGTTGCTGGAAAAAGACGGCAAGGCGCAAGGACACTTGCGCCTGCCGGGCGCGGAATTACCGCTTGGTCCAATTCATGGAACGTTGCACGGCGTTCTGCCAATTCCGATACAGTTCGGCGCGCACGGCTGCGTCCATCTTGGGTTGGAAGACTCTGTCGATCTTCTGGTTGGCGAAACACTCCTGCGGGTTCTTCCAGAAGCCGACGCCCAGACCGGCCATGTAGGCAGCCCCGAATCCGGTTGCTTCCTCGTTCACCGGCCGCACCACTTCCACGTCCAGCATGTCCGCCTGGAACTGCAGCAGGAAGTTGTTCTTGGAGGCACCGCCATCGACCTTGATCGATTTGAACTCGACACCGGAGTCCTGCCGCATCGTGGCAAGAAAATCCCTCACCGAAAACACGATGCCTTCCAGTACGGCGCGGACAATGTGAGCGCGACTGGTTCCGGGAGAGATGCCGATGAGCAAGCCGCGGGCAAAGGAATCCCAGTAGGGAGCCGATAACCCCGTCAAGGCCGGAACAAAGTAAACTCCGCCATTGTCAGGAACGGATTCGGCAAGCGCTTCGGTTTCCGACGATTTCGCGATCATTCCGGCACCATCGCGCAGCCACTGCACGGCGGCGCCGGTGACGGCTGCATAGCCTTCCAGACCATAGTTGGTTTTGCCTCCCATGCGGGATGCAATGATGCTATTCAAGCCGTTGGAGGAGATGATCGGCTTCGGTCCGATATTCATATCAAGGAAGGTTCCGGTGCCGTGGGTACATTTCACCGTACCCGGCTCCAGGCATCCCTGGGCGAACAGGGCCGCGTGCTGGTCGGCAATGGCGCCCGTAATCGGAATGCTGGCGCCCATGACGGCGGGATCGGTGAGGCCCAGGTCGCCCGAGTCGTCGGACACCTTGGGGAACATCGAAATCGGAATCTGGAGGAAATCCAGCCACTCGCGATACCAGCCGTCGGAGAGCAGATCATAAGCTCCGGTAACGGAAGCGTTGGAAGCGGCGATGGCATGGGTACGCCCGCCAGTCAGCTTGTAGAGAAGCCACGAGTCAATGGTTCCAAAACAAAGATCGCCATTGGCAGCTTTCTGCCGCGCCCCTGGAACGTTGTTAAGAATCCAATGCAAACTCAGCGAGGAGTACACGGGAGCCAACGCCCAGCCAGTGTGGGCATAGACCTTCTCAGCCCATTGATCACGGATGGTCTCAATGAACTGCGCGGTGCGAGTGTCCTGCCAGACGATGGCGTTGGTAATGGGTTTGCCGGTGGCGCGATCCCACACCACGGTGGTGGCGCGCTGGTTGGTCATTCCAATGGCGCTGATGTCGGCAATGCCGATGCCAGCGGCTTGGAGGGCTTTGTCCATCATGGCGCGGCTGGAGTTCCAGATCTCCTCCGCATCGTGCTCCACGCGGTCGCCCGCCGGGTGGTGCTGGGTAAGCTCTACGTAGGCCTGCCCTTTGATCTGACTTGCGTGATCTACGACCAGGGCGCGGGTTCCGGTTGTGCCCTCGTCAATCACCAGAATGTATTTTTCAGCCATGCTACTCACCAATTCCTTTCCCAGATTTCACTGCGCGAGGCCCAGGACTGCTCTTGCTTGTTGATCGAAATTGCTCCGACGGATGCGTTGGTCAATCATCTAATCCAAGCCAAGCTTTCCTGGATTCATGATCCCTTCCGGATCCAGTGCCCGCTTGACTTTTTCCAGCACGATTTTGCCCTCGCCAAGCTCTTCGGCAAGGTATGGCAGACGGACGATTCCAATGCCGTGGTGATGGGCAATGGATGCATGGTGCTCCTTGCAAATCTTCATCGCCGTTTCCCACGCGGTCAGGATTGTATTCTCGGCCACCGCGTCGCTCTTTTGCTGGCCGAGCAAAATCATGTACATCGAAGTGCCCTGAGGATAGACATGCGAGAAGTGGCTCAACACTTCGTCCGCATAGGGCGCAAGCGCCTGCTTGAGCGCCAGGTGAAGCGGGTAGATGCCGCTCCAGAAGTGGGCAACTTCTATGGTCTCGGCCACGCCGCCCTTTAGCGCCAGGCGATTTTCAATGGTGGAGAAATCGAAGCGGCGCTGCATCCAGGCTTCGACCGCGCTGGAGCCGATCATCGAACCACCATGCTTTTCCACAATCTCCAGGGCAGCGGCAAACTCGGCCTCGGTAATCGCACGGTGACCTTCAAAACCGAGGAACAGCACGCAGTCGTGGAAGTTCGGGTCCACCATGGCGTGGGGAGCCTCGTCCCGGTCATACAAACGCACCAGGAAGGGATGCAACCGGCTTTGTATGATCGCTTGGATCGCCTTGACGCCAGGTTCGACCGAGCCGAAGCGAATGGCCTCCATGCGGCGGAACGCAGGTAAGGGAAATAACCTCAACGTAACCTGGGTAATGATGCCCATGGTGCCTTCCGCGCCGATAAAGATCTGACGCAGATCGGGACCCAGGGAATATCTCGGGGCAGCGAAAGTATTGAGAATCTTTCCCGACGGCAGCACAACCGAGAAGCACACAACCAGTTCCTCAATGCCTCCGTATAAGGATGAGAATTGGCCGGTGGCGCGGGTGGACACCCATCCTCCGGCGGTGGAGCGGTCGAGCGATTGCGGGGAGTGGCCCAGGGTGAATCCGTGCCCGTTCAATTCCCTCTCGAGGTCGCTGCCGAGCACGCCGGCCTCGACCGTCACCATGTGGTTGGCGGCGTCGATGTCAAGGATGCGGTTCATCGCGGAAAGATCCAGCGTAATGCCGCCGTGCAGCGGCAGGCTGGAACCGGTTACCGACGAACCCAATCCCCAGGGAGTGATCGGAACTCCCTCGCGAGCAGCGTACCGGACCAACTCTTGAATCTGGCTGACGTGAAGGGGGCGAACCACGAGGTCAGGAGCACAGGGATGTTTCCCTTGTTTCTTCCACTTGCTTGCCACCGGCCAGGCGTCGTAGGTATGAAGGTCTGCTTCCTTCTGTGAGACCAGCACTACGTCCGGACCTAAAAGCGCTTCCAGCTCTTTGGCAATAGAATTACCGGCCTGTGAACTATAATCCCTCACGACTTTGTCTCCTCGCGATCAGAACGCGAACTCCCGCATCGCGCATCTGTTGTATGGTCTTGCTGTCTAACTGGGCATCCACAATCACCCCATCGAAATCGGTGAGCGATGCGAATTCGTGCAGTGCGGTCTTGCCGAACTTCATGTGATCGGCCAGCAAGTAGTGCCTGCTGGACGAAGCCATCATGGCGCGCTTCACGGCGACCACCTGTTCATCTGGATGGAAAACCTTGTTGCCCGACACGGCCGTGCTCGAAGTGAGATACAGATCGGCCCGCATGGCCGCCACCGTGCGCTGGCAGATCAGCCCGGAAAAACTGTCGAAGCGATTCAGCAGATCCCCGCCCAGGCCAATCACCCGCAGGTTCTCGCAACTCCGCACCCGTTGCAGGAGCGGAAGGAAATTTGTAATCACGGTGAGCGAACCCACGCTTGGCAACAAAGCGGCCAGGGGCAGCAGCGTGGTCGATTCGTCCAGGAAAACAGAAGATCCCGGCTCGATAAACTGCAGCGCGGTCTGGGCCAGCAGTGCTTTGGCGCTCCTCTGCTGCAGCAAGCGGTAGCGGACATCGCTCTCAAACAGGTTCGACGGCTGCGCGGTGGCGGCGTTGCGAATCTTGCGCAGCACTCCCTGTTCTTCCAGTTCGTCCAGATCGCGGTGCACGGTCATCCGCGCGACCGCGAATTTCTTCACGATCTCGTCGATGGATACCGAGCCTTTGGCTACAACCTGCTGCGCAATCCACGCATGGCGCGCAAGGGAATTCGCGGGACGATTCTGCGGAATACTAACCTTGCTGCGCATGCTCTCTCCCCCTTGAAATTCCAGAAACCGCCGGCTTCCCTTTCAGGACAGGGAAACAGTAACACACTGAAAGTTATTATCACAACAAAAATGTTTCGTTCCTAGCTGGCTCGAATGGACGGAAAATGCGTTCATGAAAAGCGTGTGGCATACCAGAAAGGGTTTGACTCTGGCACCGCGGTTCGTGGCAGAGTGCGCCATCCGGATTCCGTGGGATCGTACCGGATTCGCTCCGGGCGGCTTGCAATGGGCAGCGTGGAATCCCCTCTCAGGTGCAATCCTGGCATTTTGCACCAGAACCCGGAACGCAAAACTGCCGTCGGTCCGCTTCACCCTGGATGACATTCCCGTGGTCCACCAGACAGCGCCTGGCGATGCTCATCCATTCCTCCGGCGCGAAATCCATACAGTCGAGGACGAGGCTCAATGCCTTGACTCCGGTTGTTCCTGTCTCAATTCCGATCACGTATTCCGTCAGATGCTTCCTTGTATTGTCTGGTTGGTGATGGTGGTGCGCAGATCATGGAATTGTGTAAATACAGAATCCACGAATTCGTCATTCCAGAAGCCGAAGAAATACAGCACGTCGGCGACTGAAAGCTTCTTGCTCATCATTCGAGCGTTGCTAAACGCCCAGCGCGCTTGCGCTTCGGCGATTCCGGGCGGCACATCCTCAAAGTAGAGTGGATGCCCGGTCGCGGCCAGAGCGGAAAGGTACGTCTTTGGGGTGGTTAGGTACGAGCGAAGTTCTTCACGATACTCGTTCCACTTCGCCACGAGCATCATTATCGCGGTCCGGCTGGCTGTCCAGGCGTCGAGTTTCTTGCTGTAGTCGGCCCAGCATTCCTGCCAGACGGCGCCCGTGCCATCCAGAGGACCGAACGCCCGGCGGACGGCCTCACGCTCGGCATCGCGATTGGGGAACACGTTCTCCAGATCGACTGCCAGCAACTCCACGCTGTTCAGCAGACGCTCGAACGCAATCAGCGAGAGTGCAGTAGCCAATCCGCACTGGCAGCCGTGATTTCCCACGCCCCGCCCGTAGAAATCCGCGCACATGTCCAGCATATGGCTGCTGACATGTGCGAGATCTGACAAGGGTGCCGATTCGCCGGCAAGCGTCATCGAAAAACCACAGAGCACGAGATTGAGGGCGAGATTCGCCGCCCCAGCCTCTCCAGGATCGGCGAAGATGGGATGCTGCCGCAGGAATCTGTCGCGGTCGCTCTCAAGCACGCGCCAGGAAACTGGCTCCCAGCGGCTTAGTCCCAGCATGTTCGTGAGGCGGTATTCGGCAATCGAAGATGCCGAAACCGCAGCTTCGCCAACTCCCCCGAGGGTGTACTTGCGCGGAGCCTGCGCCAGTAATGTCGTATCCAGCATCAGCCGATCGGGTAAACGCGAGGGAATCGTCCGTTTGACACCATCCGTGGTCACGACGGCGAAGGCGGAAGTGAAAGCGCAACCCGAGTTGGCTGTCTGAATCACCGCCAGTGGTAAATGGGTATCCGGGTGCGCGGTCTCAAACTCGAACACCGCGTGTTTCGAAATGTCGGTTACTGTTCCCGAGCCAAGAGCAACGACGGCGATTCCGGCTTGCAACCGTTTGCCAACTTCCGCAATGTGGACGTTCGTGGTGCGCAGTTCGACGGCGTCGTGAAGGACGAGAACCTCGATCTCTAGTCCCGCGGCTCTCAGCTTCTCCGCGACCAGCGGCTTGACCTCAACCCCGTTGCGGGTAATGGGGGTCTCGTCTTGCACCAGCAGCACCCGTTTGATGTTTGAGCCTGCAATTACAAAATCGGCTACTTCGTCGAGTACCGTTTCGCCGACACGAATGGAAGACAGGGTAAGCGTTCGATCGCTTCCACTGGCGCGGCTGACGTCGTTGTAGAAACCTTTGAGGTTCGCCGGGTTCAACTGAATTGCATGAGGCGTCGTGGATGTTTCCAAAGCGGGTTGACTGTTCACCAGAAGAGGCGCGGCGAGGGCATCAATTCGCGACAGAACATACGTAGGTCTTTTATCGTCCGGCGCCGCTTCAACATCCTTGAGGGTGGAATCGCCGGTGAGGACGAGCGCCGTTGCTGCCCCGGCCGCGATCCCCATGGCGATGTCGGTGGCAAGGCGGTCCCCAATCATGATGGCTCGTCCGGGAGCCACATCGACCAGGCGAAGCGCGGTCAGGAGCGCCTCCGGGCTTGGCTTGCCGATGACTTTCTCGCAGGTGCGGCCAGTACACGCCTGCACCGCCGCGGTGACCGCGGCAGCGTCGGGGTCGCCCCTGCCGCCCGGAAAAGGACAATACACGTCGGGGTGAGTGGCGATGAATTTCACTTCCGGACGCCGCCACAGGGCCTCGAAGGCGATGCGGAGTTTGAGGTAGTCAAAGCTGCGGTCATAGCTGGTCAGAACCAGCGTCGTTGCCCGCGGATCACGGGACAGTCGAATTCCCGCTTGCCGAAGCGCGCTCACCAGGGGAGCCTCGCCCAGGGCAAAACAGACGTCGTCGGGGCAAAACGCTTTCAACCAGGCAGCCGTCAGCGTCGCGCTCGTCATGATTTCGCTGGGGTCCGTCGCCAGGCCGAGGGCGGTGAGTTTACTGGCATACCGTTCACGGGATTTGGTCGGGTTATTGGTGAGGAACACTCTGCGTTTACCGGCGGCTGCAAGGGCCGTCATCAGCGTTTTGACCCCGGGCAGAAGCTCAGCGCCCAGATACACGGTTCCGTCCATATCAAAAACGTATGCGTCATAAGACTCATTCACGATGTCATGGACCTTATGACTCCGGTGGACCAACTGCTTGTCGTTGAACTGCATTGCTTCGTGTCCTCAAGGTGTTCACTGCGAATTTGCGTTCGACGGAAACGACTGGGTTGAATCAGGGGTCTGGGGTTACGGCGCAACAACGCCGAAGCTTGTGCATACGCATGGCATCCCCTGCCAGGGATACGTACCCAGCGCGGTTGGCGCGCAGTCTGAGATTCTCGCAGCGCCCAGCCATGCCTGCGGATTTCATGCTCTCACCTTCGCCTCTCTTTATATAATGATGACTCCCTCGCGTTGTAAAATCATGGCGTAGCTTTCACAGGAACATTCCGGGAACGACTTGCGTATTCCCTGCCCGAGAAGCTGTTGCTGAACCATCGAGAGGGAACAAACTCCATGAGACGAATGATAGGGTTGGCTCGGATGAGCCTGGGTGCATGCCCCTGCGCGCTGGGGTAGCGATCGCCGGAAACGGTTGTGCCGGAGAGCTACGACCTCACCTTTGAACCCAGTCTCTCGAAGGCGACGTTTTCTGGAGACGCGACGATTCGCAGCAATTCTTTACCCGGCAAAACCTGCCGGGCACGGAACGCATCGTGCAAAACCAGAAGGACGAGGTGTATGCACGTATCCGGGTGCGGGAGTTGAAACGGGGGAACCTGTCCTCCTCCTTGCGGCGCCACAACTAGCCGCGCCCCGGTGCGCGCAGGATTCCATGGCAGCCAGAAGGTGTAGTTGCAACCAAGAAATGTCGTATTAACTGCAACGATGAAATGTCGCGGTTAAGGGGTTGCAGCGAGAGCGGGATGACCGCTGTAGCTGTAGATGTTGGGTTGTGGTTTGCGTCTGGCAGCCGAGGTTCGGCGGATGGGTTTCGGTTGGGTGAGTTCGGCAAGCGGTCTGGGCAAGGCCAGCAGGAGCTTTCCTGCGCGATAGATTTTGAGGGTTCCATCGAGTTGGTGGGAGAGTTCGACGGCGGCTCCGGCGTAGCCGAGTCGCGCGGGCGGAAGTTGGATTCGTTCGCTGCCGAAAGCGATGGTGTGATCGAGGGCGACGGTTCTCTGGTAGCGGAAGCTGAGGCAGCGTGTGAGATCGAAGCCACGGGGCAGTCTGCGGAAGTGGTTTTCGGATTGAGTCGGGGCGACGGTGAATCGCTGGTTAAAGTCGGCGAGGAAGCCATCGAGCACGACGTTGGCCTGCTCGCAGGTGGAGGCTTGAGCGAGACGCAGTTCGCTGACGAGGCGATCCTGGAAGGTTCGCCAGAGGCGTTCGATGCGTCCCTTGGCTTGCGGCGAATGAGCCGGGATCTGCTGGATTCCGAGTTCGTCGAGAGCGCGTCCGACCTGGGTTGGGAACTGCGCGCCAGCCAGTTCCTCGGCGACGGACCAGTGCGGATCGTTGCGCTGGAAGATGCCGTGACGGTCGCGATAAAGGCTGAGGGGGACGCCGTGGCGGCGGACGAGTTGCTGGAGCAGGCGAAGGTATCCGACCGCGTTCTCGGCTTCGCGTTGAAAGTGGGCGGCAACGACGCGGCTGGTGGCGTCGTCCTGCAAGCCGAGCAGGGTGAGGCGCGGGCCGCGTCCTTGGAGCCAATCGTGACCACTGGCGTCGGCGAGGAGCATGAGGCCGAAGGCGGCGCGGCGTTGGCGGCGTGCGCGATAGACGCGGGGCCGCCGCTTCTGCGGCGAGGCGATGTGGGCTTGACGCAAGAGGCGGCGCAGGGTCTCGCGGCAGAAGGCGAAGCCTTCGTCCTCGACCAGTTTCTGATGGAGGTG
>Ga0326727_10006463_pt1 | contig 32139 bp, 26 predicted proteins | sample MB2enrmetagenome_FD_207643 | JGI IMG/M metagenome (GOLD analysis project Ga0326727, IMG submission 207643) | Lab enriched peat soil microbial communities from McLean, Ithaca, NY, United States - MB29MY | ecosystem: Environmental > Terrestrial > Soil > Wetlands > Peat | place: USA: New York...
GTCCCATGGTGGTCTTTACCAACGTCCAAAGCGTCGACCGCATCATCTATGCCATCTTTAACCGCTTCAATGAAGATTGGCAAAACCACACCCTGGAGCTTTTTACACAAAGAACTTGACGACACCCCCCCCTTTCTACCGTTTGACCATTGTGCATACGTGTTGTTATAGTTAAGGACTGCATCTTGCAGGCAGGAAGTCATCCAGGCAATGGCCGACATCCACGTAACCTTCCCTGATGGGACAGTTCGAGATTTTCCCCAAGGCGCGACCGCACGGGACGTTGCCCAGTCGATTGGTCCGCGCTTGGCGGCCGACGCGCTTGCGGCAAAGTACGGCGACCAGCTCATTGATTTATCCTCCAAGCTGGAGGCGGACGGCCCCATTAGATTCATCACGCCGTCGTCCGCCGAAGGCCTCGAGATTTTCCGTCATTCGTCCGCGCACTTGCTGGCTGCCGCCGTCACCGAACTTTTCCCCGACGCGCATCCCGGCATCGGGCCTGCCACCGAGAATGGTTTTTATTACGACTTCTACCGGGAAAAGCCCTTCACTGAGGACGATCTGAAGAGGATCGAGGCGAAGATGGCGGAGCTCGTTCAGGCCAACGTGCCCAACGAGCGCGTGTACTATCCCAAGGAAGAAGGGCTGAAGATTTTCGAACAAATGGGCGAGTTCCTGAAGTGCCAGTTGATCGAGGAGAAAGCCGACCCGGTGTTCTCTGCGTACAAAACCGGCAAATTTCTGGATTTTTGCCGGGGGCCGCACATTCCTTCCACCGGTCGCATCAAGGCCTTCAAGCTCTTGAGCGTGGCGGGAGCGCACTGGAAGGGCGATGAGAAATCGCACCCCATGCAGCGCATTTATGGCACCGCCTTCTTCAGCCAGAAGGACCTGGATGCTTTTCTCCTGCAGATCGAAGAGGCCAAGAAGCGCGACCACCGCCGCTTGGGCAAGGATCTGGACCTGTTCAGCATTCAAGACGACGCCGGACCGGGGCTGATTTTCTGGCATCCCAAGGGCGGCGTCATTCGCCGGGAGATTGAAGACTGGCTGCGCGACGAGCTCACCGCGCGGGGATACGATCTGGTTTTTACGCCCCACGCCATGCGCCTGCATTTGTGGGAAACGAGCGGTCACACCAACTTTTATCGCGAGAACATGTTTGGGGTGATGGACGTTGAAAACGACAAGTACCAGCTCAAGCCCATGAACTGCCCCGGCCACATTCTGATTTACAAGTCCCGCGCCCGCAGTTATCGCGAGCTGCCCATGCGCCTGGCGGAGCTGGGAACGGTTTATCGTTACGAGCGTTCGGGTGTGATGCACGGGCTCATGCGCGTGCGCGGGTTCACCCAGGATGACGCGCACATCTTCTGCATGCCCGAGCAACTGGAGGCCGAGGTCCAGGATTGCGTGGAGTTTGCCCACCTGGTGCTCAAGACCTTCGGCTTCGACCAATATCAAGTGGAGCTTTCCGCCCGCGATCCGGGGGATCCGGAGCACTACGCGGGCACGGTGGAGGAATGGAACCTGGCGGAAGGCGCGCTCATGAACACCCTGAAGCGCATGGAGATTCCGTTCAAGTACATGCCGGGGGAAGCGGTTTTTTACGGCCCGAAAATCGACGTCAAGCTGGTGGACGCCATTGGCCGGCCCTGGCAACTCACCACCGTGCAGTTCGATTTCAACCTGCCGCGGCGCTTCGGATTGGAGTACGCCGGCGCGGACGGGCACTTGCACACTCCCGTGATGGTGCATCGGGCGTTGCTCGGGTCCATCGAGCGATTTTTCGGAGTCCTTATCGAGCATTACACGGGAGCCTTTCCCGTTTGGCTGGCGCCGGTGCAGGCCGTGGTGCTGCCCATCAGTGACAAGCACGCGCCGTATGCCCGCGAGGTTCTGGCGGAGCTTTCGCGCGCCAAGGTTCGCGCCCAGTTGGACGACCGCAATGAGAAGTTGAATGCGCGCATTCGCGACGCGCAACTTCAGAAGGTTCCCTTCATGCTGGTGGTGGGTGATCGCGAGGCGCAAAACCACAGCGTGGCGGTCCGCCGCCGGGATACCGGCGACGCCGGCTCTCGCCCTCTGGCCGAGTTCATCGATTGGGCCCGGCAGCTTATCGACACCCGGGCCGCAAAATGGTAAGCTAAACGAAAGCTTTGGACCGGGTAGTCTCCAGTCCTGGAGGCAAATGCAGTCTTAGCGGCCCCCGCGGGGGCTGGGAGGGAAGACTTATCGCTGACCGATTCGTTCGAGTGAATGAGAGGATTCGCGCCAAGGAAATCCGGGTGATTGATGAAGAGGGGGCGCAGCTCGGTATCATGGCGCCTTTCGAGGCCCTGAAAATCGCCAGGACTCAGGGTTTGGACTTGGTGGAGGTCGCCCCTACCGCCAATCCTCCTGTGTGCCGCGTCATCAACTATGGGAAGTATCTCTATCAGCTCAGCAAGCGGCAGCACGAGGCGCGCAAGAACCAAAAATCCATTGGGCTGAAAGAAGTCAAGATGCGGCCCCGCACCTCGACCCACGATTTTGAGACCAAGCGCAACAAGGTTGTGGATTTTCTCGGGGAGGGGGCCAAGGTCAAGGTCACGATTATGTTCCGTGGGCGCGAGATGGCCCATCGAAACTTGGGCTTTGATATGATCGACCGCTTGATTCAGGAGGTGGGAGAAGCCGGGCAGGTGGAAGCGCGGCCGCGGCTCGAGGGCCCCAACCTGAGCACCATTCTGGCGCCGAAGAAAGCGGCGGGTAAGGCCGGGGGAGGGCCCCCGCGTCCGGCGGCCAGCCCATCGGCGCCGCCCTTGTCACCCCCCGTCAAAGCGAGTGTGCCGCCCTCGGTTGCGGCCAAGCCCGCGGGGTCGCAGGAAACTTCAGGAGGATAGATTTGGCTAAGGTTACGAAGGTCGCAAAAGGCAAACTCAAGCTCAAGACCCATAAGGGAGCTGCCAAGAGGTTCAAGATCACCGGCAGCGGCAAGGTCATGCGTCACCATTCTTTTGCTCGTCATATCCTGACGTCCAAAGCCAGCAAGCGCAAGCGGCGTCTGGGCAAGGCGGTGGAACTTTCTCCCGCGAACGAGGCCCAGGTTCTCCGCATGCTTCCGTACGGGAAGTGACAATAAAAGGGTAAAGGCTCAAGGGTAAAGGTACGTGATTTATCCTCTGACCCTTAGACTTTACCGGTTCGACAGGACTGGTTAAGTGTAAGGACCGAAGGCGAAAGGTTGAAGTAACACGATAATATTCGTTTTAGCCTTTACACTTTAACTTTTCAAACGGGTGCGGGAAGGCTACACCGAGGCCAAAGGGTGCCTTCACTGCCCCAAGCGGAAGTTAGGAGCTAGAAGCCAGAAGAGCAGTCGAGCTAACTTGGTGATTCTATCTCCTAACTTCTAGCTTCTAAATTCTTCAGAAAAGGAGAAACCCATGCCTCGAGTTAAGCGCGGCACTGTGCGCCGCGACAATCGGAAGAAGCTCGCCAAGCTCACCAAAGGCTATTTCCTCACCAAAAGCAAGCTCTACCGCTCCATGAAGGAAGCCGCGGATAAGGCCGGACGTTACGCCTACCGCGACCGCCGTCGCAAGAAGCGTGATTTCCGCAGGCTCTGGATTCTTCGCATCAGCGCCGCCACCCGCTCGCACGGCATCACTTACAGCCAGTTTATTCATGGACTGAAAACGCTGGGAATTGAACTGGATCGCAAGATGCTCGCGGAAATGGCCGTCAAGGATCAGTTGGCGTTCGCGGAGCTGGCGGGTAAGGTGAAGCAGGCGGTTGAGAGTCAAAAGTCGACAGTTGAAAGTCAATAGTCGATAGCTGATAGTCGACAGTTGACATTTGGAGCCACTCGGGCCGTCGATTATTTGCGCGCCAAAACTAGTGATTCTCATTCCCTCGCCCCCTTGGGGGAGAGGGTGGACCGCAACCGGCGTTTTCATCAGCCGGGGCGGGACGGGTGAGGGGGTCAAAACCCTAGCGCATATTTCAAATTTGACCCGGTGCATCTACGTTAGAAGGGTTGCTTTCTTTTGGCCATTAGGACGAACCGCGGACCTACAAAACAGGTCCGCGCTACACTTCTAGGGGCGCGCGGCCGCGCACAGAATTAATTGTAGGGGCGGTTCGCGAACCGCCCCTACGCAACCGACTATGACCATCGACGAAAAAGTCCGGAAGACGCTCACCGAACTCGGCGTCAACGACGCTGCGGCCGTGGATGCACTCTTCGCGGAAGTGCGCGCGGCCATGGAGACCGAGCGAGCCACCCTGCTCTCACGCGGTGCAGCGTCCGAATCCGAGCGCGACAAGTTGTGCAAAGATCTTCGCGACCGCTGGTTGGCGCGCAAAAACGGGCTGGTGACGCAAATCGATGAACACTGGCTGAAACAGGCGTCGAAGGACCTGAAACCGACGGTGGGAAAACAGTTTAACGAACTTCGCAAAGTGTCGAGTTGCATGGAGGTGAGTGACCTCGCAAAGGAAGTTCGCGTTAGCGGGGATTCTTCCAGGCCGCGGAGTGCAACGAATCCAGCAATCCTATTTGACGACTCCTGGCATAACCCAAATCAACAAGTTGCGCCCTCGTATGACCAACAGGCAATTGCCGCACAGATTGCCTCGGGGACTACCGAGGTTTTCCCTCTCATCGCCTCGCCGCTGGACCTCACCCTCCCTGGCAACCGTCGCCCCCTCGGTTCACTGCATCCCGTCACTCAGGTGCAGCGCGAAATTGAAGACATCTTTCTCAATCTCGGGTTCCGGATTGAGAGCGGGCCGGAAATTGAATCCGTCTATTACAATTTTGACACACTGAACATTCCGGAGAGCCATCCCTCGCGCGACGATTGGGACACGCTATACATCGACGAGAAAACCGTGTTGCGCACGCACACATCGCCCGTGCAAATCCGCTCGATGGAAAAATACGGCGCGCCGCTTTACATCATTATTCCCGGCAAGTGCTATCGCCACGACAACCCCGATGCCAGCCACTCGCCCATGTTCCATCAGATCGAAGGCTTGGCCATCTCGAGCGATATTACCTTTGCCGACTTGAAGGGAACGCTCGACTTCTTTGCCAAGAAACTCTTTGGCGAGAAAATTCGCACGCGCTTCCAGCCCAGCTTCTTCCCCTTTACCGAACCGAGCGGCGAGGTTTCCATCAGTTGCATTTTCTGCGGCGGTGAGGGGTGCCGGGTGTGCAAGGAAAGCGGCTGGATTGAAGTGATGGGTTGCGGCATGGTTCATCCCCAGGTACTGCGCAACGGCGGCATCGATCCCGAAAAGTATACGGGATGGGCGTTTGGATTGGGCGTCGACCGATTCGCCATGTTGAAGTACGACATCAATGACATTCAGCTCTTTTTCCAGAGCGACGTACGGTTTTTGAAGCAATTTTGAATTTTGAATCTTGAATTTTGAATTCTGAAAATGAAGATATCGGTCAACTGGCTCAAAGAATTCGTCGACATTGCGTGTGACCCTCGTGCGCTCAAGTCGGACCTCACCATGATCGGCTTGAACACCGAGTCGGTGGTTCAGGTGGGCGATGATTGGGTGCTCGACGTGGAGGTCACCACCAATCGTCCCGACTGTCTCAACCATTACGGTGTGGCGCGGGAACTTGCCACGCTCTATCACCAACCCCTGAAGAAACTCGACTTTCCGGTGAAGGAGTCCGGCGCGCCGGCGCAGGGCGTGGTATCCATCGAGATTTCCGATCCCGATCTCTGCGCGCGATATTGCGGCCGCGTGGTGCGGAACGTAAAAGTGGGCCCTTCGCCGGACTGGCTGGTGAAGCGCCTGGAAGCCGTTGGCCAGCGGCCCATCAACAACGTTGCTGACGGCACGAACTACGTGCTGATGGAGTTGGGGCACCCGCTTCATGCCTTCGACTTGTCGCGCCTGAAACAACAAAAGATTATCGTGCGCCGTGCCCAACCCGGAGAACTGCTGCGAACGCTTGACGGGGTGGATCGCACCCTGACGCGCGATAATCTGGTCATAGCGGATGGCGCGCTCGCCGTGGCGCTGGCGGGCGTCATGGGCGGGGAGGAATCCGAGATTGCCGCGAGCACCCGAGCCGTGCTGCTCGAGGCCGCCTGGTTTGATCCTGTGTCGGTGCGCCGCACATCGAAATCTCAGGGCATGCACACGGAAGCTTCCCACCGCTTCGAGCGTGGCGCCGACATCCAGATGGCGCCGTTGGCTCTCGACCGCACGGCGGCATTGATTCAGGAAATTGCGGGGGGAGAAATCCTGGCGGGATTGATTGACACTTATCCGCGGCCCTGGCGCCCCCGGGAATTGGAGCTCGAGCGGAGTGAGGTCATCCGCATCCTGGGAGCGGAAATCCCCGCTGATGAAATCGAGCGCATCCTCCGCGGTTTGGGATTCGAGCTCGAATGCGGGGACGGCGAAAGCTGGCGCGTTTCCGTCCCATCGTTCCGGGTGGATGTGTTCCGGGAAGTGGATCTGGTGGAGGAAGTCGCGCGCCACGTGGGTTATGACCGCTTGCCGGCGCGCGCGCGGCCCGCGCCGCCGAGTGTCGAGAGGGACGCGGCGCGCGACAAGGTCATCACCACCTCATCCCTGCTGGTGGGTTTGGGATTCCATGAAATCATCACCACCTCGATGGTCGATCCGGCGGAGACCGAGCGCTTCTCCCCTTCTCCCCTCGTGGTGCTCGCCAACCCTTTGAGCATGGATGCTTCCGCCATGCGCACGTCGGCGGTTCCCGGCATGTTAAGCGCGATTCGCTGGAACCTCGACCGCGACACCAATGATGCGCGGCTCTTCGAGTTGGGCAAGACTTACAGCAGGGACGCCAATGGCGTACCAAATGAGAGCCGAGTTCTTACCCTCGGCGCCACGGGACATCGCCGGCCTGCTTCCGTCTATGATAGTGAAGCACGCCTCGACTTCTTCGATCTGAAGGGTGATGTCGAGAAGATTCTGGGGGCGTTCGATGTGACGGGATTGGTTTTTGAACCGTCCGGGCCCTCGTATCTCGAAGCAGGGCGCGCCGGACGCATAAGGTCTCAGGGTGTCGAGCTGGCGGTTTTTGGCTTGATCCAGCGAGACCTGGCGCGTGAGTACAAGATGCGCCAGGAAATCTGGGTGGCCGAGATCGATTTTGAACGCCTGCTGGAATTCCCCCTTCGCTCCCGAAAGTTTCAGGCCATTTCCAGGTATCCCACGGTGGAACGGGATTTCTCGCTGGTAGTGCCCGACGAGTTGCCTTACGCCCGCCTTTCTTCCGCCATCGCGGATTTGGCCATGGAAGAGATTCGCGGCTTCCAGCCGGTGGACCGTTTTCGCGGCGGCACAATTCCTCCCCGGCACTACAGCCTTCTACTACGGGTCACGTTCGAGAGTCAAACGCATACCTTGACCAGCGAGGAGGTTGGGGGCTTGAGCCAAAGGCTACTCACAGCGATCGAAGGGCTGGGAGCGCATCTGCGGGCCTGAGAATTGCCGATTGTCGATTGACGATTGAACCATTTCCGATTTTCGAATGCTGATTGTCGATTGATGATTGATGATTGCCGATTGGCGATTGGACCATTGGCGATTTTCGATTGCCGATTTTCGGTTTTTGATTGGAGATTGTCAGATACCAGTCCCGGATGGGCGAGGTAAAGCCGCAGACCCACAAGACAGATCCGCCCTACACCTGCTTTGGTTCAATCGGCAATCGTCAATCGAAAATCGACAATGGCTCAATCGGCAATGAGGCGCGCATGGCGGATCCCAACGACCAATTCGAACGATTGGAAGAGAAACTCTTGCGGGCGATTGAGCTCTTCAAGCGCACGCAGATGGATAAGCGCGCTCTTGAACAGGAAGTGGAAAAGCTCAAGGGGGCGGGCAAGGAACGCGTCCAAAGTATCAGCGCCATGGAACGGGAGCTGATTACGTTGCGCCGGGAGCGCGAGGATGTTCGTGCCCGCGTCGAGAAGCTGCTGGAGCGGATTGATAAGTTGACAAGTCCGGACGCAGAAAGCAGTGGTTAGTGGCTAGTGGCTAGTGATTAGTGATAGTGTGAAGTGGAAAGTGGTGAGCAACTATCCACTGACCACTAGCAACTAACCACTGCACTTAGCAAAGGAGGTTTCTGAGCATCGTGGCAAAGGAACCCCAGAGTATCCGAGTCGTAATCTTCGACCAAGAATACTTCATGCGCGGAGACCTGAATCAGGAATACATTCAGAAGCTCGCGAAATACCTGGACACAAAGATGCGCGCCATTGCCGAGCGCACTCGAACCGTTGATACCTTGCGCGTGGCCATGCTCGCGGCACTCAATGTGGTGGATGAGTACCATCAATTGCAGGCCCGGTATGAAGACGTCACCCAACAAATGGACCAGAAAGTTGGGGAGTGCACGGACGCGCTGGACGAAATCTTGAAAGGTGCGGTGTAGGTTACAGGTTACAGGTCACAGGTTACAGGGACAAGCAATTGCCGTCTGTGGTCAGTGGCCCGTGGTCAGTTGCAACGGACAACTGACCACTGACGACGGACAGCACTGCGGGATACCTGTAACCTGTCACCTATAACCTGTAACCTAACCTTTATGCGAATCCTTTTCATCGGTGACATCCTGGGGCATCCCGGGCGGCGTATCGTAAAAGAAACCCTGCCGCTTCTCCGGGAAGAGTTGCAGCCCGACCTTGTCCTGGCCAATGCGGAAAATGCCGCTGCTGGTTTTGGGATCACGCCTGCCCTGGTGGAAGAACTTCTCGATCTGGACATCGCCGTCTTGACTTCCGGAAATCATATCTGGGATAAGAAAGAGATTTACCCCTATTTCCGCGACCAGATTAACGGCCGTTTGTTGCGGCCGGCCAATTATCCCGCCGACGCTCCCGGCCGCGGCCTTTTCGTGGGGAAAACCCCGGCGGGAATCAGTTATGCCGTCATCAACCTGCAAGGCCGCGTCTTTATGCCCGCCATCGACTGCCCCTTTCGCAAGGCGGACGAGATTCTCCGCGGCATTCCCGAGGACGTGAAGATTCGCATTGTGGATATGCACGCCGAGGCGACCTCCGAGAAGCAAGCTATGGGTTGGTATCTCGTTGGGCGTGTGACCGCTGTTCTGGGAACGCATACGCACGTTCCCACGGCTGACGAAACCGTGCTTCCCCAAGGCACTGCCTACATCACCGACGTGGGCATGACCGGTCCCTACGAATCCATCATTGGTATGGAGCGGCAGGCGATTATTCTAAAATTCCTGGATAATTTGCCCACGCGCTTTGAAGTCGCCAAGGGCGACGTTCGCCTCTCCGCCGCGCTCCTGGAAGCCGACCCGGAAACCGGCCGCGCCCTCTCCATTCAAAGAATCTTGCGGAAGTAATCTTCTCCACTGAGACAGATGGGGATTAGACTTTCCAACCCTCGCCCCCTTGGGGGAGAGGGTGGCCCACAGCCGACGCTTTCATCGGTCGGGGCGGGCCGGGTGAGGGGGTCACCTGGGAACGCTCTGGGAAGTGGAAGAAATTCGCGACCCGCCTTTAGCAAAATGAGCCGCCACCCGCCGCAATAAATTCTTCAGCCCGGAGCTCTCGCCGGGTTAACATGACTCGATATGAGCCTGGCGAGCATTATCAAGCAACGCGCCCTTGAAGCCGGGTTCGACCTTGTGGGGATTGCGCCGCCCGCGGCCCTTGAGGATTTGGAGTTCCTGCCGCAGTGGGTCAAGAAGGGATTCGGCGGGGAGTTGCACTACCTTGCCGACCCTCGGCGCGAAGATCCAAGGCGAGTCCTGCCCTCGGTGAAATCATTCATCTGCGTGGGATTGATTTACAACACGCCTCACCCTTATTCCACCCACGTCGCTGAGCTGGCAGCGCCTGAATCCGCACCTGAAAGAGTTTTGCCTTCTCGTAATGCCCCCACCGTGGATGCGCGTTCGCGAGCATGGATTTCTCGCTACGCCTGGGGAAAGGATTACCACTATGTCATGCGCGGCAAGCTGGAACAATTGCGGACGGCAGTCGAAACACTGGCGTTGAAAGCGGAGACACGAGTCTATGTGGATACCGGGCCCGTCGTGGAACGCGCCTTCGCCCGACTCTCGGGGATGGGGTGGATGGGTAAAAATACCTGCCTCATCAATGAGCAGAAGGGATCGTGGTTTTTTCTGGGCGTCGTCCTTACTAATCTGGAATTGGAATTGGATCTTCCCGCGCCCGACCGCTGCGGCTCCTGCACGCGCTGCGTGGAAGCTTGCCCGACGGGTGCGCTGGTTGAGCCCTATGTGATGGACGCGTCACGTTGCATTTCTTATTTCAACGTCGAACTCAAAGGGGCCATCCCTGAGGAATTTCGGAAGGCGATCGGCAGGAATATTGTTGGTTGCGACATTTGCCAGGATGTTTGTCCCTGGAATAACCGCCCGCTGCCTGTGGCCAGTGGTCCGTTGCCAGGCGATGCCGCGCGCGACGAACACGCCGTTGCCGGTTCTGTGCCCGGGCGTGCGGCCACGACCAATCTACCCGAGTTCCAACCCATGCAGGTTGAGGTCAAATCACGCCACCCGCTTGTAGCAACGACAAATGAGGATGGCCCCGTCCCTCCGCTTTCAACCACCGAACCGTTTTCACTTTTCCATCCCCGATTGGAAGAATTGGCTGCGATTACAGAAGAAGACTTTCAGCTAATCTTTGCCCGATCGCCCATCAAGCGCGTGAAGTACCGTGGTTGGCTGCGCAATTTGTGCGTAGCCATGGGAAATTCCGGCAATCGACAGTTCATTCCCTGGCTTGAGGCGGCAGCAAACTCTCCCCATCCCTTGGTACAAGAACACGCCGCCTGCGCCCTGCGCAGACTCCGAGGCGGCGTTTGATTGCGCAGGTCTACTTCACCCAGTGAAAGCGCTTCTCTATTTCAGACCAGTTCACCACGTTCCACCACGCGGCAAGGTACTCATTGCGGCGATTCTGGTACTTGAGATAATAAGCGTGCTCCCAGACATCGACGCCGAAGATGGGGAATTTGCCTTCCAATATCGGATTGTCCTGGTTGGCGGTGGAATAGATGTCGAGCTTGCCGCTCTGGGCGACGAGCCATGCCCACCCCGAGCCAAAGCGGCCCATGCCGGCGGCGGAGAGTTTTTCCTTGAGATTGGCGAAGCTACCAAAGGTGCTGTCGATGGCCGCGGCCAGCGCGCCGCTAGGTTGCCCGCCGGCGTTGGGGCCCATGATTTGCCAATACATGGAGTGGTTAATGTGCCCGCCGCCATTATTGCGGATGGCGGTGCGGATCGATTCCGGGACAATCACGCAATTGTTGGCCAGCAACTCATCGACACGCTTTCCCGCCAGTTCGGGCGCGGATTCCAGGGCTTTATTCAGGTTGGTTACATAGGCGTTGTGGTGTTTCCCGTGATGGATTTCCATCGTCAACTTGTCAATGGAAGGCTCCAGTGCATCGGGAGCATACGGCAGTGCGGGTAGTGTGAACGGCATAACTCCTCCTCATGTCCTCAAAGTATCGAAGGCACGCCGCCTCATCTTCCCTGGGGAAGAGAAAGCACCGCCGGTCGGCGGCGCCGCCTTCGGCAAAGTTTAGAATGTCTCTCAACACAGCCCGGACGGTATGGTTCTGAAATACCAGATTAAACCATGCTTGCGGGTCTGTCAAATTCCGGAAGAGCGTAGGGAGGGGTGAGCCGAAGCAGCCTGGGCGCAGAATCCTCTGTGGCGAAAGCCCGATTTCGTGCATAATCGCGGGAGCTGTGGCTAACTCAATTTTCCAAATCTTGTCCGATTTCTTCGCGCGCTACGGGCTCTGGGTAGTCTTTTTCGGCGTAATGGCGGAGAACATTGGCTTCCCTATTCCTGGTGAGACCGTGCTTCTATTTGCCGGCTTTCTCGCCTATCAAGGCACGATCCACATCCTGCCCGCGATTCTTACTGCCATTGCCGGCGCCACAATAGGCGCAAGTGGTGGTTTTTTGCTAGGGCGTTACGGTGGCACCTCCATCGTCAATCGCATTCTGCGGCGTTTTCCCCGGCTTCAGAAGAAATACGACGATGCCCAACAGAAGTTTCTTAAGCAAGGTCACTGGGCAGTCTTTACGGCGCGTTTCATCACCGGCGTGCGGATGTTTGCGGGAGTTTTGGCCGGCGCTTTGCACATGCCTTTTTCCACCTTTCTGTTTTTCAGTTTTGCGGGAGCGGTTTGCTGGGCCCTAGTTATCGGTTACACAGGTTTTCTTTTTGGGAGCAGTTGGGGCAAGCTGGTCAGCATCATAACCCGAATGGACCGCATCGCTTTAGCGACCATTGGCGTTGGCGCGGTGGCGCTGCTGCTCGTCTACCTAGTTCGGCGAAGGAAAGCGCAATGAGGCGCGGCCGATCAGATGCCCAAGCGCTTCAGATCATCCTTCGCGGCCTTGAAGTTGGGCCTAAGCTGGAGGGCGGTTTGAACTTCCGCGAGTGCCTCTGTTTTCCGGCCCTCTTTTTCGAACACAAGCCCCAATAGCCGATGGCCGGCCGCCGCGTCCGGTTCCTCGCCCTCCGGTTCCTGCGAAAGATACTTTTTCGCGTAACCCTCAGCTTTCGGAAGCTCCTTGCCGATTTCCAGTAATGCTTGAGCGGCTTCATAAAACGGGCGCAGGTCATCCGGAACGTGTTTTTCCGACGTAGCAAGGATTGGGTCAAGGTCACCCCACCGTTCCTGGAGGGCAAAAACCCGCGCCAAGATCCAATGCGCCCCAATCTTGTCAGGGTCAAGCCGCAAGGCGTCTTGGGCGTACTTCGCCGCCTCACCCAATTTCTCGTGGGAAGGTTGAGTGTAGAACGCCGCGAGCGCCGTAAGCGCACCGTAATTCTTGGGATTAGCCTGCACCGCTTTCAAATAGTACGCTTCGACCTGCGCCGGGTTCTTCTCCAGGCCGGCGAGCGTGGCGTGCGCCATGTATCCTTCACTGGCGTTGAGAGTTGTGATTTTGTCCGCCAAGGCGCGTGCTTCGTCCTTGCTTCCCCCCATCAGACCGGGCGCCTGAAACTTGAATTGCATCATGGAGTCCAGCGCGTCCAAGTTCGCGGGATTGAGTTCGATGGCAATTTCCGTTTCTTTTCGAAACTTCACCGCCAGCGATCCTGCCGAAAAAATGCTGGCCCGCGCCGCCATTTCGCCATAAATCTGGCCCAACTTCAGGTGGTGGTCGGAGTTCTTGCCGTCGAGGTCGACGGCGCGCTGAGCAAGCGGCAGCGCTCCGGCGAGATCGTCAAACGACGTTTTCACTTCCGCAAGCAGGTAGCAACCCCGAGGGTCCTGGGGGTGGGCGCTCACTTGAGGCTCAAGAATGGCGCGAGCTCTCTTCCAGTGGCCCGCGCGGATGAGCGCTTCCGCGTCCGCGTTTCTAAGGTCAGAGGCAGAAGCTTGCGTAAGACCCTGCCGGGCGAATAGCGGCCACAGGATTATGGCTGCCCAAATGTAAGCGGAGAATCTGCGCGGCATCGCCGCCCGGTGATTTAAACCCGATGGCGAGGAAATTGGAGAATCCCGTTTAGTGCGCAGCAAGCCAAGCCTCCCTTATAGCAATTTGTTCCGGTGATGCCGAGGGCAGCGGGACGATCGAATACTGATTGCGCATCGGCGGGTCAAGCGTCACGGTAATTCTCTCGCGGCGCCCATGCCGTTCCACGCTGATAGGTACAGCAGCGCCCACAGGATAGGGTATGAGGCGGGTCGTAAGGTCTTCCGTCGCCAGCGACTGATCGTCGACGTCGATCAGCAAATCATCGCGGCTGAGTCCGGCGCGGTCTGCCGCACTGCCGGGAATAATCGCGACGATCCGCGTACCACGGCTCTCGGGTTGAACCACCACACCCAGAGACGGGGCAGCGTCGGGGGACGTTTCTGCGCGGAGCTGGAGTCCCCCCATCGCCAGCGTTTCCTGATACGGAAGGTCATCGGTCCCACTGACGTAGTGTTCGAAGAAGGGCGCGAAATCTGTTCCGGTAACGGAATCGAGAGCCTCCACCACATCCTTTTCCTCAAAGCCCCGGCCTGGTCCGTAGTAGCCCGCGGCGGGGGCCTGGTAGAACTTGTGGTACATGAACCGCATCATGTCCAACAGATTCTTATGTCCCTGGGTGCGCGAGCGTATCTCCAAATCCAGCAACATGGCCAGGAGTGCGCCTTTGTCATAGTAGGAAATCGTTGTGTTGGCGAAATTCGTCTCCTGCATCTGGGGTGAACGGTCGAAGAACCAAGCGCTGAAACTGGATGATTCCGCAGACATCAGCTTCTTGCCGGGTTCTCTCTCCAGGGTGTAAATCTCATTCGCCAGATGACCCAGAAACTGCTCGCGCGTCCAGAGTCCGGATTGGAGGAGAAAGAGGTAACTGTAATAAGTTGTGGCGCCCTCGGCGAACCAGAGAGAGGGCGTGTAATTCTCGCGAGTGTAATCGAAAGGTCCCAAGGCGGCGGGGCGAAGCCGCTTTACGTTCCAAACGTGAAAGAATTCATGCGCCGCCGTCTCCAGCGCTTCCTGTGTGCTTTCCCGGACGCTGCCCTGAATGATGATTTGAGTCGAATTCAAATGCTCCATGCCATCGCCCATGGAGATATCCGGCACAAAATGGAAAATGAAAAGGTAATGCTCGAAATCCGCCGGGGGCATCGCCGCCATTTCAACGTGCACAAGTTTCTTTAGCCCGGCGAGAAGATGGGATCGGTCGTTATCATCGTCGTTGTAAGTGTGCGCCGCAACCTCGATGGTCTTCCCCTGTTCTTCAAACTGGTCGAGTGAGCAATCGCCGGAGATTTCCAGCGGTGTATCCACCAACAGATCGTAATTCCGCGCGCGAAAGGCTCGCTCGGTTGTGGAAGTTGAAAACCCACTGATGATCTTCCATTCCGCGGGCGCCTCAATTCTGAGCGTGATGGGGTCTGGTTTGTGCCCCTCCACATACATGAAGACAGAGGGGCCATTCAAGTTGGCGTGCACGCTGTCAACCTGAGAAAACGACCCCGTGAGGTCATTGGCAAAAACTTTATAACGAACGTGGACAATTCCCCCGGCTTGGCCGGCATCCACGCGCCACGTCTGCTTATCGAGTTTGATCCACGGCAAGGGGTGATTGCCCGCACCCTCGGCGGAAAACTCCTGAACATTCTTGGCAAAATCATAAATCGCGTAGCGACCCGGTCCCCAGGCCGGCATGACGAATTGGAGATTGGCTGTTTGCACCGAGTGGACAACGATTTCGATTTCAACCAGATGTGTGGTCGGGCGATCTATGCGGACGGTATAGACAAGGTCGAGCGGCCGCGCGGTAACCTCTTGCGCGGCCCGTAACGCGGCGGCGCAACCCAGCGTGAGGAAGAGGAACAACAGAAGCCCGCGCAGGCAGGAAGAATACTCCCTCGCAACTGGCCAGAGAGGCTCTCCTCGACCACGCGAGGTATGGGGTGGCAGCAGTATTCTCATCTACGTATGATCCTCCTCGCTTTCTCGAATCGCTGTCAGACCCGGCGCGGTTTGGCCCGCGCCAAGACTTCCAAAAGGTTCAATGTCTTCATCGGCCAGGTTCCAGCACGAGCCGATGAACAGCGCCCTTTTCAACCGCGGCATCGCTGAACAACATGGGGAAGCTTTTCCCCTCGTACCAGGCCGAAAACTGATCACGATAATAGGGGCTGAAAACCTGGCCAGATTCTCCCAGCGTGATATTTTGCATGGACTGGTCCAAGTCGGAGAAGTCCACCACCATGCGCATGGAAGGCCCCAAGTTAGGAGTCGTTTGCTTGACGGTCGTGCCGGTTCCCTGTTGCGGGAAAGGCCCGACATCCAGCCACCGTCCCAATAACCCCAATCCGCTACTTAAAGGATGGTGAAAGGTTAAGGGAATGGTATCCCCCCACCTCCAGGCCGTGTGATCCTGGCTGTGAACCATGGCGGGTATTTGGCGGATACCTTCATCCAGGCTTTTCATCAGGGTCATATTGAAGTCTGTATCGCCCGGGGGGAGCCAACGCGTAAGGTCTTGATCCAAGACATTCTGAAGGAATATTGTGCTCATCGGCCAACGATATCCGGAAAGGTCGTCGCCCAGCTTCGGTTTCAGGATGCGGGCCAGCAAGGCGTGCCGGGTAACTTCCAGGACCAACGTCGCAGCGGAATCCGCGTGCGCTTCGCCGTCCCAACTTCTCACGACAGCGAGAGCAAACAGGGCATCGGGGCTGGAAGGCGGCTGCCTCCCGGCTGCGGCGAGCAGATGTTGGGCCAGCCACTTGTCCTCGAGGCTCAGGATATCGGTCTGAATCCGCAGCATATCCGATGAAGTGAAGGCGCCCCCCGCGTGGAGAAGTTGAAATATTCGCGCCGTGCGGAACGGAGGATCCCACCTGGAGGTAATGAAATAGGGATAATCGTCAGGAACAATGCGCCCATTGGCGGTGGCAATCATTCCGCTGGGGGGATTAAAAGAGTGGGGAAGGGCGTCAAACGGGATGAATCCCGTCCAATCGTAGTCGTCGGTGCTGCCTGGCATGGGAACGGCGCCATTGCCCTGCTTGCGGATGGGAACAAGTCCCGCGGCGTAGTAGCCGATGTTGCCATCGGCATCGGCATAAACGTAATTCTGCATTGGAATATGGAAGTCGCGGAGGGCCGCGGTGAACTCCTGCCAGTTGCTTGCCTGATTTATATGCAGGAAAGGAAGCCGGACGGCGTGAGGGCTGAGCAATGTCCACTGCAAGGCAAGGTCACGGTCGCCGTCGTGCGAAATGACCGGCCCATGCCGTGTGACCATGACGGTGAAATGGTGATCACGCTGGCCGCGAACTTTGATAGTCTCATCGCGTACGTCCGCATCCACCCACTGGCCGTTGTGCAAATACTTCCTGGGATCGCGAAAATTGAAACTTTCGACATAGAGATCCTGGACGTCGGGCGCCGTGTTGGTCACGCCCCAGGCGATATGTTCATTGTGACCAATAATGACAAGAGGCAGCCCGGGAAGGCTGACGCCGGTGACGTCGAGTTCGGGCGACTTGAGATGAACCATGTACCAGACGCTGGGGATGCTGTGAGCAAGATGGGGATCGTTCGCCAGTAGCGGCTTGCCAGACTTGGTGTGAGACCCATTCACAACCCAGTTATTGCTCCCCACCCCGGCTGGCGTTTCCATTCCGGCCGGAAAAAGCCCTTCGGCGAGAAAGTCCTCCACCACAGCTTCCTTGCCCAAATGGGTAGCTGCTGTTTTCGTAACCCGGTGCATCGCGGTGGAAACATCGGCAACCGGCACGTCGAGCGCAGAGTGGTCAGGGAATACGTCAGAGAGGAGATCCCTGCCCAACTTGGCGGCGATATGCGCGCGCATCAAATCGCTCTCCCAGGTTTGGCTGAGCGCCGCCGCCAGGTTCAGAGCGACGGCCATGGAATCGATTTCGCGCCAGGGTTGAGGTTGATATCGCAACAAGAGGAATTCTAGAGGCAGCCGGTCGCGATGGCTTTCGATGAAAGCATTGACGCCGCGAGTGTATGAACCAAGAAGACGGCGGTCATCCGGCGAGAGGTCAGCGAGTGCCGCTGCTGCCACCTGGGGGAAGCCCAGCGTGCGGCTCTGAATGTCATAGCGCAGAATGCGATCACCAAAGACCTCGGAAAGCTCACCCTCAGCATTCCGCCGGCTCAAATCCATTTGCCACAGGCGGTCTTGCGCCGTGACGTAACCTTGCGCAAAAAAAGCGTCGGCAAGAGATTGAGCGCGGATATGGGGAACACCGCGAGCGTCGCGCAGAATCTCCACCCGCGCCGAGAGCCCCGGCTCGGAAATCGCGCCATCAAGGGCGGGGAGGCTCGCATGGGTGCGCCAGCGGAGCCACAACACGATGCCCACGACCGTAAGCAGCAAGACGATAGAAACCCATACGAGCAGACGCTTGACGAAAGGTTTCATGGATTCTCGATCTGCCGGGTCATGCTGCGGAAGATCGCTCCCAGAATTACAAGTGCCTTCCCCAAATCAATTTCCCGCCATACGTGGGGCCGCCGATGTGTGCATTTCATAGTTCAGTGCCAGTAAGAGCAAAGGCGCACGATCCGGCAATCCAGTTTAACAGCCACAAGATTGTTGGTCGGCGATATATTTGCCTGTTGATAGAATCAACTTTCGCTATCGTTTTCAATGCAGATCAAAGTACCGAAGGATGCGGATCTTCGGGAAATCTACAGCGAACAGGTATGCTAGCACCAGCCCGACCAAGCGAAGATTAATTACCCTGACATTAATAAGGAGAACGCAATATACCTACACAATCGAAACCGACATAAAGGGAACTTGCCCTTTCAAGATTCCAAAGCTATAGTACGCTCGAAGCCAGTTTGTGTCCAAATTCAATGGGGTTGAATAAAGCAAACAATGGCAAACCCAGATCTTCGAACGCCGCGGGTTGATGAAACCACCATACCGTTTGGCTTAGAAGCTTGGCCGCTGCAACTTCGCAACTTCATCATCCGGCATCTGGAAGGGCTATTTATCGTGCTGGTGGTGGCCATCGTCGGGGCTGTCTTTTATCTTTTCCCTTACAAGATTGCGTTCCTTAACCTCTTCTATCTCCCGGTTTTATCGGCCGCCTACTTTCTGGGCAAACGCAAAGCCATGATGGGCGCGGTACTTTGCCTCCTGTCAGGTGTGCTGTTTGCATATTACCGGCCGGGTGATTTTGCCGTGCAGGGAACACGGTTGAACGCACTGCTGGTGCTGGCGACCTGGGGCGGGTTTTTAATTCTGGCGAGCGCCTCAATTGGATCGCTGCAAGAAAGACTGGCCAGAGGGTTCGAAGAGACGCGGCAGCTTTACGACGAGCTGAAACGAAGCCGAGTGACAGAGGAGATGAAAGAGAAAGTTGAGAAGGCCCTTTACGCCACGATGGATCCGGTGGTCGCGAAGTTGGCCACCGAGGGAAAGTTGCGATTCGAAAAGCGCGAAATCAGCATCATGTTCACGGATCTCACCAACTTCACGGCCTATTCGGACAGAAACCGCGCGGATGTGGTGTTGGAGGAACTCAACCGCTTTTTTGGGCAAATCGAGCCTGTCGTGGATCTCTTCCGCGGTCACATTGACAAATACATGGGCGACGGCATCATGGTGGAATTCGGCGCGCCAGTGGACTACGACCGCCATGCCCTCCTGGCTGTTCTGGCTGGCCTGAGGATGCAGCAAAACGTCAAGAAACTGAACTTGCCGTGGCGTATGCGCATTGGAATCGCGACCGGCAGTACCGTGGTTGGAATGCTGGGGGTGCGGCGCCAAGCTTATAGTGCGGTGGGCGATCGCGTTAACGTGGCGAAGCGGCTCGAGGAAATCTGTGAACCGACCAAGGTGTACATCGACGAACCGACGTTTCGCGCCGTTGAGCCCTTTGTGATCGCCAACAAGCTGCGCAACTTGGGGTATGACCGGCAATCCGACCCCGAGTTGCTTGATCGCATGGCTGCCCTGGAAGATAAACTCGCGCGGGAAGGTGAAAGTGCGGAGCTTCTTTATGAATTGGGCAAAGTGAGTTTTGAACTCCACGATGCCACGACGGCCATTCGCCACTTCGAGCGGGCCCTCGCCATGGACCCCCAGTCCACACAGATCAAGCTGGCATATGCGGACGCGAACTTCAAACGCGATGAGTTTGAAAAGATCCAACTCAAAGGGAAATTGCAGAAGGTCACTGTCTATGAGGTGATGGGACTCAAGGACCGCTGGAGGGACCCGGCCGTGATACCTCCGGCGATAGCGGCAGCTTACGCAGATGCCGAGTCATACCTTGAGATTCCGCAAGAAGTGGTCTTAGCAGTGGAAGCACTGGATGGGTCGATCGGCAGCTCCCGCGTTGTGGCTCTTCTCTCTTACGCCCTGGCGGATCGGCTGAAGTTGAATGATGAGATGAAGAAGACCATTATGTTGGCAGGCTACCTCCAGGATCTTGGGAAGGAAGCTGTGCCGCACCACGTTCTGAATCGTGGGGGTAGTTTGACGGACCAAGAGTCGAAGTTGATCGAAAAATACGTGCATGAAAGTGTCGCTACCTGCCGCCGCATGGGCTACGTCGATCCCCATCTGTTGGAAATTGTTCTTCGTCATCACGAAGCGTGGGACGGAACGGGGTATCCGGACGGTCTGCGGGGTGAGGATATTCCCCTGGGAGCGCGCATCACGGCCGTGGCGGAGGCCTACAGTGCGCTCACCTCATGGCGGCCCTATCATGATGCCTGGGATACTCGTGTCGCGATCAGTGAGATTCGTAAAGGGACGGAAAAGGGTCGATACGATCCGAAAGTCGCCTCTGCACTTATCGAGATGCTTCGGCCTGCAGGCGCCTCCTCCTGATGCCCCGTATGTCTCCGGGCCGGGTGGCCAGCGGGGCACGGTCCATGGTAATCTTTTCGGGGTGAAGAATTACTGCCTCACTCGAAGGCCAGTAAACCCTTAATCCCTACATGCGCATCAATAAGAGTAGGGGTACATAAGAGTCACGGTGGGACATTGAAAAGCTGCTAGGGAGAAATGTTACGTGAGGGAACGGACCGGCCACCTGCCTTGATTACATAAAGAAACGAATTCCGTCTAATAACACAGGGGCTTTGTTTTAGGGTGCCCTGGCATAATGATGGGACCAAGTGACACGGCGGGGGCGGCTTTTATGACGCGTCGAGGGGGTTCATCTCGCGCCAATGCAACGACCGGTATTAAACCCAACCGGACACTCGGGAGAGAGTTTCAACCGGTCGCCTGAAGGAGGAAGAATCTATGCGAATTGACAAACGATTTTTGCGGGAAAACTTGGGAGGTTTGAGTCTGACCTTGATCGGGATCATGACCCTGGGGCTGTCGTTCATGCTCTACCAGGGGAATCAACTGTTCCCGGGGTTTGCTCTGGCACAGGGGAAGGGATTGGATGGGCCGGACATCGACGTCCTGGAGCGGCAGAACCAGGCGTACGAGCGAATCGCCAAGGCTGTTTCCCCCGCCATTGTGGCGATTGAGTCGACCCAGGTGATTAAAGTTCAGCAATCACCCTTCATGAACGATCCGTTCTTTCGGCAGTTCTTCGGGAACATATTTCCGCAAATTCCCCGCAACCAGCGCGAGAAAGCGTTAGGGAGCGGCGTGATTGTGTCGCCCGACGGATACATTGTGACCAACAATCACGTGATCGCCAAGGCAGCGGAAATCGAAGTGACGCTCTCCGACAAACGGAAATTTAAGGGCAAAGTCGTGGGAGCAGATCCCCAAACGGACGTCGCCGTCGTCAAGATCGACGGCAGTGGTCTGCCCACCGCCTCCTTCGGCGATTCCGACCAACTCAAGGTGGGAGACACGGTCATGGCATTTGGGAACCCTTTTGAGCAATACTTCACTGTGACGCGCGGCAGCGTGAGCGCCTTGGGGCGTTCTGGCGGGGGGATTGAAGAGTTTCAGAACTTCATCCAAACCGATGCCGCGATCAACCCGGGGAATTCGGGCGGAGCACTGGTGAATGTCCGTGGCCAAGTGGTAGGCATTAACACCGCCATCTTGAGCGGGAATTCCGGGCCCGGCGGAGAAGGCGGCTTCGTCGGAATCGGGTTTGCCATCCCTTCGAACATGGCGAAGCACGTGATGGAGGACCTGGTTAAGACCGGGAAAGTGAGCCGCGGGTACCTCGGCGTTTTACCCAAGGACTTGGATGAGGGTTTGGCGAAGGAATTCAAGGTACCGGATACTGCGGGCGCCCTCGCCGATGACGTGACGGCGGGCGGACCTGCCGACAAGGCTGGGGTCAAGAATGGTGATGTGATTCGCAAACTCAACGGCCGGGCCATTGAAGACGCCGGCCAACTCAGGGCCGAAGTGACCAACCTGAACCCCGGCTCCGTAGCCACGCTGGACATCTTGCGTGATGGCCAGCCTTTGACCATCAAGGTGACGCTCGGTGAGCGGCCTTCCGACCTCAGCGCGCGCGCTGGTGGTGGGGGAGGCGTTCAGGAGGGGACTCTGCGCGGAATCACCGTGGACAACCTCACCCCCTCGATCCGCGACCAGTTGGGATTGCCCGCGAATGCGGTGGGCGTTGTGATTGTCCAAGTTGATCCGAACAGCCCTGCCGGTCAATACGGTTTGCAGGAAGGCGATGTGATCGAAGCGATCAACCGTCAAGCAGTGCACAACGTCACAGACTTCAATAAACTGGCCGCGCAAGCGAAAGGCCGGACGCTGCTGCGAATCGACCGTCAGGGCAATGGCGTTTTTGTGGTCATCTCTCCCGACGAAGGCGGCGGTGAAGGTCAATAATCCTTACGGCCCGGCCTCACCCCATGGAAGGATGAGGCCGGGTCTCACTTCGAATGAGCGCCGCAGCCGTTGGGATGGGGATGAAGAGCGCCGCGAAGGTGAAAAAACTGTTGACGATGGTTCTGGTGGCAATCGCGGCCGGAATGCTGCTTGTTGTGGTCACGCTCCGGGTTATTGAGAATCAACTCATCTACTTTCCCCCGCGTTATCCCGAGGGCTTCCCCTCACCCGAGACTTACCAAGGCGACGTTGAAGATGTCTGGCTGCTGACTGCGGATGGCGTCAGAATCAACGCCTTTTACCATTCGAACCCCCCGTCCAAACAAGTCCTGCTCTGGTTTCACGGGAACGCGGAAAACATTGGATACGATCTTGATCAACTTAGGGACCTGGCAAAAATCGGGGTCAACATCCTTGCCGTCGATTATCGGGGGTATGGGAAAAGCGAGGGCGAACCCGATGAAGCTGGCGTTTACCAGGATGCTGACGCGGCCTATGACTACCTGATAGAACAGCGCCATTTCCGCCCCCAGGACATCTTCATTCAGGGACATTCACTGGGGGGAGCGGTGGCAGTGGACCTGGCGTCTCGCCGACCGTGTGGCGGTCTTATCGTCGAGAGCTCCTTCACCAACGCGCGGGCGATGGCGCGGCGAATGTTCGTAATTCCGCTGGTCGAGTATGTGGTAAAATCCCGCTTCGACTCATTGCAGAAGATTCACCTTGTGCACGCGCCGATTCTGATTGTCCACGGCACGAGCGATGAGGTGATCCCCTTCGCAATGGCTCAGCAACTCTTTGCCGCGGCGCCTGAGCCCAAGCGCTTCTACCCCGTCGAGGGGGCGGGTCACAACGACTTGTTGGAAGTGGGGGGTAAAAGCTACCTGGATGGTCTCAAAAGCTTCGTCGACAATTCGACAGTAAAATAGTGCTGTTACTGCAAACTTACCAGCTTTGTATTCGAACACTCCGCCGGCCTCGAGTGAATTCATCGACGAATTGCGTGATCAAGAGGCCGCGCGAACGGAAGCCCGTCGGACGGAATTGTCACTTGTTCACCCGATCACCCGATCATCCGATCGCCCGATTCTAGTGAATCAGGAATCCCGACAAGGCTATGCCCACGCCGGCCACACCCATCAAAATTCCCAATTGCCAGAATTGCCGCCGCTTGGTAAGCAGGGTAAGTGACGCAATCACAATGGCGGCTTCCAGACAGACTTCACCGAGGTCGAAGCGATTGGCCCGGCGCTGCTCCCGGGCAACCTCGCTTTCGAGCGAGCGAGCTTCCGTTTCGATCTCTTTCAGCTCCTCTTTGTACCGCGCCACTTCCTGGGTGTACTTCCCCTTTACCTTTTCCGCTTGCGCTTCGTCCTTCAGTGTAGACACGGAAAGCAGGTCGAGGAAAAGCTCATAAGTATGCGTCCGGATGTTCTTAGCCTGATAATATGCCCACTGATCTGTTGCCTTACTTTGCGATAGCAGTTCTTCTGTGTGGGCTCGATGCCCAAGGAGAGTGGTTGCTGCCAGGACGACGGCCAAAACGGCCATCGTGAAGGTGACGGGCATTAATGAAGGGTCGTGTGCGGTGTGTTCTGCGTGTTCTTGCATTTCGTGGAACTCCTCGATGCTCATCGCGCCTCCGTTGTCTTCGTATGGACCAGCGGCTTGCCTGGGAATGGCAATCCACCGGGGTTGTTGAATTTATGGCAAAAGAGCCGAGAGGAAATACGGCTACGCCCTCCCGGCCGCGGTGGGTTTTTCCGGCCCGCCGCCCTTAGGCACGGCGACTCCAGGTCCGGCGGCCGCAGGGCCTCCGGCTCCCGGTCCCCCCGCCCCATGACACTTCTTATATTTCTTGCCACTCCCACAGGGGCAGGGATCGTTGCGCCCGATTTTTTCCCGCCGAATGACCTGTTGTGGTTTTTCCACTGCCCCCGCGCCGATCATCTGCATTTCCCGCTGCTCGCGCCGCTTGCGCTGCTGGTATTGACGGATCATTTCCTCCTCTTCCTCGGGCGTGCGCATCAGGGAAAGGTAGCGCAAGGTTTCATCCTGCACGCGCTCATACATGTCTTCGAACATGTCGAAGGATTCGCGCTTATACTCAACCAGGGGATCGCGCTGGCTGTAACCGCGCAGGCCGATGCCTTCCTTCAGGTGGTCCATGGCCAGCAGGTGATCCTTCCACTGTGCGTCGACCACCTGCAACATGATCATGCGTTCATGCATCCGCATGCGTTCGGCGCCCCACACCTGCTCGCGTTCATCGTAGTGCTTGTGCACCAACTCTTTGAGCTGCTCCTTGAGCTCGTTGAGGCGTTTGGGATCCAGGCGAAGTTCGTGCTTCTTCAGGTCGACTCCGAACCTTCCCCAAAATTCCGTGCGCAGGCCGCTGGTGTTCCACGTGTCGGCGTGCTGGTCTTTGGGGCAGAACTTCTCCACCAGCCACTCCACCACACTGTCGGCCGAACTGAGGATGAATTCCTTCTGGTCGCTCCCTTCCAGCAACTGGCGGCGCAGGCCGTAAACGGTCTCGCGCTGCTTGTTCATGACATCGTCGTATTCAAGCAAATGTTTGCGCGATTCGAAGTTCTGCGCCTCAACCGCCTTCTGCGCGGCCTCGATGCGTTTCGAGATCAGGCGGGATTCAATGGGCACGCCCTCTTCCATGCCCAGTTTGTGCATGATGCTGGAAATGCGCTCGCCCGCAAAGATGCGCAGCAGGTCGTCCTCCAGCGATAGGTAGAACCGCGAGGAACCAGGATCGCCCTGGCGGCCGGCGCGCCCACGCAACTGATTGTCGATGCGCCGGGCTTCATGCCGCTCGGTGCCGAGGATGTGCAATCCCCCCAGCGCGACCACCTTCGTGTGCTCGATATCCGTCACCACCTTAAACCGATCCACGAAATTCGCCCACTGCGTTCTCCAGGCGGCGTAGGCTTCTACGTAAGCGCCAAAGATGTCAGATCCTGAACCTTCCGGCGGCCGTTCGGGAGGCTCGGGGTTGATGCCCTGTTCGCGGTACTTATCGGGTGACTTGCGAAATTCTTCGCGCGCCATGGTTTCCGGATTCCCACCCAGCAGGATGTCGGTGCCACGGCCCGCCATGTTGGTGGAAACAGTGATGGCGCCCACGCGTCCTGCCTGCGCTACGACCAGCGCTTCACGCTCGTGCTGCTTGGCATTCAGCACGTTATGCCGGACTTCTTTCATGCCCAGAACCTCGGCCACGCGCGCCGGCTGGCAGCGATGCTCAACCAGGTAATCCAGAACGGGAATATATTTCGCGTCTGCGCTATTGGCAATAGCAATAAGATCGGGAAGAATGGCTTCATCCGGGGTAGGTAATCCGTTGTAGGGATATCCCCGGGGCGCGCGCTTCAGCACCGCCTCCAGAAAGGCCTGGCGGGTGCCATTGGCATCGGCCATCAGTGTCTTGTAACGGCCCTGACTCAGCAATTCCTTTACCGTGGAAACTCCCACCCCCGCGCGCGTCAGCCACTCCAGGCCGGGATTGGGGACCTGCGCCAAGCGCTCCACCCACATTTTCAGCTTGGGGCCTTCCAGACCCGCGGCCTTGGCAAGCTCTTGCAGGCGGGCAGGCACCACGCCGGCCTTTCTTAGCGCCGCGCTCAATTTCTCCGATTTCTCGATGGCGATGCTGCCCACCAGCACTGGCTGGCCGCACAGGTGATCCTCTTTGATTTCGTCAATCACCGCGTTGAATTTCTCGCGTTCCGTGCGGTAAACAACGTCGGGGTATTCGTGCCGGATCAGGGTGCGATTGGTGGGGACGATAACAATTTCCAGGTTGTATATCTTCTCGAATTCCGCCGCTTCGGTTTCCGCCGTGCCGGTCATACCCGCCAATTTTTTGTACATCCGGAAGTAATTCTGGAAGGTGACGGTGGCCAGGGTTTGATTCTCACTCTCGATCTTAACGCCTTCCTTGGCCTCGACGGCTTGGTGCAGGCCATCACTCCAGCGCCGGCCGGGCATCAGGCGGCCGGTGAATTCGTCCACGATGATGACCTCGCCGTCCTTCACCACGTAATCGCGGTCCAGCTTGAAGAGGGTGTGGGCTTTCAGCGCCTGCTGCAAGTGGTGGTTGTACTCGATGTTGGCGGGGTCATAGAGGTTTTCGACTCCCAACAGCTTCTCGGCCTTGGCGATTCCGGATTCCGTGAGCGTCACCTGGCGGTGCTTCTCATCAACTTCGTAATCTTCAGTCTCGGCGAGATGGGGGATGACCTTATCAACGCGGAAATACTTGTCCGTTGCTTCGTCGGACGAGCCCGAGATAATCAGGGGAGTGCGCGCCTCGTCAATCAGGATGGAGTCCACCTCGTCGACAATCGCATAGTGGTGAGGCCGCTGGACGTAATCCTTGAGATCGAACTTCATGTTGTCGCGCAGGTAGTCAAACCCGAACTCGTTGTTGGTGCCGTAGGTGAGGTCGCAGCCGTAGGCGGAGCGCCGTTCATCGTCGCTCAGGTCGTGGACAATCACGCCCACGCTCAGACCCAGCAGGCGGTAGATCGGTCCCATCCAGGCGGCGTCGCGCTTGGCCAAGTAATCGTTCACGGTCACCAGGTGTACGCCCTTGCCCTCGAGGGCATTGAGGTAGCACGGCAGCGTGGCCACCAGCGTCTTGCCCTCGCCCGTCTTCATTTCCGCGATCTTGCCTTCGTGCAGCACCATGCCGCCAATGAGCTGCACATCGAAGTGCCGCATGTTCAACGTGCGGCGCCCCGCTTCCCGGCAAAGCGCAAAGGTCTCGGGAAGAATCTCGTCGAGCTTCGCCCCGCCGGCAAGCCGTTCCTTGAACTGGTGGGTGCGCAAGGGAAACTCGGCGTCCGGGAGCTTCTGCATCTCCGGTTCGAGGGCGTTGATTTCCACCACCCGGTCGCTTAGACGCTTCAACTCGCGCTCGTTTTTGGTTCCAAGAACCTTGCCTAAGGCAAACTGTAGATAATTTCCCATAGTCTATAGATTACTTCCGACCCGACACTCCAGCCTTTCTATTGTAAAGCCCGGTGCCAAAGTTGACAAGAAATGTGGTCCTATCGGGTGCCCGCCGAGGCGGCGCTTAGGCCATTGCCTCGCTGCGCAAGTTGGTGATCGCGCTACTCCGTAGGGCCAAAGCCCGTTAGTTCGTCCCGTCCTCCCTCAATACGCGCGCTCCGACTTCCACACCCTGCGCCTCATCGGGTTGCAGCTTTGACGGGAGCCTGACCCGTATCACCCCATGGCGCTTGACTATCTCTCCATCAAGGACTAATCTCCAGTCATCAGGGTCTGCCCGAACATCGGGAGCAAAGGTTGTCTGGAGGCTCGTGGCATGACCACGCCTGTTTCCATTCTTGAACTCGGAGCAGGCTAAGGGGGGTGCGCTATGCTTTCCATTCGTTTGGTGCAGATGATCGAAGACCACGCGGAGGAATTGACCCGGGAGCTCATTAAGGACCTCCAGAGCAATCCACGAACTCCGCACTACCATCACCTGACATACGATGAGTTGCACTACCGAACGTACGCAGTTTACCGGAATCTCAGCCACTGGGTCAGTCAGAGGAGCGAGGAGCCGATCGCGGCCAATTACGCGGACATGGCGAATCGGCGTTACGCGGAAGGTGTTCCCCTCGAGGAGATTGTCTTTGCCCTGACCTCGACGAAGAATCACCTGCATGATTACGTTCTGTCCACTGGCGTGATGGATTCCGCCGTTGAGTTGCACCAGGAAAGGGAGCTCCGGCGTTTGGTCGCAAACTTCTTCGACAAGGCAATCTACTATACGGTAAGGGCGTACGAGCATAAGGCGGCCTTGGATAACCCAAGGAGCGCGATGAAGGCGGGGGCCTGATTGCGCCTTTCACCCCTTTGGCAGCGGCAGATTCAGTCCGGGGACAGCGTTGCGCGGGCGGAGTGTGGGTAGCGCGCCCTGCCGGCGGCGTTCACACGGGCATTGGGGTTCAGGGTGTCGCGGCCCTTGTCCACGGGGCGTTGGCCGAAAGGTCAAGGGTGACGCGTTCGCCCGCTCGCAATCGGTTCGTGATGCCCACAATCACCAGCGGTTCAGCGCCTTCCACTTTTTTGACCCCCACCACGTGGTAGCGGCCAGCGGCCGGGACTCCCGCAAATTCGTATTGCCCCTCGCGATCTGTCTCGGTAGTCGCGACTGGGCGTAGCGTGGGGATAAGGTCCACGGCTTGCCGGAGGTTTTGGTCGCACGTTCTATAGGACCGCAGGGGATCTGCATTGGGATCCGCCACGGCGCGCCGGCAACCCTCTTGTAATTCGACAAGAGGCCGGCTGTCATCAACGCGCAGGAGATAGAGTTTGAGGTTTGGGACGGGGTTGGTCTGCGCCGTCCTCCCCACAACCTCATCAATCGTGATATGGCCTCTGATTCCCGCAGCCGGGATATTGGGAGTTGATCGTAATGCTTGCCCGCCCCATGAGATGGTACAGGTAATCAGAGTTGCACAGCTCATCGCGAGGATTTGGTTCCGCATGATGGGCCCCCAATTCAAAAGGGTTTAGTTATGGACTTCCGGGATAGCATGCTTCGTCCGCCCATGCAGCGCAACGGACGCTCAGTGTTTTTGGCGCACCTCACGTCCGCTGCGCAACCGGGAAAACGGAATAGCCGGAGGAATTGTACCATCATCTAGACCTATGTCAATAGCATTGTGGATACCCACCCGGCTTAATGAAGTACATCAGCACGGCCATTCAGGGCTTAATCATATGAGGCAACCTTCCATCGATGCTGCCGGTACCGACGGAGAGAAAGCGGCTTACCTATCCATGTGGAACTGAAGAGGCAGGATTTCAAAGCCAATTTGTAAGTTGTCCGTTATCATTTACGATTATCGCTCGACCGCATTATCGGTTCGGGCAACGGGAGTCTCGAAGATGCGCATTGCCCTTTCAGTTTCCGAAGAGGAGAAAGCAAAAGGCCCGGAGTCGCCTTATTTCCAAGCTCTTCTGGTGGCAGGCGCCGCGGGGGATGAGATCGAGTTTTTATCAGCGTCCGACGCGCCCCGCGTGCACGGTGAGGATTATGATGGATTCCTGTTCGCCGGGGGAGAAGATGTTGACCCCTCCTTCTATGGCGAGCAGAAGCAGCACGAAACAGTTCATGCCCACCGTCCTCGTGACGAATTTGAGCTCTCACTGCTCGCGCGCGCCTTGGAGCGCCGGGCTCCCATCCTGGGTATTTGCCGCGGGGTGCAGATGATCAATGTGGGGTTCGGCGGCACGCTCTACCAGGATATGAAGGAGGACGCTGAGCCGCATTTTGAGCACCGGCAGACGGATCTGGGGACGTCACCGCAGGAACCCACCCATACCGTGCAGGTAACAGACTCTGAATCAGGTTTAGGGCGGATCGTTCAGGGCGCTTGCCGTGTTAACAGTCTGCATCATCAGGCGGTCAAACGGCTGGGGCAGGGGCTGAAAGTTACGGCGCGCTCCGAGGACGGGTTTGTCGAAGCCGTGGAATCCGCTGAAGAGTATCCTTTCCTGATGGCAGTGCAGTGGCATCCGGAGGAGATGGTCAGCAACTCCGCTGAACAGCGCGGAATCTTCGTGCATTTTCTGGCGAAATGCCGCGAGGGAGTAACGCGGCATGCCAGTCAGAGATGAGACAAGAGAGATGGAGAAGCTCAAGGCGGCCTGTAATGCCGCAGTGAGCGCCGGAGATGTGGATCGGAAGCTCGCCCGCTCGATCGCAGTCAGCCGCTAGTGCGACGCCCCCGGATCTTAAACGTTTCGGGCACGTTGGGCATCACGACGCGACGCACTTGTCCCTAGCCAAACGTCCCGTCGGGGGCTATGCTTACGCCGTCATCCCAAGCCCCAGGAGCAAGTGACCATGCCGACCAAGATTCTATTCATGCAAGGCGACATCACGGAAATGGCTGTGGACGCTATCGTCAACGCTGCGAATACGGACCTTACGATGGAATCGGGTGTGGCGGGCGCCATTCGACGCAAGGCGGGGGAACGCATTCGAGAGGAGTGTGAGCGCCTGGCGCCGATCCGCCTGGGCGAAGCAGCAGTGACCACCGGCGTAAACTTGAAAGCGCTTTTCGTAATTCATGCTGCCGCCATGCGGCCGGGGGAGAAGGCCACCGCAGAATCCCTTCGACTCGCAACCCGTGCCAGCTTGATGCGCGCCGAGGAGAAAGGGATTCGGAGCATGGCTTTTCCGGCCATCGGCACGGGCATAGCGGGGCTTGCTCTGGCGGAATGCGCGCCGATCATGCTGAAAGCCGTCCTCGAGCACATTAAGATGCGCACGAGTTTGGAGAAAATTCACTTCGTCCTGTTCGACGACGCGGCGTTAAAGGTGTTTGAAGAAACCTACCAGAAGTTAACCGCCCGCCCGGCGCCCAATGCGCTGTGAAGTGGATAGTGGAAGGCACGAGCGCCAAACGCGGTTATTGGCACATAACACCTGACCAGAGTTTCCCTTGAGCCACACACCTCTCAAAAAGCTGCTTCTCGACACTCTACGGCGCACCGGCCCGATGACCTTTGAACGCTATATGGCATGGTGTCTTTACCATCCGGAATTCGGTTATTACACCCAGGGGGGCGAGCGCACCGGCGTGGCGGGCGATTACTTCACCAGTTCCGATTTGCACCCGGTGTTTGCCCGCTTGGTGGCGCGGCAGGCCGCCGAGATGTGGAACGCCATGGGGCGCCCCCGGCCTTTCACCTGGGTGGAGATGGGCGCCGGGCGGGGGCTGTTCGCATGCGATTTCCTGAGTTGGTCCACCGGCACGCTGCCGGAGTTTGCCGCCGCGCTTGATTACGCCGCCATCGAGCCGGGTTCTCAACAGCGCCGACGCATCGAGGCCCGGCTGGCCGGCGTGGGGATGCAGGGCAAGGTCCGGCTGCTCGCCGATCTCGAGGAACTCGCGCCTGCCACCGGCTGCTTCTTCTCGAATGAGCTCGTTGACGCATTTCCGGTCAGCGTGGTGATCCGCACCGGTGGGCGTCTCAAGGAAATCTACGTCGCCGCTGAAGGAGACGACCTGCGCGAGAAGCCCGGCCCCATCAGCGACTCCGCCATCGCGGCTTACGTCGCCCGGTATGCGAACCAGATAGAGGAGGGCCACCGCGTGGAGGTGAACCGGCAGGCCCAGGCCTGGATGCACGCGGTCGCCGCCAAGCTGACCAACGGCTTTGTGCTTACCATCGATTACGGCGACAAGGCGAATCGACTTTTCACGCCCGATCGTCCGCGCGGAACCTTGCTGGCTTACCATGGCCACACTGCGGCGGAGGATTTCTATACGGCGCCGGGAGAAACGGATTTGACGGCGCACGTGAACTTCAGCGCGCTGATCGATGCGGGAAGGGCTGAAGGGCTGGAGTTCGCGGGGCTCACCACCCAGGAGAAGTTCCTGCTGGCGCTCGGCGAAGCCAACCAATTTGCCGATGTTTACGATTCGGGCCAAACGGAGATGGAGATGTTACAGGCGCGCCTAAGTCTAAAAAGGTTAATATCTCCCGAGGGAATGGGAAACATCTTCAAGGTCTTAGTCCAGCAACGTGGTATTCCCAAGTCCGAGCTAACAGGATGGAAATTCCAAGAGAAGGAGACAGGAGGCAGAAGTCAGGCGCCAGAATCAACCACTCCCTACTGACTTCTGCATAATACGGTGACGAGTGAACCCCCTCACCCCCGACCCCCATAGGCGTTAAATTAAGACTGGCGTTGCGCTCCCAGCCGCGGAGCGGCGAAAGATCGTAGCCCACGGCGTAAGCCGTGGGTGGAGGGAGTAACCTTGAAGGTGAGCCCCGGAGGGGCGAAAGAATC
>Ga0326727_10006464_pt1 | contig 32137 bp, 27 predicted proteins | sample MB2enrmetagenome_FD_207643 | JGI IMG/M metagenome (GOLD analysis project Ga0326727, IMG submission 207643) | Lab enriched peat soil microbial communities from McLean, Ithaca, NY, United States - MB29MY | ecosystem: Environmental > Terrestrial > Soil > Wetlands > Peat | place: USA: New York...
CCCAAAAAGAGCTTGACTGGGCAGTTAATAATCTTAATACTAGACCACGTAAACGACATGGTTACATAAGTCCCAGTGATCTGATACAGCCGTACTTAAGGGTTGCTATTTGATTGAGAATTCAAGACAATAGTATATTCAATTAGCGTCATTCAATTCTGCAATGTTAATTTTTTTCATATTAAGCATCGCCTGCATGGCAGCATTTGTTTTAATTAATTCGCTCATATTTTTCGGTACAATTTGCCAACTTAAACCATATTTGTCTTTAAGCCAACCACATTGTTCTGCTTCCGGAGCGGCTGAAAGTTTTTCCCAATAATAATCAATTTCTGATTGGTCTTTACAAATAATCATAAATGATATGGCCTCAGAAAATTTAAATTGCGGACCACCGTTTAAGGCTATGAAATCATGACCTGCTAATTGAAAGTTGATAGTCAACACTGATCCTTCAGGTCGTTTAGCGACTTTGGCAGCAGATTTATTGTAATGACTAATACCAGTAATTTTAGAATTTTTAAATATTGAGATATAAAAATTAGCAGCTTCTTCTGCCTGATCATCATACCAAAGAAAATTTATTATTTTTGACATTTGTTCTCCAAATTGTATCTATTTTATTATTAATAATTCTTATAAATACATAAGATTTTCAACATTAATCTTAATTTAATTAATTTTCCCCATAATTATATAGACATCGAGGTATAATCTTTTTAATGAATTGGAATAATCAAACTATTCAAACCTATGACAAATCAGCCAATAAGTTAGCTGATTATTTTAAAGGAATTGGACCAAGAGTTAAGGATATTGAATTAGGGTTAAAGCTAGCAAATGTTAATGGCAACGCTCGTGTAGTTGAAATAGGTTGCGGTGATGGACGGGATGCTAAAGAGATTATTAAACAAGTTGCCTGGTACGAGGGGTTTGACCCTTCGAAAGGTATGCTTAAAATTGCTAAGTCAGAATTACCCGGAATATCATTCGTGCTGGCAGATGCATTAACCTATAATTATCCAAAACAGCTTGATGTTATCTTTGCCTTTGCCTCATTGTTACATGTAAATAAAACCAACTTAGCAAAAGTATTTAAAAAATGTGCAAAATCATTACGAACTAGGGGTATTTTTTATATATCTTTAAAAGAACGTGATTCTTATATTGAAGAACTAGTTAAAGACAATTACGGTGAAAGAATATTTTATTACTATAATGTAAATCTAATAACGCGATTGGCTGGAAACAAATTTAAATCAATTTATATGGATCACCAAAAAATCGGTCACACTAAATGGTTGACAATTGTCTTAAAAAAGATTTAATTAATTTGCCTTTAAAATTTGTTTTAACTTGGGCAAGACTTCTTTAGCAGCCTTTTCCCCGACGTCAATTTTATTTTGGCTATGAGTAAAGTCAAACCATCGGGTATCGCCTACATCAATATTAATAACCACATCAGCATTCTCGCTGCAAAGTTGCGCAAGATAATGCGTCATTATTTTAAGTGAATTGTGAAGGATTTCGTATGGGTCAGATTTCCAGGTTTGTCTGGGATAGTAATTATCTAGATTCACGGCTATGACCACCTCGGCACCCATTTCCCTGGCCAATTTACAGGGCACCGGTACTGTTAAACCCCCATCGGCTAATACTCTGTTTTCAAATTCTACTGGAGTAAAGGCTAAAGGAATTGAAATGCTAGCTCTAATAGCAGTCGTCAGTTTACCCTTATTTATTACTATGGCTTCTCCGGTTTTAAGGTCAGTAGCCGTGGCAGCGAATAAAACACTGCAATCCTTGAAAGTTTTTTTACCAAGGTATTTCTCAATAAAGACTGTAACTTCTTCTCTGCCGGTAAACCGTTGTTTTAAATGCGACTCAGACAGTATTGTCAAAGCTCTCCGACCTTCGGTGCTGAGGGCGATATTTTCAATTTCTTTGATACTCAAACCGGAAGCATAGAAGCCACCAACTAAGGCGCCAATACTGGACCCAGTAATAATATCAATCGGGATATCATGCTCTTTGAGAATTTTGATTACGCCGATATGCGCCAGTCCTCTAGCTCCACCACTACCTAAGGCCAAGCCAACTTTCGGCCGTAACTTTGTTGCCATGGTCACATTATGCACCAAGAATACGTAAATATCATAGATGTATTTGTCTAGCAAATTAACTACTTAATAGCGGATGTTTTATTTATAAGGATGTCCAAAGAATTCATCGGCCCTTTGGTTGAATAGAAGATATAATATAAGGCCTGAGAATATCGCGCTGACTAGTCCAGAAATTTGTTCTGAACCACTTAAAACTAGGGCTGCCCATACACCTATGGCTAAGTTTAATGATGCCACAACGGCAAATACCATTCTGACAAGATTGTTGCCATGGCCCAAGAAATAAGCTAGAAATATCTGTAGCGCACCAATGATAATCGAAAGTACACCAATCCCTATGAGTGAGCCAGAATTTCTAAATGTTTCTGACATTATTAATCCGTTATTATGATTTGCAATTAGCAAAATTCCCTCTGCTATATTAGCGATACCTACTAAAAATCCGTAAATTTCTACTAGGATTACACCAATTGGCGGCTGATAATTCTTTTCAGCCATATTAAACCTCCTTAATTATTTGGTATCCCACTCTTAATTAAATATTATTAATATTTTTTATAATTTTGCAACTATGATTGTAGGTTGATCATGGCTTCTGTATACCAGCCAGGGAGGTCTGCAATACCATAGTAAGGGTGCAAACTACCAGAAACATATTCTGATAATGGGTCTCCCTTACCGTAGTGCCATATTTCTTGTGGATGCACATACATACCAGCAATGTCAGTCATAGCATAATATAGTACTCTTCGTCCAAGTACGATTTCACTTCCTTCCGGTGCGGCACTCGCTTGTTCAGGACTATTGGCTATATCGCTTTGTCCTTCAACCAGGTGATAGCCTTCGTGAAAGTCAGGGTATGCGGTCCCCTTTATAGCACCAGCTTTATGCCCTCGGTCAAATGCTTCACCGGATTCAAGGTTCATCAAAGCGACATCTACAGCTCCACCAGTTAAATGGGGTGTAGGAGTAAGATTTTCATTTGGTTTTGCGCAATAATTAGGGATTTGTTCAGCAATTTCTTCATCGGACATTTCTGGGTTCAGTCTTTTAATGATTATTGGCCAGGCAACTTCAAAAGCAAATTTTTGAACTTGATAAGGTCTTAGAGCATCATCTATTCGAATATGTGCTGGAGTGCCTAATGCTTCTCGAACATCTGCATCTGTTCTCAAAAATTTATCAGCCACTACCAGCCGTTTGGCAACGTCTAAACGTACCAGTGGGGCGTCAGGTACTCCGGGGAGTTTTTCTCCAGTTATACGATTAGGTTTTGAATAATAACTACTAGCGTCATCGAATCCAAAATCAGATTCTCTAGGATCTACAAGCGGGTCATTATGAAGAGGGTGTTCGATGTCAATTTCAAATCGTGTATCATAGCCGATTTTATTAGCTCTTAAAGCCGTAAAGTTAGGTATGCGATTCATAAAACAAACAATACCACATGATGTGGTATTTGCAAGCTTGGCTCTTCCCGGCAGTCATATTTAGAACTGAATAACGTGTCTCGATAATGGAAATAACCAAAGAAATAGAATTTACTAAACCGTCAATGTTCACAAATTGTAGTTATTTATTTCGAAACATTTACTTCTCACTATCTCACCAAAAAAAGAAAAAGCCTGGCGGCCATAAGTACGGGGAGGCTTTAAGCTCATCTAAAATAAAAGTGCCCATTTTATGGATTCTTGATTTTGTAATTTCTCTATAATGTTCATCAAGAAAATATTGAGCATTGCCTATACACAAAAATGCCTCCAAATTATCAAGGGGTTTTGGTTCTGGTATATCAAACTCATTGTCAATAATTTCCATCGTTAACTATAATATCAAACTATAAATTTTATGCGTAGCTCAGCAAAAAGTTCTAGAATGCTTGCTGTTATTGTCTTAGTTATTTCAAATGTTGATTTTATCATTGCTTGCTTACATAGAGAGCACATAATAATAGTGATGGATATTACAGCGCAGTCGCCAAAGCAATATATTAAAGGTTTAAAGCAAAGTTTATTTCCTGTTTGGATTACCCCAGAAGAAGCCACACTGACTAATGACTACTTTTGGAATAATAAGCAATGGTCTTATGAATGGAAACTGGATGGCGAAAGAGTCCTAGCTGCAAAAAATAATAATGGAGTAAATCTTTATTCGCGGAATGAAATAAAGTTAAATAATACTTACCCCGAACTTATTGAAGAACTTAAAAAAATTAAAGGTAGTTTCTGGCTTGACGACGAACTTGTAGCCTTTGATGGTCCAAATACAAGCTTTAAAAAATTACAGGAACGCATGTATATTACTAATCCTAGATTTGACTCAATGTAATAATTGAGCACAAATTTAAAACATCCCAATTGGGATGTTTTGTAGTGCTCGCAAACTTCTGTTCGCATGTCAGCACTATTCATACAATATACTCTGTTAATATTAATAGCTGTAAGAATTGTTATAGTTAAGTTAATCTATGCTATTTTATTGCCATTGAGCATATGAATAAATTGCTTTTCATTTACGTGATATAAGTCTAGACTGCGAATATGACTAAGACAATGAAAGCGGTAGTTACTGATAAATATGGCTCTCCTGAAGTGCTTCAGTTAAGAGACGTGGCAATCCCAACCCCCAAAGACAACGAAGTGCTTATAAAGATATATGCGGTCTCGTTAAACGCTGCAGATTGGCATGTTCTAGGCGCTGACCCCTTTTTAGTTCGTTTAATGTTTGGCCTTAGAAAGCCAAAGATAACAATACTTGGTGCGGATGTAGCGGGAGCGGTTAAAGCGGTTGGCAAGAATGTAAAACAAATCAAACCTGGTGATGAGGTATTTGGAGATTTATCACATTCTGGTTGGGGAGGTTATGCTGAGTATGTGTGTGCCAGTGAAAACGCAATAGTATTGAAGCCTGCTAATATATCATTTGAAATTGCAGCAGGGTCTGGGATGGCAGCAGTTACCGCGCTACAAAGCCTTAATAAATTTACGAAGATTAAACCTGGGGAAAAAGTTTTAATTAATGGAGCATCAGGTGGCGTAGGTACATTTGCCATACAAATAGCAAAATCTTATGGAGCTGAAGTTACAGCCGTTTGCAGTACAGGTAATGTAGCTTTAGCTCGTAAGTTGGGAGCAGATTATGTTATTGATTACACCAAACAAGATTTTACCAAAGGCAACCAGAAATATGACGTTATTATTGGTATTAATGGGTATCATCCAATTTCAGACTATAAACGGGCATTAAAATCTAACGGAGTTTATGTCATGGTTGGAGGTGCTGGCGCTCAAATGGCTCAAGCCATATTTATCGGGCCTCTATTGTCTATGATTAGAAATAAAAAGCTAAAACATCTTACAGCTAAAACCAACAAAAAAGACTTAACTTATATCAGAGACCTACTTGAAGTAGGTAAAGTAATGCCTCTTATAGACAAAACCTACCCCCTCGGCGAAGTTGCGACCGCCCTTAGTTATCTCAAAAAAGGACACGCTAAAGGAAAAGTTATTATCAAGGTAACGTAAATATAAACAAACACCAGATTGAGTGGTGTTTGTAAATCCTTGACTCTCCATTGTGAACGTATTTCGAATAGATATACTTCACAACACCTTCAATAATTCTTACGACAATTTATTCAACGATGAATGCAGCCTGCCCAACAGCAGGGCCGACGTTTTCCTTCTAGCAATTCCGTGGTTGTTCGTTCGATATGATTTCTTCTCGTCTCCGATTTTTTGGTGGAGATTATCCAGCAAATCCACTCATTGCGCGCTAGTGGCGTGAGATCCTCCCACCTCTCTAAGGTAGATTCATCCGACATCAGTGCTTTACGTAAATCCGCCGGTAGTTTATGCACCACACCAGTAGCAATTTCTTTTTTTGTCATTATTCAACTATATCAAATATAAAATGCATTTCTTTAAAAATGTTTACGGCTCACCGTTGTGAACGCATTTCGAATTTATATATCACTATCTATAATTAAGGCCCCCAGGCCGACGACATCCGTTCCGGAGTAAACATCTAGAACCATACTTTGTTCGCACTCCAAAGTATCTAATTCACGTCCACTCTTGTCTTTTGCTAAAATAAACCGATTTAAAGCAGCATTATGTAAGTTTTCTAGTTTATCTGTTTCAAAATGCGCGAATGCTAAACGGACTGCATTTTCTCCGACACATTTGGCAATATAATTTACTACCGCTTCACAAGCCCTTCCCCAACCCCTTTCCCTACCAATTGGTTCAATTGTACCTTCTGTATTTATACTTAAAATCGGTTTGACGGATAAAAGACTTCCGGCTAACCAATTAGCTCGACCAATTCTGCCGCCTCTTTTTAGATGGCTAAGGTCGCTAAAAATCTGGGCAACGTGCAATTTTTTTGATAATCGTTCAACTCTTTCGGCAAGATCAGTAGCATTAACGCTACTGCCTCGTGTTCTTAACGCCTCAGCAATCAGTAGAGATTGACCAATTGATGCCGTTTTACTATCAACCACAACTATATTAGCTCGGTCACTGAGCTCATTGGCAGCATACTGCGCAGAATCCATCGAATGGCTTAGGCCAATGCTTATGGGAACTACTATGATTTCCGTTACGCCCTCTTCGATAATTCCACTGAAAGCAGTACGGTAGGCTTCTGGGTTAGGCTGCGAAGTGCTGAGTTTAGCCGTCATTAGGTCATTCAAAAAATCGATTTTTTCCTGCGTAGAGTTAGGCCCCAATGGATGATCTGGCCATTGTCTTTGCCCGGGAATATTAATCGTAAAGCTTACTTCTTTAAGGTAGGGCTCGGATTTTAGTTCAATCGGTAAAGAAGCGGCACTATCATAGACAATAGCTATATTTCTTTCGGCTTTTGGCATATTAACTCGTGATAAATTATTATACCATAAAGACCACATACAACAATTTTGTTTTCTTATAAGATATAACAATAGTTATTGGATTTGAGCTTGATTAAGTTTATAAGTTTGATTTTCGATATTTAATTTACGGGTTTATAACGAAGTGAGACCAGATTAAGTCTGAACTGATAGAGATGTGGCAGATAGTTAAAGCAATCTATCGTGAGCCAAGGGAATGTAGTTGAATTAATTAATTTCTTTTAAAATGTATAAATTAAAATAACTTCTGTAGAAATAACAGGTTTCAAAATGCTTGTGGCTCAGCTCGTCGGTCTTGAACCTTCAGATGGGTGAATCTAAGAATCAGATCCTTTAGTACTAGTTTTTAGATTCTTGGAATTGTTTATGCAATTCAACCTTGGCTTGATTTAGAATAGATAGCTGCGTGTCCGTTAAGTTACTACCGGCCCGATTAATGTAAAAATTCAGCATGGACATTGCTGATTTATAGGGACTGCTTTTTCTGCGTACACTATTTTCAGCAGAACACTTTAAAGATTGTGCAATTAGCTTCGGATCAGACCAAGTAAATACGCCCTTTTCTAAATCCAAAACATCACTGTTTGCAGTAGCTTGTTTAGACCAATTTTGCTTTATCATTCTATAATGATAAACAAATAAATTCAGTAGCGCGAATGCTTACTGGGTTTTTTACTCAACTTTATACTTTAAGTTAGTCTTGGTTCTCTCTGGCGTACATACTTCGTACTAAATATTACAAATCGATTATGGCAATAGCTGATGATATTAATGGTGTTCAGAACGTTTTATTACTTCCTATTAGTTGCATTAGATAACATTGATTAACCATAACTTATAATAATATTAGTACTGTTGATATGAAATGATATGACCGTATGCTTCTAATATTTTCGCATTATCAGCAAAATATCTTGCTTCAATTTCATAGGGTGTATTCGTGTATCCATAATATCTATATAAACCAATTGCTGAAAGTACTAAACCTCCGCAAATTACTGCAATATCTGCATCTGTATTTCCTCTAAACTCAACAAAAGTTACTATATCAGCCGCAATAACTACACCGACACCAATATTAAGTATACGTTCTTTTACAGTTTTTCTTTCTTGGGTTACTACTGAATAATCATCAATGAAATGTTTGGTTTCATGTAAAAGAGTATTATTAGTCTCTTCTAAATCCTCAACACATACAATATCTAGTTTATTCTTATGGTATTCTCCGTAATCAGTATACTTATATGGATGTTGAAGCCTGGTCAGAAACTTTTCCCTTGGACTAAGACCCCAACTCATATGGGGTCGAAGAGCAATGCATGCTTGGGCGTTAGTTGTAGTAAATTCATTCAGTAAATCACAATACAAATCTTCATTAAATATGGGTTTAACGCCAATTTTTTTAAATCCACATTCGTCAATAAAAAGGTCAAAATCAGCCATAAAAATAAACAATACCACATTATGTGGTATTGGTAAAGTCTGGCTCCCCCTAGCGTACATGTTGCGAACTAAATACTATCAAGTAATCATGAAAATCAATTATGAATGGAGCCTTTAAAGTATTTATTTAACACATAAAAAGTATACTGCAATGTATCTTAATTTGATTGTGGAGATTGCGTAGTAGAAGTTGGAGTTTGAATTGTTGGAGGCTGTTGAGTAGCTGGTGCAGAAGGAGGATACGGATAATCTGGGGAAGATTTCTTTAAGTCTTTTCTGCCAATAAAATAATAGAGAATTGCCCCTAAGCACCCTAAGAATATAATAATAATTAGCCAAAGGGCTTTATTTTTTATTGGACGTCTAATGGCATCGACTAACATCCAAATCCAAAAAACAATTAATGCTAACGAAACTATAATCAATATTAACCCAAATATAAGCATTACTATATTTTGCGTTTTAGTTAGTGGAGCGGTATTATTCAAATTTTTTGCCTATTAAAAGAATAATCAAATTAACTAAATATATATTAGCAAAAGAGAATATTAATTATTACTTATGCTTAAAGACATACTTTACTGAAGCAATAATGCTTGGCTCGGCAAATGGTTCTTATTCCAAACTTTTGAAGAGTTAGATAGTGTTAAAGATAAGGAGTATGACGCACAACAAATTCGTCAACTGATTAATAGCTTAGACCCCCCTAACCCATCTGATAATACAACATCTATGCCAGAAGAGGTGGTTTAATATGTCGCGTACACATTTACATCGTAAATCATACAATGCCGGTACTACCGGCAATACTACTGCGTTTGTTTTTACTGTATTACTGGTATCTAATGCCTGGACACATAAAGTGTTAACGACGAAAACGAAGCATATATTGGCTTATTCATTACTTGCATCTTTAGGAGTAATGAGTTTACTAATAATCTACAAAACACTTAAAAAAGTGAGGATCTGGTGCCGTAACCATAATCCTAATATGTCAGTCATAGATAAAATGACCGGAATTGAGTTTGAACGCTATGTTGCTAAACTATTGAGAACCAAAGGCTACAGCCATATCAGGTTAACTGAAGAATATGACTATGGCATAGACATTATTGCTATAAAGGATGGTGTTACTTGGGGTATACAAGTAAAGAGATACTCTGGCCTAGTTAAAGCCAATGCAGTTAGGCAAGTTGTAACAGCATTAAAAAAATACCACTGCGATAGAGCTATGGTCATATCCAATAGTACTTATAGTCATGTAGCAAGAGAATTAGCAAATAGCAATAAGTGTGTACTAGTAGATCGGAAGCAGCTTTGTATATGGATATCCACCGAAGAGTATACTGATAGCAAGAAACGTTTAAAATATGTCTGATTATTACAAATCCAAGCGAACCCATAACTTATATAACGAAGCCGATACTAAACCGTTTCGTTTAAGCCGCAGCAAGATTGATTTATTCCTGGAGTGTCCACGCTGTTTTTATTTGGATCGAAAACTAGGCATAGCTCGGCCGCCCGGATTCCCGTTCAGCCTGAACAGCGCTGTTGATGCATTGTTAAAAAAAGAGTTTGATATGCACCGGGCCCATAAAACAGTCCATCCGCTGGTCAAGGATTTCGGACTTGATCTTATTCCCCTGCAGGATGAGTCGATCGGGGTATGGCGTGACAGTTTGCGCCAAGGCATAACTTATCAGATGCCAGGGACCAATATTATTGTTACTGGAGGTGTTGACGATGTCTGGGTTGATCCCAAAACTGATGAGATAACCATTGTTGATTACAAGGCAACCAGTAAAAACAGCGAGGTTAACCTTGATGCCGCGTGGCAAGACGGTTATAAACGCCAAATGGAAGTCTATCAATGGTTATTTAGGCGTAATGGTTTTAAAGTTTCCAAGACCGGTTACTTTGTCTACTGCAATGGCAAGGCCGATCGAGAGGCCTTCAATGCCACGCTTGAGTTTGATATTAAACTCTTACCATATACCGGAGATGATAGCTGGGTAGAGGCAATTGTGCTGGAAGCACACAAGGTGTTGTGCTCAGATATAGTTCCTATAGCTAAAAATGGTTGTGATTATTGTGCCTACTACAATGAACGTAAGGTACTTGATGAATGATACTTCGAAGCTATTTTGACTCAGATAAAGATAAGACTATAACTATTGAAAACGAAGAAGGCGAACCCTTTCCTGAAGAGGGAGTAATTTAAAATTTCCAGATTTTGACCGAAAGATGCGCGAGTTCTTTAGATCTTCTATCTATCTGCTCAAACTTGAATTCATCGAATCTACGGAGTTTTCTAGTTATTTGAATAATAGACTTTGCATACTCTAGCTTTTTAGCCAAAAATGGATTGTTTGAGGCTTTGATGTTTAATGGGGCAGAAAGTAATGTCATGTTACCAAGCTTTACAACTTTTTCTTTGTGCAATACTAACGCATTATTTCCTAGATACTTTTCCCAATCACCAAATTCTTCTTTTGATTTTTTGGTAGTAATTGTTTGAGGCATAATATGCTCCAGGTGTACATCCTCGCCACCACCAATATACTTTTCATCAGTATTACCTGTGATGTAATATTCTATCTGCTCTAACATGTATTTCGCTCTATTTTCTCCAAGTCCCCTGAAATCATGCTCTGTGATTTTCGCTTCGAATTCTTTATCACCAGGAAGATGATGTATTAGTGTGTCTTTAACTTTCTCAACAATGTTAGTATCTTCTATGGATGTAAGATTTGAGAATATATCGTCTAGCTCTGCTGTGCGATATTCTGAAATATTTCGACGCAACATAAACGTCTCTAGAATTTTTAGTATTACCAGCTGCTCATTACGATCTATTTTTCTTTGCATCAGATTTAAGATAAACGTATAAGACGCAAAAGATCTGATTTTCTGTAGATTGATCATGTGCTGGTCAATCTTTTGATCACCAAAATTGTGGTTCAGAATTTTGCTGTATACTTCAGCAGACTTGCGTAGATTAGTCACGAAATCAGTAATGGAGATTTGTTTGCGCAGTTTCTTGGTTTGAATAACGTCCACTACACCAGATTCATTATTCTCTTCGACATCGCTAAATATTATTGAATCTTGGTTAGCTTCAGAAACAATTTTATCTGTATATTCTACATGTCTAGCTAATGTCACGTTGCTTACAACGTTATCTACGAAATACTTCTTAAAAGTATCTATTAACATTGTGTATGTAACTTTTCTCCCCAAAAGACCATTCATATATTGTCTAAAAAAGTCATCTAGATTTAACCCATCCATACATACAATAAGCTGAGTCCAGTTCTTCTTGACTGTCATCAAAGTAGCATCGTCAATCAGTGATGCATTACCTAATAGAAAATTCTTGATTATATCTGTTGGGCTAAGACTTAGGCCGCGGTTATTAATTGTTTCAAAGAGTTTAAATGCGTCTTTAGATTCTGCTACGTCAAGCCGTATAACGCTAGCTTGATTTATGAATTTATACTTAAAAAGATCAAGCTCTTCAGATGTTAGTTTATCGACTAAAGATAAGATAAATCTATGCCCCTCAAGAAGCCGCTTATTAATCACATCTTGTAGGTCCTTATTATCTATAATAAGGGAATAATCTGCTCGGTCTAGATCGCCTAATTCTAATTTGTTTTTTTGTTTACCGTCGAAATCCGTACAATAAAGATAGTTTCCTAATTTTTCAGCTTCTTTGTTCTTCCCGAGTATTTTATATTTCTCTTCCATTGCATTTAAAAAAAGCATGATTGTTGTAGTACGTTGTTGCCCATCAACTAGTTCAAGCTGATTAATGCCAACGCCATGACTTGAGGTTAGGCATACAATACTCCCAAGTAGGTGATCCTCACCATTCTCCAAAAGGTTAATATCATCAAATAGCTCTGCGATGTGTTTTGGATGCCAGGAGTAACGACGTTGGTATGCTGGAACAACAAATTGCTCAGCCTCATTACTTAATAACTGTGTGATGGTTAGGGCGGTAGGATTAATCTTCATTCCATGTTCCTTTCTGTCAGATTACAATATAAACAATTCTCCTGAACTAGTAATTTCTTCCGGTCTTCAAGTATCTTTCTAATTTTATTAATTCAAAAAAGCTTTGGTTATCTGGGGTAATTTTCATATTATGTTCCTATCAATTAAGTTTCTAATACTTGCGGATAGTTCTACTTGATCATGTGGAATTAATACATACTGCCACTTTTTACCACCAATACTTGATGTATATTCGCTGGCTTGGTCGCAGTATATTTTTGCAGCCTTTGCTTTTTCTTGAACTTCGTCTGATGAGACGTCTTGAGCTTTTTTAATCTCAACCATGAATATTGTTCTCGGAGTTTCTACGATAAAATCTGGTTCATATTTTTGGCCATACTTACCCCAAGAAATATTAAATTGCCTAGATGATGGACGTAACCATTTTTCAACAAAACCCGTGGAATCTTTTTCGAGCATTGTCGCGAAGTCCTTTTCTGATTTAGAATCAAACTTATATTTATCATGGCAAGCTTTTTTAAAGCCCACAAACACTTTTTGGGGTATAGAACTCGTAGGTGTAATAGTTTCGGTATAGTGATATGTTTCCTCGCCCGATAATTGCTCGTAAGCATGGGGGTATATTTCAGTAAATGGAGCACTGTGTAGCAAATCATACTTTACCGGATGTCTTGTAATATGGTCGCTGATTTGCGCCGAAATAAATTCTGAAATTCGTCTCTTTTGCGTATATACAACATTAGTGACGTCGTTGTCGTCGCTCAAGTAACTTCTAAAATGATGCATTGCTTGACCGGTTAGTTTATAAAGTAGTTTAGCGTTTACATCATAATCAATAAAATCAACGTCTAGAAGTTGAGAGACAATTACATTTTCAATTACGTCTTCTTTATTGTTAATCAAAGAATTATCGATTACTTTCATTTCTGCGTTTGTATCTTCTAGCGATTGAAGATATATATCATTAGTTTGAGGTCTTAGATTTAAATTTGTGGTATCAAGGTTAAAGTCTTGAAGCGTGACTACTGCTTCGTTTGATGGTATAACCGTTAGCCTAGGTATTTCTATAACGTTTTTTTGAATTATTTCAATTTTTTCATCAAGAGCTTGTTCAATCATTGCATTAACATTTTCATTTTCGAAAAGTTCACTTTGTCTTTCGTTAATTACAATACCCTTGACTCTGTCAGTAATCATTTTTCGAACGTTTTTATTGTTTAAATCACCAACTCGAACCCGCTCATTTGCCATCGAAAGGATTACATCTTGAACTGCCATGTTCATTAAGTTTTGATCACTTTTTTCGGTTCGTTCTTTTACATCGAATATTTTATCTATCTTGTTCTGTGTATTGGTATAATTTTCAAAAGCATTAGATTCTGAAATTACTACATCTTTACGGACATAGTTATCAACGGTATCATCAATAGATATAATGTTCCCGCGTCTGATCAAAGAATCAGGTCGATTTGCTTCTTCGATGATAGCTTGAAACTTATCATGGGAAACTATAGTCAACCTATCGACATCTTCATCATGTACTCTTTCTCCGTAGGGAAGCCTTAATCCTCGCCCGATAGTTTGCTCAGTTAATGTTGCACTTGCAGAGGCTCGCAACGGGATTATTGTATATAGATTATTTACGTCCCAGCCTTCTTTTAACATGTTTACGTGTACTACTATTTCGATAATGTTGCTAGGATTTTCAAGGCTAAGTAGTTTTTCGATATTTTCGTCTTTTTCCTCACCTTTTTGATTTGAATGAATTTCAATTACTCTATTCTTGTAGTATCCATTAAAAAAGTTATTACTCTCAATGACTGATCGGACTTCTGATGCGTGATTAGTGTCTTTAGTGACGACGAGAACGAAAGGTTTAATTATATTTCGTCCATTATTACGTGCAAATACTTCGAGTGCGGCCTTAGTCTGCTCATGAATTTTCAGGCCATCCTCCAGTTTAACTACATCAATTTCAGTTTCACTATATTGCCTTGGATCAAAATTACTTCTGGTGGCTACGAACGGTTCTTTTACGAAGCCATCATCCATAGCATGCCGGAGTGAATACTCGTAAACCACATTCTTGAACTTAATGCTTCTACCAGCCCCTTCAACTTGCGGGGTAGCAGTCAACTCTAAGCCGAGAATTGGCTTCAATTCATTAATAACCGTCATACTACGGTCGGCTCGATAATGATGTGATTCGTCCATTAAAATGACAAGGTCATCTAGTGCTGAGAGGTATTCAAAATAAGATTCACCAAGGTATTCGCTAAGGCGCTTAACTCTTGGGTCCTTACCGCTTCTAGTATCGGCGCTAATCTTCTGAATATTAAAGATATGGATATCAATTTCATTCTCAAAGTAATTAGCTGTGATCTGCTTTCTAGGTGCTAGAACCTTTTGATTGTAGTTGTCACCGGTAATAATTCTTGGTGGCGTTACTGCGAACTCGGCAATGCCTTTGAAAACATACTTTGGGTTAGAGGGATTGCTTAGGTCGTCTATTAACTTCTTGTAGATTGTCATGTTTGGTGCCAGCACAAAGAAGTTGCGGACACCCTTAGATATATACAGGTAACTGATAAAGGCGCCCATTAGTCGTGTCTTGCCAACGCCCGTAGCTAGCGCAAAACAAATGCTTACAAAGTCCCGTTCGAAATCTGTACAGGTTGGATACAAGGCGTTAACCTTCTTAAGCTCCTGGGCTAAATCAACGTCGCTTTTTAAATCGAGCTCTTTAACTAATCCGGAAAGGATGTTTAGGGCTTCTTCTTGAGGAGCTCGAAGGCTCAACCGTTGACGGATTTGGTTTGCTATGCGGTCACTCATTCCGCCGACTCCTCATCTATATCTTCTGATTCGGTTGATTCAGAGATATTAAGGCTGTAATCATTCTTACCAAATTCACAACGGCCAAGGAGTATCTTAGGAATCTTCTTGATTGTTATATTGCTGTGACGATCTTTGCAGGCAGTATCAAATGCCTTACAGGCTATGAGAAGACCTTCATCTTCTTGCATGCCTTCATGTATGGTATCAATAAGCTCAATGCTTACATACTGTGTAGTCGTATATACGTAATCTTTTTCGGTTGAATAACCCTGTTTCCAGTAAGTTGTTTGGCTAGGATTATAAGTGAAGCCTTCTTGCTTCGCCATAGCGTGAGCAAGCATGTTGGCGTCGAAATCTTTAGCGATAACCCAGTTCCCAAAACTGTCTCGTGCAAGTAGGCTTGGTGCTAGCTCATAGAACCGAAAACCACCACCACCCTTCCAGCCAGATTCTCTCGTGATACCTCTTAAATCCGTACCATCTATAACACTTTTTAATCGCGGCAGACAGTGTGTGTTCGCCTGCTCACCAAGCTCAATGCCTATCCACTTTCTCCCAAGTTTTTGTGCTACAGCAGCAGTTGTCCCTGAGCCTAGGAAGGAATCGAGAATAATATCACCTGGACTCGTTGTCATTAAGATACATCTCGAGAGGAGTTTTTCAGGCTTCTTTCCTTTCGGGAAATCTACACCTCCCTCGCCGGCGATGCCTTCGATAGGAATATCTAACCAAATATCTGTAACAAGTTCACCCGGCAGCCTCATTCCATCAATCTCTTTAAGCCGCTCACTATAAAATAATACGCGTTCACCACCAATGAATCTGTAATCCATGTCATCATTAGGGTGTCTAATTATCTTATTTTTTTCATCCTTCGATCTGGCTATGGTTTCTTTCCGTTTCAAATAAGCACCCCCTGAAACTGAAGCAGTTCTGAATACTTTTTCGGCGTTTTCTATAGCGAAAAATGCAACTTCTCTATCAAACTCACCGCCAAGTATTTTTTTGGCATCTCCAGGGCTGCTAAAGCCTTTTTCCTTAGCAACTATGTTATTTATGTTTTCCCACCGCCATGAAACTTCTGGCTCGTCCATATTCAGAAAAACGTTCTTATATTGTGGGTCATAGTCTTTTTCATTGAAAAGTGCATCTAGATTAAGATTGAAGTTTAATCTGTCTTTCGCGTATAAAAAGACATGATTGGCTTGCTTGAATAAGTTTGCTGCTGTGCTCTTAAAACCAAAGGGTTTATTAGTTGCATTGATAATCTCATTTATATAATTGTTCCGTCCAAATATCTCATCCAGAATTACTTTGCAGTAAGCTGCCTCGCTGTCATCAAGGTGAACAAATATTACTCCATCATTTGCCAATAGGTTATAGAGAATAACAAATCGTTGGTACATAAGGTCAAGCCATATTGAGTGCTCTATGCCATCATCATAATGTTCAAAAGCTGCTCCGGTATTAAAAGGTGGGTCAATATAGATGCATTTAATTTTGCCGGCATAATCTTGCTCAAGCGCTTTGAGGGCAAGAAGGTTATCGCCATGAATGAGCATATTCTGGCTACCTGTATTACCGTAACTCTTGTCAGGGTCTTCTATAAGAATTCGTGGTTCTAGTGTTGGTTCTTCTCCTTTACCAACCCACGTTAACTCAAGCTTTTGTTTTTTTGCCATAATACTCCTATATCAATTTCCATTTTATAGTAAATAGCTCTTCAATACTTGATTCACTTTCAAGTTTAGACTGAATAGTATCTAAAAGTTTGTCTTTTTCGATGTCAATCTCATCTTGTTTATCAAATAAATCACGTCTTAAACTGTTCCTTTTCTTTTCCAGATCTTTAATCGCACGTTGTTCGGATACTTTTTCTTCAAGCTTTACTAATTTTCTAGATTCTGTTTTACGTGTTTTTATTTCCTTATCTAGCTCTTTTATCTTTAATTCTAGACTTAGTTTTTTATCTTCAGACCACGAATCAATCTTTTCTAATTCCTCGTCAAAATAAATACTATTCCTCTCAGCAATTTCAGCTTGTTTAGACTTGATGTCAGACTTTACTGTGGTCGATAGGACTATTTTGTCTTCGGCGTTAATATCTTCAAGTGTTTTTGGGTTAGTTAGGTCTAAATCTAACAGTCTTTTACATTGATCATCGCTAATTTTCCTACCGTCGACGATACCACTCGTAATGATATATTCCTCTTCATTTGTATTTATTAGGCACAGCTTTGTGACGCAAATATAACCTGACTTGCCTAGTAGTGAATTTATAGAACTAATTTTCTCTGGTGAGCTTGAATAATAAATATCATACGCGGCTAAAGGAGTAACAATTACCTTAGTATGATTTAGTAGCTGCTGCGCTAATGACGAGCTGACCCTATACATATGTGCGTTTATAGCCGGTTTCATTTGATAACGCATCCCAACATGATGATCAAATATTGGTTTAACTAATTCAAAGCTGTGCTCGTCTTCGTTAAAAACTGCATTATCTTTAAGGCTAAACCTAGTCGTTTTCCATAACCAGTTTTCGTGTTTATTCAGGTACTCTTTACTTTGGTCTAGACTAATACGAAGTTTTTCATGAACATCCTTATCGAAATTTTCAAGAAGTTTTTGTTTTGTGGTTTTCATATTATTTGTAATCTGAGCTTCTAGATCGTTTTGTAGTTTATCGAATTGATATTTAATGTCTTCAGTTGTCCTACAGTTTTGGTAAATATCTGCGATTCTTTTTTCAATATCAACTCCAGATTCTATGGCTCCTAGAACTTCGTCGCTAGCTCCAAAAATACCCTCAAATAACTTAAACTTCTCGCTCAACAATTCTAATACCCTTATGTCGGCCGCATTACTTTCATTCAAAAAATTTAGGACAACAACATCATATTTTTGTCCGTATCTATGACACCTTCCAATTCTTTGTTCTACCCGTTGTGGATTCCATGGTAGGTCGTAATTAACCACAAGCGAGCAGAACTGTAAGTTTATTCCTTCCGCGGCCGCTTCGGTTGCTATCATAATTTCTGCATGATTTTTAAAATGGTCGATAATAGCTGCCTTCCGGTCGGCGGTTATTGAGTGTGTGATTCGATCCGTGCCATCATTTTCCTCTAACCATCCGTGGTAAATGTCCGTAGAAGCCGGGTCGGTATTTGATCCGTTATATAACACTATTTTTTCTTTGAAGCCATTATTAGATAGAAATTCAAATAAATATCGCTGAGTTCTGGTAGACTCGGTAAAAATTAATGCTTTTCGCATTGCTCCTAGCTTTTCTAACTCTTCAAAACAAGCCCCTAAACCATGTTGTAGAGCATCAGCTTTATTATTGTGAATGATCGAAGTTGCTATTGAAGCGTATTGTCTAAGATCTTTTACTTCCTGAGTTGCAAGTTGTAAATCAACATTTTCAGTAGAAGTCTCTATAGTGTCACTTTGGCTAAGCTCCTCCTCTAGCTCATCTAATAACTCAAATTCAGGAAAAATCCCCGATATAGATAAGTCCTTTTTCGTAAACTTACCAGTTTTTATTTCTTGCTCGAGCCTGTCGGCCAGAGTATTTAAAGTTTGCTTAATAGCATATGATGACGATGCTAGTAATTTCCTCATTATTAAGGTCGTAAGTTGTCTTTGGCTCGCAGGAAGTGCATAAATAATATCTCTTTGAAGATAGTTTGATACTAGGTCATAAAGTTCTTGTTCTTTTTCTGAAGGAAGATAGCTTTGTGTATAAGGTATACGGTTGGTGTAATTTATATATTCCATTACTTGTTTACGCAGCGTTCGATATGTAAATCGTTGGAGGCGTTTTTTTAAATCGCTTAAAGTTACTTCATTACTTCGATTGATAAACTGATCTTTAAAGCTCTTTTGGTCACCAAATACCTTTTCTTCTATAAAGCTAACCAAACCATATAGTTCCAGTAGGCTATTCTGCAATGGAGTAGCAGTTAATAATAGCTTGGGTGCGCGAACGAGAGTTTTTTTAAGGATATTAGCTATTTTATTACTCGGTTTATAAACATTTCGAAGCCTGTGCGCTTCATCAATAACTACTAAATCCCAATCTATGAACGAAATATCTGTTTCTTTATTACTAGCAAATTGATAAGAACAAATTATGATTTCTTCTTTGTTGAAAGGTGATTTACTGGGAGATTCTTTGAGGAATATATTATAATTTTTACCCTCTATTATTATGCTTTCCAAAAAGAACTTTTCCTGAAGCTCTTGCCTCCATTGTTGTCGAAGACTAGATGGACATATTATTAGTATTTTCCGCTTACCCTCAGCCCACTTTTGAGCAATTACTAGACCAGCTTCTATAGTTTTACCCAGGCCGACTTCGTCAGCAAGAATAGCACCACTAGCGAATGGGCTTCTAAATGCAAATAAAGCAGCGTCGATTTGATGTGGTTTAGGCTCTATTTGTGCATCAAGAATGGTAGAGATGATTTTTTCTTTATCATTTGGTGATATTTTTCTAGTCAAAAGGTTTGCAAAGTACTTTGCCTGATGATCTGTAATTTCGCTCTCACGCATTTATTTGTATTCTACTCTGTTAATAATATTTTCCCAACGTTTATATTTTTCAATACCGCTTATGTATTAAATAATAACTATTGACATAAGTCAAATAGTTCTGTACTTTGGGGATAACAAGGAGGGATAAATGAAAACTAAACTTATAGTGAAGCTCACTTCACTATATGTGGCTTTCGTAGTGCCTTTAATTTATAGTCATACGGCACTGGCGGCTACAGCAGATGCAACCAGCGTAAGTAATTTTATACAAAGTTTGATAGAAGTTATTGCAGGTCTTGCCGGTCTTATAGCGACCGGCTTTTTTGTAATGGGGGGATTGAGTTACATTACAAGCTCCGGAAACCCCGAGCATTTAGATAAAGCTAAACGTACGCTAATGTATTCGGGTATAGGCCTGGTAATTGTGATTGCTGCCTTCGTCCTCACTAATATAGTGACGACCTTAGCAACTAACGCCTTCGGTAGTTAATCCATGAAAGGACACGCGGTCATCTTAATTTCCAAGATGGCTGACGTGTCGGCAGCCGGCACTGCTATGAAAGCCTTCGTTACGCCGGTGGTATTTGTATTGGGCGGTATTGCCGGTTTAGTCGCCACCTTTTTCCTGATAACCGGCGGTATCAACTACATGACCAGCTCCGGACAGCCGGACAAGCTGGAACACGCCAAGAAGGTTATCCGTAACGCTATTATCGGGCTGGTTATAGTTATTGCCGCTACTGTCCTGACCGGAATATTGTCTCACGCTTACCAAAGCTCCGGCGGGGCCGGGCTGGGTAATATGCCGTCGCTGACAGCCATTCAGCCGACGCATGTTTCCGGCGGTCTTATTAACGTGCTAGTAGATGCCATTGTTGGACTGTTTAGAAATATTATTGAGTCGGCGGCTACGCCTTTTATTGATGCCCTGAAGTACTTTACCCGCGGTACACCGTTAATGGCCGCTAATTCCAGTGTTTTCAGTTTATGGCTGGCGATAGTCGGTATTGCCGATGCCTTGTTTGTACTGGTCGTAGTACTGCTGGGTTTTCATATTATGAGTGCCGCCACGTTAGGATTGGATGAAATTGATTTTAAGCATATGCTGCCGCAACTGGCACTGGCCTTTTTCCTGATAAATACTTCGATTTTTGCGGTTGACGGCATTATCAGCTTATCGAACGGCATGATTGACGCGCTTTATGCATCGTTCCCGATCGGCGCCGTCTGGACGTCGCTGTCCAATGTGGCTGCTTCGGCTGGTGCTCTCAGCTTGGTAATTTTGCTGATAATGGTGGCTTTTTTAGTATTGGCGGTGATTCTGGTGATTTACTACGTTACCCGTTTAGTAACGCTTTATGTCGGCGCCATCCTATCACCTTTAGTCGTACTGCTCTGGCTGGTTCCCGGCTTTAAGGATTTTGCTATGACCGCCGTTAAGACCTACCTGACAACTGTCTTTGTATTGTTTGTCCATGTCGTCATCCTGTTATTGGCCGCCTCGATCTTCACCGGCATGTTAGCCAGTAGCTCCAGCGGCACCTTAGATCCGATTATGTCGGTAGTTGTCGGACTGGCCACGCTAATGGCGTTGCTTAAGACCCAGGGCGTTTTAATGCAGCTGAACTATGCCAGTGTAGCTCCCAAGGCAATGCGTAAACTGGGCAGCCAATTTATGACCGGCGTCAGCTATATATCTAAATCAAGGTCGTCAGGTTCATCAAGTTCAACTAAGGAGGCCAGCGAATGAAAACTACAACCGTACCAGCCCAAGTAACAACCGTCGAAGATAAGATTGCCGGCAGTTTGACGCTGTCCCAGCTGTTTTTGTTAATCGGCCCGATTTTTATCGCCAGCGCTATCTATCTGATAATCCCGCCGACCATGCATCTGACCATTATTAAATGCGGCATTAGTTTCTTTATCTGGCTGATATCGGGTATTATGGCGATCCGCCTGAAGGGCAAAATAGTCCTGCTCTGGCTGGTGGTACTGATCCGTTATGCCATCCGGCCAAGGTATTACATATTTAACAAAAACGACATGTACTTACGCCAGACCAGCGCTGATATTGAACCTGAGCAACCGGCTAAGGCCGAGAATAGTGAAGAAACAGCCGCTACCAGCCGTTTGGCGGATGTTTTGACGACGCAGGAGCGATTCCGGCTGGAAAGCGTGATGGCTGATCCCCGGGCCAAACTGCATTTTAGAACTAACCGGAAAGGAGATTTGCGTGTCCATATTACAGAAGTCAAATAGAAAACTCAGCTCCCGCCGCCAGATCGATATCAAGGGAGCCCGTGATAACGTCTTACTGCTCCCTGGCGGCCGCTACCGCATGATATTGCAAGTCAGTGCCGTTAACTTTGAGCTTAAGAGCGAAGCCGAGCAGGATGCCTTAATTGATACTTACCAGAGTTTCTTAAACGCCCTGCCCTGTCAACTGCAGGTATTAGTCCGGATCCGGGAAATGGATATGGATAAATATATTGAGGATTTTCAAGCTAATTTACTTGGTGAACCGGAGCCCGTCTATAAAGCCCAGATTGCCAATTACGTGGAATTCGTCAGCGATCTGATTACCACTAATAAGATTCTAGCCCGTCATTTCTATGTGATTATCCCCTATTCTGCCCAAGATCAGGATTTTGATCTGATTAAAGAACAGTTAAATCTGTCAGCCGATATTGTGGCCAAGGGACTCAGCCGGCTGGGAATGCAGAGCCGGGAGCTAAGCAGTCTGGAGATGCTGGATTTGTTTTACAGCTTCTATAACCCCAAACAAGCTAAACGCCAGCCGCTACTCAACCAGACCTTTGAACTACTGGGGAGGTCGTACTTATGAAAGACTTCCGGGAGATGATCGTTATCCCCAAAACCAAGTATGATGACTGGCGGGTACGCCGCGCCCAGCGCCCCAAGGAACTGGCGCTCAGTTACGGCGAGCAGGATGAGATCGATATCCTATCCTACAGCGGTCTGGAAGAACAAACCAGTTACCTGATTATTGATAACCAGTTTGTGCGGACACTGTTTATTTCCGGGTATCCGTTTGTGGCCAACTCCGGCTGGCTGAACAGTCTTATCAACTTCAACCATAATGCCGATATCTCCTACCATATGAGTCATGTTGATGCCCAACAGGCCCTGCCCAAGCTGAACCGTAAAATCACCGAGCTGGAATCAACCAAGCGGGCCATGATGCGGGCCGGCAAGATTATCGGGCCGGAGGTAACTGATCCACTGGAATCAGCCCAGGGTTTACGCGATAAGATTCAGCGCGGCCAGGAAAAGCTGTTCCAGGTCTCAATCTACGTGACGATTACGACTGATTCCTTGGCTGAGTTGGACAAAACCACCAAGTTACTGGAAACTGTACTCTCCGGTAGGTTGTTTTATACCAAAGTCGCCCGTTACCAACAACTAGACGGATTGCAATCGGTTTTACCCAGGGGAGAAGATATTTTAAGCCAAAAACGAAACTTAGACAGCAGTTCGGCCGCCCTGACCTTCCCTTTTATGAGTTCCGAGCTGGTACAGGAATCGGGTATTCTCTACGGCGTTAACAAGTCTAATAACTCGCTGGTCATATTAGACCGCTTCAGTTTACATAATGCCAATAGTATTGTCTTTGCCCAATCCGGCAGCGGTAAGAGCTACGCCACTAAAGTTGAGATATTACGACAACTGATGCAAGGCACCAAAGTCATCGTGATTGATCCGGAGCGTGAATATAAGCGCTTGAGCGAGTCGGTTAAGGGCACATACATCAAACTCTCTGCTAAATCTAAGGAAAAGATTAACCCGTTTGATGTCGCCGCCACCTACCGCAGCCGCGAAGATTTATCGGAGCACACCCAGGATTTAACTGAAGTCATTTCACTGATGGCCGAGGGGCTGTCACCGCGTGAAAAAGCGGCTGTCGATAAAGCCATTCTTAAGATGTATAAGAAGACTAAGAAAGGTATGCCCTTGCTGGAAGACCTCTACCGTGAGCTGCACGATCTCGGACAGCTTAAATTATGTGACCGGCTGGAGAAATATATCAGCGGCTCGTTAGCCGACGTTTTTAACGCCCAGACCAACATTGAGCTGAATAACCGGCTAGTGATTTTTGATATTAAAGATATGCCCGAATCGCTGCGCCAGATCATGATGCTGATTATCTCTAACTTCGTAGCCAACCAGGTTAAAGCCAATCCTGAGAAACGGCTGCTGGTAATTGATGAGGGCTGGGTGCTGTTGCAGCATGAGGAAAGCGCCCGTTTTGTAGCTTCCCTGGTCCGGCGTTCTAGGAAGTATTACTTAGGCGTGTCGATCATCTCGCAACAAGCCAGTGATTTTTTGAAAAATGATTACGGCCGGGCCATCGCTTCGCAAAGTTCACTAAGGATCTTAATGCGGCAGGATACCACCACGATTAAGTACGTGGTGTCGGAGTTTAATTTAAGCGAGTATGAGCAGAACTTCCTGCTAACCTGCGATAAAGGCGAGGCGCTGATTATTGCCGACCAGAACCATGTCGCCGTGAAAGTCGTGGCTTCAGCTAAAGAGCACCCCCTGATAACTACTAATCCGGCGGAACTTTATCATCTATGATCCCCTTACTTTTCATGAAATCGATGTCGTCGATGAAAAAGGTGGGCTTGCTGGTGGCCGGCGTGATTATTGGCATTTGTTTCTTGCCGATGCTGGCGATCATCGCACTGGCGGGCAATAACACCATCAGTACCACCGGCACGCTGTATAACGGCCCGGGAGATACCGCTGATACCTATGCCTTCGGTAATTGTACTTACTGGGTGGCATTACTCCGGGCCCAGATAAACGAGCCGATCCCTAATACCTGGGGTAATGCCTCAACCTGGGCGTCAAGGGCTGCCAAAGACGGTTACTTGGTTGATCAGACCCCCAGTTACGGTGCCATCATGCAAATCTCTACTGTTGATAAAGGCCTGGGCCATGTGGCCTTCGTGGAAAGTGTTAATCTGACGACCGGCGCCTGGACAGTGTCACAGATGAATGTTGTCGCCTGGGACGAAGTTAATGAGGAAACCTATCCGGCGCTGGCTGCTCAGCAGTTTAACTTTATCCATCAGCAGATAGGAGTTATATCATCACCGAACCTGTAATTACTCACTGGCTGCATATCTTACGGGAGGTAATCCCTTGGATTGCTATCTTTGTTGGACTGGGTATAGTGTTAGTTTTGCTTGGTAAGATACTGCTCCGGCTGTTATATATGCGTCGGGTTAAGAATCAGGCCTATGTCTGCTTAGAATTAACACCGCCGGCCTCTAGTGATAAACAGCCGGCGGCGACTGAGGCCTTATTCGCAGTTTTGCATACGCTGGATAATCAGCGGTCTTTGCTTAGCCGGTTGGCTAAATCAGCGGCGGTTTTTTCTTTGGAAACTGTTGCCTCCAGAAGCGAGGGTATCCGTTATATAGTCCGCCTGCCCAAGTCGGCGGAAGCCTTATTCAGGCATACCATTGTAGCTTATTTGCCGGAATTACGGCTGCAAAAAGTGACTGACGAGCTAGCCGGGCTCAATCTTGTCCGAGCCAAAGTAACGGAGTTTAAACAAAGCCGGCACTATGCTTATCCTCTCAAGCGGCATGATTTACTGGATGTTCACGATCCCCTGTCCTATCTAACCGGCGCGATGACCAAACTCAGCGAGAATGAACTGATGGTCTTCCAGATTGTGCTAAGCTCGGCCAATGTCCGGGAGATCGGGGCGATGAGGTTAAAAATTATGCGTAACGAAAATATCTTAAATGATCTTAATAAAAGCCGATTCTCACTGCTAAACGGCGTGGTTGGCGGCCTTAATAAGCTGTCTTTCGCCTCGACTGATCTTGTTACCAGTACCGTTCACGGCGCCTCCAAGGAAAGTTACATGTCAGCGCAGCGTGATGCCTACCAGAAACATCAGGCTCAGCTGGGGTTAAAGCCGGCCCGGACGCTGACGATGTTTGAGCAAGAGTTAGTGGAGTCAATTCATAACAAACTGAACCAGTCGATGTTCCGCGCTGATATCCGGGTGTTGGTTTTGACTGACAGCAAGCAGCAGGCGGCCTGGCGGCGCCAAAACATTGAATCGGCGCTGGCGGCCTTCTCGATGCCGGAATACCAGGCGCTTAAGGCCAGGGGAAATTCTATATTGTCGACTAGTAGTCGGCGGCTTGATTATTTTACTAGGCGTTTACCATCAACACTTAAGAAACGCTCCAGTCTGCTGGCTGTCTCGGAGGTTGCTGATTTATATCATTTTCCGAGTACCGAGACTCACAATACTGAGAATATCGTTAAGTCGCTCAGCCGGGAATTACCGGCTCCGGTATCGTTAAAAAACGGCTCAAAACTGGAGGTTTTGCTTGGCGTAAATCATTTCCACGGGTCAACGACGGCAATCGGCCTGACCGAAGCGGAACGAGAACGCCATGCCTATGTTATCGGCGGCACCGGCAGCGGTAAGACGACTATGCTGCAGTACGCTATTGTCCAAGACATAAAAAATGGCAAAGGCGTAGCGGTAGTTGATCCGCACGGCGACTTGGCCGAGACAATCATCAGACACATTCCTAAGGAACGGCTAAGAGACGTCGTTTACTTTAATCCTGATGACCTAGACTATCCAATCGGTTTAAATCTGCTGGAAGTTAGGCCCGGACTAACTGGTAATAACCTGTTGCGTGAACAGGCCCGTATTACAGAAGCCGTGGTATCGGTATTTAGGAAGATATTTTCGGATGAAGATACCGGCGGACACCGGATTGAATATGTCCTTCGCAATACTATCGAAACAGCTATGACTGTTAAGGATGCAACTTTGTTTACAGTTTTAAAATTGCTTCAGAGCGCTACTTACCGGAAGAGAATCATTGATAGTTTGACTAATGAAGACCTGAAGGACTTCTGGCGAAGTGAACTTGGGCAAGCCGGTAATATGCAGCGCGTTAAGATGAGTGCCGGTATTACGGCTAAAATAGGCCGGTTTCGCTCATCGCCGTCGGCCAGATTTGTACTACAGCAAACTAAGTCTACTATCGACTTTGACGATATTATTAATTCCGGGAAAATCTTAATTTGTAACTTTGCCAAAGGTGCCTTGGGAGAAGATACCTCACAATTATTTGGCATTGCCACACTGGCGATGTTGCAGTTGGCGGCTTACCACCGGGTACATATCAATAAAGACGCCAGGAAGCCGTATTTTCTATATGTTGATGAATTCCAGAACTTTGCTACCCCTTCTTTTGTCCAAATGCTTAGTGAATCACGCAAATATAAACTGTTGATGACCATGGCTGAACAGTCAACCTCCCAGCAAAAAGACCAGCAAACTGTCAGTATTATTTTGGCCAACGTCGGTACGGTAGTTTGTTTCCGGACCGGTAATCCGGAAGATGAGAAACTGTTATTACCACTGTTTACACCATATATAAATGAGAATGAGATAACTAATCTGTCAGCTTATAACTTCTATGCCAGATTATCTGCCGTTACTGCCCAGGAACCGGTATCCGGACAAACCGTACTGCTGGCCGATAAAGGCAGTGAAGATATAGTCAAAAAAGTGATTAAATTATCGAGACAGACTTATGGCAAGCCAGTTGAGGTATCTGTTCCAGCTGAAAAAACTACTACTGCCACTGAAGATCAGGCGACAATTACTGCCGATAAAACAGATGATAAAAAGACAAGACCCAATTCAAAGGAAAAGAGTTCATCAAAGAAAGAGCAAGCCAAAGCAAAAACAAGCTTGGAACATGGTGAATGGCCCGAGCAAACAAAATAATAGATTATTTGCGAAATATTTATTGAGATTGTTGTTGCTGAGACTGTACGGTACTAGCTTGATTAAATTGTTGGCCATCATATTCTGCTACTAAATAATCGTAATTCTGTAATATCTGATTATATTGATTAACTGTATTGTTGTAGTCATCTACGTCTTGTGAATATATATCGTAGTCTTGAGAGTATATATTGTAATTGTAATTGTCCTCGTAGGCGTTACCAGCATTTGCCCAATCCACGCTATCGTTGTATGCAATATTGGCTTTGTTAATCACGGCATCAGCATCATTAGAATCTGCATTCATCGTATCTGTAAGTTGCGTTAATTGACTTAAGTCGTCCTGGAAAAGTTGAGTAACCTGATTATTGGCTGCTACAGTTTCTTTAATATTATTGAAATATGGCTGATAATAATTAGCTAGGTCTTGAGTCAAATTTGAATAGCCAGTTCCTAATAATGAGAACAATTCTAAATCCCTATCACCAGGTTCTGTATTGGCAAAGTTTGCAACTTGAGAATTTAAAAAGGAATCATTAATTGCTTGGAAGTTTGCTTCTATAGCCTTATCTAGAGCTGAACCTTGCCCTGAGTTAGAAATACTTATATACACGGAGTGAAGCATTTCATAAGCTGCTGTTGATACTTCTACGTCGTACAACACCGAAGGCATTTTCAGAATATAAATCCTGTTCGATTTAAACATGTAACAACCTTGCTCAACAAATCCATTACTATTGTTAGCAGCAGTATTTTCCGAACAGTCTGATGCCATTTGAGAGCTATTAACTAGCTGAGGATTAGTCCTAAGAAAAATAAGCTCTCCCTCTCTACTCATTCCCGATTGTTGTGCAAGTTTAACCATTACTGGACTAGCATTGGCAATTTCTAAATAATCAGATATAGGTTGTGCAAGTGCAATCAATGCAAAAAAGATAATTAGTATCCCAATAAGAGCATAAGAATATATTTGTTTATTCTTTTTAGACGATATATTTATACCAGGTTTAACTGTTACTTCCATAATGTTGCTATTACGTGATATTGGGGTACTATTTTGTAAGTGTTAGTTTTACTCTTTTTGAGCTTATAAAGTAGATAATCCAAATAAAACCCAATATCTCTGTTCTGGTAATTCCATCCGATAAAGTTGTCGGGACTGATTGGTTAATACTTTTATAGACTGAATTAATGAATGCACCATCTATGCCGTACATAACCATGATAGCCACAAGAGAAATTATGACTATTTGTTTTGCATACTCTCTTCTTAGAAACAATAAAACAACAGAGGTTAATTGTAATATTCCTAGCAATATAAAACCACCCATAAGAGCAATTACTCGGGCTTTATAGTTTGGATTTACTCCTTGTGATAAAAGTTGTCCATAAGAATAAGCATTGTAAATACTATAACCAATAGAAATTATTATCCCCAGTGTAAAATATGCTAGCCAACCACCAAGACGATTGATATGCTTAATCTTCCCCTCATATTCATGGCTTTTTAGAGTTATGTTCTGCGCGTCTACTAGTTCAGACTTAGCAACAGTTCCATCATGCGCAGATTCAAGTTTGTCTTTTGTATTGTCTTCTTCATCATCGTCATCATTGTAATTATCGGGGGGTCGAGGCTCGCTCCAATCTTCAGTCCATTGCTTTTTGACGTATCGCCCAAGTTTAGTTAGTGGAAGGTTTTCTACAGTGCTGTCTTCATCAGCTTCTTTAGTTGACTGAGAAATAAGTTTATTTAAAGTAACTGCTCTATCAAATTTTTCACCACGTACTCTTACAGCCTCACGAATAAACCTTTTTGCTTGCTCATTGTCATTACGAAAGTAGTACAAGTATGCTTGGGCTTCGTAAAGTTTATACCTCAATCGGCCAAGACTTGCATTTTTTTGACTGGTGGACGCTATATCATCAAGTCTTTTTTGATATTTTTCAATATTATCTGAAATCTCACCATTGTCAAAGCTATCCTGCATATCAGAAAGTAAGTCACTCATGTCTCTATTAAAAGAGTCTCGCGGGTTAGAGCTGATAATATCCAAAACCAAACCTCTCTAGAAGAAAATATACTCTTTAAAAAATGCTTATTCAATCAGCATCACCGTTTTATGTGGTTCATTACAAAGATATTAGAATCTCTGGTTCAAACACACCGCTCCAGATTTTATATTATGTTTCTTTGCGTAGGTGTCTCATTGTACAGCCCGGTCCACTCCTGTAAGGCAGTAAACGCTAAAGATACATTGTCTCTGTATATGAATCTTATGGGAGCCACTATTCACTCAATTAAAACTAGCCCACTATAAATGTCTTAGTTTAAAAGTGTGAGAGGACAACTGCACATAATAAGGTGTAAGCTTAAAATATGACGGGATTGGAGTATATATCTTTTACTGACACTGATGGACTAGATACGTTAAATGACGGTTCTCATGTGCTTGTATATGGGCTGATAAAAAAAGGTGGTATGGCAGCCGCAAGAGCCGGCGATCAGGCTGAAAAGTTTTACATTATGAGCGCTCTCATAAAACCAAGAGATTTTAATAAGTACCTGAAGAGCGAAGAGTTCTATAATTACCCGTTTAACGACCTTGGTAATCCTGGGATATGGACAACGGGCGAGAGTGACAAGATACAGTTTACACTCGGACAAACTCGGGACAATAATCAGATTAAGGCTCACTATTTTGTTAGAAGTTATAACCCGCATGGCCACAGTGAGCAGAGATACCCTGTTGCACAATCTTTTATTTTTTATCACGAACTTACAGAACATTCACAAAAATATAACCACGTATATATTGATGAGTTAACTGACCAAGAGGTAATTCGCGAAGAAGTAAACCCTAACACTGATGACGGGCAGTTTAGAGTAAAAATAAACCGTCACTACTTACGGGAGTATTTGGGCGCTAGGAAGATGGGTCTAGCTGTCTGGTTAAGTCTCAGGCGGTACGCCGAACTTGAGGAAGATATAGAACCAATAGACAAAATAGACGGCAATAGACTACTGACAGTCCGTAAAGCCGATTGGATGGGGGATGGTGAACGCAAAATATATACAGGCGAATTAGTAATCAAAACAATTGTTAAGCCCTACAAAGACATAAGCTGGAGTGACAAAAACTGGAGTCGCAAGCGTAATGATCATAAAGTCCCGATGATTATAGATATTAACGAGAAGACGGGCGAGCTTGTTTTATCAGAAGACTCAACGTTCTTCCTCAAGCCGGTCTACTTCAAAAAGGGCGTACTTGGTAAGTATATAGATGATGAGCGTTCGTCTGTAGGTACGTCATCTCAAAGCCTGGGGGACATAAAATATCTTGACCAGTGGTCGCTAACTTATGGATTAAATGAGAATGACAGAGTAGTTGTTTGGTTAGGAGATTTACAAAAATTGTCTTACGAAGAACAAACTTATTGGAGGCACTTTAACATTCCGCCCGAGGGAGGAATTGGTGACGATTTTTATAAAACCCAGATCGAGGGGCAGTGGGTAGAAGAATCGGAGTCGCTCGAGACTAGAGTTTTAGTCTTGAGGCGGGATATTAACAAGATTACTAATAGGTTATACGGAACTCCCCTATTTATCGCTCCAAGTGATGATGAGGAATACGAGAAGCAATTACATACGGCAATAAAGACAGGGCCAAAAGCTCTGAAGCCACAAATAAATGCTTTAGCTAGGCTTTTTGTTGATGCGCTAGATAAAAAACTCCTCAGTCGTTTAATAACCGATAAGACAAAATTGGTAAACGATAAAAGTGAAAAGATAGGTTCTATAAACCTTTTACAAGTTCTGTACTCTCAGCAAACTGGCAATACGTTCAACATCAGCGATACTTTACACCTAATTTGGAAAATCAGAGGATTATACAGCCACGTTTTTAATGAGCAGAAGTATATTGAAGTAATTGGCAGTTATGATGATCGTCTAGATCCTTTAGAACCATCTTCTCTTTATCCGCACATTATGAGAAAGTTGATTCGTGATTTAACTTGGTTTAAGACAACCTGGGATAAATGAAGCTAGTGATTGAGAACCTATAATAGACGGCGCTAAGTATCAATCTTAGATAAAATTAGGCTGGTTTTACTCTTTGTAACTTGCGTATCTCAGCGTACAGTTGGTTAATTTCGGCTCGTTTTTCATCAGTTCGGCTTAGTTCCTGACGGATTAGGTCGTCTTGTAAATACGGTGGGGTAGTTAAGGGGTTATACTCTGACTCTCCGTACTTGGCATTGAACTTTCTTTTTAGTTCAGCCCGCTCCTTAGCCGATTGTTCTATATCGAGTTGTAGGCGTTCTTTTACAGACTTTTTAAGACCGGGCTCACGCAATAACCGTAGTTTATCTTTATATTCTTGCTCCAACTTTTCATGGAAATCATCACAAAACTCGATGTAGTCCATCCCTGCCTTGTGTCTTTTAAGATATTCAGGGCTATTCTGGAGTTGAGCA
>Ga0326727_10006465_pt1 | contig 32136 bp, 23 predicted proteins | sample MB2enrmetagenome_FD_207643 | JGI IMG/M metagenome (GOLD analysis project Ga0326727, IMG submission 207643) | Lab enriched peat soil microbial communities from McLean, Ithaca, NY, United States - MB29MY | ecosystem: Environmental > Terrestrial > Soil > Wetlands > Peat | place: USA: New York...
GGTGCATCTCCTCGCCGCCGTAAAAAAGCAGGCGGCGCAGGGTCTGAAACCCGAGGCAATGCACATCCAACTGAGCGGACGCGATGAGCACTGGGTACCAGCCAACGCGAGCGCGTGGCAGCTCGACATCGATACCGCGTACCTTGAGATTTCGACTCACAAGCCGGCGGGAGCGAATCCGCACGTATGGAAGTAAAAGGGTGCGGACTCAGCTGATAAGCGAAGAGCGGATTCCTCCGCTGACCGCCAAACCGGCAGTGATTCTCAGCTGACGATAACAGCCCAAACCGCATTTCCACGACCACATACCCTCGACTCACAGATTGGCAATCTTACGGATTGCCACAATCCCTCCCGGCGACATCGGCGTTTTTCGATACTGATCCTGCCTGCGCTGACTGAACATTGATTCAGGCAGGGACGCTGGCGCTCTTCCAAACTGGTCCATCGTAATCTAGTTGTACCGCAACCGTGTGCTGATGAAGAACTTCAGGTTTGCCAACGATACGTCCACGGTACGCCAGCTCTATATAAATGCAGGCCACAGTTCTTCCAAACGGCCGCAGGGAAGCCGATTTGGGGTGCAGGCCAACTGAAAATGCTCGGCTTCGACAACTTCGAGCGAACCGAGCTGCTCCGGATGAGGAGCGTTTGGGAAACCACTTCAATCTGCACGTCTTAACTGTTAAGCCTTCAACAGAAAACGATATTCCACTTTTAAACAGCGAAGAAAACGAGGTACAATCGGCCATCGTATTGCTCATATCGGAACTAGATCGAAGGAAGACGGCACTCCCCGCCTTCGCCGTCAAAGAGGAGGTTCGCGGCTATGCAAAGCCTTCGAGATCTGCGGCTCCTGTACGAGACGCCTGCTGTCGCCATCGTTGAACTAGCGGTGCTCCTGCTGCTGTTTGGGGTCATGGCGCCCAGCGCGCTGGGACAGGTTTTTTCCGGGTGCAGTTCATGCAGCGCGGGCTGTCCCTTCGCCTGTCCGCGAGGAGGAGGAGGCGGCTCGACGCGCCCTACCCCCTCGCACACCCAGAACCAGCCGGTGGACCCGGTGTATGCCAAGGCATCCGCGGCCTACAACGCGGGCGTCGCCGCATACCAGAAGGCTCTGGGTGAACAGAATCACTCGCCTAACGCCGCGCGCGACGATTTTGAGGAAGCGCTGCGTCAGCTCACCACCGCGGAAATCCTGATGCGTGAACAAGCCTGGGCTGAAGACAAGCTCCACGATTTGCGGATCTCCTATACTCAATTCCTGATGGCGAACGGGGACCCGGAGCGTGCATGGCAGGTCATCAACGTGGCCTGGTTTCACAATGGCGGGTGGGACCTCGGCGACGACAGCCTTCGCGACCAGGTCTACCAGGCACTGGACGCGACCAAAGAACAGGAGCAGGCTGAGGCCGACAGACAAGCCGCCGAAAGAGATGCTGAAAGACGGCGGCAGACCGCGGCAGATCGCGCGGCCTCGATTCATTCCAGAAACTCGAACAATGAACCCGGGATTCCGCTTGCGCCGCCCCAATCCGAGGTTGCCGACAACGGCAACGGGGGGCTTCCGCAGGCCTTGCCGGGAAATTCCCACTCCACCGCTGCGTCAAACGACCGCGACGGGCTGCCGTTGGCCCCGCCCGGCAAGCCGGCCGGGCAAGGGGCCTCACCGGGAGAGCGAACCTATGTGCCGGCCGGCAACGGACTGGTTGGGGGCACGACCTGGATCGCCGGCTATTACGTACCGCCCGGCTCTGCTCCCGCGCTCAAAACGCAAGCGGCTAAAATGCTGCTGCAACAGACGAAGCTCGCCGGCATTCCCTATAACGAGTCGATCGATTTCAATCGCTACAATTTTGTCCTTGGCATTGCCGCATCCACATCGGCCTTTACCGATCTGCGCAGGCGGGTCTTGTTCGACGACCTGACTAACGGGAAATCCACGCCGCAGATGCAGAACGCATACAACTCGCTGCGGGGACGCTCCTTCGACGAACTGGCCTGTCACAGCAACGGAGCGATGATCTGCCTGGCGGCGCTCGAGAACCGCGACATCAAAGCCGACCGCGTCGTGCTTTACGGACCGCAGCTCACGCTGGAGAGCCTGCGGATGTGGCAGGGGCTCGTCGATTCGCGCCGCATCAGGTCGATTCAGATTTATATCAATCAGAACGATCCCGTGCCTCCGGTATCGGTGGCCATCGGCGGAGGGACGGTCGCCGCGGTGCCGCTTTTCAATATCACCGCCATGAGCTTGCTGGTTCATCAGGTTGCGCCAGGCGTCGGCTTGAAGACTTTCTCGTGCGGCGGAATGACGCCCACACTCGATTGCCACAGCCTGGCTGTTTACAAGCGGGAACGCGGATGCAAAGCGGGTGGCGCACCGGGCGGCCAGGTCCCCGGAACCAGGTTGTCGAACGGACAAAGTGTTCAGGAACCGCCGCCGCCCTGTTGAGGGCGCGGCAAATTGGAAGGAGATTTCATGCGCATCGCAATGGGTCTGATTGCCGTCGCCTCGTTGATCGCGCTCGCTACTCCGGGTGCTCCTCAAGAATCTTCCCGGGCAACCCAGTTAAGAGACCAGGGCCTCGCGTCCGCGCAGCAAAAGGACTGGAATCGCGCCCTCGATTTGCTCAACCAGGCCCAGAAACTCGCCCCCGAAGACTCGTCCATAATGTATTCCCTTGGAACGGTCCACGAGAGTGCCGGGGAGGCGCTGCCGGCCATAGGATGGCTGCGGGCCTATCTGCAGGCCGAGCCAGACGGTCGCTTTGCCTCGAAAGTCGCGCTTGAGATCACGCGGCTCAGAACCGAGCTTCGCGGAGACGCAGACCGGATCTTCACCCACGCCGAACGCGCCGCCGCCGAGATCGATCAAAGCACGCCGCGGGGCGCCATGGGGTTTGCTTTTGCCATGGGAGACATCGCCCACGCCCAGGTTGATGCGGGGAGTTACGGCCAGGCGTACGATACTGCTGCTCGGGCCAAGATGTCGCCGGAGGACAGGGATTACTTCGAGGACCACATTCTGACCTCACAAGCCAGTGTGGCAGCGCTCAAGGGCAACTTCGATGCTGCGGCCCGGCTGCTGCCGCAAATCAAGCATCTCGGATTCGCGGTGGGAGGCGTGGCGCTGTACGTGACCGGGATTCCTCCCCCGTCCGGCTCAGCCTACCCTGGCCCAAAAGATTATGAAGATCATTCTTTTGGCGACCCGCACCCGGTTTTTTGGAGTCATGTCGAGCGTGAGATGTCGGAACTGCCCTGCTGGAGGGTGGACGAAGCCCTGGCTAAGCAAGCGCATGCGCGTGTGCAGGAGGATCTGCAGGAGCTGCCGCCCTATAGCGGTTGGATGGGGAATAATGTCAGCCGCGGCCCCACCGATCGGGACGTCGTGCACGCCTGCGCGCGAATGTCGGCGGTTGAAAGGTGGATCAACTTTGCCGAGACGGTCTGCGACAACGGCAAGCAATGCAGCGTGACCGCCGCTGCCCAAGAGGCGGCGTCCGAAGGAGAAATCGGGACCATTGCGTCCCGGCTTTCTACCCTGGGGCGCGATATCGGGCAGAAGCTCCTGGACTTCGATGTCCTCGATGCACGAACCTCCGGGCGAACCGGAAAGTGAGCCTGCCTTCGTATGAGCAGTGCCTGGCCAGTAGCGCCCGGCAGAGAAACCACGCGGCGGATATTGGTCATGGGTTGCCTACAGAAGAACGCCGGCAGCGCGTGCGAAGGCGAACCTTGAACCACCGCAGTCACGCGGTTGCGGCGCGGCGGCCATGCTGGGTATTGCGCCAGTGTTGGTTTCGGTACTTCGCCGTCCAAGGCGGCAGCATTCGCTCCAGCCGGAATCTTGCAGCCAATACATGCAATAGAACAGGAATCTGAATAACGATAATGCTTTCTTCCCATTACAGGTTCTTCACAGGATGACTCCCCGAATGTCGGCTTATGTCTATGAATCCGTTCCGTGAACGGGCAGGTAACCAGCCGGGTATTTGGGATCGTGGGATGAGGAATCTCTGTCACCAAGCCAACTAGGTCACAAAATCGAAATGATTCTCCTGCTCCCGTAGAAGCTCAGCAATGCGTGCGAAGGGTGTTCGCTGACCTTTTTGACAGATCCGGGAGTATGCCTTCTGTAGTTTCTGCGCACATGGTCAACTGGAAGTGACATGAGCCAGATCCCGTCAGGGAAGTATCGCCGACGATTTATCCGGAACATCGAAAATGTGCTTCGCTCGGCTCAATGAGCACCTCGGCTGTTATCGACAGTTGAGAATTACTTCAGGTTTGGCAGTGACCCAGGTTTGACGACCGCTGCAGCGCACACCGCGTGATTGGCCGCGGCCACCACGCCGCGTAGACTGATTCTTCGATCATTCCGGCGCCGTAAACAGAAGCGGCTTTACTCTCAGGGAATCATCTTTAATGGACAAGTTGGTCCGCCGTTCGCCCAGCAGACTGTTGCAGTGCCAAAATACATGTTGTAACCATCCGCGGGTTTAACGTTTCCTGATAGTTCGCCGTACTCCAACACTGTGCCTACATTGGCTGGGAGTGTCCCTTTTGAGCCGGACGAAAACGTTGTACCTAGCTGAGTTCCGCTGGAATCGTAAATCGCCGCATAGTGCGTGGCCCCTGCATTCATCTGCACGCAGGCGTAATACCAGGTGTTCGGAGAAATGTCTGTTGGGTTATGACCGGCGCCTAGCAGCGGAGTTTCATAAGCCATATATAGATTCGTCCCGTTTCCAAACATTGCAATGTCAATGAAGTCCAGGTCGCTGCCCGCGGGGCGAATATCGATCATGTCTGATCCCCAGGCAGCTGAGTTAGCTGGGATTGTCGTATAGAAAGGAACACAGGCAGAACTTGTCGTGGAAACCTGTGCCGCCAGCGGAGACTCGTCCCAGCCTGGAAAAAACAGTTGGACAAATTCAAAATTCGTCGATGACGTAGCTACGTTTATCCCTAACGTGCTGGCGTTTGGATAAGTTTCCCCTCCCGTGCAGAAGCGGACGGGGCTATTGATGAGAGGCTTAAAGGCTGCGGTTGAATAGGTGAGGTTTGAGCCCCGGGGGATATATTCCCAGTTTCTTGCCGCCCATGTCCCCGCCCCAGGCATTCCAAAACTGGAGGCGGAGAGAGTACCCGTTCCGGACTGGCCCCCCACGAGAGCAGCGCCATTTGTCCCGGCAGATGAGTCCATGTATCCCCATTTGACGCAAGGAGCCGTATTAACGCCCACAGCAATGGTGGCCCCCACGGAATTGGTAGCCCCGGAAGCTGTCCAGGTTGGGGCCGTAACCGACGCCACATTCACTTGAGATGCGGCTCCCATCCCGCCTTCTGCTGTGTCGAATACCGCATCGGTCCACGGCGAACTGACCGCCGTAACCCCAGTCGCGCTCCGGCCGACAGTTAGCACCGCATCGTTGCCGCTAAGTACGCAACCGGTTCCTGTAAATGGGCTTGTGACCGCCGCATCGTTGTAATAGCTGTTTACGCAATCCAATACAGGGGTCGCGCCGGCGAGTACCGGATAGTCATAGATCACAACATTGGCTCCGCCGCTCGTCGCGGTGAATGTCACAACGCACGGCCCGGAAGTTGCAGTCGCAGGGTACACGTACCCAACTTGAGTGCTTCCGACACCCGCGTAGGCCACGGCTTGAAGACTATGCCCGGATTGCCACGTCCCGCAGTTGCTGATGCCGCTGACATCGACATCCGTGCCGTTGTTTGATGCGTCTGGATAAACCGTACTCGCAGCGATGAGCAGCAGGTCTCCCGCACCAATGCTGCCGGTCAGGTCGACTGTGCAGGTCGTCGCGTCAGTGCAATCTGCCGAAGACACGGTAGGTGAGCCAAAATTGTCGCCCTTGGGCGAGACGGACACCGTAACCGTTGCCCACCCAGATTTGTCTGAGTCCTGTGCCGATGTTGCAATGATTGTTGCCATCCCAGCGGCGGCGGGCGTGAAGATGCCGGAAGAACTGATCGAGCCGTCGGTCGTCGACCAGTTTACGGCGGAACTGAACGCGCCGGTTCCCTGTACGGTCGCCATGCAGGTGGAAGTTTGCGTGGTCAGGATGGATGCCTGGGTGCAGACCACCGATACACTCGTGATCGCTGGGGGGACAGTCACCGTCACCGTTGCAGACCCGGATTTGGTCGTGTCCTGTGTCGATGTTGCGATGATCGATGCCGTCCCAGCGGCGGAGGGCGTGAAGACTCCGGAGTTGCTGACCGCTCCCATGTTTGTTGGGCTGACTGACCATGTGACTGAAGAACTGTAGCTTCCGGTTCCACTTACCGTGGGCGTACAGGTGGATGTCTGCGTGCCCAGGATGGATGTCGATGAACAAGTCACCGCAACAGACGTGATCGTAGGGGAAGCGGGCGGAGTGCTCCCTCCACCACTGCTGCTACTGCCGCAACCGGCTACGACCGTTAAGACCGCTGCCGCCAACACCAGCGTGACAAGTTTCCACCCCATACACAAAAAGTCATGAAGCCGTCCAGTCACAGACATTTGCCAGCCTTTTAACATAGTCTGCCAGCAACAATACTTCCGTTGGGCTGGCGCTCCCGGGAGTCTCTGATCCCCTATAGTACTTTGTGACCGGGGCTTAAATGTCATCAAATTTGGATGCCGGTCTAGCACATATGGGGTATCTGGCTTGATACATAAGTTATCTGGATTGATACATATGGGGTATCTGGATTGATTGCGCTAATAGCCCGGACTCTCAAACCCTGCCGTTCAAGCTCAATGATCTCGTCCACTTCTCTTCCCCTAAGAACCTGCGACCCTCCTCTGTTTCCAAAGTCAGGGCGGCCCCACAAAAAAGATTGTTGAGCTGCCGCATTTTCTCCTGAAGAGTCAGTATCAGATGGAGATGGGACCGGTAGCGGATACCTTTCCATAACGTGGCGGATATCCTACATGGTGCTTTGCGATAGTACTTGGAGACAACGCTACCTGGCATTGCAACCGCCATACGTTTGCCAGTAGACTTGTGATGGCCGGTGTGGATCTGCGCACGGTGGCAGAGCTGCTTGGGCACCGGACACTTTAGATGGTCATGCGGTACTCCCATCTCGCGTGCGAGCACCAGGCGGCGGTCGAAAGACTGGTGGATGTCGGAGTTAAAAGGACATCAAATCGGACACCGAAGTGTCCAATGCGAAGAGACTCGAAGATACTCTACGCACGAGTAGAAAGAACAGGTTATAAACGCGGAGAGGTGGCAGAGCCCGGTTGAATGCACCTGACTCGAAATCAGGCATAGTCGTAAGGCTATCGGGGGTTCGAATCCCTCCCTCTCCGCCACGACCCCTTCCAAGCACATCCCAAGACATCCAATCAAGAGACATAATCCTTAGTATTTACTAAGGTTTACGTCTTTTTGCGTCCAAGGGCGTATTTTGGAGGCCAAGCCGTGCGGGGGGTACTTGGGAAGGCCCGCCCGGCCGAAAAGGCCTACCGCTTAAGCGATGGCGGGAGCCTCTATCTCTGGGTAACTCCCGCCGGTGGCAAACTGTGGCGCTGGGCATACAAGCATATGCAGGCATTGGATTCACGATGCCGGGCGTCTTCTGGCCTATCTTTCGCCAGAATCGGCACCTGCTCGATGCTCTACCCACGATAGGCGCTGGAGTTCTACAGGACTGGGCTGAGAAGAAGTTTTGCGCGCGCGCTGGGGTACTGGTGGTCCCTCAAACCTTCGGAGCCCACCTGAATTTCAATACGCACCTTCACATCCTGGTTTCGACCGTAGGCCTCCACAAGACAGGGAGGCAGACTGGTTCCACGTGTGTAATTCCCTCGTGACGCCGCTGTGGAAAAGCGGCGGCATGCCGTGCTCGATTACCTCACGATGGCCCTCGAAGCTGGCCAGCTCTCCTCAGATCGTTCCTGGCCGGAGCTCATGAGACTGTTCAAGGAGCATTACACCCGCTTGTGGATTGGGGACGTCGATTGCTTCTCATCCAAGAGCGCCTTTCTCCGATATATTCCTCGATACCTTCGCCGGCCGCCGCTCGCCGAGTATCGGCTGATTCCCAGCGGAGACCAGGAAGTCCGTTTTTTGACAGAAGATAAGAAGCTGGGTCGGACCGTGACCACTGTCTACACCGTTCGCGAGTTTCTCGCCCTTCTTGGAGACCATGTCTTGGATCGTTACCGGCACGGGGTGCGCTACTTTGGCCTGCTTGCGCCACGGTCTATTGGTAAAGACTACGAAGTGTTCTTGGCCCTGCTGGGCCAGAAGAGACGGCCGCGACCAAGACGCATCCGCTATGCAGATTCAATTCTGCTCGTTCAAGAGGCCAGAACTCTCAGGTTGCTTCGCTTATTGGCTGCAGAGACAGGGTCGGTCTTGCGAAACTACTAAGAGCGGCTTAATCTTGGTGGCGCAGACCAGAAAAGGGAGATTCCCGTAAAGGAGGACTCTCATGTCCGCAAAGCGAATTGGTATTCTCACCGGAGGCGGCGACGTCCCGGGCCTGAATTCGGTCATTAAGTCGGTCGTCTACCGGGGAACCGAAATAGGATACGAGGTTCTTGGCGTCCGTCGCGGCTGGGAAGGATTGACGCATGTCGATCTGAAAGATCCGGCCAGCCGGTCGCGCTACATTCAGCCGCTCAACCGCGAGAACACCCGCACTATCGATCGCACGGGCGGCACGTATCTGCACAGCTCGCGCACCAATCCCACCAGGATGCCAGTGCTGCCGCCGGCGCTCGAGGGGCAACAGTTTTCAAGTAAGCAATCCACCAAGAATGGCGTGACGAGCACCGTGTTTGACGTGACGCCGGCGGTGCTGAAGAATATCGAGGCGCTGGGGCTCGATTACGTGGTGGCGATCGGCGGCGATGACACCCTTAGCTATGCCGCCGAACTTGACCGGCGCGGCGTGAGGGTGATCGCGGTGCCCAAGACCATGGATAACGACGTTCGCAACACCGAGTATTGCATAGGGTTTTCAACCGCCATCACGCGTGCCATGGACGCCATCGAGCGGCAGCGGACGACGGTCGGCTCGCACGAGCGCATCGGCATCTTCCGGGTGTTCGGCCGCGACGCAGGCTACACCGCTCTTTACACCGCATATGTGACGTCCTTGCGCTGCTGCATTCCCGAGTACAAGGTGAATCTGAAGCACCTGCTCGAGATTCTGGTCGCCGACAAGCACAACAATCCCAGCAACTACTCGCTGGTGATTCTTTCCGAGGGCGCAGAGTGGGAAGGTTACACGGTAGAGGAATATGGCCTAGCCGATGCCTTCGGCCACCGCAAGAAGATGAGCGTGGCGGAGGACCTGAGCAACGAGATCAAGGCTGCCACCGGCGAAGAGACCATTGTCAGTGATCTGACATACGATTTGCGCTCCGGCAGCCCGGATTTCATCGACCGCATGGTGGCCATCACCTTCGCCGGCATGGCGATGAACGCCGTGAAAGAGGGAAAGACCGGCCTGATGACGGCGATCAGCAGTGGCTGCTACGCGATGGTGCCGATCCCCGATCCCAAACTCGGGCCGCGCAAAGTGGACATCGCCACCATGTACAACACAGAGCGCTACCGGCCGACTTACGATCTCAAGCTGGGCCTGCCGATTTTCCTGACGCGGGGCTAGTTTGGAGGGGGCTGGACCGGAACCTGTTTGTTCCGGTGCCGGAAGCCCATGTGGCCGGAAATGCGGATTACATGCGTGTTCGAAGCTCCAGCAAACCGGCAATCGGACTAATACGTTGCTCGCCGCTAACAGAGCCCCGCTACAATGGAAGGCGTTTGATCGCACCTTTCAGACTGGGTTGAGGAGCCACGCAGCCATGAAAGAACTGCCTTTTTCGAAGGTCTACCCGTTGCTGGAACCGGGTCCGGTGGTCCTTCTGACGACCACCCGCAAGGGCCGCGCCAACATCATGACGATGTCCTGGCACATGATGGTTGAGTTCGAACCGCCTCTGATCGCCTGTATTGTAAGCAACGCCAATTACAGCTTTGCTGCACTGCGGGCGGCGAAAGAGTGCGTGATTGCCATCCCGGCGCTGGAACTGGCTCTGAAAGTCGTCGGAATCGGCAACTGCTCGGGAAGAGACGTGGATAAATTCAAGAGATTCCGCCTGACGCCCGCGCCGGCCGGGCGCGTGGCGCCGCCTCTGGTGGCTGAGTGCTTTGCCAATCTTGAGTGCAAGGTGATCGATACCCGGCTCGTCAACAAGTTCAACCTCTTCGTTTTGGAAGTGGTCAAAGCCTGGACTGATCCGGCGCAGAAGAACCCGAAGACGATTCACCATCACGGATATGGAAGATTCGCTGTGGATGGCGAGATGATCAAGCTGAAGTCGAGGAAGCCGTAAAGGCACCCGTGACTTCACCGGGAGTACACTGCACTCAAAGCCTTTCAGTGGTTCGGCTGGGGTGACAGGGGGGAATACCGATCGTGAGCCAGATCACAGTTGATACGAATCTGTGCAAGGGAGACGGCGCCTGCGTGGCGGTTTGTCCGGCCAGGTTCCTTACTCTCAATACAAGAGGGTTTCCTGAAGAGGTTGCGGACGGCAATTGCATCCTCTGCGGCCACTGCGTTGCCGTGTGCCCCCACGATGCTCTGGCTCACTCCGGTCTACCGCAGGAACCCTTCTTGCCTGTGTCCAAAAAACTGCCAAGTCCGACGGTCATCGACGGTTTTCTGATCAGCAGGCGGTCGGTGCGCGAGTTTCAGGACCGGCCCATTGCCCGTAAAACATTGAAGGCGCTGCTGGACGTGGCCCGGCGGGCTCCGACGGCCTCCAACTCCCAAAAGCTGCACTGGATTGTCGTAGGAGAAAGAGCAAAGGTGCACGCCTTGTCTGTGAAGGCGATGAGCTGGTTGCGGACTTCGGAAATCAGTCCGGCTCTGCTGGCGCAATGGGAAAAGGGATATGACTTCATTCTGCGTGATGCCCCCGCGGTGATCGTGGTCTGCACGCCTGCGGATTACGCTTGGGGAAAGCATGATTGCGCCATTGCCCTGACCTTTCTTGAATTAGCGGCAGAGGCCCGCGGCCTTGGTGTGTGCTGGGCCGGTTACCTCACTCGTGTCGCCGGCGTTTATGCTCCCATCCGTCAGGCGTTATCGGTCCCTGAGGGGTACGTCGTGCACGGCGGTCTTATGCTCGGAGAGCGCAAGTACTCCTACCGGCTGGTGCCTCCTAGGAAACCGCTCAGTGTGCAATGGGTCTAGTGTCATGAGTCAAAAGTTCCTATCGCAAATCGAACCGGCAAGACTTGCGGCGCCGCCTTGCCATTGCAGTGAACGACGACTGAGGTCTCATCCCACCGCACCATTCCGCTGACTTGCTGACTTGCTATTCCCGCGAAGCGGGAGCTGACTTGCTGCCTTTATCCAAAAACTTCAACGAGTTTATGCGATGAATTTCAGATTCTCTACGCTAGAGCCTGTTATAAACTATGGAGCGGGCAGCGCCACCGCTCAGGTAGTGCTAACAGGCACTAGGGCGCCGACTGCACGGTTTGTATGGCGCAGCCGCCCATGACGCCGGTGCAGCTTTGGTTGAGGAGCGTGGAGAAATAGATGTTCTGCGCGCCTGACGAGCCGTTATCGACCACGATCCCGCTGGTGCCGCCCGCTTCAACGGACGCTCCTGTCAGCGTCGCGCTGCCGCTGTACACGTTGTAGCCGATGACGCAGCCACTGGCGAGCGTGGCCGTGACGCAGCTGCTCACGTTACCGTAAGCGAGCACACCAAGGAAAATGTAGTCGTTGGCGCCACCGGGGTAAAACTCAGTCACCTGAAGGCCGGCTGCGTAATAGTTGTTGCTGTAGTTGGTGGACAGGACGGGGCCCGCGGTGGCAGCGCCGCTGTTCATGACGCCGCTGTTGATGGATACCTGGTACAAAGTGTTGTTCGCGGGGCCGGTGTTGCCGACGACGTACAGGTGCCCGGTGCCGGACGAGGTAAAGTAAGCGTTATCGAGGGCGCCGGACAACATGAACTCGTAGCCCGGGCCCACCGTGGCTTCGGTTCCACCGGCGCCGGTGCTGAAACTCACCGGGAATTGGTACACCGCAGCGCAGGGCGTCGTAGACGCGGCGCAGTTGGACGAACCATCGTCTCCCGCAAAAACGTAGACCTCCCCGGTAGTTGAGTCGACGATGGGTCCGTCCAGAATGCCGTTGTTATAGTCCAACTGCGCCGATTTGGTGACTGCGCCCGAAGAATTGACGGAGTAAAGGTAACCGCAAGGGCTGTTGGAGCTGGTGGACGAAGGCTCGCAGGGCGAAGACGAACTGAGCAGATAGTCGCCGACAAAGACTTTCGCGCTGACCGCATCGTAAACGGGACTGGCGAGCGAGGCGTTGGTATTGACCGTGACCGGCCAGCCTCCTGTCGTTACCTCGCCGGGGGTGCCGGAGGAGGCAAAGATACTGGTGAATTTGTGCAGCGCTCCTGCGTCGTCGCCGACGTAAAGCGTGCTGGTGTTCACGCCGGAGTTGTAAGCGACGAAGGGCGAGGAGTACGTGTCGTTGGGACTGCCCTTGAGCGTCAACGTGGTCATGCAGGGCGCAGTGCAGCCGTTATACGACGCGGCGGCTTCGGGTGTGGGGCTGACCGGGCTGGTGAGAGTGCCGTTGGACGCCTTCCACGTGAGCAGGACAAGGCTGGCGACGCTGGAACTGCTCTGCACAAAAGCTATTTGCGAGCCGTTGAGAGAGAGGACGGGCGAAAGGCTGGCGATGCCGCCGGTGTTGTAGGCCCAATATACGGTGGGAGTGCCACCGTTACAGCTCGAATAGAGGTTGTTGAAGGCGACGATGCTGGCCTGCGAAGACGAGCCGGCCAGGCCGGTGTTGAAGACGACGAAATCGTTGCAGCTTGTGGAGCCGGTGGTGAACGTGGCCGGGAACTGACCCAAGCCGGCGGTCCCGTTGTTGCCCAGGGTCTCGCTCCAGTCGGTTTGGATGAGGTTGCGCTTCATCCTGGGCCAAGGAGAGCCTGCCCGCCTGGGCACGGGGGCCGTGCCGGCTCGCTGGATGGGAGGAGGCAGGATGGCGCGGGTAAGTCCGAAGGGGAGCCCGCTGTTGCCAACCTGGGCGGCCTGCCGTTCTTCGAGGGTCATGTCGATGGTGTCGGAGCGGTCGTCCGTCGTTTCGACGTCGGCGTCTGAATGCTGTTCGGCAGATTCGCGTGCCTCGGGATTTGCCGCGGAACCGTCCTGCGATAAGCCTTGGTGGAAGGCGCCTGAAGCGTTTGCGCTTCGCTTATGTAGCTGGATCATGTAGCGGGGATCGGCGGCGATCTTGAGCCAGTGCTCATACGCGCCCTTCTGAATGGCCTCATCGGCCGTGCCGGGATGGGAAAAAACCACGTGATCGTGACTCCAATCCCATGGCACGCCTTCCGCCTCCTGGCCGTTCATCAGAAGCGTTGAGGCCAAAGTCACAGATAGAATGACGAGCCTCGCCCCCAGCCGGGAAACCGACCTGCTTGTGCTCTTCATGATCTCGATCCTCGCTTCTTGGTTTCTTTACTGCCGGCTGCTGACTGCCGGCCGGCTGCCTTTCTTTACCATGCACTGTTGAAGACCAGGTTGTACGCATTCACGCTGCCGATTCCGGTGGCGAAGTCCCACCCCGGCGTGGCGCCGTAAGCTGGTTGCCAAGAGGCAGGAGCAGTGGTGATAGTTGGCGAGGCCGAGCAAGTCGCGCCCGTCCCTCCGCCGCCCGTCAGCGTGCAACTCGTGCCGCCGGCGTATCCCTGGCCACCATTCGTGATGGTGATGCCGGTTACGGCTCCACCCGATACGGTAGCCGTACAGGTCGCCTGCGCGCCGCCTCCCCATAGAGTTGTGCCTCCGGGAGATTGGTATACGTTGAGATTGCTCGGCGCGCCCAGCGCGCAAGTAGGGGCGCTGGTGTAGCCTGAGCCTCCCGCCGTAACGGTGCCTGGGCTGACCAGGGCTTGCGTGCTGAGCGAACCATAGGTGCCCGAAGGCAGGTAGCAATTGTTTTTGTCTGCGCCCCTAGAGCCGGTATCTGCGCAATCAATGTCGTTGTCGCCCTGGGTGATGTCGTAAAACGCGCACGAGGATGCCAGGCCTTCACGCGGCGGCTGGTTGATGGAGTAGCAGGAACTGTTGCCGCCCGAGCCGAACTCGCTCTTGGCGATGGAATAGTAGATGGGGTCGGGATTGCCGCTGCGCGACGCACCCGAGCCCTGCCATGAGCTACCCCACTTCTCGTTGACCAGGGCGTGGATGGCGGCCATCATCGGCGCAGAGGCAGATGTTCCCCCAAAGCCCGCCCAGGTACTTGGCGCACCTGAGCAGGACGTCCCCCCCTGGGTAGTGTCCGAGAAGCAGACGGTGACGTAATGCCCCCAGATGCCGTTCGAGGCAAAGAGCGAAACGTCGGGAATATCGCGCACGCCGTCGGCAGGATTACCGAAGATGCCGGACTGCCACGAGGGCTTGGCGTACCCCATGCACGTTCCGTCAACGAACGAATGGCTAGTCTGGTCCGTTCCCCCTCCCCCGGTGGCGCAGGAGCTCGGGCCTCCGGAGGCAGCCGCGGTGAGGCGGAAATTCGAACTGGTATTACACTCTCCGCCCGAGCCGTATCCGGCGCCTGCTCCCTCATAGTTATAGAGCAGGTAGCCGGAACAGGAATCATTCCAGGGAATCTCCGGAATGTACGACTTTGCCGACCCGTCAGTGCCGGTGTTGGTCGAGTTCCAGTAGGTGCTGATGGGGATGACAGGGCTTCCTTTGGCTGCGTTGTATGCGTCCTCAAAGTCTGTTCCGCCGACCGAGACGTTGTAGACGGTTTCACCCCAGCCGGTGATGCCTATGCCCGTTGGTGTGTAGGTGCTGTCGCCGAGGTTGCCTGCGCAAGCGGAGGCGCCGGCATCGCCGGAAGAAACGAAGATGGAGGTGCCCGCCGCCGCCCCAGTTTGAAATGCCGTCTTAAAGGCTAAATTGGAAACATTACCGTTGATGGCTTCGCACTCGCCGTAACTCTGGCTGATGATCGCCGGGGGGGTGGTGGAGTTGACGAGGTTCTCGACAGCAATCAGGCCGCCGAAGGTGGTGGTATCGCGGCATGTCGCTACCACGATGGACGCATCGGGCGCCATGGCGCTGGCTACCTCCGCATCCAGGTCCGCCTCGCCGTCGGCCGCGTTGGTGCCCGGATCGTTGCAGTTGCCGCCGACACTCGGGTGAGTGGTGGTCACGGTGCCCGACCACTTGCTCAGAAAAGTATTGCGGTAGGTGGCTACATCGTTGGAGTAGGTGTCGCTGTCTTCCACCACAATAACCGTCTGGCCTGTACCGTTGATTCCCACCCGGTAGAGAGGATTCAGGTTATAGATGGTCTCCAGGTCCGCCGGCACCAGCGAGTAGCAGTTACCGCCGCAACCGGAAAACGTATAGTTCGTGCGAACCAGCGGGACGCGCATCTGCTGCGGCTTGAAGTCGTGCAGGGAGACTATGCCGGCCACAACACCCGCGAGCGCTTCGGGAATCTGCGGATCGCTCATGTTGGCGATGTGATGCTCACCCCGCACTTCGAGGTGATGGATCTCGGTGTGGAAGGCTTTGCGGATTTCACCTGCTGTGCCGGAGAAGTCGATCACCATTTGGTTGGGGTAGACGTAATCGACGGTGAAGCCGTAGGACTGAAGCCAGCTCGTGATGGCGTCGAGGTCTTGCTGCGCCAGACCGTATTTCTCCCCCTGTTCTGCCGCCATGATCCATTGGTGGAAGTTGGGCGAGCTCTTGTCGGTGAGGCTGTCGATGTATTGGTCGAACTCCTGCTCCAGCTCGGGCGCCCGCTTCAATTCGAGCAGCATATGTTCCATGGGGAAGCTGTCTTCCACGCGGCCGCGGTCGTTTTTGGCGTTGGCTTCAGGACGCGTGTTGCCCCGAAGCCTGATCAGCTTGCTTTCGTCGATGGCCTCGTGGATGAGGATGGGCTTGCTCTCGCTGTTCGTCCGAGCCCACACCGCTGGGACGCCCTGGTGTGTGAGGACCAGCACCAGGCCGGCCAGGACCAGGGCGCAGATCCCCAACTTCCGAGTCATCGATCTCTGGGTCCGTGTTTTCATGGTCTAACCCCCGCTCATATCCCCGCTCCAGGGCAGCGGCGGCCTTGGGGCGCGGTAGCTTGCAGCCGCTTTCCACCAGTTTCGCTTGCTTTGGTCAACTCCGGTTGCGTCTCCTTCACAGCACAAGGCAGTAGCGATGAAGATTCTCTCAGTCGGAATCTCCTTTTTCAACACCGATTTGCCTGAATGGTACCGCTCCTGAAGGAAATTGCAAGGCCAAGACAACATTTGCAGTCCCGCGTTCACTTTGGTCGCCGCGACCTGCCGATTCAGGGTACGGGCGTTGGATTGTCCTATCTCCATGTGGAATTTGCAAACGCTAAACGCATTTGCTAAAGAGAGCTGGCTCGTTGACCACCGCGTTCTCGCCTTGCGCAAACTCGAAGCGGTGGAGATAGCCCCCTAGAGAATCGAATAATCTAGAATCTTCGCGGCTATCCCTGCCTCTGTCAGATTCTCCGAGGTTATTTCCTTGCGGACCAAGCTGCCCCGGCATCGAATCGGGCAACTGCCTGAAAGCGTAATCTCCGAAGGCAATTCGATCTGAAATTCAAAATCGCGATCGATCAGTGCACTGTCGGCCAAGGCCAGATAGAAATACACTCCCCGGTTGCTCAGGTCCCGGGAATAGGCTGGAATCTCGCGATCCCCTACAAAAACAGTAAGGGGGACACTCATCCTGAATCGCTGGCTTCCCCTTTGGTCGTTTGCCGCTGCAAAATCTTGCGTCATACGCACCGTTTCATTAAAAACGCTATCACCTGCCGTCGAATGCAATCTGTGGTGTAATTGCCGAATCCGCGAAATCTGGGCAGCCTTCGGAGTCGTTGCGCGAGGGTACCGTCGCTGCTTACCAGCAGAGCATTGCCTGTTTGACAAGTGAACTCTGCCGCAATCTCAATGCCGGACAATTCTCATGAAGGCGCTTGGGACAATCAGCTCTCCAGAATGTTAGCACGCAATTCCTTGCATCCTACGTTAGAAGTTTGATACCCCAGTCTGCGTGGATTCATCGCAACCCTCTCCCTTCTCTTCGCTGCGGCAATGAGAGCCAACAGCCCTGGTTCCATTCGGGCAAAGTTCTCAGGGCAAATCAGACCGGTATCCCAGGGTTGGCTCTGACGCGTTCCTGAGGTTCGGGGAGGTGATCAACCTCACCGGACTGCCCCGCGCGCCGGAAACTCGATATCGGGTCAGAGCACAACCATCTTGCTCCACTAGCCCAGATTGAGAGTATGCTGTTGGGCGTGGAGAGGTTTTCCTATGCGCATGGAATGGTTTCTCCCTATAGTCGTTGGCTGTCTTGTTTGGGCGTACCTCAGTGTCACTTTCAATCGGCGGAATATCGATGAATTCAACCGCAAAGCCCGAAAGACTGGAAAGTTCGGTTCGCGTGTGTTACATCCACCCTTCAAGGGCTGACTACGCCGCTGCGAAAAGCGTGCCGTATCGGCATTGCCTTTGATGTCCACTTCAGCGGCGGTATCGTAATTCGCAAAAACGGACCCAAAGCCGCCTGCAGATACAGCGACCTCTGAACCGCTCGGAATTGCAGCCAAAGAGAACGATCGGGTCTTATGTGGAAACGAAGTCAATCCTGACAGTCGTCGAATTGGCCAACTCCTGGACCGTCGGCAAACGGGGAATGGAACTATTACCCGGTTATTCCCGCGATTCTCTCTCCACTACATCACGTTCGATGCTGATTGCCGAAATGGAAGATACAGTAGCAGGAATAAGCCGAATGCGACGCCTTCGCAAGCCACGATGTACCAGGGCCAGGGTCCAAGGAAAGTGAGGAGCGTCACAGTCTCAGACCTGGCGCATAGGGACATATAGTCTGTTTTGAAGATGAAATTGAATGTGCCGACGATGGCGGCAAAGATGTTCAAGGCCAGCATCGCCCTGCCGACTGACCCGGGTCGTGGCCGCGCCTGTCTGGACCACACGAGGTAGAGAACGGCGGTCACAATGAGGCCATGGTTGACAAAGAACTGCACTGTCGTGAAGGAGGAAAGGGACTCCGAGAGGTCAGGTGTGAGCAGCGCCATCGAAGTTCCGGCCAGTGCGCCATAATAGGCCAGATCGAAGATCGCATGGTTGAGGGTGAATAACCCGATAATGACAAGACACAGCGTGGCGTCGCAGAGTTCCAGAGGAAGGTGATCTGGAAACGTAAGATGGCCGTGTGCGGCAAGATATCCGTAATACAGTGCCGAGTTCAACAGAAGTGTGGTTGCCAGGCCAACTCGCAGCCATCTGAATCCGGGCGAGAGCTCTCGCTGGACTGCCGCAAGAATGGCTGCAAGAAGAACGATCGCGCCGAGGATGGCAAGATGTACCGGTCCAAAAAGATGGAAATGGGTTGGCATGACTAAGCTGAAATACTGCGATTTCGAATCGGATTACCGGCCGACATTGCCATAGGTGTCGCTACTACCCGTTTTCAGCATACTCCCGGGTGACTGGCAATACGGTGGTTGGGTAATGGGTCAGTTTGAAGGGTACGGGCTTCACAGGCTGCGGAAAAACGCGCTCGGAGCTGCAAAAAGTGTCAGGGCACGACCGGGGCACCGGGGAGCCGGGGTACCGGGGCGCCGGGGTACCCACTGGGTCGGGGCCGGGCCGGGGCCGGGTCGCGTGCCGCAAGTGCAGCAGAATCAACGAGGGCTTTATTGAGGACTGCATAAGTAATGTCCGGACAAACGCGCCGAAGGCGCAGAGTTGGTTAGCCCCGCGCTTCAGCGTGGGGAAAGGGATTCCAAAAGTTCGTTACGGAGTCCCGTAGGGACGGCGCAAGGACATTATTTATGCAGGAATCAATAGCCCTGAAGGGTACGGGCTTTAGCCCGTACGTCAAATCGAGCAACGAAACCGCGGGCTTTAGCCCCTGAGGGAATGCTCCTTCAAACTGACCCGCTACCGGAAGTTGCCAACCGTAAGTTGACTGCCGTCCCGGCGAAAGCGACGGTCCGGGGCAGACGGGCGGCAGCAAGGCCCATTCTGTGATGTATGCCTGGTCCGATTGACCCTCAAACTGGGGAGTTCATAAATAACGCAGTCGTCGCCTGCTAATCCATGACAGGCTGGGCCATCGGCCTTTCGAAGACCGCGATAGCCGTGTACGTCAACTGAAACGCTGAACAGCCTCTGCGTTGTCTCGGCGGGGAGAATGTCCACTCAGGAGGCGATCCAGCGCTCGCTATGCCGCCAGTCGTCTCAAACTCGTTGACAGCTTCCGTTCCGGCAAGAGTGCAAGCACCCCGACGGCGAACACGCATACAAGCCGGTGCTCTTCCAACTCGTACCTGGCGCGTTCCATATCGACATTCTTCTTGGCCGCAAGCCTCTTGCTGATCCCATAGCTTGCTGAGGAACAAGCCTCGATGTACTCGCTGTGCCCAGCCTCAAAAGCTTGTGCCAGGTCCCTGCAGATGGGGCAATTCATATCCGCGCCTCTCCGGCCTTCTGCCGGTCCAACCGCAGATTGGATGCGGTCGTGGTTCAAAAACTGCCTGAAATCTCGATCGAACTGATGCGCGGGCCAGGGAGAGAATGTTCCCGTGTGAAGTCGTCGACAAAAGTCGGTCTGCCCGCCCATGGTCCGTCCGGCTTGATCTCTGAAAAATTAGCACTACCGGCTTGTTCCACCGGCCTGAACGAATGTCGGCTCTGATTGCGACTCGCAGACAGACGATAGTCTGGATCGCATTTCTTGAGGAGGCTCATCGCAGCTCCAGTCGTTCCGTTGCGTACTTGAATGATGCTCGTCTGGGGCAGTGCTTAGAATGCGGGAGGCGAGAAGGCGAGATTGTGTACTGTTTTGATCATACTCCCACCACAGCCCACGTGCCGACGGCTTTTTACCATTCTTGGAGCTGAACGCTTCCTCAACAGAACCAGCACGGGATTCTGGAGCGAACCAGGATCCGCCGTCTACAGTGGAACCAGGGATGCTGTATCTCGAAGCCAAAGCACCCAAGTCCGGGGTCCCCAACGACGGGCCTTTGTCGTTGGGGTGGAAGTTGACGCGACCATCAGGGAGTCCCAATGGCCCTGCGGGCCGCCAAAAGCGATGAAGACGCCCAACACGTCGAGCCACTTTCGCTGTTCCTTCCCTGCGTTTTCAACGGAGCGGCGACCTTGTACAAATCTCATCGGGACACGGTTACCGTGGTTCCGCTCTAAAGATGCTTCAAGGCCTTTTCAGATTGCCCCTGGACGCCACGCTCTTGAAGGGATGGCGCTCGGGAGGCTCGTCCGGCGCGGGGAGCAGCGCCAGGATGGACGGTACAGCGAGGTTGAGGGCAGGGTTCCGGTGCCGGAGGTTGCCATACATGGGCTGGGCTTTGGCGCCAATCTGGGCCTTGGGGGCGAGGGCGGTGCGGCCCAAAGACATTTGCTCAGCCCCCATCTCAATGCCCTCGCCGACGCCGGCGTACACCAATCCGAGATATAAAGGGATCCCCTTGCCGCCGTGGCCTTGTCGAAACCGATGTAGAGGCCGTGCGCGCTGTCGCCGTCCCGGATCACGTTCACGAAGCCCAACAGCTCGTTGCCCTCCCTGGGCCGGGCGATGACGGTATGGAAATCGTCGCCGAAACTGGCCGCGAGTGCAGGGATCCATTGGGGACCGATGGTCACCAACCGCAGCTTCTGGCGCTCATGCACCTGGAGGTAGAGAGCAAAGATTTCCGGGGCCCTGGCCTTCACCTGCTCCGGGCCGAGGCGTTCCAAAACGACGTCTGAGGCCTCCAGGTCCCTGATGGTCTTCCTCGGGGCCTCTTGTAAACCAGGGCCTGAGTTAGCTACCCGCCCCGGCGCTTATAGAGATGGCTTAGCAGCAGGCCACGGGGAAGCGGGGAGCAAGGATACTCTGGCACGCTCGGATTGAAACAGCAAAAAGCTTCGGCAAGTCCTGCTATGGCCAACAGGTCGGCTGTTGGTGTCTTCCTCGTGATTTGGCGCGGGAGTTGAAGGGAAGAGCGCACGGCAACGCCTATAGGAGCAAGTGGCCCTTTTCGATGAGGCAGCTGTGCTTTTTTGAACAGAAAGCTTAAGTCTCGACCTGTTAGCTTTTTCAACGATCTTGGCCCCGTGCGCGCGCACCGACATGTAGCTGTCCTGAATTCGAAAACGGGATTCGAAAAAGCCCTGGGCTTGTCAATTCGCGCGCCGTTTGGGTCCGGCTTCGCACACTCTCACTGCAAGGGGGAATCCATGATATTCATCCATCTCCGCGGAGTTCTTTTTGGGTCGTTGGCGCTGGCCTGCCTGATTCCGACTCCGGTCTCGACTGCACAAGGACATGAGGCCACCATCTCAGCGAATCCGGGCACGCTGGTCCGCTGGGTAGCGCCGGGCGCAAAGCGCTGCAGCATGAGAGCGCGCTCCTGGGCCGCGCTGGAGGGAACCTGTTACTACCCGATTGACCTGTTGGACAAACCGGGCCCCATAGCGATCGCAATCTCGGGCTCCGGGCCAAAACAGTTCGCCCGCATCTCTGTGGAGCCTAATGATTACGGCACAGAAGAGATCACTCTCCCCGACATTCCGCAAGCCAACCCCTCGCCGGAGGACCTCAGGCGCGATGCGCGCGACCGGGCGCTGCTGAGCAAGATCTGGATGAGAAAGGAGGGACCGGCGAAGTTTACGCTGCCCCTTGGGGAGCCGGTGAGACCGCTGCCCAGGGGCAAGTCCTTCGGCGTGAAGCGGGTCTACAACGGCAAGCTGGCCGAGCAGGCTCACATGGGGTCCGACTACGATGCGCCGGTGGGCTCACCGATCCTGGCGGTTGCGGGCGGAACCGTAGTCTTGGCCAAGGAAATGTTCTTCGAGGGCAACTCCGTATTTATCGACCACGGCGACGGCCTCATCAGCATGTACTTCCACCTCTCCGAGATCAAGGTCCAGGCCGGGCAGGAAGTCAAGAGGGGCGAGACACTCGGCCGGGAAGGAGCGACGGGGCGCGCCACGGGACCACATCTGTGGTTCGGCGTCCGCTGGCATGACGCCCGCATCGACCCCCATTTCCTGCTTGAGAATCCTGACAGGATTCCGGCCGTGAACCGCGTGTCGCCATGAAGTTCAAATGCCGTTTGTTTCCGACGCAGCTCCGGATTCAGCAGATTGGGCTTGAGAATGTATCAATGTGAACAGATACCCGCTCTGTCCCTTGTTTCCTGTCCTTCCATCCTCAGCGAGCATGGGTCGCCTTGATATTCCTTTGATTCCAAAGGAATAAAGTTAATAGGCTCTAGTCCAATACAGGAATAACCGTCATCGAGGGCACTGAGCTGGAAAACGATACGCTGAAGCGGTTTAGTCTTCCCACTTCCGTAGAAACGGAGAATCAACAGGTATATCACGTGGGAGGCGATGTGACGGCTCCAGTGGCCGCCTCTAGGCTTCCGGAGGCCTCATGCACCGACGCTGGGCGCAGCACCCATCCAAGAGGAGAGGTGAATTTGAAGTTCGTGGTAGATGCCAACGGATTTGTGAAGGACATTAAGGTAACGAAATCCTTGGAACCCAGTTTGGACGAAAGCGCAATTAGAGCACTTCAATCCGTGACGTTTCGGCCTGGCACACGTCTCGGAGTGCCGGTTGCAGTTCAAATGGCAGTAAACTTCGAGTTCAGTTGCAACTGACCCGCCGCTGTTTAAATACTCGTAGACAGATTGGAACTGTGGACGACGCTTTTCGGCCAGGGGCCGAAGATTGCAGATGCTCCAAAGTTACACAAGCTCTACAAAGCCGCTCCCGGTTGGAGAGAGCAGGAATGTGATTCTGACATTCTGTTCTGGCCGGCAACGGCAGTTAACTATGGTCCACCTCGCGCTACAACTTTAGTGGTGCACAGAGAAGCGGAAAAGAGTCATTTACTGCAAAACTCACGCGTGGATAATTGGGTGCACCAGTAGTCCATCGAGTGAGCAACCATGAGCCTTATATTTGAGGCGTTACAAAGACTGGACAACGAGCGGGCTGGAATTGATTCGCCTCCACCGTCGGAAGCGGTTGAGTCGCATCGGCGTCCTGAGCGCGGTGTAGCGTTGCAATGGAAGACCGCGTTGCAGGGGCCTGACGACGAAGGCCGCCGGCCACCGGCCGCGCAGGAGCCGCGTCCGCGCTTAGTCGGGTCGCCCCTGCAGGTCGGCGGCAGGAGCCCGGCGGGCCTTCCCGGCCCCGCACTAGCCGGCTCCGCGGAGGCGTCTCCACTCGTGGGCCCCTGCGAAGAACAGCGCGCCTTGGCCGAGCTCCATGCCGCGCTGCCGTTCCTGGAGCGCATTCTCCCCCTGCTCGACGTAAACATCGTCACCGCCGTCTCCAACCTCCTCACCCCGCACCACCATGCGCCCCCCGCTCCCCCGCTCCCGCCGCCGGTCGATCTCGCCCCCATCGAAGACAGCCTGGCCGGGCACAAGACCCAGCACTGCGAGCTGCGCGACCAGGTCGTCGAACAAAACGCCTCCATCAAACGTATCGAAGATCGGTTGGAAATGGTCCGCGGAGCCGCTGACCGCACTACCCTCGAGCAGCAGGAGCTGATTGAAGAACTCAAGGGTATCGGCAAGACGGCCAACTTCGTAGCCCGGGTCGCCCTCGGCCTGCTAGCCGTTTCCGCCGTCATCAATATCGCTTTTTATCTCCACATCCTCAAGTTCCTCCCCTGACGCCCGCCTCGCGTCTCACCAAAATCACCCTTCCCCTCCAACCCGCCCATATTGGCCCCGCCGTGGCTGATGCATCATAGCTGGATGATTCCAACCAAACGGCATACGCTGTCCAAATCATCAAACGCCGCGTTTTCTCAAGTAATTCCTGATCGACCGTCATCCATGTAAGTCATCCGTCAAGAAAAAAGCACGAGATTCCTTGGCGCGCTCAGGAGAGCGCGCATTGAACGTCTGGCTTGTAGCAGCTACAAACGTGCACAGCCGCCCAGTGTGCTGCACCGGAGCCGGAGCGAAGCCTTGCTGAGCGGAGCGGAGGCGCAGGTGCTGGGTGCCCCAGGTCTCGTTTTTGAGACCTGGGAAACCACATATCTACGCGGTCGTGGTACTAGCAGGCCGGATGGGGGTTCCTGAACACAACCTCGATCGGCAGCCAGTCTGACAGGCGCTTCGCGTCTAATTCGGCATCTCCGGCTTGGCTGCTGAGCGACGACCTGGCAATCGCCACGGATATCTTTATTTTTCCCTTCATGCAGTAAGCCCCGAAAAACCTCGACAGCCCCTTATCTGCCGCATCCATGTAGTCCGCGGGAAGGGTGCCCTCCGTGCCGGGGATATCGACCGGGGCCAGAATCATCTGGTCCATCATCGGCCCATGTTTCGTAGCTCCCGAAGTGTCGAATCGCACCACCAGGCTGGCTCTTTTCTCCAGCGCGTCAGGATTCGCCGTGTATTTGATGGCCGGAATGGTGACGCCTGCCGGGTTCGGTTTTGCTGCCTGCGTGTCAAACGCGATATGGTAGGGAGCCCCCTGCCATTTGGGCTTAACGGGAACGTTGGAAGCCTTGTCCCCCTGGTTTCCGCACCCCGCCAAAAGCGCCAATCCCCCGATCGCCAATATGATGCCTTTTCTCAAGTCATCCTCCTCGTTCCTGTCAGACGACGTGCCAGAATACCACTCCTGTGTCTGATGAAACAATGATCGCGGGGAGCTGTCGGCTCTGCGGCCGGAACCAGCCGATTTGCGAATTCATTTTGGATCAGGTATTTTGGGGCCGATTTGTGCTAAATGGAACACTCTGCGCAGAATCTCCTTTCGAACCTGAGCTATTTGGTACAGAAACTCACCGGAAATCTGCGTACATACGAGTCTATGCGCCCGGCGTGGACGCAGAATTGTGTACGCGCGCCCCTTCCTACTTCGCTTCGATATGAGAGTTGTTCGATCGAAACCAGGAGGCACGACGCGAGTTCCCGCGAGTGGCATCCATTCGCCGTTAAGGAATCGATTGTGCGTTGCTTGCCAGAGAACACACTACTCTTCCAAACGACAGCAGCGGACCCACTCGAAGCACGGCAACCAGTTGTCAGGAGGCGACCATGCAATCGATCGATTCAATGCGCTTGGCGATTCAGAACCGGAGAGAAGCAAGACCTTTGCCCGCCAGAATCGCCTGCTGGACAGCGGCGTTCCTGCTGCTTCTCATCTTTGTCGTGCCGGTTCATGCCCAGTTCGGCGCCAGCCTCGCCGGTACGGTGCTCGACCAGACTGGGGCAAGCATTCCCCAGGCGACTGTAACGCTGACCAACGCGGCGACGCAGGTGACGCAGACCTCCACCACAAATGACACGGGCGCTTATCACTTCAACGAATTGGCGCCGGGGCAATACTCGCTTGTGATTACGGCTGTTGGGTTCAAGACAAACAACGTGACCGATCTGGCTCTGGCGGCCGAAACCCCGCGGAATGTGAACGTGACATTGCAACCGGGCGGGGTCACGGAATCAATTCAGGTGAACGGTGACGTTGTCCCGCTGTTGCAATCTGCGGATGCGAGCATCGGGACCACCATCGACAGTGAGGTGATTCAGCGATTGCCCACCTTTGGCGCCGACCCCTATGAACTCTTGCGCACCGCGCCCGGCATCACCGGCGACGGCGCTCGCAGCGGCACGGGCCAGGCCGTCTTTCTTCCCAATGGCGCCGGTCCCGGCGGGTCCAACTCAGGGATCTTTCAGACCGAGAACCAGGTTCAGATCGCCGCGGCCGGCCAGCGCCAGGCCGACAACAACTTCATGGTGGACGGCGTAAGCGTGAACTCGCTCACCCATGGCGGCGCAGCGGTGGTATCACCCAATGAGGAGGCTGTGGGGGAAATGACCGTGGTCTCCACTTCCTTCGATGCATCCGACGGCCGCAACTCCGGCGCACAGATCAAGATCGTTACCAAGAGCGGGACCGATAGCCTTCACGGCTCGATGTTTGGCCTGTATGACGAGGCGGGACTGAATACGTTGAACAAGTGGGGAGGCCCCTCGGGCGCGCTGCCAACGGTTGTGGACAACGATCAGCGCAGTTGGGCAGCTTCTCTCGGCGGACCGGCGGTTCACAAAAAGCTCTTCTTCTTCGCTTCCTGGGCAGGTTTCACCACCGCCAACAACTCTTACGCGAGTTCCTACGTGGAAACTTCGCAATATCGCGCGGCCGTGGTGGCCAATCGCGCCGGTGGGGTTAGCGCCGGGATTCTAGGCGACCCGAATGTGGCGCCGCGTATTCGGGCCGTCCTCACTCCCAGTTGCGCCGGCCTGACCGTGGGGGTGAATTGCAACGTTGTCACCGGCGGGCTGGATATCGGCTCGCTCACTCCCGGCGGCTCATCGCAGATTGGGGTTTTCCCGGCGAATACGCAACTTGGCGGCGGCCTGGACGGCATTCCCGACGTTGAGAATGCGCAGCTTTATGTGCCCGCCCACAGCCGCGGCAACCAGTTCAACGCGCGCGGCGACTATGATGTGACTTCAAGGGACCACTTGGCGGGAAGCGTCTACTTTACCAAGCTGGACAACTATGGCATCAGCGGCGCGGCCGGATCGCGGCCCCAGGGGGATATACCCTTCAAGCCGCTCAACTCCGCTGCGACCGCCATCTACATTCACACGTTCTCAGCCACCTGGCTGAACGAAGCGCGCGCCAACGGCACCCGGTTTGCGGATAACGGAGTGACGGATGCGGCCGGTGTGACCAACTTCGGCATTCCCTATGTGAATGTGCAGACGTTGCCCTGGCCGATTCAATATGGCGCCTATGCCGGCTCGACAACGCCTTCCCTCTATGCCGAAAACACCTATGAAGTGCGCGACATGGTGACCCATACCTGGGGCTCGCACGAGATCCGCGTAGGCGCGGAAGTGCGCTTCGAACAGGACAACGATAATCTCCTCGGCGACCAGAGGCCGACCTATGCCATGCAGGGTCTGTGGACAATGGCCAACGACGCGGCCATCTACGAAGCCATCGAAGCCAACCCGCTGACCGGCGGCACTCCCATCACACAACGATACTTCCGCTCCGATGACATTGCCGGCTATGCGCAGCACGATTGGAAGGCAACACCCAATCTGACTCTCAATATGGGTCTGCGCTGGGAATATTTCACGCCGCTGCGCAACAAGGGCTCAATGATCAACTATCCGGTGCTCGGCTCCGCAACAGGCCAGCAACTCAGCGGCATCACGCTGCAATTGCGCAACCACCTTTGGAATGCACAGCCGCATAACCTGGCTCCCAAGGTCGGCTTTGCTTATACGCCGGCTTTCTTTAAACAGAAGCTGGTGGCCCGCGGCGGTTTTGCCATGGCCTACAACCACCTTGACATCGCGCTCTTCAACAACGCTCTTGAAGACGGGCCCGGCGTAGCCAACTTCGGCCTGTGCTGCGCAGGCAACGGCAACTCCCAGGGCGTGAAGTATGAAAAGGGGACCAGCACATCACCGTCCAGTTTCCCAATCAATCCCGCGCTTGATCTTGGCATAAATCCAGCCACTGGATTTCCCTGCGAGTACGGCTCTACGGCAGGGCATTGCATTGTCAATGCGGAAAGCTACGAGGTCTACGGCGCCTTACCTAACACCAGACAGCCGGTAAGCGATCTGTATTCACTGGATTTGCAGTATGAATTGCCTTACAACTTTCTGGGGACTGTCGGCTATACGGGCAGCGTTGGACGTCATTTTGCGCGGCTCGTGAACCAGAATTTCACTAACTCGCAGTGCTATCCGGCAACCGCAAACTGTAGCGGCACAACGGCAATCACACCGGTCTATGCCGCTTATTTCGCACAGACAGACTCCAATCAGTCCTACAACTCGCTGAATGCCAACTTGACGAGGCGCCTGGCTCACGGCCTCAACCTCTCTGCGTATTACACCTGGTCGAAGTCTCTTGATCAAGTGTCGAACGGAGATGCGGCAGATGCCAATGCCAACCAGACAAACCCGGCAAACAACGCGACGGAATGGGGGCCGGCTGACTACGATGTGCGCCACCGCCTCACGGCTACGGGCGTCTATGAGATTCCTCACGTGCATTCCGGCAGCGACATTGTGAAAGCAGTGGCCAACGGCTGGCAGGTCAATGGCGTAATGACCTGGCACACAGCCTTCCCATGGACGCCGGTTACCTGGAACCTGCAGGCAAACGAACTGATCACGGGCGCGAATCTGGTGGGTCCAACGCGTCCGCTGGCCTATTACGGAGGCGCCGGTACAGGCTGCTCGAACAGCGCCTGGGAAACAGGCTCGAACTTTCCCAAGGGCGGTCCCGCTTACTTCAACACCACTCCGCCCACAAGCGTAAACGCTCCGCTTTATGTGCCGGGCATCGGCCGCAACAGCTTCCGCGGCCCCTGCTACTTCGACACCGATATGAGCTTTGCCAAGGAGACGACGTTCGATCACTTCGACCGTCACATGCTGCTGCGTCTTCAGGTGAATGCTTACAACATCTTCAACATTCTTCAACTGGCGCCGATTTCATTCAACAGCGGCGGTTCCAACATTCAGAGCGCCACCTTCGGCGAATCGCAGAGTGGCGATGCGGGCCGCGTGCTTGAACTGACAGCGCGCATCCAGTTCTGAGCACTGCCCCACTTGGTGCTTCGGGTGAAATGCATTTCCACCCGAAGCACCGTTTCTTTCCAACTCAACCATGCAAACCTTGGCCATGAAAGCCTGTTAGCTGCATGGCGCGCACATTCTCCCGGTTGTGCATGAAGGTCTTCCAAACCAGCCCGGAGCGAAGATTCTCAGCCATCAGGACCGAAATCCCCTGGTCGATCCCCAGCACATCGGTGTCATACCAGTTGGCTGCAGGATGGAATGCGTCCACAAATCCGTAGCGGCCCCAGGCTTGTTTTCCCCATTTCGAGCGCATGGCGCGCAGAACCGCGAGACATTCCGTGGGTAAGAAGGAAAGCGAGCCCGCGGCGGCGCAAGGAACAACTGTTCCATCCAGCGGCCCCGTAGCGGGTGGTCCGCCCCACACTGCATAGCCGCCGGCATAATCTGACGCCGTCACTCCCCAATACTGCTCGCTATACCATCTTGGATAAGCAAGGCAGAACGCCTTGTGAGCGCGTGTGGCCGTGATGGAGTTGGCAAAGTAATCGGCAAAGGCGTCGCTCTTGTTGCGAAAGTCGTACCATGCCTGCGAATACTGATGCGTGAACAGCGAATCGAGACCGCTTATGTAGTCGAAGCCTGCATAATGGAATACCGGACGGGTAAAGCTGTCCCAGGTTTCCGGCGCAACGGGATGAGTGGGCGAACCGATAGCGAGCAGATAGATCATCATCAGCTCGCAGTAGCGGCTCCAGCGCGCTGCAAGGAAGCCCGACTCCGGCCGCCAACCCATTGAGAATGTCTTGCCGCCATTCAGCATCCATGGCCAATCCACGCGCTCGTAGATCTGGGTGGCCAATCGCCGAATCTGCGCGTCCTTGAAGTACGCGCGCGCCGTGAGTATTCCGCAAAGCAGAAGTGATGTGTCGATAGAAGAAATCTCCGAACCGGAATGGCGCGCCCCGGTTTCCACATCGGTGAAGTGGCAGAAGAATCCGTGCACCTCCGGCAGCAGGTTCAGATGCCAGTCCAGTGTGGTCCTTACCCGTTCCACAATCTCTCGATGAGGCAGGTAAAGGCGACGATCGGCGATGCACAGCGCGGTCAATCCAAAGCCTGTGGCGGCAACGCTGGCCTTCCGCCGGCGATCGCGTGCGCCATTCAGGTCATTGCGAGCCCGGTCGAGAATCTGCCCTGTAACAGGGTGGCCTTGTTCCCAGAAGTACAAACAGCCCTGCCGTACAAGATCGTCGAGGAAAGCTTCGTCCCCATCGGCGGGGCGCCAGGAGTCGCGAGCAAATGCCACGGCCTTGGGCGCCAGCGCGCAACCAACGGACGCTGCCGTCACTTTCAGCATCCGGCGCCGGTTGATCGTTCTTCCTTCGTCCTGCCGGGTCATTTGATCCTTTTACTCACTTTGACGCCAGCTTGCAAGGCAAAAGGCTGATTTAGACAAGCGACTGCGATCGCTTCCAGGCCGGCTCTAACCGCTTCGCCGCAGACGCTGCATACCCTGTAAGATTGTGGTGGGCGGCACGAAGCATGTGCTGTTCTCATTTGACCATTCTTATTCGCGTGGGATGAGAGAATGATTGAGCGCAGTCGATTGCGCAACCGCTGTCAAGCCACCTGTCCTCTTTCATGGCGAAGGCCCTTTGCGCAATGGGCTTGTATGAGTCCCATGATCGCTTTCCTGCCCCTCAATGCAGGCTGGTCATCGGAGCACGGTCCACAGGCAGTGCCCTGGAGAGTATTTGTGTTGCAATTGAATCTGAAGCGAAGCCAAGCTGGCAGGTTCGTCAAGACGCTCGACCCCGGTTTCCGGACGAACTCCTCCCTCCGCGCCATTCTTGCCTGTGCCGTTGTCAGTCTGGCAACGGCTGGATGCCAATCGTATGCAGCGGCACAAACCACCACGTCTGCTTCGACGAGCCGTGCGAATAAAACCACGCATCCATCGAATGCCCAGCTCGCCGATCCAAAGATTGAGGCGCGCGTGGATCGCCTGCTCCGCCAGATGACCCTCGAAGAAAAAATCGGGCAGCTGGTTCAATACAACGATACCGGCGATGCCTCTCCTGCGCTTCCGGCCAAGGTCCAGCAAGGCGCGATGGCCGCCGTAAACCCTGAGACCGCCAATCATGTGAATGCCATGCAACTGGCTGCCGCAGGCCGGCTCGGTTCGATGCTCAACACTATCGGCGCGGAGCGCACCAACACTTATCAGCATCTTGCCGTGGACCAGGGCCGTCTGCACATCCCTCTGCTCTTCGGCGCGGATGTCATTCATGGTTTTCGCACCATCTATCCCGTGCCCCTGGGCCTGGCCGCGAGCTTCGATCCGGAGCTCGTCGTTGCGCTCTCCCACATGGCCGCCGAAGAGGCTACGACCGCGGGCATTCGCTGGTTTTACTCCCCGATGGTGGACATCAGCCGCGATCCCCGCTGGGGACGAACCGTGGAAGGCGCAGGTGAAGACGCCTACCTTGGCGCCGCCATGGCCCGAGCCTATATTCGCGGCTACCAGGGCGATAGCCTCTCGAAGCCGGGCAACGTTGCCGCTTCGGTCAAGCATTTTGCCGCCTATGGCGCTGCCGAGGCCGGCCGCGAGTACAACACCACAGACATGTCCGAGATTCGTCTTCGTCAGGACTACCTGCCTCCTTACCAGGCCGCTGTCGAGGCCGGCGCCGCCACCATCATGAGCGCCTTCAACTCCCTCAATGGCGTGCCATCGAGCGCCAATCCGTTTCTTCTCACTCGCATTCTGCGCGGAGAGTGGGGCTTCAACGGGTTCGTTGTCTCCGATTACACCGCCGTGATGGAATTGATGAACCACGGCATTGCGCTCGACCCGGCGACTGCTACGCGGAAGGCCATCGCCGCCGGCGTCGATGTCGATATGATGTCGCACTTCTACGATATGCAGTTGCCTGGGCTCATTCGTTCCGGACAGGTTCCAATGGCTGTGGTCGATGAGGCTGTGCGGCGCGTGCTCCAGGTAAAGTTCGCAACCGGTCTGTTTGAACATCCCTACGCCGAAGGCGTCGAGGTAACGGCTGCCGTCGAGGGGCACAGGCCGCTGGTGCGCAAGGCGGCTGAAGAGTCCTTGGTCCTGCTTCAGAACGACAAACTCCCCGAGGTCGCGCCGCTGCTCCCGCTTTCGCCAACGCGCAAACGCGTGGCTCTCATCGGACCTCTCGCCGACGACCAAGGAGACATGATTGGGGCCTGGGCCGGCGCGGGGAAAGAAGGCGACATCATCACCCTTCGGCAGGCGCTGGCACAGCGCGCTCAGCAATTGGGAGCCACTCTGCTCTACTCCAGGGGAACCGAAATCGACTCGAGCTCGCAAGCTGATTTTCCCGAAGCCATCGAAGCGGCCCGCGCGGCCGATGTTGTCATTCTTGCGCTGGGTGAATCGAGCGCCATGAG
>Ga0326727_10006467_pt1 | contig 32130 bp, 27 predicted proteins | sample MB2enrmetagenome_FD_207643 | JGI IMG/M metagenome (GOLD analysis project Ga0326727, IMG submission 207643) | Lab enriched peat soil microbial communities from McLean, Ithaca, NY, United States - MB29MY | ecosystem: Environmental > Terrestrial > Soil > Wetlands > Peat | place: USA: New York...
CAGTATACCATTGATCTTGAAAAGTGTCGTCAAAGAACAAGCCCGCCTCCATGACAGAAACGGGCTACTGCCTTTCGAGTAATAATACTCAGTAAGCATCATCCCAGGAAATACCCCAGGGCCGCGGCGACGAAGAGTATCAGAATTGCCGGGACTTTCCGCGTCAAAGCCAAGGCCGCGCTGGCCACGGCGATCATCGCCAACTGAAGATCGATACCGAGGCCCAGGAACAGCTTGGCCAAGAGGAGAGTGTTGAAGCCGACTATGACGAGCACGATCCCGTCAAGCGCCCCCTGCGTCTCCGCCCGACCGGCGATCTTGAGATAGCAGAGCTCCACGACCAAGATCAAGAGCGGGGGCAACAACATGGCGATGCAGGAGAGGACGGCGCCGGGAACTCCCGCGACTAAGTAGCACAGGCTCGCGACCCAAAGACCGTTCGGACCTGGAGTGATCTGCCCGATGGCCAGGGATTCGGTGAACTGCCGTTCCGTAGCCCATCCGCGAGCGATGAAGTCCGCGTGGAGACTCGGCAAAGGCCCGAAGCCCCCAGTCGAGAATAGAACAGCCTTGAAGACAGTCCAGAAGAAGAGTAGCCAGTTCACTTCGTGCGCCTTTGGGGCGACTTTGTCGCGGCGCGACGGTAAACGAGCGCGCTCGTCAGGCTGCCCGCGACATAGAGAATGACTACGGCTGGACTTAGCAATGCGTAAACCACGGCCGTGCCGATCATGACCGCGATAGAGGCCGCCAAGGTCGCGCTTCCCTGGCGCCGGTTTCTCTCAAGGATAGGGGCGACGTTCCGCCAGTTTGTGACAAGGGAAAGTCCGAAGATCGCGGCGAAGGCATAACGCATCGCTGCCTGAACCCTCGATAAGGAGCTCAGGCTGACATAGATCGCGGTCATTCCGACAGTGATTATCGCGCTTGGCAGGACTAGGCCCATGAGCGAAACGAAAATGCCCATGCCCCCTCCCAGGCGTTTTCCGATGAGTATCGTGGTCGCTAGGATATTGATGCCCGGAGCTATTTGGCTCATCGCGATGATCCGCGAGTAGTCTTCCGCTCCGATCCAGTGATGTTTATAGATGAAAGTTTCTTGGATAAGGTATTGAGTGACGGCTCCGCCGCCGAATGAGGTGCATCCTATTTTAAGCCAGGCGCCGAAAAGGCTACGGATCGATACGGCATCATCCATTATAGCGTTTACAAGCCTGCAAATGCCCGGCGATTATCTCCTGGAGCTCGGGCTCCGGGTCTTTGGCGCAGTCATCGGTAGCGAACATGCAGCGCGGATGGAAGCGGCAGCCTGAGGGGATGTCCGCTGCCGAAGGGATCTCGCCCTTTACTTTGAGCTCCCGCATAATGCCGACGCGGCCGGACTCCGGCTCGCAGACCGCCTCGATGAGGGCTTTCGTGTAGGGGTGCGCGGGGTGGTCTATTACTTCGTCCTGGCTGCCGATCTCGACGATCTTTCCCAGGTACATGACCGCGATCCTGTCCGTGAAGTAGCGCGCGGTAGAGATGTCGTGCGTGATGTATACGAAGGAGAGGTCCATGTCAGCCTGGATCGTCTTCATGAGGTGGAGGATCTCCGCCCTCGTGGAGAGATCGATCATCGAAACAGGCTCGTCCGCCACAATGATAGAGGGCCTCAGGATAAGTGTGCGCGCGATCGCGATGCGCTGCCTCTGCCCGCCGGAGAGCATGTGGGGATAGCGGTCGAGAAAGTCGGAGGCGGGCGTCATCTTCACCTTCTCCATGACCTCTTCGACAAGCTTCATGCGCTCTTCTCGCGAAGCGCCGATGCCGTGGATGAGGAGCGGCTCCTCGAGGACGTCGCGGATCCTGAAGTGCGGATTCATCGACGCGTAGGGGTCCTGGAAGATCATCTGCACGCGCCTGCGATAGGCGAAGTCAGCCTCGCGGTCGAGGTTGACGGCGTCCTTCCCCTCCACTCTGATCGTGCCCGAGCTGGGCTCGATCAGGCGCATGATGAGTTTCCCTGTTGTGGTCTTGCCGCAGCCGGACTCGCCTACGAGGCCGAGTATCTCTCCTCGCCGGACGCTGAAGCTCACGCCGTCCACGGCGCGCACTCGGGCGTGATTGCGGTGCGAGACGAATTCCTTGCATAGTCCATCGATCTCGAGGATCGTGTCGAGCGCGACGACGGACGCGTTAGCTGCGCTCATATTCGCTCTCCTCCATGGCCTTCCAGCATGCGACGAGGTGGCCCTTGCCAAACTCGTGCACGGGTGGATCTAGTTGACGGCACTTGTTTTTGGCGAAAGGGCAGCGGGGCGAGAATCGGCAGCCCTCTGGAGGGGCGATGAGGTCGGGCGGCGAGCCGGGGATGAAGGCGAGTTCGCTCACGCGCCTCCTGTGCAGCCTGGGCGTCGAGGCGAGGAGCATCTGCGTATAGGGGTGTAACGGACCGCCTTTGCTGTTGCTTGGGCCGCCGAAGATGTCCTCGCTCGATCCAAGCTCGGCCATCCGTCCTGCGTACATGACCATGATCCTGTCCGCTATCTCGGCCTCGGTGGACAGGTCATGTGTGATGAAGATGTACGAGAGCCCGAGGTCGCGTTTGAGCTGTTTAATGAGGTTGAGTATCTGCGCCTGCACGATCACGTCGAGCGCGGTCGTGGGCTCGTCCATGACGATGACCTTGGGTTCGAGGAAGAGGGCCATCGCTATGACGACGCGCTGCTTCATGCCGCCGGAAAGCTCGTGCGGGTAGCGGCCGAGCACGCTCTCGTTCATGCCGACGAGCCTGACGTATTTCGCCATGAGGGCCTCGAGCTTTGCCATGTTTACATGGCGCGCCGCATCGAGGGCCTCCGGGCCGCAATGCACCCGGTAGGTCTCGACCATGAGCTCGCGGATCGTATAGACGGGCGTGAGGCAGTTCATCGCGCCCTGGAAGACCATGGAGATCTTCGACCAGCGGACGTTTCGGCGCAGCTCCCTGTCGGGAAGGCCGACGATCTGGGTCCCGTCGATGACTACGGAGCCGCCGACGATGCGGCCGGGAGGGGAGGGCATGTTAAGGAGCGCGACGCCCGTGGTGGTCTTGCCGCAGCCCGACTCGCCGACCAGGCCCAATGTCTCGCCGCGCGCGAGGTCGAAGCTTATGCCGTCGAGTGCCCGGACGGGCCCCCTCGACGTGAAGTAGTGGAGCTTGAGGTCCTGGACCCTGAGGACCGGCTCGGCCTTGCCTGTTGTATCGCTCATCGTGTCACCTGGTCTTCAGCTTGGGATGAAGTATCTTGTCCAGCGCCGTCCCGAGGAAGGCGAAGGACATGCCCATGAGGGCGATCATGAGCCCCGGCGGTATGACCCACCACCAAAGGTTGTTGATCATCGCGCCCTGGCTGAGGGCGGACTCGAGTATCTGGCCCCAGGACACGATCGTGGAGTCTCCCAGCCCGAGGAGACTCACCGATGCCTCGTAGACGATGATGGCAGGTATGGAGAGGGCCATCGATGCGAAGCTGTAGGGCAGGAGGATCGGGCTTATGTGCTTGAACACGATGCGCCACTTGCTCGAGCCCAGCGCGCGCGCCGCCTCTATGTAGGTCTCTTCCTTTATCTGCAGTGTCATGCTGTAGACGGTCTTGAAGGAGCCGGTCCAGAAGAAGGCGCAGATGAGAATTATCATGTTCCAGATCGAAGGTTTGAAGATCGCCGAGATGACGATGAGGAAGGGCAGGACGGGCAGGAGATAGATGAGCTCGTAGAGCCTGGTGAGAAGCCAGTCGACCCAGCCGCCGAAGTAAGCGGCGATTATCCCGAGGAGGACGCCGGCCACGACGGAGATCACCGAAGTGAGTATACCGATGATGAGGGCCCACCGTATGCCCAGGATAATGCCTGTGAATACGTCGCGCTTGGACGCGTCCGTCCCCATAAGGCCGGACACGTGCCCGGACACGAGGATCGATGGCGAACCGACGCTGAAGTCTGAGGAGAGGAGGAGGGCCTTCACCTTGATCTTGTAGTCGCCCTTCAGCATGGCCGGGTTGTCGAGGGTCTCGGGACCGAGCTTCGAGAAAAAAATCGAAGTGGGCTTTACGAGGTCGGCGCTCATGCTGTTCGCAAGGTCGGCGTCCTGGGCGCGAACGAACTCGACTGCGGCCTGCCCGCAGTTGCGAGCCACCGAGACGCGCTCAGGGCTGCTGTCCGAGAGCTCTACTTGGTCGCGATATATCTCCGCGGCCAGTCCGTCGGGCCGCTCGAGGCTGATGACCAGGGGGATCTGGCCCGAGCCGGGGACGCGCACTATGAGGTCGCGCGGCGGCTGGTCATAGGAAAAACGGTAGTCGAAGGTGAAGGTCTTGATCACCGCTCCCGAGTCCTGCGTCTCGGCCTCGACCTTGAAAGCTGACAATGATGAGGAGGGCACGCCTTTTTTCGCCGCAAAGGCGTTGGTCCACACCGGCGGCGCCGCCTGGGGATTGTCCTGCCAGTAGTCGATGTCGCGCCAGTGCGCCTCGGCGCCGTGGAAGGGCACGATGAAGGGGCCGACGAGGCCGAGTATGACGAAGACGGCGAGGATTCCCAGGCCTACGAGGCCCGTCTTCTCCTTCCTGAACTCGTTCCAGAATTCCTTGAAGCTCCGGAGGCTGTCGTTGAAGTTCATGCCTTGCCTCCGACCTTGATGCGCGGGTCCAAGAGGCCGTAGACGATGTCGAGGATGACGAACCCGACCATGTTGAGCAGCGTCTCGATGGAAAGCGTTGCCATCAGGATGGGCACGTCGTTCTGCTGGACGGCGATGAAGTAGAGGTTGCCGATGCCGGGCCAGCCGAAGATGCCCTCGACGATGATGTTGCCCGCGATGGAGCCGAAGAGGCCGAGTATGGCCATCGTCATTATGGCTGGCATCGAGCTGCGGAGCGTGTGGCCGAAGAGGACCTTCCGCTCGGGGATGCCGCGGGCTCGGGCCGCCATGACGAAGTCCTCCTGGAGGTTCGAAAGGACGATGTTGCGCACGAGGTAGGCGGTGCCCCACACGCCCAAGATCACGAGAGTGAGGAGCGGCAGCGCGAGGTGCCAAAGATAATCGAGTATTCCGGCGATGCCTGTCGGCACAGGGTTCGAGTGCAGGCCTCCCGGCGGGAAGATCGGTATGGCGTAGGAGAAGGTCATGATGGCGAGCATCGCGAGCCACCAGGCGGGCAGGCCGTTCGTGATCATGGTTATCATGGAGTTAGTCCGGTCGAAGGGGCCGTTGGGCTTGCGCGCGGCGTACAGGCCGAGGATGACTCCGAATATCGTGACGAGGATCACTTCGGTGGTGAAGAGCACGATGGTCCGGGGCAGGGCCTCGAGGATTATCCTGATGACGAGCCTGTCGCCGTTCGAAGCCTTGATGGTCGTCGAATTTCCATAATCGAAGCTGAGAGTGCGCAGGCTCCTCCAGAAGATACGGCTGGGGAGCGGATCGTCGAGGTGGTACTGTCTGATCTTGCTCTCCCGCCTGGATTCTAGGGTCGCCTTGAGCTGGTCCCCGTTGAGGTTCCTGATCCTGGTTGCCTCCTGGGCGACCTCTTCCTCGATCTGCGAGCGCATGGTCACGTCGGCGATGTTGTTGAAAAGCGTCGAGAAGATGAAGATCATCACGACGTACATCAGGATGCCGTAGCCGATGCGCTTTAGCACGAATTTACGGTACATGGCTTTAGAATACGATTAGGTTGGAAGTCTCGACCGTTCCCGCCTCGCTACCGAGGGCTGCTTCGACGATCACCGTGTAGGCGCCGGTCTTGAGGCCTGCGAGCACGGAAGAAGGGATCACCGCCTCGGCCTTGCCCGCCGCGAGCTTGGCTGGGACGATGGTCTCCTTGTCGCCGACGAAGGTCACCTTGACGTTGCCCTTCTCAAGGGGTTTGGCGACGTTCGAGGGGAAGCCCACCTCGCTCAAGGTGACGGCGACCTTCACGTCCTTGCCTTTCTCGTAGCTGCCTACATTGATCTTGTCGATGCGGGCGAAGGAGGCGGAGAAGGCCTTCGTGAAATAGCCCTTCTCGAAGGGATAGGCTGGATCGCGGTAGGCGGTCATGACCATCGAGTTGTTCTTAGGATCGTACTTGTCGATGACGAAGCCGCCGTTGGAGATGACGGCGTGGCCGTGTTTCTCGATGAAGGCGATCGAGGCGTCATAGGCTTTGACTGCGGCATCGGGAGTCACATAGCCCTGGAGGGACTCGGGCACCCACTTCTTGGCCGCGAGCTCCTGGAGCTTGGCCTTGATGTCCGCGACGCAATTCTGCGCGAGGATGTCTACCTCGGTGAGATTCCCATTGTCGTTGAAGGCGTAGGCCGTCTTGGACGCGGCGCCCTCGGCTACCATGTACTTGAGAGCCTCGTGGATAGTCCAGGGTAGGACGTCGCCGTAGTTCGAGGCCTCGATCATGAGGGTCGGGAGGAGGAGGCAGGCGAGGGCGTTCTGATCCATCGGATAGTTGACGTCGCCATAGACGGTGATCGTGTTGTCCTTGTTGACTATCCAGCCCTTGGTCTTCGCGATCTGTGAGCTCATGGCGCCGGCGTAAGACTCTTCGTAGACTTTGTCGTCGGCTCCACGCTTCACGCAAAGGTCGAACTGGCGGGCGATAGCGTAGCGGTAGTCGTTGATGTCGATGGCGCGGCCGTCGTGCCATTTCCCGAATTTGAACTTGAAGGTGGCCTGTGAGAAGGCGAAGTTCTTTCCCGGGGCCACCTTGACGTAGTCGTAGGTCGATCCGTCGTTCTTCACGTCGACGTAGTTGATGCCCGACTCCCATTTCTTGTCCTTCGCGTTCCAGAGCACGGCCTCCTCGGGGATGGGGATGGAGCCCAGGGCGGGGGTCTTCGTGAAGTCGATGGCGCCTGTCTTGACGCCCGACCACGAGGCGGTCAGGGGCGCGTTGATGCCGGTGATGGGGTTGGGCACGTACTCCATGTCGGAGACGTTCTTGATGATTGCACTGGAGTATGTGTCGCCGAAGCCGTCGGGACCTATCGGATCCCAGGAGGACATGAAGAGACTGCCCTTGGCGGAGAATTCGGTCATCTTGAGGGTCTTCTTGCCACCCGCGTCACTCTTTACGTCCGCTGAATAGAGGGAGAGGTTGTCGATGCCATCGCCTGAGCCCCAGAGCATGCGGCTATTGAATCTTTCCTTGTTGGCGCAGGTATAGGTCGTGGTCGCGGCGACGAAGACACGCACGGCCTCCTTGAGTCCGAGGTCTGTGGCTTTGAGAATCTTGTCGTAGTACTCGTCCGTGTTCCTGACGCGGCCATTCACACAATCCTGGGTGAGGTCGTCCAGGTCCTTGTTCTGGTACTGCCAGGTGCCGGCCTTCCCGCCGCCGGGCATGAAGCTCATCCACGGCGCATACATCTGGGCGACGGTCTGGTCCCAGAAAGCGTAGGTCTGCCCCCCGTTCCAGGCGTCGGTGTAGAGATTCCATTGGTAGCTGGCGGGATCGGTCTTGTTCCAGAGCGCGAGGCACTTCGCCCTGTCGTACTCGAGCCTGTCGACCTTGATGCCCGCCTTCTCGATCTGGCTCGCAATATAGCGGCCCTCGGGCAGGCGGAGTGTCGGATCGTCGACGCGGATGAGGAACTTCACCGTTACGCTCTGGCCGTCGTAGGTCCACCAGTCGCCCTTCTTGACAAGCTTGGGGTCGGCGGCCGCGGCCTTCTGCATGGCCGTTTCGATGTCGGCGAGGGCCTTCTTCTCGTTGCCCGCGGCGGTGAATCCGAGCTTCGAGGCCACGAGGCCGAAGCGCGAGGAATTGGGCTGGCCGGGAATGACAGGGGTGTACATGGGCACTCCGGCGCCTACGAGTATCTCGTCGATGATCTGCTTGCGACTAATAAGGAAGTTCATCGCGTAGCGGACCTCTCGGATGGCGAAGGGGTTGAACTGGACCTTCCCGTCCTGCATGGTGGCGGTGTAAGGCGCCTTGTCCGGGTACGGATTCATATAGATATCGATGTAAGAAGCGCCTGTCACCGCGTAGGGATCGAGCTTGGCTTTCACATCGTCGGGTAGGGCTTTGAAGGTGGCGCCGTCGCTGCTGTAGTCGAAGAGGTCGCTGTGGCCTGAGGCGACGTCCTTGAGGGCTAGGTCCTGCTGGGTCTTCGCCTCGAGGAGGATCGTGTCGACAATCGGGCCTTTTACTTGAGCGAAGGTCGTGACCGCAAGACACAGCATTAGCGCTCCGGCCGGTAGAAATTTCTTCATGCAGACGCCTCCTAAAGCAATGTGAGGAATGCAGTATCTTGGCGCAGGGTCCGGGAAAAGTAAAGCGGAGAGAGCCTAACGCGGCCCTTTCTTATGCCGCGACTCCTTAATAAGGCCACTTCCAGTCGCGGATCTCCGGCATATCGTCGCCGTGCTTTCGGATGTAGGCCTTGTGCTCGATGAGCTTGTCTCCCAGCCATTGCTTCACGTGCGCGCCGTCGGCGCCGATCTTGGGCACTCGGTCGATAACGTCGCCGGCGAGATGGAAGCGGTCGAGCTCGTTCAAGACCGTCATGTCGAAGGGTGTCGTGGTCGTGCCCTCTTCCTTATAACCGCGCACGTGGATATTTTCGTGGCCGTGCCTGCGATACGTTAGGCGATGGATGAGCCAGGGATAGCCGTGGAAGGCGAAGACTATCGGCCTGTCCGCGGTGAAGATCATATCGAAGTCGCGGTCCGAGAGCCCGTGCGGATGCTCGGAGCTCGGCTGGAGCTTCATGAGGTCCACGACGTTGACCACGCGTATGGCGAGGTCGGGGAACTTCTCCCTGAGGATGGCGACCGCGGCGAGGGTCTCCATCGTCGGGACTTCTCCCGCGCAAGCCATGACCACGTCGGGTTTCCTTCCCTGGTCGGTCGAGGCCCATTCCCAGATGCCAAGGCCGCGCGTGCAATGCTTTATCGCGGCGTCCATGTCCATGTACTGGAGCGCGCTCTGCTTACCCGCCACGATCACGTTGATGTAGTTCTTGCTCGCGAGGCAGTGGTTCGTGACCGACAAGAGGGTGTTCGCGTCGGGCGGAAGATAGACGCGCACGACGTCCGACTTCTTGTTTACGATGTGGTCGATGAAGCCGGGGTCCTGGTGGCTGAAGCCGTTGTGGTCCTGCCTCCAGACGTGGCTCGTGAGGAGGTAGTTGAGCGATGCGATCGGTCTGCGCCAGGGAATGTCGCGCGTGGTCTTGAGCCACTTGGCGTGCTGGTTGACCATCGAGTCGACGATGTGGATGAAGGCTTCGTAGCACGAGAAGAGGCCGTGCCTGCCCGTGAGCAGATAACCCTCGAGCCAGCCCTGGCAGAGGTGTTCGGAGAGGACTTCAATGACGCGGCCGTCGGGCGAGAGCCGGTCGTCGCCGGGCAGTGTCGTTGTGTCCCAGGCGCGAGGCACGGCGTCGATCACCGCGTTCAGGCGGTTCGAGTTGGTCTCGTCGGGGCCTACTATCCTGAAGTTGCGGTTTGCGAGGTTACGCTTCATCACGTCGGCGAGATACTGCCCCATGACGCGCGTGGCCTCGGCCAAGCTCACGCCGGGCTTGTCGACCTTCACCGCGAAAGAGGCGAAGTCGCCCAAGTCGAGGTCCTTGAGGAGGAGTCCTCCGTTCGCGTGGGGGTTCGCGCTCATGCGCAGCTCCCCTTGGGGCGCCATCGCGGCGATCTCGGGCCGGAGCTTGCCGTCCTCATCGAAGAGCTCCTCGGGCTTGTAGCTCTTCATCCAGGTCTCGAGGAGTTTCACGTGCTCAGGCTTGCCCACGAGCTCGGAGAAGGGCACCTGATGCGACCTCCAGGAGCCCTCGGCCTCTTTGCCGTCGACCATCTTGGGGCCGGTCCAGCCCTTCGGCGTCCGGAGGATTATCATTGGCCAGGCGGGGCGGTGGTTCGGGTCGAATCCTTCAGTCCTCGCCTTCTTCTGGATGGCGGCGATGTCGTCCATCGCCTTGTCGAGAGTCTCGGCCATGAGGGGATGCATCTTCTTGGGATCGTCGCCCTCGACGATGTAGGGCTTGTAGCCGTAGCCTACGAAGAGGCTCGTGAGCTCCTCCTCGCTGATGCGCGCGAGGACCGTGGGGTTGGCGATCTTGTAGCCGTTTAAATGGAGGATGGGGAGGACCGCGCCGTCGGCGGCGGGATTCAAGAACTTGTTCGAGTGCCAGCTCGTCGCGAGCGGACCCGTCTCGGCCTCGCCGTCGCCCACTACGCAGGCGACGACGAGATCGGGATTGTCGAAGGCCGCGCCATAGGCGTGCGCCAGCGAATAGCCGAGCTCCCCGCCCTCGTGGATGGAGCCGGGGGTCTCCGGCGCGACGTGGCTCGGGATGCCGCCGGGGAAGGAGAACTGGGTGAAGAGTCTTTTCATGCCCTCTTCGCTCTGCGGGATGTTCGGATAGACCTCGCTGTAGGTCCCTTCGAGGTAGCAGTTGGCCACGAGGCCCGGCCCTCCATGTCCAGGGCCGGCTATGTAGATCATCTTGGTTTTGCGCTCACGGATGATCCTATTGAGGTGAACATAGATGAAGTTGAGGCCCGGAGTCGTCCCCCAGTGTCCGAGAAGCCGCGGCTTGATATGCTCTATGCTTAAAGTCTTCTTTAGCAAAGGATTGTCATACAAGTAGATTTGTCCGACCGAGAGATAGTTGGCCGCCCGCCAATACATGTCGATGAGGTCGAAATTCGATTGGCTCATATTGGTCTCCTTATTGGAGATCATAGACCATGCTCGATTCTTTGCAAGGGCATGCCTCTCGGCCTTTAGTTTTCTTTCGTATAGGACTAGACTTATCCTCGGCATGAACAAGCTGAGAGACTTTCTCCCTGAACGCGGCTACTCTGTCGTGAGCGCTTTCTCCGCAGGCCGCGTCATCGCTCAAATCGCCGCCTGCGAGATAGGCATGGATAGCCGCCTTTCCCTCCGCTTTCCCAAGCCGCACCGATTCGCCGTGGGAGATCGCGTGACCGTCCACCTCGACAACCGGACCGGCGTCGAGACGCTGGACATAAACCTGCGCGTCTACCGCGCCTCGTATCGCGGCATAGTCTCCTCCGTCCGAGGCGACCTTGTCGGTGTCGAGCTGGTCCACTATCAGCTCTTCATAGGCACGTATGTGATCGCCGAGGAGAAGATCGAGGGCTATGCGTTCCCCGCCGACGCGCGGTCGGATTCGCCGCTCCCGCGGAGCGAGCTCTCGAGCGCGATATTTCCCGACGAGCGCGAGGCCGAGAACAAGCTCGGCGTCTGGATCACGCGATCCGAGCTCTGGCCCCACTCGACGGTTATGGCCTTCCTCTCGAGCCCATCCGACGATATCTTCCTCGTCTCGCATCGCGGCAGCTTCAAGTCCTCGATAATCCACCGAGACCGGCGCTGCTGCTTCGCGATAGATCACCGCTCCACCTTCCTTTTCGAGCGCGCGGTCGACTGGAACTTCACGGTCCTCGAGGCCGAGGCCAGCCTCATCGGTCGCGACAGCCCGCTCTTCGATCGAGTACAGGCCGAGTTCGTGCACAAGAACCCCTGGGAGGAACCCTTCTTCACCGATCCAGCGGTCGAACTCTTTCATCTAAAGCCGCTCGGCATACTCTGCGCCGGAGGAGAGCGCCTCGCATGAACTTCTGCCTCGCGGAGCTCACGATAGCCTTATCACACGCCCTCGACTTCATGGAGATCGACTTCTTGGGCGGAGTCACCTACCATTCGAGGCGCGTCGCCTATATCGCGCTCCGCCTCGGCGAGGCGCGCGGCCTTAGCGCCGAGGAGCTCTCCGACCTCGTCAGCCTCGCGATACTCCATGACAACGGCATTGGCGTCGCGTTCCAGTCCAAGAGCGCGGCCGCTTCGGCGCCGGCCGACAGGCTCGGAGCGATGGAGTCGGCCGCCCTGCATTGCTCCGCGGGCGAGGAGAACCTCTCGGGCTATCCTTTCCTCTCGCGACCTTCAGGAGTCATCCTGAACCACCACGAGAATTGGGACGGCTCGGGCTTCTTCCATGCCGAAGGGAAGGGCATCCCCTTCATGGCTCGGCTCATTCGCCTCGCCGATCTCGTCGATCAGCGCTGCCGCCTCGACGGCATCGACTATGCGGGGAAGCTCGAGCTCCTGTCCTGGCTCGAGAAACAGAAGGGCTTCACCCTGGACCCCGAGCTTGTCGATTCCTTTACTGCGGTCTCCGACTCGCCATCGTTTTGGCTCGACCTTAAGAACGAGTTTATCGCGGTGGCCCTGCGGCAGCGCATCCCGCGTATTGCGCGCGAGATGGACTTTAGCTCACTCCGCGAAACGACCTCTGTCTTCTCGCGCATCATCGACTCCAAGTCGCGCTTCACGCGAGTGCACTCGCAGGATCTCTCCGAGAAGGCGCTCGTCATGGCTTCGCGCTACGGCTACGGCCCCGAGGCGGTCGCCAAGTTGCGCATCGCGGCCGATCTCCACGACGTGGGCAAGCTCGCGGTCAGCAATGCCATCCTCGACAAGCCGGGCAAGCTCGAAGCGCTCGAGGTCGACGTCATTCAGCGGCACACCTACTACACGAGAGTCAGTCTTCAGGAGATACACGGCTTCGAGGAGATCACTGAGTGGGCTGCCAACCACCACGAGAAGCTCGATGGCTCGGGCTATCCTTTCAGGCTCCCGCGGGAGCGCCTCGATTTCAACTCGCGTCTCCTGTGCTGCCTCGACATCTATCAGGCCCTCACCGAGCTTAGGCCATACCGCGAGGCCTTGAGCCACGGAAAGACCCTCGGGATCATGCGGGAGATGGTCGGGGCTGGGAAGCTCGACTCGGCGATAGTCGAGGACATCGGCGAAGTCTTCGATCCCAAATCAACAACCCCGCAGTAAGCTGCGAGGGGCAAAGCAGACTACCAGCGCCTACCCTGCATCATGCCGGTCAGCGGCTTCGCTCTCGGCCTTGTCATCCACCCGCTTTTTACCGCGCCACAGAAAGACGCGGACTCCGAGAGATACCGCGAGTATCGTGATCGTAGCGTAGAGCGAGATGCGCAGCTGGACCCTGACGGCGTGGAACCATGCGAGGTTCGAGCGTCGCTTTATGTCGTTGATCTTGACGAGGTCGCTCCTTAGCGCAGCGCCCCTGGGCCCTATGTCGGAGACGAGGGCGCGTGCCTGGGCCCCATCGAGTCCGCTCGAGCCGGCGGGACCTAGCCCCCGCTGGAGGTCCTCGATGAAGGCGATCGTGTCGGCCTTCGATTTCGCAATCAGGGTCTTGTACTTGCCCGAGTCGAAGGTCGGCGCGACCTTGAACACGAGGGAACGCAGCGAGGCGCCCTGGGACCGCAGCGAGTTGGCCGATGCGGCCCTCGCGTCCTCCGTTTCGGCTAACGCGAGATCCTTGGCCGTCGATTCGATGCCGAGAAGGGTGACATAGGCGTTCTGCGCGTAGGTTTGGCCCTTTATGTCCTTCTCGTAAACGTCGCCCAGATCGTCGTCGAGCCCGCTCAAATAGCGGATCGAGGAGAGGCTGGACACTAAAGATATCGCGACCACGATCACGAAGACCCAGGTCGCGTCGTTGGCAATATACGTCGCGGTCTTGACGAGTTTCGCGCGGCTTACCTTTGGCTTGACCATGTTGCAGTGCCCTATAGCGCCGATTGCGTCGAGGCCAAAGCCTTACCTATTTGTGACCGAAAAAACGCGCGGGCTGCCCTCGCCGAGGAGCTTCTCCACGAGCTTGCTTGCTTCTGCGTTTTCGACGAGCCTGTATTTCTCGTCGAGGAGGAAGGCGTCCCCGTTTTGAAGGCGCACAAGGGTCAGGTCGAGCTTCTTCAAATCATCATCGAGGATCATCGAAATGCCGCTCACTACATTCTCGCTCAGCTTCTTGCACTCGGCTATCACCGTGTCCGTCCGGGCGCCGTATACCCTTTCCAAATCGGAGTGCTTTCCGAAAGACCCAATAATGTACCGTGCCTCCGTGCTGAGCCATTGCTCGATCGCATCGGGCGCCGCTTTGTCGAAGTGAATAGTTAAACCCAAGGTGGATCCTCCAAGCATTAGTGGAGCCTCTTGCTCATCCTGGGCTATTATATCAGGGAATGCCTATTTTTTCGCCCCCCTCTGATGAGGCGCATTAAGACGCCGCCTTGGGAGAAAGACGCGAGGCGGACGTAAGGCTCTCTTCAACCTGGCTCGCAAGCCATGACGCAGACAGGCGAAGGGATTTCCGTCTCTGTCGCCTTCGCGAGAGTGCCCGATTCAGCGTCGATGCTGAAGACGACGATGTTGTCGGAGTCCTGGTTGACCGCCAGAAGGAAAGCGCCTGTCGGGTCGATGATGAAGTCGCGTGGCGAGCGGCCGCCTGAGCTCTCGCTCGCCACGAAGGACAAGAGGCCCGTCGCCCCGTCGATCCGATAGGCGACAATACTGTCGCGGCCTCGGTTCGAGGCGTATAGGAACTTGCCGTTCGGAGAAACGCGGATGGCTGCGCTCAGGTTCGTAGCCCTGTCCCCCTCGGACACGGCGGAAACGGTTTGCAGTATCGCGCAACGCTTCTCTTGGGGCTGGTAGCGTATTGCCGCGATCGTGGAATCGAGCTCGTTGACAAGGTAGAAGTATGCGCCGGAGGGATGGAAGGCGCAGTGCCGGGGCCCGGAGCCGGGAGTTATAGACAGCCCGAGGCCCTCGTCCGGGCTCAAAGGTTTCGTGCCGCCATCGTACCGATAGGCCACGATCCTATCCATCCCTAAGTCGCAGACGAGGGCATGCCGCTCTTCGGGATCGAAGGTCAGGGAATGCACGTGAGGCCCCGCCTGGCGGGCTGTGTTTACGCTCGAGCCTGCATGCTGGATCACCTGCGAGCCCTTGCCGAGGCTTCCGTCGCGCTCTATCGGGAGTACGCAGACGCTGCCGCTCGAATAATTCGAGACGAAGGCGTGGCCCCCTTGCCTGTCGATCGCGATGTGACAGGGGTCCGTCCCCTCGCTGGCTTGCGTGTTTATCATCTTTAGAGCCATGGTGCTCGAATCGATGGAGAAGGCGCTGACCGCGCCGGAAGCCTTTTCGCCATATTCCTTGAGCTCGTTGACGCAATACAGATGCCCCTTCGCGGGGGCGATGGCGATATACGAGGGATTGACGACGCCGACCATCTTGTGCAGCAACTCCAGAAAGCCGGTCCTAAGGTCCAGCTTATAGGAATAGATCCCTTCGCCCTTGCCGTTATATCCCGGCTCGGTGTAGGTCCCGACAAAAACGACGACGCTCTCCGACATGAAGCCCTCCATCCTGTCGTTACATCACAGCGCCTGCTCCGTGCGGGCGATTATATCATCCTAGGTCTCCGCCGCCAGCCACTCTCCCCTGCAAATTGTCACTGCAATTGACAATTTGCAGGGCAAGGCTATCGCTCGAGGATCCCGATATCGCCCGCCTCGCGAGGGAGGACCCCCGAGGAACTCTTCATACATCCGAATAGGGGGAACCTCTTCGAGTCCTTCGTCGTGGCGGAGATGCTCAAGGCGCGCCTGGGCCAGGGGCGTGATCCGGACCTCTATTTCTGGAGGGACAGCGGCGGCACGGAGGTCGACGTGGTCTATGAAGACGGGCAGAAGGTAATGGCGATCGAGATCAAGTCGGGAAAGATCTTCTCACCGGAGCTTGTAGAATTAATTTTGGAAATAGATTTCGCGCCTCGCCCTTCCGGACGTTCGGCCGCTATACCATAAAACCCCGCTTCGGCGGGGCTTTTGTCGCTTAAGCTTCTTCGTATAAATCGGTTCGCAAATTCACAGTAAAAACCCCTTTCCCTTACTAATATGTACTAAGGAACAATAGATATTGACTCGCTAAGTGCGCTTTCTCCTTCCGAGGTTAGCGCAGATACTGCAAACGTATAAGTGTCTCCAACTGTGACTCCAATGAGAGTTTTAGTGTTTCTTGTAGTCTGATAAACCTTAAAATTGTGTGCAACAGCTGGGGGCGTTCCATCTTTTGTATCATAGAGCTTATATGAAGTCGCTCCATTTACAAGGTCCCATGTGACATGAATCGTGTTGCCCTCAGCCCTAGCTGTTAGTCCAGTCGGGCTGACTGGAACTTGATTATCAGTCCCAGCATTCTGTCTATATGAGGAACTATAGCCAATTTCAATTCCTGTTTCGAACATAATATTGCTTGATTTGGAATATGTATAAGGGAGAAACTGTGAATAATAGGAGTCGGACTGCTTAGCGTTTAGCCCTATACCGAATTTGAGGGGAATACGAATAAAAATATCTTTACTAAGGTAGTGGTCAAAATCAGCTCCTAAGGTCAGATAAATAGGGCTCATAATGTTCTTACCGTCTGAACTAAGGGCTTCATTATTTATTTCGCCATTAGAATAGCCAATAAAATCTACACCTAAACTCGGAGCAACAGAATACGTATTAGAACGATACAGAGGATATTTAAACTCACAATCAATATCATATTGTGATGTTGTGTTACTAACATTGACTGTTTGACTAGCATTGGATAAGCTTTCAGATCCTAGTGGAAATCGATAGCCCAGATTAACTGTGAAGTATTGTGTTAGATCGAAAAAGGCATTAATTCCAAGGGATCTTCCGTTTAGCTGAACACTACCATCTGAACCTGAATAAGTTAGGTCTTGATTCATTCCCCAAAAAAGGATGGAAGATCCCCCGCCAATACTGAATCTCATTGAATCAGTCTGTGCTTTAATAAAAACCATTGGTATTGAAATGAATAGGGCTACTAAAAGTAATTTGTTGGTTCTAAGCATCGCCGAAGTAAACAGTAATGGATACTATTTGTCAATTATGTGTTAGTACAATGTCCAATTGAAAAAGGAAATTTGTCGTAGATTTAACAAACGAGAGAAGCAATGGTGTACTTATTTTTTCGATAAAAAATAGAGATATGCCCCTAAAGCGTCGGCGCTTATTCGAAAACGGGTATTGTCGTACTACGGGAGGGAGGGATTTTATATCCTTTTCCGTGATCGCCCTCATTGTAGTCGCGGTTGGGCGTTCCTCCCGAGCATGCAGATCGTAGGCACTGGTCTTGTCTCGAGAATCTCCGTCTTTACTATAGCAATACCAGAGCTGACCATTGCGTCGGCTATCAGCTTGCCCATCGCCAAGGTATCTTCCCTTTTCGCACCTGAATGTCTCGGTTGATGAGCAATGGCTATAATTCCTTCTGGATTCATCAACGATCGGAGGGCAGAGAGTGTCGCGACTTGGTCATTCCAGAATTGAAAGGTGTTTACATCGAGTATCTTATCATATCGAGCGTCAAGCGAGGGAAGATGCTCAACGCTTGCCTCAACGAGCCTCGCTCGCCCAGAAGAGATTGCGTCTCGATTTCTTCTTGTTGCGGTTCTGACCATGAGAGACGAACGATCAATACCGGTAACAGTCCCCATCGATGCGATCCGGCATAATTCCTGGATACCTATTCCAGGACCGAAGCCTATTTCGAGCACGCTTTCATCGGGTGAAATATCGAGCAATGAAATGGCCCATTCCGTTCGTTTGCGATTTGATCCGCGGTAGGCCATGATGACGCCCGCCATGGCACCCAATGCGCCCTGAGGATTTCCGAATTGTTCAGAGATAATGTCGCGAAAACTCATTTACTTGCCTCCCGAGGCACTTTATAGCGCTCGATGACCGCTTCTATTTCCTCGGCGCCTTGTGACGCTCCCCTCGACGATTCAATCAGTTTCTTGAATTTCTCGGATGTGGCCTTGAAGCTCGTTTTGCTCAAAACCTCGCGGACTGCGGCTACAAGTGTTTGGCTATCGGGCCTTGCAGGGACAGCCTTCCCCAGGCCCAATGCCTCGATTCGCTCTGCGATCAGCGGTTGATCGGCGCCTAAGGACGGAACGCATACGAGAGGAACTCCCTTCGATAGAGCGATCATGACGCTACCGTGTCCTCCATGCGTTATCATCAAAGCGGCTTCGTCAAGGACTAGTTCGTGGGGTACGAAACCTACCACGCGAGCGTTGGATGGCGAATGTAAAGCCGAGACGGGGACTGCTCCTCCGGTGGTTAGCAGAACGCGAGCATCGATTTCCTGCAGCGCGTCCAGAGTCGCTTGAAGTCCAGCGGCACTAGTCTGGTCCTGATTCGTGCTGTAGCTGACCACGATGAGGGGGCGCGTGTCGGAACTGCTCCACGGCGATTGCCAGGAGGAGTGCGCATCTGCATGCGAACGTATGGGGCCGACATAGCGGACATTGGGGAAGTCTGACTCCGATGGGGTATCGAACTCACGCAATCCCGTAACGAGGACCAGGGTCTGCGACTCCCATTTCGCTTTTCCCGCGTCCAAAGCCTCTTGCCCCATTGCTCTGCGCTGCTGGTTCCCCATCGAGATCATCGAATCCCTGAGACTGAGAGAGGCATAAAATACGGAACTGAAAAACACTACGGTTGGGATGGGAAGAGAATTGGCGCGCTCCAAAATACCGATGAGCATGCTGTCGACGATTAGGCAATCGATCGGTTCTTGTGCGAGAATGTCGTTCACGTCCTCGAACATGTCGACATTGAGCCAGATCGAATGCAGGTAATTTTGCATCCGCGCGTTGACCCCGTGGGCGGTGGCTGTTTCAGGAGAACGCTCGGTAAAGAGTTTTAAAGAAAAGCCGTCTGCCTCGAAGCGCTCTTTTTGCGATTCTTGCCCGAAGAAAATGATTTCATGTCCACGGTCGCGTAGTTCAATCGCAAGTCCGATTGCTGGCGCTTGGTTACCGCCGCCATTCCAAGTCACAAAGAGCACCCGTGCCATATATAGCCTCCTGTAAAATTACTTCGGCAAGCTTGGAGCCATGATCGAGGACCGTAAGGACTGAAGTACTTCCCGCGCTCTGACGAGTTCGTCACAAGGAACATTGATTTCAAGTTTGCTCAGGATGGATTTCTCAAGGCAGTGCATCCTGTCTACCGCTTCCTGCCCCGCGGTAGTCAGCCTGACGAGTTTTGAGCGCACATGCGCAGGGTTTTCCTCATACTCCACAAGGCCTTCCCTCAATAGTTCGTTCACGAGGACTTGAATATGCTGCCGTGATGTCGGCCGGGCGCGCGCCATTTGAGGAACGGTTTGCGCCCCCTTCGTTGATAACTCGAGTAAGACTCCCCGCAGGCTCGCGGACAACTCTCCTTGCCCATAAACGGCCTCGGCGAAAGCTCTGAGGCCATGGAACAAGGCTATCGATTCCTGAAAGAGAGCGAGAATCGAATCTACATAGTCCCCACTTGCGGTCGGCGTCAGTGATGCCTTGGTTTTTTTCCGTGTATTGACCGACATTTCTTTGCAACCACCTATTGACATTAATATGTCATATTGACAATAATATTGTCAATAGCTCGGGAGAGTATTTTTGTAAATCTGTGGCGCCACTAAAGACGCCGTGCAATACATTTTGGACGGCGGAGGCCAATATGAGAACGACAGACGCGAATGGAAATGGAATCGAAGAGAGTCGGCGGAGCGTAAAGCAACAGGAACGCATATACCGCGTTTCATTTGGCTTTATCAAGTTTATGCATGATAATGCGCTCTTGAGGCTCTTGATCGATCCAGGCAAACTGTTGAAACGAATCGGTATGAAGGATGGTGACGTGGTTTTTGAGATTGGCTGCGGGCCAGGTTTTTATACTATGGGAGCGACGGAGGTTGTCGGACCACGGGGGAAAGTATTTGCCTATGACGTGAATCCTTTTGCCTGTGACTATCTGTCCAATAAGCTTGCCCATAGGCGGGTTGCCAATGTTGAAGTCAAGAATAGAAACGCCACGGATAGTGAACTTCAAGATAAGTCAGTAGATTTCGCGTTCCTGACAGGAGTTCCGCACATTGTGGGAGGGCTTGAAGCTCTTCTCAAAGAACTAAAGCGGGTTCTCAAACGAGGGGCGATTCTCGCCATCCGACCAAGTCGAAACAACGCGGATGAGCTTGCTGCTTATGTTGAGCGATTTGGCTTATCCCTTCGCTCAACAAAAAATGCTTTCCTTCTCTTTTCGTCTACCTAAAACGCCTTTGGTTTGTCGGAGACCGAGTCATAATGGAGGTTCTGTCGCCGCAGGATGACCGACAGTCTGTCGGTCATCCTGCGGGAACCGTATCGTGACGTAATGTGTGAGCGGCTCCAGAGTCCAGAAGGCTTAGCATACCAGGCTATGGCGATAGACGGACGGACTCAGCCCTGGTACTTAGCCTCGAAGTCATACAGAAGTTTGAGCAAGTCGAGTCGGCTAGTCAGCAGTTGGATCTGGGAGCTCTGCCACCCGATCTCCGCGCTCTGCAAGTCGAGGTAGCGTCCCGATCCCGCCTTGTAAATGGCATTCGTCAGTTCATAGGCTCGCTTCTCGGCATCGGCCGCGACACGGAGGTTCTTGATCTTCGCCAACTCGTCCTTGATCCCTTGCAGCTGGTCGGCCTCGTCGCGAGTCGCACTGCTCCTCGCTTGGCGCTCGCTTTCCTTGGCTAGATCGAGCTGCTCCCTCAAGTGCTGGCGCTGGAGATAGTAGTCGGACCCCGGGAGGAACTGGGACAGATCCCACGAGAGCGAGAGCGAAATCGCGCCCGAGCTCTGTTGCCACGAGCTTAAGCTGCCAGAGCCAGTGTTGAAGAGGTTGTTCCACGAAGGATCGTTCAGTGTCGGATCCGCCTTGTATTGCAACACGATGTTAGGAAGAAGGCTCGAATCCTGAAGTTTGAGAGCGCTCTCGAGATTCTTGACGGAGAGCTCGGACGCGAGGAGGTCGAAGCGCTGACCCTCGAGCTTGACATCGTCCTCCGAGGCGATCTTCTCATCGTCAAGCGATCCTGAGAGTTCCATGTCGGGCCGGTCGTCCAGGCCCAGCATTTGCTGGAACTGAGCGAGGGCGGTCCTGCGCGCGGTCTCCATGCTGCGCAGCTCCGGGATGAGCCCTTCGACGTTCGCCTCGGTGTTCATGTAGTCGAGTTCGGATCTCTGCCCGAGGTCGTAGGAAACCTTGGCTAGCCGCATTTGCTCGCTGGCATTGTCGAGTCTCGCCTTCGTCAAGGCGATGGCCTCTTTCTGGACGAGAAGTTGGTAGAAGGTTTCCTTGACCGCCGCCTTCATCTGCTTCTCGGCCTTCGCTCTCTCGAGGTCGCTGCTTTGATAGTCTAGCGCGGTCTGGTTCATCGTCAAAAGATAGCTCGGGCTGAAGACTTCCTGGATCGTGAGACCGAGAGCCAGATCGTACGGAGAGATACCGACGTAATACGTTGCGGAATTCACCGTGTAATCGTACGTGCCCAAACTAGTACCGTACTTATCGCCGAGAAGCTCCGGGGTGGCGTTGTTCATCCGCAGCGCCGTGGCCGAAGTCGAGATCGTCGGATAAAGCTTATTAAAAGAGAAGTCGCGCGCGCGCTTCTTGGCCACGACCGTCAGCTCGGTCGACTTCAGGCTCAGGTTATTGCGGAGCGCCGCCGCGACGGCCTCGCCGACCGTGAGCACGGCGGGCGCCGGCTCCGCGGCCACGGGCAGGACCGCTAAAAGGCACATCATCGCCCAGGCAGCGATGGTCGTTGATTTACTCAGCATTGGACATCTCCGTAGTGTGTTTTCCCTTGCAAGCGAGGCGCATATCCTCGACCGCCAAGAAGGAGACCGGGACGAGGATCATCGTGATAAGAAGGCCGAAGACGAGTCCGCCGATGAGCACGACGCCCATCGCCTGCTTCATCTCGCCGGCCGAGCCCATGCCCAGCGCGAGAGGCAGCATGCCGAAGGCCATGGCGGCAGTGGTCATGAAGATCGGCCTGATTCGAGTGGAGACGGCTTCGCGCAGCGCCTCGACCGTGCTCATGGCTCGCTCCTCTCTGTTCTTGAGAGCGCGGTCAACCAGGAGTATGGCGTTCTTCGCCGCAAGTCCGATGAGGAGGATCACCGCCATGATCGAAAAGATGTTGAGCGATAGCCTCGTGGCCGCGAGAGCGAAAAAACCGCCGATCATCGAGAACGGCAGGCTGAACATGACTGGAAGCGGATAAGAGAGGGAGTTAAAGAGAATGGCCAGGATGGCGTAGATGAGGACGAAGGACAGCACCATCGCGAAGCCAAGGTTGCCGAAGGCATCGCCCTGCATGGAGAGCGTGCCCGAGGGCCTTACTTCGACCCCTCCGGGAAGCTTCGCTTTCGCGAGCCCGGCCTGGATCTCCTTGTCGATCTCTCCCGCCGTACGGCCGATCGCCTGGGCCGAGACGGTTATGCTGCTCTCTCGGTCGAGGCGCGTGAGTTCCGTCGGGCCGAAGCCGTTCTGGACGGTGGCGAATTGACTGAGGTGAATCTGCTTTCCTTGGCTGTTGGAGAAACTGATATTCGCGACCTGGGCGGTGCTCGTGCGATCGAAGGAATCGAGGAGTACCTTGATGGAGTAGTCGGAGCCATCCTTGTGGAAGTACAGCGAGTCGTCACCGGCTAGGGCCGTGCGCAGCGAGGCTCCGACTGCGTCGAGGCTCAAGCCAAGATCGGCGAGCTTGCCGCGATCGATGTCGATCTTCAGCTCGGGCATGCCATCGCTGACAGAGATGCGGACATCGCCCGTACCCTTGACCGACTTGGCGATACTAGACAACTGCTTCGCCGCGGCGATATTGTCCGCATAGCTTTGCCCACTCACCGTGTAGGAGATCGGGCTAGTCGCCGTTCCCGTGTCGATGATGCCGACTTGATCGACGGTGACTTTTGCGCCGGGAATTCGCTTGATGTATTCGGCGACTTCTTGGCCGATCTGCTGCGAGGACCTGGAGCGTGTGTTGCGGGGAACGAGAGTCACGTCGAGGACTGTTTGGTAGCTCGAGCTTCCCGAGGACGAGTATCCCACTTTCGTATAGACGTGAGCGACCTCCGGCATGGTACGCAATTCCTTTTCGATGCCTTGAGTCGCTTGGTTGTTTTGCTCGAGGCTTGTCCGCTCCGGGAACTCAATAGATACGTCGAACTCGCCTCGGTCGATGCTGACCATGAACTCGGAACCTACGATGCCGGATGCCAGCATGAAGAGGCTGAAGGCGAAGAGCAAGAATGCCGAGCCGAGAGTAAGGCCCTTGTGCCCGGCGGCCCAGTCAAAAATGGAGATGAACCAGTTTGTGACGCTCTGAAAAGCGCGGTCGAAGCTTGCGCCGAAGCGGACCATTGCGCCCGACTGGCGTCGCGACTCAGAGTCCCCCAGCTTCGCGGCCAGCAGAGGAGTGAGGAAAAAGGACACGAAGAGACTTACCGCCGTGGCGATCACGATAGTAAGGCCGAACTGGATGAGGATCGAGCCAATCATGCCACCTGCTAGGGACACGGGTAGGAAGGCGACAATTATGACCAGAGTGACGGAGGCCGCGGCGAAGGCGATCTCCCTGGTCCCGTTTTTCGCCGCCTCTGTCGCGCTCTCGCCGAGGGATCGGTGACGGTGGATGTTCTCGATGACGACGATGGAGTCGTCGACGAGTATGCCGATGACGAGGGTCAGGGCGAGGAGGCTGAGCAGATTGAGCGTGAAGCCCGCGGCTCCGATGCCGATAAACGTCGTCAGAAGAGTCGTCGGGATAGCCATCATGACGATGAAGGCGTTGCGGAAGTCATGGAGGAAGAGGAGCATAATGGCGCCGACGAAGATGATGGCGAGCACGATGTCGTCGAGGACGTCGTGAGCCGATCCCAGCGTGAAGACCGAGGAGTCCTGCGCGACCTCGAAGCGCAGCGCCTGGGACTTGAACTCAGTCTCCATATTCGTCAGCTCAGCATGGAGCTTCTTGCTGACGTCGACGGCGTTCGCGCCGTTTTGCTTGAGCACCAATAGGCCGATTGCATCTTTGCCGTCGTAGCGGAAGATCGTCTGGGAATCGGTAAGCTCGTCGCCGACGTCCGCCACGTCGCGAAGGCGCACGCTGCCGGCTCCGGGCACCGAAACGAGGACGAGATTGCGCAGCTCGTCCAGGTTTTTGAGCTTGCCCTCCACCCTGACTACGTATTCGCCGTCGGCATCTTTTATGGTTCCCGCAGGGAAGTCCAGATTGGCAGCTCCGATTTTCTGCAGCACGAGCAGGATCGGTATGCCGTAGCGTTCGAGCTTTGGCTGCGAGAGACTGACGCGGACCTCCGTGGCGTTGCCGCCGAGCATGGTGACCTGCCCGACGCCATTGATTCTCGCGAGCCGGCTCTTCACGGTGTCCTTGACCAGTTCGTAGAGTTCGCCGGGGCCTGTGCTTCCCGTGACAGCGAGCTGCACTATCGGATAGTCATTGAGCGAGAATTTGTTGATCGAGGGCGTCTTGACGCTGGAAGGCAGCTCGCTCATTTCGGCGTTGACCAGCCTTTGGACGTCTTGCAGGGATTCATTCAGATTGGTGCCCGATGAGAACTCCAGGGAGATGACGCTGGCGTTCTCCAGGGACTGCGATGTGATATGCGTGACTCTCGCGACGCCCGATACCGCGTCCTCGAGTTTCTTCGTGACTTGGTCCTCCACCTCCTGGGGAGACGCTCCGGGATATATTGTCTGGACGGTCAAGTAGGAGATATCGATCGGAGGCGTCAGCTCGTACTTCATCCTCGAGTACTCTATGATGCCGATGAAGGCGAACAGGCTGAAAATAACGACTACGGCGATAGGCCGCTTATGCGGGAGATCGAGTATCTTCATTTTGCCGTTCCTGCAGTCGTCGCCACGGCCGTTCCGTCGCTCAAGTTGTTGATGCCGTTCATCGCGATCTGATCGTCCTCGCCGAGTCCGGAAAGCACCTCAAGGTCCGTGCCATACTCGCCGCCTAGGGAAATGGCCTTGAGCTTTGCGACTCCTCCCTCTACGACATATACCTGTGGCGATTGGAATGAACCGACTATGCATGCACGGGGAATTGCGAGGATAGTCTTCGCGCCGATGCCTATTCGCGCTTTCGCCGACATGCCGTCGTAGAGCGGCCGCCTGGGATCGGCCTTCAATGAGACTTCGGCGTGAAATGACAAGCTAGAATCGCCCTTGGGACTGACCGCGGAGACTGTTCCTCGGAAAGGAGCGCCGGGATAGAGGTCGGACTCCACGCTCACGCCCTGGCCCGGCCTCACCTTGAGCACGTCACGCTCACCGACCTGGATAGTGAGCTTGAGGTCGTCCGCATCGACGATGTGCGCTACCGGTGTCCCACCCGCGAGCATCGAACCAACGCCCACGTAACGCTGCGTGACGACGCCGCCCTGTGGCGCGCGGACTCTTGCGTTCTCCAGGTCTTTGCGCGCGGAAAGAAGCTGGGACTCCGCGTTCACCAGTGCGAGCTTCACGTCCTGCCTATCGGCATCCGAGATAGCCTTCTGATCGAACAGCCCCTGGGCCCGGTCCCAGTCGGACTTGCTTTTGTCATAGGCTGCCTGGGCTGTCTTGAACGCTTCCTGCTTCAGATCGTCCTCGATCTGCACGAGAGAGTCTCCTGTGGAAACCCGAGATCCGGTGTCGATGAACACCTTGACGACCTTGCCCTGGGTCTCCGCGACGACATCAACTTCGTCCTTCGCGTGCAGAGTACCATTGAAGACAAGTTCGCCTTGGACGGTTTCCCTTTTAGGTTTGGCCATCGAAATAGCGACAGGGTCGGCGTCTTGCTGTGCTTGCGATGCAACCGCATTCCCGTTCTTAGCAGCGCAGCTTGCCGCAAGCATCGGTATAGCCAAGTTTAGCGCGGATGTAGCTATTATTTGTGCGATACTACGGGCGGATAAAATTTGCGTCTTCTTCATGCCAATTCCCTTTTTGCGAATCGTGCCGATTCGCGTGTGAAGTTCGTTGGCATGAATCTCGCATCGCACGGTAATGCAAAAGTAAAGTTCCGACGAAAGATTGCGTTTTTTGTTTAGTCCCTAACAGGAAGGTAGACAGTGAAGACGCTGCCTTCCCCTAATACGCTCTGCGCCTCAATACGCCCACCACAGAGATCAACTATTTTCTTGGCTATGGCGAGTCCCAATCCCAGCCCCTTGGATGATCGCGATGGGTCGCCCTGGAAGTATTTTTCGAAGGCACGCGACAGCTCTTCCTTCGTCATCCCTTTGCCGTTGTCGGCTACAGCGACGGCGGCGACGCCACGAGTGACCTTTAGGTTGACCGATATCTTCCCGTGTTCGGGGGTGAACTTGATCGCGTTGCCAAGCAGGTTAATCCATACCTGCTTCATGAGATCGGGATTCCCGTTAAAGGTGATGGGCTCGAGGTCGGCAGACACATCTATCTTTTTCTTCATCCATTGCGGCGATAGGATGATCGCACACTGCTTTATCTGCTCATCAAGGGCGTAAGGCGCCTTATCCACTACGTATTGCTCCGACTCAAGCTTTGTTACGATAAGCGCGTTGGTCGACAGCTCGGCGAGCCGCTCGGACTCCGAGGCGATTATCTCCAGGTATTGCATCCTCTCCTCGTCGGAGACATCCTCCTCGAGGAGCACCTTTGCAAAGCCGTTTATCGAGGTTATGGGCGTCTTGAATTCGTGGGAGAAGTGGTTTATGAAGTCCTCTCGTAGCGTTTGCACGCCTTGCAATTCTTCGCACATTTTATTGAAATTCGCGAACACTTCTTGGTAAAGCTCGGGGGCTTCCTCATCGAGCCTTGCGTCGAACTCACCCTGCGCGACTTTTTCTATCCCTTCGATCAGCCTCACGGTGTAGTGGCTTGTCGCCCGCCCGCTGACGTAGGCGATGAGGCTCATGAGCAGCCCCATCGGGCCGATCATTCCTATCATAAGAATCGGATTATAGGAGCGATTCAGTCCCAGGACGATGTTCGCGAAATATTCGATCATCCCGAATGAACATACTGACATGATAACGATGCCGACGGCCTGGCGCATCGCATTTTTCCGCAATCTCCTCGCGATGCTTGATTCGCGGCTAGCCCTCGTCGTGTCAGCCCCCGCCGTGTCAGGCCACATGATCGATTTCCGCTCTATTTTTTCTATTGATAGGACAATACGACGGTACATCACCCTGAGGCTGAAGTACGAAACCAATCCCATAATGAGCATCATCTGGCCAATCATTCCGGTCATGAGGAGGGGATCATAGGCACTAATATTGTGCAGCAGGGCTTTGTCGCCGTACTCGACTAGGCCCAAGGAAACCACAGACGACAGGACGATGATGATGGACTCGAAGACAATGTTGCTTTCGCGAAAATTCGCCGCCTTTAACTTGAAATAGGAGAAGAGCGCCATGCAAAGCGCCATAGGGGGTATCATGTCTAGCATAAAAATTGGCGGATAGACGTGGCCGTTAAGAAAAAGGATGTTAGTGTCGTATTCAACTTGCCCGAATACCATCACTGAAACTATTACTATTACGACGGACTCGGCGAGAAGATGTCCCCAGACATGCCGAACTATTACATATTTATTCATCGCCTTTGCCCTTGCCGGCTTCGGCCTTGTAGCCGATTCCCTTTACCGCCACTATCGCGATGTCATCGAAGTCCTTGATCTTGCTTCGCAGTTTGCTGATGTGCGCCTTTATGGTCTCCTCACCGCTCTCCGTGTCGTAACCCCATATTTCGTCCATTAGCTGACTCTTGGTGTAGATCCTTCCGGGCGATGAAAGAAGCTTGAACAGTAGGTCGAATTCTTTTTTTGGCAGATCGATAGTCAGCTCGCCATTGGAAATCGAATACGTCAAAGAATCCAATACCGTTTCGCCAAGCTTGATCGAACTGTCTGCATACACGTTTGCCCTACGGAGAAGCGCCTGTATTCTCCAGAGAAGCTCTTCGTAATTGACGGGCTTCGTCATGTAGTCATCGGTGCCGGAGCTAAAGCCGATACGCTTTGCGTCGAAGGACTGGTTGGCGGTGAGCATCAGCACGGGTGTAGCCAAACCTTGATTACGGATATTTTGCACGAGCTCGAAACCGTCCATGCAGGGCATCATGATATCAGCGATGAGTGCGTCTACATGCTGGGCTCGGATAATGTCGAGCGCCTCTTTCCCGTCCCGAGCGCAGAGGACCGAGTAGCGCTGTTTGAGCTTGCGGCTTATCAATAGCTGGATATTCTCATCGTCCTCTGCAATCAGTATGACGGCCATAGTCAGCTCCTGATATCAAATTCCAGACTGGCGTAGTCAGACTATGATGACCCTCATATCTTTGCCTATCACCCGGGCGGTGGCGAACCCCATGCCGCCGCCGCCGGTTATAACGCAGACTTTCTTACTCATTGCCTAGGCCTCGGATCTTCCCCTCGGCTCTAAGCCAGGAAATCAAATCGCTGATGGTATCGGCGAAGGGGCGCACTTTGAATCCGAGTTCACGCCTGGCCTTATCGCAGTTGAACTCGTTATTGCGTGCGAGGTTATAGACAGCGTAGGTGGTCATGCGCGACGGCTTGCCCGTGATCTTGCTCGCGATGCCCGAGATGACGGCGATGACGTTGGCCACGGGTACCGGGAGAATGGTCTTCACTTCCTTTGCCCCGCTCATGGAACTCAAGAGATGGAACATCTCTTTCATCGATACGCAGGTGTTCCCCATTATATAGCCTTCGCCTTTGCTGCCTTTGTCGCAGCAGGCGATGACGCCCGCTGCGAGGTCGCGGACGTCCACTGCATTGAAACTGCCCGCGATTCCGGCGTTCATTTTGCCTGCGATGTAATCGATGACGAAACTCGAGACTGGCCCATAGGCGTAGTCGCCGGGACCGGAGATGCCCGTGGGATAGACGAGGGAGGCATCAAGTCCCCGTTCTCGCACTGCGTCCATGACAATCTGGGAAGCTTGAGCTTTTGTCTTTCCGTAGAATCCGACTATGACATCGGGATCGAAGGTCGTCACTTCCTCGATGAGCGTGCCGTGCGGGAGCTCGGGGATGGCTCCCGTCGAGCTGATATAAACCAGCTTCTTCACCTTGTGCTCCAGGCATTTATCGACAATGTTCTTAGTGCCGGTCACATTGACGTCGAACACTTTATTGCTGTAGTCGGGAGACACTGTGACGATGCTCGCACAGTGGATCACAACCACGTCGAAACCGGAATCCGTCGTAAAGAAGCGCTCGAGAGAGGCTAGATCGGTGACGTCGCCGATCAATACCTCTACTTCTTTTGGTACACGCTCGGCGGCGGGGTCGCCTTTCAGCACCAAGGCTCGGACAGCCTTGCCTTCGGCGACTAGCTGCCTTGCGACACTGCTGCCGAGGTTCCCGGCGGCTCCAGTCACTAGATACTGTGTTTTCTTCATGCCAATTCCTTTCCCGAATGGGGGCTATTCGATTGAGAAACTTCGTTGGCATGAACGTAATATCGCGAGGTAACGCAAAGGTAAACTTATGGCCGATAATTTATTTTTTCGGATTATCGAAGATAGATGGAATGTGGGACCCCTGTATTCAAAACCTTGCCAAATTGCGCCCACCAGAGGTAGCTTGCCTGAAGCTTTCTGAGTCTCGTGACGATCTCAGGTGCAAAAATCGAGAGCGGTAAGAGACGGCCCTCGCAATCCCGTAGGTTCCGGCGTCCTTCACCGAGATCGAAGCGAGTCTGGGCCCGATCGGGCTACGCAGGTAGCTGAAAAATCCTCCGACCGAGGCAATCCGTCGGGGAATACTTTGAGAGCGAGATCTCCGATTCTTTTCAAATCGAGGTCGATCTTCAGGCATAGGAAGGGCTGATCTATACGGGCGCGCATTAATTGTGATGTGGCTGGAACCTCGACCGAAAATACGATAATCTTCGAGGAATCGTACTCATAGGCTTCCAGGATCCGCCTGAATCTTTCGAGGGGAGCAGGCGATTCCGTGGATTTGCTTTCTGCGACTATTGGTTCGCGTCGCGAAGTGGCCATGCCTAATCCTTCCATGACACAAGCATAATAAACAGCCAGACGAAATGCTTGCCCATTCCTACGCGTTTTTGCCTACTTCGACTAATTTAATCATATGAGGTAACAAATTGCGAATCGACTCTTGACCATTTGCTCCTCCGACATCATAAACTTGGACGAGATTCATAGATATTCGCAGGACAGGACTGTGGCTTTTATTTGACGGTACGTCCTTGGAGGTTCAGTAAGATGACGAAGAAATTGGGGTTCGGCTGCATGCGACTGCCGCTCCTCGACAAGGTCGATCAGACTTCGGTCGATATGGAGACGCTCGAGCGGCTCGTTGATACGTTCCTCGACCGGGGATTTACCTATTTCGACACGGCTCTTACCTATCACGGCTTTCGGAGCGAAGAGTTCGTTCGCAAGGCTCTGGTCGAGCGCCATGCCCGGAGCGAATACACTATTGCCACCAAGCTGCCCCCACGGGTGCTCAAAAGCGCCGAGGACCAGGAGAGGATATTCGGTGAGCAGCTGGAGCGGGTGGGGGTCGGTTATTTCGATTATTACCTCATTCACAATCTCGGAGTCAGCGCCTACAAGCAGGCTCAAGCGTTCGGTACTTTCGAATTCGTCCAGAGGAAAAAGCGCGAAGGAAAGATCCGGAATGTCGGCATATCATTCCACGACACACCAGAGCTCCTCGACGAAATCCTCGCGGCGCATCCAGACCTGGATTTCGTCCAGCTCCAGATCAACTACATCGACTGGGAAAATCCCGGCATTCAGTCCAGGCGATGTCTCGAGATCGCGAGGAAGCATGCTCTCCCCATCATCGTCATGGAGCCTTGCAAGGGCGGCAACTTGGCCGTCGTGCCCGAAGAAGCCGAGAAGCTCATGAAGGCATATGCGCCTGAGGCCTCTGTGCCCTCGTGGGCCATCCGTTTCGTCGCGAGCCAGGACGGCGTCATGATGGTCCTCTCCGGCATGAACACCATGGAGCAGGTCCTCGACAACAGCTCGTACATGTTCGATTTCAAAGCCCTCAACGAGGAAGAATACAAGGTGATCGAGAAGGTGAGTGGGATCATCAATGCAAATACCGTCGTCCCCTGCACCGCCTGCCAGTATTGCGTGCCTTACTGCCCCAAGAAGATTGCAATCCCCGACTACTTCGCTCTTTACAACAGCGCGAAACGCGCGGTCACAGACAACATATCCAGTCAGTTCGTCTATTACATGAACTTGGCGTCGACCCACGGGAAGGCCGCGGATTGCATCGCCTGCAAGAGCTGCGAGAAGGCTTGTCCTCAGCACCTGAAGATATCCGAGTACATGAAGGATGTATCCGCTACTTTCGACAATGGCCCCGGCCTGCCCACGAAATGAACGAACCCCGCAGCTGAGGGGTATTCAACCCTCTTCCGAATAAGGCACGATGGAGGACACCATGAAGATTCTTATTGCTTATTTCTCCCGCAAAGGGAGCAATTATGGCAATGGCAGCGTTACCAACCTAGCAAAGGGCAATACGGAAATCGCGGCCGAGACGATACGGAAGCTGACCGGAGGCGAGAGCTTCCGCATCGATACGGTAAAGGAGTATCCCGCCGAATACAAAAAGACGACCCAGGTAGCTCAGGTCGAGCTGCGCCAAGGCGCTAGACCGGAGCTCAGGAGTCAGGTGGAGGACATGTCCGTGTACGACGTCGTCTTTCTCGGCTATCCCAACTGGTGGGGCACCATGCCCATGGCAGTCTGCACTTTTCTAGAGGGCTACGACTTCGGAGGCAAGACTATCCTCCCGTTCTGCACCAACGAGGGAAGCGGCATGGGGCACAGTGAAGGCGACATCAAGAAGCTTTGTCCAAGGGCTATTGTGCTTAAGGGCCTCGCGATCCGGGGAACGGCAGTAAAGGGCGCCGAACGCGATATAGCGGACTGGATCGCTGCTTCGGGGGTAAAGGCTTGAGGCCACAGAAGCAAAGAGACCATCAGAGCGGAGGTTGCCGAACTCCCGAGCTGCAGTCTCCTCGTCGGCGATGAGGTAGGCCTCCTGGACATAGGGTCTCTGGCCCCCAGCCGTAGTATCATGGTTGCCGCTAGAGCTATCCCCATACATATCGGTTGCATTGTAATTCCATGTGCCCCCAAAATCGGACGGTATAATGACGCGGAAGGAGAAACGGTCCGATTGGGCTGAAGCCAAACTCATCTTCGACACTTGCGAAATTAATTTGTTTATATAATAAGGAGGTACAGGACGCAAAATAATTCCTGGCACTACATATTAGTCTTCTGAGGTAAAGATGCATAACGTGAAT
>Ga0326727_10006468_pt1 | contig 32130 bp, 27 predicted proteins | sample MB2enrmetagenome_FD_207643 | JGI IMG/M metagenome (GOLD analysis project Ga0326727, IMG submission 207643) | Lab enriched peat soil microbial communities from McLean, Ithaca, NY, United States - MB29MY | ecosystem: Environmental > Terrestrial > Soil > Wetlands > Peat | place: USA: New York...
GCGAGTATTACACCGAGTTCGCGGCGGCTCTGCCCAAGGACACGGTCATCCTGACCGCCGGCTGCGCAAAATATCGCTACAACAAGCTTCCCTTGGGCGACATCGGGGGAATCCCGCGCGTCCTGGACGCCGGGCAGTGCAACGACTCCTACAGCCTCGTGAAGATCGCCCTGGCGCTAAAGGACGCCTTCGGCCTGGACGACGTCAACAAGCTGCCAATAGCCTATAACATCGCCTGGTACGAGCAGAAGGCGGTCATTGTGCTTCTGGCCTTGCTGTCGCTCGGCATCAAGAACATCCATCTCGGGCCGACGCTCCCCGCATTCCTCTCGCCCGCGGTCGCCTCGGTGCTGGTCAAGAACTTCGGCATCGCGGGCATCTCTACAGTAGACGAGGATATCGCTTCGCTCCTTGCATAAGGGAAAGTGGTAATGGCGAGGGGCTGTCCCGGAAGCAATTCCCGGACAGCCCCGAAAAACAGGGGGGTGGACATCCGGGGGCGCGGATCATATAGAATCATAAGATGAGTCATGCAATTCCAAGGCAGTCCTTGTTCCTCGTCTTCGCTATTCTCGAGATTTTTTGCTTGCTTCCCCTTGCGGCGCAGACTACTGTTGCGGACCCCAATGACCCCATCTACGCGGACTTCGATGCTTGGGCCACCAAGGGGCTTTTAAAGAACCTTCCTCGCCTTCGTCCCTATACGATGACGATGACCGTCGGCCTTCTGCAAGAAGTCGTCGCCTCGGGCGGCGCGGCCGACGTCGAGGAAGCGCAGCGCTACCTCGATATCCTCAAGGACCACGCCGTCCATCCGCGTGCCGATGTCCGCGTGGACGCCGCTCTCGCCTCGTCTGGAACGCAAGCCGTAGTCATGGCGGCTCCCGGGCTAGCGGTCAACTCAATTATCGACGGACATCTCGGCATATCGGCCCGCATGGATGTATGGCTCGCTAAAGGCGACAATGTGTCGTCGCTCACCCCGTATGGCATGGCCTACGACCGTGATCTTCTCTACGGTTCCGGCTCCGGTCTGGGGAATTCTCTCGAAGTTTGCCAAGATCTCGTGAGCGACGCGAGCTACGGCGACGAGAACCTCGGCATTCAGGCCGGCTTTATGCGCGGTTCGTGGGGGCCCGTCTACGACGATGGCGTCGTCATAGGACCTCAGTCGCCCGAGTCGGGGCAGTTAACCTTTTCCTGGCGAACGCCTACGCTCACGACTGACTTCGGCTTCTTCATGCTCCAGCAGGGATGGCCTACTTCCACTGGCCTCACTGACACCGAAGGCGATCTCATCGGTCTCAATAGCGGAAAATACCTCATGATACATGGCCTCAATTGGCTGCCGAATAACTGGCTCGAACTAGGAATTTTCGAATCTATAGTGTGGACCGGCGACGTTAATCCGCTCTATTTTGTCCCCCTGTCGGAATACTTCATTTCACACTCTTTTTCGAACTACGTCGATAAAGCCCATGCGGGGATATCGACAAGTGTCTATTTGCCCGATTCGCTAAAGCTCGACGTGGTGGGCTATGTGGACGACCTCAGTTTTGTCGGTATTCTTCACGGCGACTGGGACACCAAATGGAAGTTGGCCGCCCAGGCCTGTCTCTCCTGGGCGCCCGAGTCGCCTGTCGTGCAGCGCCTCTCTTTAGATTACACGGCGGTCTTCCCCTACATGTATACCTACGAGTATGACGAGGCAGGCACGGACGCCTCGGGCAATCATTACTTCGGGGCCAACGCCTATACGAACGGCGGCCAGAATATAGGCCCCGATCTCGAACCGGACTCCGACAGGATCACGCTCCAGGCAAAGAGCAAAACGGTAGATGGAGCCCAGATTTCCGGTATCCTTCGTTTAATACGCCACGGGAATGACTCCGCGGGCGTGAACGGCTATAACTCTTCTACCAGCGCAAGCGGCGATGCTTCCGGCGACCTCGGGGATCCGGGCGTCATCAACGTCGGGACGGCTTCAAAGCCGAACTACGAATGGATATTCCAGGGCGACTATAACACCGGCACTTGGCCCATGTATCTGCGATTCCTCACTCAGTCGGTGCTCCAGATCAGCGCCCAGGCCGGCCTCTCGATCGATTATACAAAACACATCGATACTGTAGGGACCTTTACCACAAGTCTCGGCTACACCTTCGAATACATCGCCAACAACGGATGCGTCGCGGGCCAGACGAGCATCGGAAACTATTTCTCATTCAGCATGGGACTCGCCTTCTAAGCGGAGCTTCTGCTCCCGTCTGCTTCATCTATACCGCAGATGTCCAGCATTGCGGTGAAATGTGTGGGCGGACTGATATTCGAGCAGACCAAGGAATCAAAATGACTGGACCGAATGACATGGCCAAGGCCCCTAGTGTTGTTACGAATGATATCGCCGATGTCTTCGCAGTCGCGGGAAAGACTCCGATCTATTTCTACGAGGCCGGCTATCCTATTTCGAGCGCCCGCGAAGGATACGAAGTCGATCAATCACTTTTCGTGGATCAGATATTTGCAGCATGGGACCTACACGCCTCCCCAATTCCAGTTCAGTTCATTCCGCCACACAGTTCCGGCCAGCTCGCTTGGCCCGATAAAGAGCCTCGTCGGCTCGGCGGAAGAGTTCATTTCGATCGACTCCTGCTTCCCATGTCCCTACGCCAAAGCTGCACGTAATGCGGCCGACAAGGTTGAATTCCCTGCCCTCCACGAGTCGGCGTAGTTTCTCTGCAACGGCTATGGTCCCCTCGCGGCTCGAATCCTTGCAGAGCACGAGGAACTCATCGCCGCCCCAGCGTCCGACGCAGTCGACTGACCGCATTCCTCCGCGAAGGACCGAGGCGAGCTCCGCCAATACCGAATCGCCAGTCTGATGGCCGTACTGATCGTTAATATCCTTGAAGTGATCAATATCGGTGATGATGATAGAGAACGAGCGGTCCAGCGAGGCCACAGGCGAAAGCATGCTCTCGAGCTCCATCTCCAGGCCCGCCCGGTTGTCTATGCAGGTTAGTCTGTCCGTGACCAAGAGCCTGCGCATCTCGGAAATCCTGTCCCCAAGGGCAAGTGACATGAGAATGGCCATAGCCACGGTACCGAGCAAGGTAGCTTCCTCGTTGTAAGTAGAGAATCCAACTATATGGAATAGACCCATGGAGTATAGGAGTACGATGACAAAAAGGGCGGCCCAGGCGAGGAGATAAAATCTGGCAGGCCGGTACCCGGAGCAAAAGGACCGCCAGCCTGTCAGGATCGAGACGATGGCCGCCAGGATGAGAAGTAGTATCGAGATCTGATCTGCGAGGTGCGCGTCAAGCGCGAGGACAATCATGTTCGCCGCGACAAGGGCCGGCAAGACGAGGTTGACGCGGTGAAGGATCGGCTCACGCGTACGAGTGGAGAGGAAAAAGGTAGTGAAGAATGCCATTGCCGCCGTGAACAGTGAGGTAGAGAGCAGAATACCGATATAATTCCATTTTCCTGAAAATGGAGTCAGGTAATACTGGAAGTATCCGAGCACGAGGAGACGGTTGAGGAGGATCCCGACTACAACAATCGTATAGGAGATATAGGCGGCGTCCCTGAGCGACAAGGCAAGGAAAGCGTTGTAAAGAGCCGAATAGAGGAGGGCACCAAGGGCAAGGCAAATAATAAAGGAAATAGCAGTATCGTGGAGTCGGTACCTGTCTTCCTCGAATATGGAGAAGCTCAGGTTGAGCGAAGTATCGGAGCGCACGCGGAATAATAGATCATCGCTGGCTCCTGGCGGCACCACGATCCGGAAGAGAATTTCCCGGCCTTGAATAGCCCTTTCTTGTGGCGACGCCAAGGCGCCTGAAATCTGGTGTCTTCCTTGCCAATACAGTTCAACGTTCTCGATGGCTGGTTGCCGCAAGGCGACGATGCACCGAAGTTCCCGGTCGCTTCGGTTAAGAATAGGGGCCTTGAGCCAAAAGACCGAGCGCGAGTAGCCGAGATTGATTGTGGCAGCCCCCGTAGGATTCCGATAAGAGAGCGCGCGTGCGGGAGAGAGGGCTTCAGAGGGGGCTAGTGATCCCCGTAAATCCTCAAGGATGGACAGCGAGGGGCTGAGGTGGAGCTCTCCGAATCCCTCGTAAAGGACGAGCGATCCAGCATACGAATCGACTGAAACGAGGAATACGAATACTAAGGCAGAGAATAGGCGACTCGCACGAAGAGGCATGAATTAGTTTATTTCTTTGAAGGCTTCGCTGCAACGGGTATCGCCCCGCTCACCGAAACATCCACCTGCGGCGGTGCTGCTTGATAATCCGGACTTGCCCTTGCTATCAAGCCTTTACGGCCTATACTAAAGTTTGAACATAAAAAAAGGAGGTTCTGAAGATGAAAATCGGTGGCAAACTGATGATCGCAGGGGCAGCCATCCTAATCATCCCATTCGCTGTTATGGGCCTTATCGTGTCGATTCAGGCGACCAGCGGTATAATGACGCTTGTCAGAGGTCAGGTAACGAACATAACGGCGAGCATGGCGGACTATGCCCAAAGCAAAATACAGGGCGACATACGGACGAGTATGGCGCTCGCCGCCTCCGCGGACATAGCCGATGGTGTCGCCGCAACGAATCGTGGAGGCCCTGCGGCGGCTAGGGTTGCTGCATCGCTTTCCGCGAAGCTCGCGGCCATCGGCGAAAGCGAACAGTACAAAGACACCTATGGCGGCATCATCGTCATGGCGGCCAATGGCGTTGTCTGCTCTTCCTCGAAAAAGCAATTTATAGGAGTCAATGTGGCGGACAGGGATTACTTCAAGGCTTCTCTCTCCGGCAAGCCCTACATTAGCCAGATGCTCATCAATAAAGTCACGAATGAGGCGACGGTGGCGATAAGCGCGCCAGTAAACGATGCGTCAGGCAGGACTATAGGCGTAAGTGCCGTTTTCATGCAGATATCCGCTATCACCGACGAGATGGCCAAGTTTGCTTTCGGCAAGTCGGGCTATATCTGGGTGGTCGACCGGGACGGCCTCGTCGTCCTCCATCCCGATAAAGATGTCGCGCTAAAAGTCAACATCACGCAGATGGCCGGCATGGAAGGACTTGCGAAGGCGGCCCTAGCGGACAAGACAGGAGTGATAACCTACACCTACAAGGGCTCCCGCAAGATGGCGGGCTATGCCCCCGTCCCTTCGATTGGCTGGAAAGTGATCACTTCGATGGCTGAGTCAGAGTTCCTTTCCTCGGCCAACGATATACGCAACCTTATCATCGCCATAGCGCTCATCGCTGCGATCTGCGCCTTAGGAGCCTTCTATTTCCTGTCCCGCACGATCGTAGGCGGACTCAAGGCCGCCGTAGCGCATCTTACTACAGTCGCAAGCGGCGATTTGACCATGGATGTACCGCAAGCTTTTATGGTCAGGAAAGACGAGATTGGCGATCTGGCGCGCTGTACCGACAAGATGGTCACCATTTTACGTGGGACTGTCCGGGAGGTGCAGACTGTTACGGCCCAGGTGTCGGGCGGTAGCGAGCAGGTAAGTACAACTGCTCAACAGATGAGCCAAAGCGCCACCGAACAGGCCTCGAGCGCCGAGGAAGTCTCCAGCTCCGTCGAAGAGCTGGCGGCTACGATCAAGCAAAACAATGATAATTCCCTCGCCACTGTGCAGATATCCCAGAAGGCCGCGGCCGACGCGGCAGAGGGCGGGAAAGCCGTTGACGAGGCAGTCGCCGCGATGAAGATGATCGCGGTCAAGGTGGATATAATCAACGAGATCGCCCGGCAGACCAACCTCCTCGCCCTTAACGCAGCGATAGAAGCCGCACGGGCAGGCGAGGCGGGCAAGGGCTTCGCCGTCGTCGCGAGCGAGGTACGCAAGCTCGCCGAGCGGTCCCAGAGTGCGGCGGGCGAGATCACAACGCTGTCGGCCTCGACGGTAGTCAGTGCAACAAAGGCTGGCGAGATCATCAGCCGCACTGTCCCCGATATCAGGAAGACTGCGGACTTGGTTCAGGAAATATCATCCGCATCGCAGGAGCAAGCCTCCGGCTCCGATCAGATCGGCAAGGCCATAGTACAACTCGATACAGTAATCCAGCAAAACGCCTCGGCGAGCGAGGAGATGGCGTCCATGGCCGAAGAGCTCTCGGGGCAAGCTGTGCAGCTTTCCGAGACAATATCCTTCTTCAAGCTCGCAGAGAAGGCGGCCGTGAACACACAGCCCACGCAAGGACACAAGCCCGAGGTCCGCGGTGCCCATAGCGGGGTTGGTGTAGCGGCCAGCAAGGCAGTATCTGCTGCTTCAAAACCTGCTTCTACCGGCACACCAACTAGGACGGCCATCACTCTTGCGAAGCGCGAGTCCGCCACGGACAACGACTTCGAAACTTTCTGAAGGGCTTTCACCAAGTCTAACAGCTCTTCGGGAAAGGGGCTGTCCCCCAGATAGGGTTATTCTAGAGCTAAAGATGACCGCCGATGAGCTGCTCGATCTCGCCGATTCCCAGCACGCTTTTTAAATCGAAGTCCATCGCCTTGAGCTTATGCCTACCTAACCCTCGGCCTCTCAGGGACGCGCCACGGCGGGCGCTCTCGTCGCCGTGGCGGACGTTCTCTACGAGCCGTGCTTCCTTCATGATGACTATCCACGTTCACGATATCGCCGTTCAAGTCTACGTCTATGAGGGGGCTCAGGCCTCTGCATCCGCACAACCTGGGAAGATATGCGAAAGCGTTAGTTGGTCTTTGTCTCTGCAGATATTGCTTCCAATGCCTTGACGCTCAAACGCTCAACGAGTTCCCCCGAGACTAGCTGCTTCACCGGATGCTGATGTAGGTCCAGGGTTATGTCGTTGTAGAGAGTCCGCATGGCCAGTCGCCCTATCTCGACCTTTGATACTTCAATTGTGGTCAAGGGTGGATCCACCATCGCCGAGGCAGGTAGGTTGTCGAAGCCGATGATGGAGATGTCTTCGGGCACCCGAATACCTGCATCTTTGAGGGCGCGGATACAGCCGAACGCTACGATGTCGTTCACGCAGAAGAGTGCCGTGGGGAGCTTCGCCCCGCTTGTCAGAATGCCGGACATGTCGCGCAATGCTCCTGCATAGGTTGAGTCGACGTGGAAGATGAAATCGCCTCTGGAGGGAAGAGAGAATCGCTGCAGAGCCTCATTGAAGGCTGCCGTACGCATCTGGAAATTGGGCGTGGCAACGTCGGAGGTTGCCATGCCGATCTCCCGGTGTCCGTGCTCCATGAAATGGGATATTGCAATGAGCACCGATTCCTTGTTGTTCATATCGACGAAGTTGAATCCTTCGGTCTCGTCGTAGTTGTCGATGAAGACGAGCGGGGTATTAACCCTCTTGAAGAGCCGGATCTCCTTCGATGTCATCTCGGTCGCTAGTACGATCGCGCCGGCGATTCCCGGGTCTTCCGTCGCTGACACGAGGGCTTCCGCGGGACCTCCATTGATCGTCATGATCTCGAGAGTGAGCTTGAGGCTGCGTGCTTCCAAGGACAGACCGTTGATGTAGTTGGCGATGAAGATGGCATGATCGTCGTTCACCGTGTGGCCATGGCGAGCCACTTTTAGGAACCGAATGGTAGCAGCCTTGCCGTGGGCGAGATTGTTTGAGCGCTCAAGGTCGTACTCCAGAGACCTTGCTAGCTCGAGTATGCGCGATCGAGTATCCGGACTTACGCCAGGCTTGTTGTTCAGCACGAGAGAGACGGTGGCAGGAGACACGCCTGCGACCGACGCAATATCTGCTATGTGCACGCCACTCATTGATACCCCTGGCCTTTCGCAAAAAGTCCGCAATGTGCGTGCCCTTGGCTACTATCACACTAATCATAATCCGCTAGGAGGGATTCGTCAACTTAGTTAGCTACTAATGATTAAATACATTTTAGTACTATTATAAAAAAAGTTTTTTTAAAACTCATATATAAAAATAAATTAAGTAAATATGTTAATTAAAAAATTTTAGTTGACATATAAATTATTAGGGTATTTAATTGCTTATATTAAATTTCTTTAAGGAGCTTATATGGCGCGTATAATGAACAAGCCGACAATCGATGAGGAGAAGATCAACCTTGTGCGATCCTGTATTGAGCACAGGGCGACGTGGATGGCGCTCACATTCGACGAGATGGACAAGCGAGGATTAGATGCTGAGGGTATCACCCGCGCGGCCGTTCGCCGTTGCGGCAACATGCACGGCCTGAACTTCAAGGCACAGTGCAAGAATCCCAAGGATCTCCGCGACTTCAACGCTGTCTTCCTCCCTGAGAACGGGCGCAAAAACTTTGAGATCGAGGTTGTCGGCAACGACAAGGACAACCTCAAGGCGGAGTTTCACTACTGCGCCCTTGTGAACGCCTGGGAGAAGCTCGGCTTGAGCGGCGAGCGAATAGCCCTGCTCTGCGATATCGCGATGGATGGGGACCGTGGCATCGCCGAGAGCATGGGGATAACCCTCGATCTCACTGACACCATCTCGAAGGGATGCAGTACCTGCAAGCTTCATTTCCACAAATGACTTCGCGCCCGCCCCGGTAGAGGGCCGGCATCTCATCTTCGGAGGAACAGACATGAGGAGCAACAAGATTATCGGCATCGCCGCCCTGTGCGCGCTGGCGATGGCATTCTCGGGTTCCGCCTTCGCAGCCGGCCCTGCCAAGGCCTACAAGATCGGTGTGCTGGCACCCATTACCGGAACTAACGCCGAGTACGGCAAGGGCTTTCAGGTCGCCACGCAGATGGCGGCCGACGAGATCAACGCCAAGGGCGATATCCATATCGACCTCGTGGTGAAGGACTCCAAGGGCGACCCCAAGGAGAGTGCAGACCTTGCCCGTCAGTTCGGCGACGACAAGTCCATCGTGGCCATCATCGGCGACTTCACTTCGTCGTGTTGCATGGCGAACGCGCCCATCATCGACGAGGCTGGCATCGTCCAGCTCTCTCCGACCGCGTCCAACCCAAGCTATGCGTCCATGAGTAAGTACGCGTTCTCGATCATGGGGCGCCAGGACGGGGAGGCTCCCTTCTTTTCGACCTACATCCTCAAGAAGTACGTGGGCGCTAAGAGGGTCGGCCTTATTTGGGTCAACTCCGACTGGGGCAAGTCGGCCCACGACAACTTTGTTGCCCAGGCCTCCAAGGACGGACTCAACATCGTCGCCGACGTCAACTACGTGTCCAGCGAGACCGATTTCAGCTCGGACATCGCCAAACTGCGCCGCGGCAAACCTGACCACATCGTGATCATGGATCAGGGCGCCGTGCCAGCGATCATCAACCAGGTCGCCCAGGCCGCGTGGAAGGACATTAAGATCACAACCCTCGGCCCCGGTACCTCGCCCCAGATTCTCACGCTCTGCAAAGAAAACGCGGAGGGGCTCCTGCTCTCTACGCCCTTCTACATCGACAAAAGCGATACGCGCGCAAACGCCTGGGCCGCACAGTTCACCAAGGTCGCCGGCTTCGCGCCCACGGTCCATCCTGCCTGCGCTTACGACTGTGTGTACCTGCTCGCCGCCGCCATCAAGAACTCCGGCGCAAGCGTGACCCGCGACAGTATCCGGGACAACCTGCATTCCCTCAAGGGTTTCGTCGGCTTGACCGGGCCAATCCAGTTCAACCCCGACCACGGCGACATCGTACGCAAGTACCTGATCATCGCCGTGGAGAACGGCCAGTTCGTGCGCAAAACCGATTACGACTACGCGAAATAGTCTCTAAGGCGCCGTCCGCGGGATCGGGCACCCCGAATGGGGCACCCGATCCCGCGGGGCCGGGATATCCTCTGCGGTTCGGCTAACGCGACGCGAAGGCGGCAAGCATGGATTACTATCTTTCACAACTAATCAACGGTATTTGTCAGGGCTCCATCTACGCCCTGATGGCCATAGGTTTCTCCGTGGTTTTTGGTGTGGTCGGCCTGGTCACTTTTACACACGGCGAGGTCATCATGATCGGCGCCTTCGCCGCCTTCTATGCCTTCGAACTCGTCGGAACCAACCTCCTGATCGGTATCGTGGCAAGCTTCGCTGCCTCGGCCATGATCGGAGTGTTCGTCTACAAGGTCTGCTACGAGCGCTTCCTGGACGCTCCCGAGTACATATCGCTGATATGCACTATCGGCGTCAGCATGCTTCTTAAGAGCCTGGCGCAGATCATCTTCGGCCCGAACAACAAACCCATGCTCGACGTCGTGCCCAACCACTTCTTCGGCTGGGGCGTCGTGGGCATAACGCTGATCCAGATTATCGTAATCGCCACAGTGGCGATGGTCTCGGCCCTTCTCTACTTCTTCCTGAACCGGACACGCTGGGGGATCATGCTGCGCGCGGTGAGCCAGGACCGCAAGGCGGCCGCCCTCATGGGGATCAACGTCAAACGCATGATCTTGACCGGGAACTGTATAGGCTGCGGCCTCGGCGGCGTAGCCGGCATGCTTCTCGCGGTCTATTACCAGACTCTCGTTGCAACGATGGGCGGATCAGCCGGCATGAAGGCCTTCGCCGCTGCGGTCCTTGGCGGGCTCAGTGACGTGCCCTGCGCCGCCCTTGGCGGCCTTCTCCTCGGCATCATCGAGAACCTAGGCATAACGTTCTCCTCCGCCAGCTTCCGTGACATCTTCGCCTTCGTCTTCCTGTTGATCGTGCTGCTCATCAAGCCTGAGGGCTTCGCCCACAAAAAAGGAGCCAGGGCATGATCGATCCTTCAACCAGCTCTGCGCCTGGTCGGATGGCCCCACTCCCGAAGTGGCTGAAACTGTCCCTGTGCGCCCTGGGCTTCGCCTTCTTGCTCGCTCTGCCCAGGCTCTGCCCACAGTCCTACACGATGGGCGTCATGTGCCGCATCTTCATGTACGCCCTGCTTGCGGGATCGCTCAACGTCATCAACGGGTACTCCGGGCAGTTCAACATCGGGCATGCGGGTTTCTACTGTGTGGGTGCCTACTGCGAGGCGATACTCGCCACGAAGCTCGGCCTGTCGTTCTGGATAGCCCTGCCGCTGGCCGGGGTGGCCGCCATGCTTGTAGGATGCATCGTAGCCGTGCCGACCTTGCGCCTCCGTGGCACTTACCTTGCAATCGTAACGCTCGGTGCCTCCGAGATCATACGCCTTATCGCCCTCAACTGGGACGACTTCACGGGAGGCCCCAACGGGATCAAGGGTATTCCCGCTCCGCTCCTCGGCAGTTTCAAGATTTCCAAAGCAGTGGACTACTACTACATCTTTCTCGCGTTGGCCATCCTATTTTTCTTCCTCACTGCTCGCGTGATCAATTCCAGGGTTGGCCGGGCTTGGATGTCGATACGCGAGGACGAGGCCGCGGCGAGGTCTCTCGGCGTCGAAGCCTCGCGCTACAAGGCCGCGAATTTTATGTATGGCGCCTTCTGGGCTGGCATCGCGGGAGGGGCCTTCGCCCCCTACTTTAAGTACATCTCGTCGGACATGTTCTCCCTCGACGAGGGTTTCAACATCCTCAGCATGGTGATCATCGGCGGGCAGGGCACCCTGATCGGTCCGGTCGTCGGCGCCGTGATTGTCAACTTCCTTACCGAGGTCCTCCGACCCGTCTCACAGTATCGCTCCGTGGCCTACGCGATCCTCATCATCGTCATGATGTGGGTGAGGCCTCAGGGTCTCGTTGGCGCTTCCAACTCCGTGCTCGCCGAGCGCAGGCTGGGTAGGCACCGGGGCAAGGCTACGCATGGAGGTGCGAAATGACGGACACAATGCTCGAGGCCCGAAGCGTCAGCAAGTATTTCGGGGGGCTCAAGGCTGTCGACTCCGTCGATATGAGCATCCCCCGGGGCTCCATCTTCGGCATCATAGGCCCCAACGGCGCAGGCAAGACGACGTTCTTCAACCTCTGCTCAGGGGTGTACAAGCCGACCTCGGGGAGGATCGTATTCGCCGGGGAGGATATCACCGCCCTTGCCCCGGAGATGATCGCGCGCCGCGGCATAGCAAGGACTTTCCAGAACATCAAACTCTTCAAGTACATGACAGTTCTTGAAAACGTGAAGATCGGCTTCCATATCCGGACGAGGACGGGCATCGCTTCCGCGATGCTTCACAGCCAGCGCTACCACGACGACGAGGAGCTCGCGGCCGGGAAGGGGCTCGATATCCTGAGGCAGGTCGGGCTCGATTCCCATAAAGATACGCTCGCTTCCAACCTTCCCTACGGCCTACAGCGAATGGTCGAGATCGCACGCGCGCTCGCCCTCGATCCCAAGATTCTCCTCCTGGACGAGCCTGCGGCGGGCATGAATCCGAGCGAGACACGGGACCTCTCGGTCTTCATCAAGAAGCTCAACGTTGCCGGTTACACTATCGCGGTCATCGAGCACGACATGAAGTTCGTCATGGGGACTTGCGACAGGATCCTCGTGCTCAACTTCGGCAAAAAGATATGCGAAGGGCGCCCCGAGCAGGTACGCAGTGACAAGGGCGTTAACGAGGCATACTTCGGCAAGGGCATGAAAGACGCGATCGCCGCCAGACCTGGGGCTGCGGAGGGAGTGTGAGATGCTGCTCGAGATCGAGGATTTATCGGTTGATTATGGCTACGTCCATGCACTCTGCGACATTTCGATACAGGTTGGCCAGGGAGAGATCATTACACTGATCGGCGCCAACGGGGCGGGCAAGACCACCACCCTCATGGCGGTCTCCGGTCTTGTGGCCAAGCGGGCAGGGACCGTCAGGTTCAAGGGCAAGGACATCAGCTCAATGCCCTCGCATAAGATTGTGCGGATGGGCGTCTGCCACGTGCCGGAGGGCAGGCACATCTTCCCGGCCCTGACGGTCCAGGAGAACCTCATCGCCGGAGGCCTCGGCAATCCTTCGCTCAAGGCGGCCGACCTTGAGCGGCTTTACGAGGAAGTGTACTCGCTCTTCCCCCGTCTGAAAGAGCGCCGCGGTCAGAGCGGTGGCTCGCTCTCGGGAGGGGAACAGCAGATGCTGGCGATCGCCCGCGGGATCATCATGGACCCCGAGCTTGTCATGCTCGACGAGCCCTCTCTGGGGCTCGCGCCCATCATGGTGGAGGAGATATTCGAGCTCATCCTGACGATCCAGAGCCACGGCAAGACGATCCTGCTGATCGAGCAGAACGCGGCCATGGCCCTTCAAGTGGCCGACCGGGGCTACGTGCTCGCCAATGGCCGGATCGCGGCGACGGGCAGAGGAACTGAGCTCTTGTCAAACCCCGAGGTCCGCAGCGCATATCTCGGGGCCTAAGACAACTTAAGAGGAGAAAGCTACTATGAAGAAGATTATGAATTCGGCCGAGGACTTCGTCGACGAGGTCATGGAGGGGATTGTCGCTGCCTACGGCGAGAGAGTTGCCTTCCTCAACGGTGACAAGCGCATCCTGGTCCGGGCCTCCCCGGCACGCGCCGGCAAGGTTGGCATCGTCACGGGCGGAGGCTCGGGGCACCTGCCGACTTTTCTCGGCTACGTCGGGGAGGGGCTCCTCGACGGCTGCGCCGTCGGCAACGTGTTCGCGAGCCCGAGCAGCCAGAAAATGTCCGCAATGATCAAAGCATGCGACCGCGGGGCGGGAGTCCTATGCCTCTACGGGAACTACGGAGGAGATAATCTCAACTTCGATATGGCCTGCGACGAGGTTGGGATGGACGACGTCGTGACTGCGACCATTAGGGTGACCGACGACGTAGCCTCAGCGCCGCGCGAGGAGGCCGACAAGCGCCGTGGCGTTGCGGGCATGCTCTACGCCTTCAAGATCGCGGGAGCGGCCGCGGATCGCGGGGACAACCTCGAGCGAGTCGTCGCGACGGTCCGCAAGGCCCTCGCGAACACACGCACCATGGGCGTGGCGTTGAGCCCCTGCATCGTCCCTCTGGTCGGGAAGCCCACCTTCTCCATCGACGAGGATAAGATCGAGATCGGCATGGGCATACACGGCGAGCCGGGCATCGAGGAGCGGAAGATGATGAAGGCCGACGATATCGCGGCCCTCTGTCTGCAGAAGATCCTCGACGACATGACGATAAGCTCCGGCGACGAGGTCTCCGTGCTCGTGAACGGCCTTGGCGCCACACCCCTTGAGGAATTGCTCATCACCTACAGGGCCGTGCACCGCACATTGAAGGAGAAGGGTGTCTCGGTGTACATGCCTCACGTCGGCGAGTTCGCTACTTCGATGGAGATGGCGGGCCTCTCGATCACAGTGCTCAAGCTCGACGCTGAGCTGAAAAGACTTCTCAGGGCGCCCGGTTCGACGCCATTTTATACCAACGAGAACAAATGACCGGGGGCGATGCCATGAACATTCAAGAGCTCAAGTCGGCGATGGCCGCGATCCGGACCAAGATCGACGAGAACAGCGCCTACCTCACGGAGCTGGACCAGCAGAACGGCGACGGGGACCTGGGCATCTCGATGTCCGCGGGCTTCGCCGCGGCCTGTACCTTCCTCGACTCGACGGACGAAACTGATCTGGGAAAGGCCTTCATGAAATGCTCGGGGGCCTTCAACGAAGCTGCGCCCTCGACCCTCGGCACGATAATGTCGCTGGGGCTCATGGGGATGGCCAAGGCGCTCAAGGGCAAGACTGAGGCCGACGATGCCGAGCTGTCCGAGGCCTTCTCCGCGGGACTGTCGCAGATCATGGAGCGCGCCAAGTCGAAGCCGGGAGACAAAACCATACTCGACTCCCTTTGCCCCGCGGTCGCTGCCTGGAAGGACGCGGTCGCTCAGGGTCGCTCGGCTTCCCTCGCCACGGCGGCCGCTGCGGCGCGTGCCGGCAGCGAGACCACGCGCGGGATGAAGTCGGTGCACGGCCGGGCGGCCTACTACGGAGAGAAAAGCATCGGCATTCTGGACGGGGGGTCGGTCGTCGGCAGTCTCCTCTTTGAGGGCCTCTCCTCTTGGGCCTCGTGCGCCGAAAAGAAGGCCTGAATGACCAGTACTTCATCGAGCGTCCGTGCGGGTCGCGATCGCATCCACGAAGCCTACCTCGCCATACTTAAGTCCGAGCTCGTGCCGGCCATGGGCTGCACTGAGCCTATAGCTGTCGCCCTGGCAGCGGCGAAGGCCAGGGAAATCCTCGGCTGCATGCCCGACCGCATCGATATCGCCTGTTCGGCGAACATCGTGAAGAACGTGAAGGGAGTGACCGTCCCCAACACGGGCGGGCTAAAAGGCATCGATGTCGCGGCTATCGCCGGCACGGTCGGCGGCGATGCCTCGCGCTCCCTGCAGGTGCTTCAGAGCGTCACACAGGCCGACATCGAAGAGACGGTCCGCCTCCGGGACGCGGGATTCTGCTCCACAAGCCTCGCCGAGGGCATCGAGGGCCTCTACGTGCTTGCCCGGGCCTATCAGGGCGAGCATAACGCCGAGATCGTCCTCCGGGATACCCACGACGGCATTGCGCTCATCAAGCGAGACGGCCGCGTTCTTTTCGAGCGCGGCCAAGTAGGCGCTCTCTCATCGATTTCAACTACAGCTGGGGTATCTTCTGACGACCGGAAGGACTACGCTCTCCTCAACGTCTGCGATATTCTTGAATTCGCCACAACCGTCAAGCTTGAGGAAGTCCGCTCAACCATCACGACGCAGATTGAGATGAATACTGCTATTTCTAATGAAGGACTGACGCATTATTATGGTGCTGACGTGGGCAAAACCCTAGCGAGGGATGCTCGTGGTGACCTGCGCGCTCGCTGTAAGGCCCGCGCTGCCGCGGGCTCTGATGCCCGTATGGGCGGCTGTGCGATGCCTGTGATCATCAATTCTGGCTCAGGCAACCAAGGCATGACCGTCTCTCTTCCGATCATCGAGTACGCAAGGAGCGAGGGTGTCAGCGATGATCAGTTGCTCCGCGCCCTTGTTCTGGCGAACCTCACCGCCATCCATCAAAAGAAGTACATCGGCAAGCTCTCGGCCTACTGCGGAGCAGTCAGCGCTGCCGTGGGCGCCGGCGCCGGCATGACCTACCTCAAGGGCGGAAACTATGAAAAGATTTGTCATACAATCACAAATACTATAGCGACGATTGGCGGCATGGTCTGTGATGGGGCAAAGGCATCCTGCGCCGCAAAGATAGCGAGTGCTATCGACGCCGCATTCACCGGGATGGCGCTTGCAGATGAAGGCAAAGTTTTCCGCTCGGGCGAGGGGCTCGTGGGCGACGACGTAGAGGACACTATCAAAAACTTCGGCCTTGTTGGCGGCGTAGGTATGAAGACTACGGATATCGAGATAATTAAGCTAATGCTGAAAGAGCATTAGACAATATGAAGTGACCTCCCGATATAGGGCGTGGATTTTCCACCGCAAAGCAGATACCACATATATCAAACGTGAGGCCCTAGAGGGGATGCATCTTTTATCGTATTCGTCATTACTTAAACTCCAAAGATATCATGCGGGCGATCATGGTAAAGCTGTTTGTTATGCGAGACGTAACCGATCGGCTCTAGCAGTCGAGCAGTGTTGAACCAGTGAACCCATTCGAGCGTAGCATATTCCACCTTCTTCTTTCGGCGAGCGCGTTACCGTAGGCATCGCCGATTTTAATCGACCATCGACGGAACGGATGCCGGGGATGGATTTGTAGATGAAGACGGAGATCGTGATCGAGGCGTTAGCGGGCGTGAAGGCATGTTTCAACCTGTGCGCATCGGGCGACATGAGTTGGGCGACCGGTCAAAAACGTTGTACGCTTCTATACTTTAAGCATGGACCCGCGAAAAAAGTGCAGCCATTGATGCTCGCCGAATTGATGGACTGCGTCGACGCCCTCGTCCTCGTATTGGACGCTCGGCTTCGGGGCGTCGAGGCGAATCGTGCGGCGATGATCATCCTCGGCTATCAGGTCACCGATTTGCTCGCAAGAACCTGCCTGCCCTCATCACCGCGAGCGAACGCCAAAAGATGGCTGATCTTGCCCGCGGCGACGAGGAGCGCCGAGGACGCACGACGGTCTTCCTCACTCGGTCCAATAGAAGGGCTCCCGCCTCGTTCAGCCTGAGCCCTCTGTCGACAGCCGTCGAAGGCTCGCAGTATTACTTACTCGTAGGGCATAGAGCGATAGCCCCCCTCAGATCCATCCGGCGCTGACCCAGCCAACGGTTTCGCGGCCTGGATACTCAAGGGCTTCGCGGTCCTCGTGCTCATCGTCAACGGACTCTCTCGCAAGGTACGCGACTGCAACGAGGCTGCGTTGATCGTCTCCGGTTTCTCGCGCGAAGAGCTTTTGGGAAGGCGGGTCCTTGGGCGCGATCATCGTCATACTCTTCGACCGCTCGGCGGAGGAAGAGCGCGAAGCCGAACTCGCCGCCCAACTCAGCGCCGCAGCCTCGGGCTACTCGATTCGCGGCAAGAGGGAGCGGCTCTCAGAATCAACGTCAGATCCTACGCCGAAGCGAACGACGAGAAAACCTGGACTAACGCCTCCGCCAAGATAGAACGGCTAAAAGCGGAAAGCAACGCGGCGGCGGGGCTCTTCGACACTGTCGTGCAGCAGAACGCAAATGCGAGCGAAGAGCTCGCGAGCATGTCCGAGGAGCTCTCAATCCAATCCGAGCAGCTCGCCGCCGCCATGGAGTTCTTTAAGGTCGAGTCGTTAACGGCGACTAAGGTCCGGCCTGAGTCGAAGAAGGGCATGGCCGAGGCCATCAGGGCCGAGCGCAAGAGGATAAAGCCGGCCGCGAAGTCGCGCGCCATCCTGCCGGTAAGCTATACGAAGACTGTCGACTCGGAATTTGAGGAATTCTAATATGCTACTCGGCTTTTAAACTAAACCGCGAAAGAAGAAATTATCACCCTAACGGAGTCGCGGAAGGTCGCGTCCTTCGGCTACGAGGCGTAGTCGTGAATGCCGGAGAAAAGGCGGTCGAGCTCGCAACTCCAGACCAGAAGGTCGACCTCGTGGACATCAACCTAGGCGACCTCATCGGCGTGTCCGCATTGGCAACCCATTCATCGTGCGCTCGACCGAGTATCGCACTCATCGAATCGTGCGATACTCGGGGCAACTCTTCCCGTTCAACTCCCCCATTATGACGAGACCCGCCGGGTGGCGGGTCTCGTTGGAGGTGTCGCCTCGCTGCGTTCAGCGGGAGAGTTGCCTTACGCTCGTCGATATTCTATCGACTCGCTCCAGACCGCCTCTGCGGCTCGACCATCTTCGCGCGATCATTTGAGCGCGAAGATGGTTGGCGCTCCGGTTCAACTCCCCCCACCTCCTTAAATACGAAAACCTCCCTTGCGGGAGGTTTTCTCTTGAATGGAGGTGGGGAGAGTTGAACTCCCGTCCCCGAGCGCGGAGGGCTAGCGTCTACAGGTTTATCCGGCCTATCGAGTTGTCGAGAAGGGGGCAGCGAGCCGGCGCGCCTTCCCTCCCGTATTCCGGATGAAGTCCCCAGGCGGCTCCGGACAGGAGCCTAGGCAAGCCTCGGTCAGTTGCGAGCCCTGCGGCCGCTCAAGGCGGCGCGACCGCGGACCCGGCTTCCACTACTTACGCAGCGAGAGCGTAGTTGTCGTTGTTGGCAACTAAAAGTTTGCCGAATCAGGAGGTCGGCGTCTCCACCTGCAACCGGCGATCCGGACCGCTCAGGTCGAAGCCGGTACACCCCCCTAAAGGGAATATGCCAGGCTACTCGGATAGCTTCTACGAACTATACTTATTTTCCATTGAGCGGTCAAGGAAGAACCGCTCGTTAGAGCGATGCTCGCTAGAGCGATGCTTCGATGACGCCCCCTCCGAGGACATAGCCATCGTCGTCGTAGATGACGACGGACTGTCCCGGGGCGAGGGCGCGCTGGCTCTCGTCGAAGTCGACGCGGCAGTTTCCGCCTTCGCCGGGCATAAAGGAGCAACCCACTGGCTTGTGGTTCTGGCGTATCTTGGCCCTGCCGCGATACGGCCCAGGGGTATCGGGAAGGCAGGATGAACGAAACTCGGAGGCTATAAGGCCGTCGGCGAAGAGCCCTCTATTTGGACCGACGATCACGCGATTGTGCTCGGGGTCGAGGCCTATGACATAGAGGATCTCGCTTGAAACGCCCGCGCCTATGCCGAGCCCTCGTCTTTGGCCGATCGTATAATAAGGAAGGCCGCTGTGCTTGCCCAACACTGTGCCCTCGGCGTCGATGATGTCGCCGCCCACGGGAGGGCGATCGGCAAACAGAGGCGAATAGTCGCCGCCAGCTATGAAGTCCTGACTCTCCGGTTTGTCCGCTAGCTCGAGACCGAGCCCTCGCGCGATGCCCCGCACTTCCGGCTTTGTCATCTCGCCTAATGGAAAGAGGACGCGAGAAAGCACTTCCGGCTCCAGCCGGTAGAGGAAGTAGCTCTGGTCTTTGGCGAGATCGAGGGCGGTCCGGAGCCTGGGCTCTCCCATAGATCCAGCGCCGATCCTGGCGTAGTGCCCGGTGGCGAAGTAGTCGAAATCGATGCCGAGCTCCTGGGCCCTCGAGATGAGAAATCCGAATTTTAGTTCACTATTGCATATGACGCAAGGATTTGGCGTTCTCCCGGCTCGATACTCCCGCTTGAAATACTCGATGACCTTCTCTTCATAGAGAGAGGCGAGGTCTATGGCCTTGTACTCGATTCCGAGCTTGGCGCAGAGTTTTTCGCAGGCGGCCACGTCTTCGGCTTCGTCCGGGCCGTAGCATGCTTCCTTCGCTCCGGCAGCGATCGAGATCGAGCCTGACCAGATTTTCATCGTTATGCCGACGACTCTGTAGCCGCGATCGAGAAGAAGAGCCGCTGCGACTGCCGAATCGACCCCGCCGGAGAGGCCCACGGCCACTTTGAGTTTTGAATCCACGCTCAGAGTCTAACATGTCGGGTTTGTCCTCGTTAATCGGTACGATAAGGATTGTTTCAGTAAAGCATTGCTAGTTACCGATATACTGGTCAGATTGTTATTACCATGATATAGTTATGGAAGTGGCTTGGTTTACACCGTCAGGCAAAATATCCGCCCCATCGGGGCGCAGGTTTCGGAGACAAAAAATGCGTAGACCTACTACGAGAGCGCTTGCCTTCCTCGTTTTCGGCTTGCTTGCTTTTCCGGCGATCGTATGCTCTGCCGACGCGGCGCCTTCAGTCTTTAAATTCATAGCGAACGGGTTCCCGGACAATGTCGATGTCCGGGGTAAGGCCTTCGCCTATGTGATCGGTGCCCCCCGTGATGTCGCCTTCGCCTATGGCGAAAAGCAGCTGCGTTCTTCCTCTTGCGCCGTGACTGTGCGGATCGAAAAGCGCAGCGCTGATTTCATCGTCGAGTTCTTGAATCCCAGCGCTTCCGGCGATGGCGCCGGCCGCGGTTCCTGCTATGTTCTCCGCAGCAACGCGAAAGGCAATTACATCCAGCAGGCGCGTATACTCCTCGAGGACGACCCGAGCTGTTACCTCGCTCTCTATCCTTCTGGGTCCGGTACGCGGGGCGACGTCGTCATGTACGGCGCCGTTATTAAGAAGGGGCTCTATTTCCCGGACATGATCTATAGGATCCTCCTTCTCTCCTTCTCGGACATCGTCGACTCTTCCAGAGGGTCCTTCGACTGGGGCGCTGTATTCAAGTTCGGCGGCAAGGATCCTGCATCCAATTACGTCGCCGAGCTGCGCTCTTCCCTCGCCTCGCCTTCAGTCGCGACCGCGGACGCAAGCGCCGCGAGCTCCTCTCCCATCGCCTTAAGCCATAATACGGGAAAGATAGCTCTCGCGGCCGCTCCTTCCTTGCCCGCGCCCGGCTCCGTCGACCCCTCGGCGAAGGGGCCACGCGCCGGCCGAATAGCCGAGCTCGTCGATCGCTCACCATCCTTCGAGTCCCTCGTCCTGGAGCTCGGCTCATCCGGCGAGTCTGGGCTGCGCGAAATCGCGCCTGCCTCCGATACCGCCTACCTCGGCGATAGCGGCGATATAGCCAAGCTCGTCTATGGCGACTATCCGCGTTACGACGCGAAGGGGCTGCCCCTCGCGGCTATCCGGTCGGCCCTCTTCCTCGATCTCTCCGCCAACCCCGACTCGGTCTACGCCCTCGTGGGCGACGGCCTGCGCGCCACCATAGTCCCGTCCTTCGACGATGCCGGGCGCCTAGTCTTTTCCTTCTTCTCGGGCGGCAAGGAGATGAGCTGGGACGATTTCTCCGCAGGCAAGCGCGATCTCAAGGTTCGCATATTGAGGCTTCCAGCATAGCCGTACGGGCACGCTGAGGGTCCCTCGAGAGAGAGAGAGCCAGTCGCGTTGTTACGCAACTGGCTCTTCTTTATCGTCATCGCGGTCTTGGCTAAAGTTTGGACGATGAGAGGGGCAAGTTGAACAATGGACTCTGAGGCGTCTCGGAACGTCTACCGTGATAGAATAAACCGACCATTGAACTTCATCGAGTCAAACTTGTCCGGCGACTTGCAACTCGCCGACGTCGCCCGCGAAGCCTGTTTTTCTCCCTACCATTTTCACCGTATCTTCTGCGCCATGGTGGGCGAGACTCCGGCCGATTACATTCACAGGTTTCGCCTGGAAAAAGCGGCCGTCCTTTTGTGGTCCATGTACGAGCTTTCGGTCACTGAAGTAGCGATGCAATGCGGCTTCTCGAGCCCTTCCGTCTTTTCGCGGAACTTCAAGGCGCGGTTCGGATCGAGCCCTAGAGACTGGAAAAGGGGAAGGCATGATGCCGTCCAATATCATGCACAAAAAATCGTGCTTGCGGAATCAAAGCCATATCCTGTTGGGGTGCTTTCAATCGGGGTAAAGCATGAAACGAGCCGTGATACAGTCTGCGTGCGCCATCAAGGCTATGAAGACCCTGCGATACTGAAAGTCTATCAGCGTTTCCTCGCCTGGCTCGAGGCCAAAAAACTAGTGCGAGATGATGGCGTTTTCATAGGAGTGTGCTCGGATAATTTCTATATCACGGGACCGTCGAAATGCCGCGTTTATCTTTGCTATACGCTTCCCCCGGCTATCGATGCTCCTGCCTTGGCCGGCAAGACTATGACGGTTCAGGGCGGGCTCGTGGCGAGCATCGCTTTTGAAGGAGATCCTCGGTACATCGACAGCGCCTACCAGTACTACTACCATTGCTGGCTTCCCAACAGCGGTTTCGAACCGGACGGCAGACCGGATTACATGGTCTTCGGACCCGCTGTCGATTTATCTTCACGTATAATAAAGACGACCATCAATATTGCCATCAAGACCATCTAGCTATTTGGGCCAGGCGTCATTTTCGCAAGAACCGTCAAGTCGAGCGCAATAATCGGCATGATCGTCCATTCGTTCGTCGCTACCATACTTTCATCCTCATGCGAGGAGGGAGGATGGAGATGAAGAAGATAACGGCGGTGATTGGCACTCCGATGGGGACCGGCTCCCATACGGCAAATCCATTCAGGCATCATGCACAAAGATCGCCCGAGAAACGGTGAGACTGCTCAATGGTGAGAAACGCGTAAAGCCGAGAATTATGAACAACTTCTACTTCGTGGGCATAACGAGGAAAGCAGTCGCGATCCCCGGTGATAGCTGGGAGAAGCGCTTCATCCTCTCGAGGGGCTGGCAGAAGATGAGCTACCGCGAAGCTATGGGCACATTAGAGTCTCAGGACTCGTGCCGAGCCGAGGCCGACAGTTAATCGGTGCGCGATGCCTTCTTGAGCCTTCTATAAACATCGATCGCCTTCACAAGCGAAGGGAAGGCGAGGTCACCCTCTCGCAGCTCGTTGAGCTGGACTAGCCTGACGGCCGCCGTTTCTCCGTCGCCTAACGTAAAACTAGGCAGCTCGCATTCTGCGGGAAAGCGGTAATAGAAGTACAGGTCGCAAGTGTTGTAGGAGACGCCGCCGTACTCGTAGACGTTCGGAAAGCTCGCGAGGAAGGAGAGCTCGGGAGGCGCCCATCCAATCTCCTCGCGACATTCCCGCAATGCCCCGTCCTCGGCCCGCTCGCCGGGATTTACGAAGCCGCCGGGCAGGCCGAGCTTGCCTTTGCCCGGCTCCAGGGCACGCTCGACGAAGACAATCTCGCCAACCCTGTCAAGGATGAGGCCCGCCGCCGTCGCGACGTTGTGAAAGTATTGGAAGCCGCAAGAGCCGCAGAGCCACCTCTTATCGTCGATAAAAACCGGCCCTCCTGAATCTCCTCCAGCGCCGCAGGAGGGGCAGAAGCGGAAGCTCACCGATACTCTTCCCATGCCTTAATCTCGAGGCCCTTCTCGCGGTTCTGGGCGAGGGCCTCGGTGAGGCGGCGCGCGACCTTGATGTCGGTCACCAAGGGCAGGTCGAAGTCGATGGCCATGCGGCGGATGATGTAGTCGTTCTTGAGCTCCTTCTCGCCGTTGTTCTTCGGGATGTTGATGACGAGGTCGAACTTGCGCATCCGCAGCATCGTGGCGATGTTGGGCTCGGCCTTCTCCAGGGGCCAGTGCAGAGGAGTAACCGGCACCCCGTTGTCGGCGAGGAACTTGGCCGTGCCTTTCGAGGCGCACAGCTCGTAGCCCATGGCCGTGAGGCTGCGCGCGCTGCCGAGGAACTCCACCTTGTCGCTCATGGGGCCCGTCGATAGGAGAATGCGCTTCTTGGGCACGCGATAGCCGACCGAGAGCAGCGCCTTGAGGAAGGCATCGTTGAGGTCGCGGCCTATGCAGCCGACCTCTCCCGTGGAGGACATCTCGACGCCGAGGACAGGGTCTGTGCCGTGCAGGCGCGAGAAGCTGAACTGCGCGGCCTTGACCCCGACCCACTCGAGGTCGAGGGAGGACCGCTCGGGTTTTTCCGCCGGAGCGTCGAGGATGGCCTTGGTCGCGAGCTCGATCATGTTCACCCGCGCGACCTTCGAGCAGAAGGGGAAGCTACGCGAGGCGCGCAGATTGCACTCGATGACGGAGACCCTGTTGTCCTTCGCGAGGAACTGGATGTTGAAGGGCCCGCTGATCCTGAGGGCCTTGGCTATTTCTTCCGCGACTTTTCGCACCTTGCGGACCGTTTCGATGTACAGCCGCTGCGGCGGCAGCACGACGGTCGCGTCCCCCGAGTGCACGCCCGCGTTCTCGACGTGCTCGCTGATGCATTGGTAGAGGATCTCTCCGCGGTGCGCGACCGCGTCTATCTCGACTTCTTTGGCGTCTTCGATGAACTTCGTGATGACGACAGGGTGCTCGCCCGATATCGAGGCTGCCGCGCCGAGGGCCTCCTCGAGGCTGTCCCTGTCCCAGGCCACGCACATGGCCGCGCCCGAGAGCACGTAGCTCGGCCGCACGAGCACCGGATAACCGACTTCCTCGGCGAAGGCGTAGGCCGAGTCGAGGTCGGTGAGCTCCTTCCACGCGGGCTGCTCTATGCCGAGCTTCTCGAGGAGGGCCGAGAACTTGTGCCTGTCCTCGGCCTTGTCTATATCGCGCGCATCGGTGCCCAGGATAACTGCGCCAGCGTCGAAGAGCGGCATGGCGAGGTTGTTCGGCGTCTGCCCGCCCATAGAGAGGACGACGCCCGAGGGCCGTTCAAACTCGTAGATATCAAGCACACGCTCGAGCGATAGCTCCTCGAAGTAGAGCCGGTCGCAGACGTCGTAGTCCGTGCTTACCGTCTCGGGATTGCAGTTGACCATGATCGATGTCTTGCCGAGCGCGCGCACCGTCTGTACGGCGTTGACGCAGCACCAGTCAAACTCGACGCTCGAGCCGATGCGGTAGGCCCCCGAACCGATGACCACGACGCCCGCCTCGGAGCTTTCGACGTCGCTCTCGATGCCTGAGTAGGTCGCGTAGAGATAGTTGGTCGCGGCGGGGAACTCCGCGGCGAGGGTGTCGATCCGCTTGAAGACAGGCTTGATCGAAAGCCGCTCGCGAAGTGCGCGTATCGCCTCTTCGCTCGTCTTCGTGATCGCGCCCAGGCGAGCGTCGGAGAAGCCCAGTCGCTTGGCCTCGGCGAGGAGCTCGCGGCTCAGGCCGCCCTTGACGCTATCTTTAGCGGTCGCGGCGACCGCGCGCTCGCACTCGAGGACATTGGCGAGCTTCCCCAGGAACCAGCGGTCGATCTTAGTCAGCTTGTGTATCTTGTCGATCGACCAACCCTCGGAGAGGGCCGCGTAGACCGCGTAGATACGCCTGTCCGTCGGCGTCTCGAGGGCGCCTTTGATACCCTTGGGCCCCAGGTGCGCGAGCCCGGGATCGGACGAGAGGCCCGGGGCCCCGATGCCCGTCATCCGCAGGGCCTTCTGCAGTGCCTCCTCGAAGGTCCTTCCTATGGACATGACCTCGCCGACCGACTTCATCTCGCTTCCGATCGTGAGCTCGGCGTTCTTGAACTTTCCTAAGTCCCAGCGCGGGACCTTGACCACGCAGTAGTCGAGGGCCGGCTCGAAGCAGGACTTCGTCACTCGCGTTATGCGATTCTCTATTTCCTTCATTGTCTGTCCGAGGGCGAGCTTGGCTGCGACGAAGGCTAGAGGGTAGCCCGTGGCCTTGGAGGCGAGGGCGGAGCTGCGCGAGAGACGGGCGTTAACCTCGATGACGCGATAGGCTTCCGAATTGGGATCGAGGGCGTACTGGATGTTGCACTCGCCGACTATCCCGAGGTGGCTGATGACCTTCAGCGCGACGCGCCGGAGCTTATGGTACTCGGAGTCGGTGAGGGTCTGGCTGGGCGCGACGACGATGCTCTCGCCAGTGTGGATGCCCAGAGGGTCAAGGTTTTCCATGTTGCAGACCGTGATGCAGTCGCCCGAGAGGTCGCGCACGACCTCGTACTCGATCTCCTTCCAGCCACCTAGCCATTCCTCGACGAGGACCTGGGGAGAGACGGCGAGGGCCTTCTCGCACCTCTCGTGCAGTTGTTTTTCATCGGAGCAGAGGCCCGAGCCCGAGCCGCCCAGAGCGTAGGCCGCGCGCAGCATAACCGGGTAGCCGATGCGCTCGGCCGCCGCTAAGGCGGCGGGGAGCGTCGAGGCGGCCTCGCTGCGCGCGGTGTCGACGTTTATTTCTGCTAGGGTTCGCGCGAAGAGGTCCCGGTCCTCCGTTTTCTCTATGGCGCTGATCGGGCTGCCGAGAACGCGCACGCCGCACCGTTCGAGGACGCCGGAGCGGCTCAAGGCTACGCCGCAGTTGAGGGCGGTCTGACCGCCAAAGGAGAGGAAGATGCCGTCGGGCTTCTCCTTCTCGATCACCTTCTCGACGTACTCGGGCGTGACCGGCAGGAAGTAGGTCGCGTCCGCCATGCCTTCGCTCGTCTGGATGGTCGCGATGTTGGGGTTGATGAGGACGGTCGATACACCTTCCTCGCGGAGGGCCTTCAAGGCCTGGGAACCCGAATAGTCGAACTCGCCCGCCTGGCCTATCTTGAGTCCGCCCGAGCCGAGGACAAGCACTCGCCTGATGTCGCTCATCGCGCGCCTGCCTTCGCGGCTCCACGCGAAGCATCGATGAAGGTGTCGAAGAGGAACTCGGTGTCGCGGGGACCCGGGCAACCCTCGGGGTGGAACTGGACCGCCGAGAAAGGCCCTTCGGTCGACCTGATACCCTCGACGGTCCCGTCGTTGCCGTTCGTGAACCAGACTTCCCAGCCGGAGGGCAGGCTCTCCTCGCGCACGGCGTAGCCATGGTTCTGGCTCGTTATGTAGCAGCGCCCCGTGGCACGGTCGACGCAGGGCTGGTTCTGCCCGCGGTGTCCGTAGGGGAGCTTGTAGGTGTCCGCTCCGGCGGCGAGGCCCATGATCTGGGCTCCGAGGCAGATGCCGAAGACGGGCTTATCTCCGGCGAGGGCGCGGCGCACGGTCGCTATCGTTTTCGTGCAAGCCTTGGGATCGCCGGGACCGTTCGAAAGGAAGATACCATCGTATTCGACGCCTTCGAGACCCGCGTTCCAGGGTAGGACTTGGACCTCGGCGCCTCGTGCGAGGAGGCAGCGCAGAATGTTGTTCTTGGCTCCGCAGTCGACGAGCACTACGCGCGGATTGCCACCCGATCCGTAGACGGTGCTTTCCGTCCGCGAGACCTCGTTGACCGCGTGGGAATAGGCTTCGCTCGAGGGACGAGAGCCGGGAACCACGATGGTCCCGCGCATAACGCCCTTCTCGCGCAGGCGCATCGTGAGAGCGCGTGTGTCGATGCCCTCGATGCCCGGCACTCCCTGTTCCTCCATCCACGTAGGCAGGCTGCGGACCGAAGCGTAGTGGCTTGGACTCTTGCATACCTCGGAGACGACAAGGCCCGAGACCCAGATGCGACCGGACTCGAAGTGAAGGGGGATGCCTGCTTCACCTACTTGGTCACCCGGTACGCCATAGTTCCCGACGAGGGGGTAGGTATTGACGAGTATCTGTCCGAAGTAGGAGGGGTCGGTGAGGGATTGGGGATAGCCGGCCATGCCGGTCGTGAAGACGACTTCTCCTTCGACACTCTTCGGTGCACCGAAGGAATAGCCTTCGTACACCGTTCCGTCTTCGAGGACAAGCCGTGCAGAATTTCGTCTAGTGTTCAAGACAGCTCCTTGCGGGAGCAGAATAATGAGTCGTCGTGAAGGATTTCAAGGGGTATTTGTGAATATATGCTTGCAATTTTGCATAAAGATTCAAATCTAGTCTGAAATATAATGGATTACGCTTGTAAACGTCGGCGCCTGCGATCGCCGTCGATCCACTCAAGGGAAGGGGAATCATGCCTGACTGCGATGAGCTCCGCGGCGATGGCTATGGCGATCTCTTCAGGCGTGAGAGCCCCTATATCGAGGCCGATAGGCATGCGCAGGGCCTCGGCTTTTTCGCGCCCGGCGCCTTCGCCGATGATCGTTTCGATGAGCATGCGGCATTTTCGCCGGGAACCGATGATGCCGACGTAGCGGTAGTCTCGCTTAATGAGGGTTCGGGCGCACTCGAGGTCGCCCAGGTGCCCGGGGCTTACCACGACGACGTAACTGGCCTCGCCTTGAGGGAAGCTCTCGATCGCTTCGACGAAATCCGCTTTCCTGCAATCGACTCGTGAAGGAAAGCGGGCCGGATCTGAGTACTCAGGCCGCGGGTCTGCGACAGTGACATCGAAGGAGAGGCGGATCGCGACCTCGGCGACGGCGAGGCCCACATGTCCTCCACCGAGGATGAGGAGCTTTTCGGGCGGCTCGATGGAGGAGTAAAGGAAGCCGTCGTTTTCTCCGAGGACGCAGAGTTTCCCGGAGAAGGCCTTGGCCAGGGCCTCGCCGTCGAGCCTTGGAGGGACTCGCCCAACCTGAACTGCGCTTCCCTCGATGAGGGCGATGGTCCCCGCCTCGGCCGAGCTCACGAGGACGAGGCGATCGCCCCGAGCGATGGAATCGAGGGCAGAGCTATAGAGCCTTCGATCTTCCAGCACTTCGATCCACATATCCGCGATTCCGCCGCAGATGAGGTCGACGCCCTTGGCATCGGCCCCCGTCATCTCGATATGGAGCGTCGCGAAGCGCGAAGCGCTTCGCGCGGCGGAGAGGAGGGCGAGGGCGGCCGCTCGAGCCTGGGCCTCGGGCTTTCCTCCGCCCACGGTGCCAACGATCGAGCCGTCCGGCCGCACTGCCATGCGCGAGCCCGACTCGCGGGGAGTGGAGCCCGAGACCTTCGCCAGGGTGACGAGGGCGACCGGCCCCGTGCCGGAGCCAATTTCGCGCAAGGCTGCGTCGAGTATCATGACGCCTGCCCCTTAGCCTTACTTTGCCGCTTTGACCGCGGCCGCGAGCTGGGCTCCGCGCTCGCGCAGCGTCGCGAGAACGGGAGCGTCCGGGACGCCTGCCCACTCGACCGACTCGAGGCTATTCCACTTCAAGGACTCTATCGTTTCTTCGTATTCCTTCTTAGCGCCGCCCACCCAGCCCCAGGAACCGATGCGCAGACTAGTGCGGCCCATTACATGCTTGCGCGCGAGGATGTCGAGGGCGTAGGCCATGGGCGGGAACATCTTATATTCGTAGGTGGGCATGGCGACAAGTATGCCCTCGCTCTTATAGGCATCCGCGAGGATGTAGGAAACGTCCTCGTTGGGCACGCGGTGCATCGTGAAGGGAACGCCCTCGGCCTCGATCCCCTCGAGGACGGCCTTAAGGCCGATTTCCGTGTTGCCGTACATCGAGCCCCAGATCACGCAGATCTCCTTCTCGCGGCTGCCGTCGAGGTAGGAGGCGTACTTTGCGTAGAGCTGGACAATCTTAAGCGGTTCTTTGCGCCAGATGATGCCGTGGCTCGGGGCGACGACCTTGATAGCGAGTCCGCTTACCTTGTCGATCGCCTTCTTCACGAAGGGACCGAAGCTCGCAACAATATTCGCGTAGTACCTCAGGGACTCGGACTCGAAGAACGATTGTTCCTGGGAAGAGAACTCGTCGTCGAAGACCCTGTCCCCCAGCATGCCGAAGCTGCCGAAGCCGTCGCAGGAGAAGAGGGCGCCCGATTCAGGTTCATAGGTCATCATGGTCTCGGGCCAGTGCACGTTGGGCGTCTCGAAGAAGTTGAGAACCATGCCTGCGCCCAGGTCCAGGCTGTCGCCATCCTTCACGGCCTCGACGCCGTCCGATATCTTGTAGAAGCCCTTCACGAGGGCGGCGCCCTTGGGGCTCGCGAGGATTTTAACCTTGGGATTGAGGCGTTTGTAGTCGACGAGCCAGCCTGTGTGGTCGGGCTCGAGGTGGTTGAGGATGAGGTAGTCGACGTCGGCGAGCTTGACGCCCGCCTGTGAGAGGCCTGCCTCGAGGGCGGCCGGGGCGCCTCCCCAATCGCGCACGAGGTCGATGAGGGCTATCTTGTCCCCTTTGACGAGGTAGGAGTTGAGCGATACCCCGTCGGGTATCGGCCAGATGCCTTCGAATAGGTCTTCGGTCCGCACGTCGGCGTGCAGGGCGTATATACGGTCGCTGATCTTATGGGCTTTCATGCTTATTCCCTCCTAGGTTCTTTTCAGCGTCGTTCGTTCATCGCGGCCAAGCGCTTCTCCCTGTCCGCGAGATAAGCCTTCGCGGTAAGGACAAGGCCTTCCTCGTAGAAGACCGTGGGCTTGAAGCCCAGGATATCGCGGGCTTTCTCGTTCGAGAAGTGGAAGTTTTGCGAGCCCTGCTCGACCACGTAGGAAGTGAGGGTGGGCCGCTTCTTGCTGCGGACGGCTTTCGCCGCCGCCGTCATAATTCTGGCCACTCCGTAGGCGATGGGCTTTGGCAGCCCCAAGGGGCGCTTCTTCGATCCTACCGAATCGAGCATCGTCATGGAGTAATCACGCCACGTGACTTTCATCCCGTCGGTGAGGAGAATGGCCTGGCCCGCGGACTCCGGGCTCTCGAGGGCGGCCAATGCTCCAGAGCAAAGGTCGTCTATGTAGATAGGGCAGGTGAGAGTCGCGCCTGAGCCGATGTATCCTCCGATCCCACTGTTCATTATGGCGTCGAACATCGCGTACGTGCTCGTCCGGTCCCCGGGGCCGTAGACATTGCAGGGCCTCACCGCCGTCGCCTTGAAGGAGCTCGTGTTCTGCGCGAGGACGTATTCCTCCGCCATCTGTTTGGTGATCTGGTAAGGATACTTGATCGGATAGTAGGGGCCGCGTTCGGTCGTATCGACATGGTTCCCGTAGCCGTGGACCTGGGCGGAACTGAAGTAGACGAAAGTCTTGGCTCCCGCTTCGCGTGCGGCTTCGAGAAGGAGAACGGTGGCATCGTAGTTTGCCTTTATGAAGAGTTCGAGCTTGCCCCAATCGGAGGCGAGCGCGGCCGCGTGGATTACGGCCTCGATACCGCGGACCGCCTCCTTCACGCGTTCGGAATCGCCTAGGTCGGCGTTGAAAAGCTCGACGTGGGATGGATAGTGAGCGGCGATTGTGCGCAACTCCTCGGGCGGCTCCTTGCGGCGATAGAGGGCGCGTACGCGGTCTCCCCTTTGGGCTAGGGTCAGGACGAGATGCGAACCTATGAATCCGGAGGCCCCGGTCACAAGGATATTCTTTGGCGTATTCATTAGATGTATCCAGCTCCTTTGCAGACTATGAAGAGATCGGTTCCGAGTCCCATCGCGGCATGGAGGAAGAGACCTGGCAGGATCGACCGCGTCTTCCAGGCGAGGACGCCGAAGATGAGACCCGCGGCCACCGCGCTCACGAGCTCGGATAGAGGATGCCCGAAATGGATCATCGTCGAGGGAATGGTTTGGAAGAAAACGATGGCCGCGAAGACCATACCGCGTGCCTTCTTGGCGTCCTTGCCGGAATCGGGGCCGGGCTTTCGTCCTGCGTCCAAGGCTTTCTCGGCCGCGATGAGGAAGGGGAAGAGGAGGAAGCCGCGGAAGAAGAACTCCCAGGGGACGTAATAGAGGAAGAAGTAGGCCGCGTAGTGGTCGAAGAAGGGACCGAGACCCTGCTCGCTCACGCGGCCGATGAGATCGCGCGAGTAAGGGTAGAAGGAACCGAGCCCCGAATCAGTGGCGCCGAACGCGCCGACGAAGACGCAAAGAAGCACAAGGGCCCAGTACCGGGCCTTTCGCAGAATGGGCGTTCGGAAGTTGACGCCGAGGTCGGCAGGCTTCTCTCGGAAGGCGAGTGCGAGGAGGGCGGGCGCGAGCCCCATGAGGAGGAAAGAGAGGGCGAAGCGCGTCCAGTAGCCGGGCAAATCGCCGGAAAGGCCGCCGACGAACGGGAGTCGAGCGGCCTTCTCGTTCGTGAGCAGCGGCGGCGTGAAGGCCGAGTAGAGGAGGCAGGAGAAGGAGGCGAGCGCGAGGTAGGATGCGCCTTTTAGGAGAGGCTTGTACTCGGCGACGATGGCCGACACTCGATCATTGTGTCTCATCGGAGGCAATAGTATCATGGCTGGCGAGTTCGAGGGAACGGGAGGGACCATGCGGATAGCGGTTACGGGCGGTACAGGCTTCGTGGGCAGCCATGTCGTTGAGCTTCTTTTGGCGCGCGGCCACGAGGTCAACTGCCTCGTCCTGTCGGGCGGGGGCCCGCACTGGCTTGCGGGAGCTTCCGTACAACTCTTCGAAGGCAGCGTCACCGATAGCTCGAGCCTGCCGGCTTTCCTTGAAGGCTGCAAGGCCATCGTCAATATCGCGGGGCTTACGCGCGCCCGGAACGAAGAGCTCTTTCTCGCCGTGAACCGCGACGGCGCCGTCAATCTTGTCGAGGTCGCCCTCTCG
>Ga0326727_10006476_pt1 | contig 32102 bp, 27 predicted proteins | sample MB2enrmetagenome_FD_207643 | JGI IMG/M metagenome (GOLD analysis project Ga0326727, IMG submission 207643) | Lab enriched peat soil microbial communities from McLean, Ithaca, NY, United States - MB29MY | ecosystem: Environmental > Terrestrial > Soil > Wetlands > Peat | place: USA: New York...
CCGCTGGCGCGACCGGGACCGTTTCTTCAGACCGCGCCCCCTCACCAGCACGGAGACTTTTCCCGTCGAAACCCGCCAGCCCGCCTTCACCGGCAAGGTCATGGACGCACCCCTTTGGAACACCATTACAAGGAGGTGCGTCCATCCTACGTCCCACAGCCCCCGCCGCCCCCCCGGGCACCGCTTCTGACGAAGCGGTTGCTTTTGTGCGTGAGGGCAGCAGCTCGCGGACACGCTGGAGGACGTCCCGAGGCAGTCCGCGGCTTCCCCCCGCCCATCCGGCGACCGCCGAGGATGAGCACCCGAGGAGCGCTGCGACCGCACGGTTGCCTCCCAGCGCGCCCACGAGCGCCCGGAACTCGATCCGCTCGGCTGTTCCACGGGAGCGCTCTGGAGGGCCGCCTAGGGGCTCGACGACGACGCCGGCCGCCCAGCCGTCCGGGGCGAGCCGGCCGACGTGGATGTGCGTCAGACGCCTTGCTCGCCGCACGCTGCGCGATCGGCCGTGGGCCTGCCCCAGCTCCGCGGTCGCCAGAGCCACGCGGTAGCCGGGCTCGTCGACGCCCAGCCAGTCCGCGCGTCCGGTCACGTCGTCGCCGTTCAACCAAGGGTCACAGAGCGTCACCACCGCATCGCATCGACGGAAGCGGTTCGACCCCCGAAGCGCCCCGTAGTGCGCGACCCGAACCTCCCGCCTCGGATCGCCCGCGCACCACGCCAAGATGGCCGGGTGGGTGCGCAGCTCGGCCTCGAGCAGCTTGTAGACCACGAACACCGGACGCTTGGCGCGGCGTGCCGCAAGGCGCGGAAGGACCGCACCCAGCCACAGATCGACCAGCTGGCGCCGCTGGCGCTCCTCGCGGAGGGCCGTTCGGGTGGTGTTCTTCGCAAAGAGAAGCAGCCGGGTGGCGTCGCCGGCGTCGTCGACGTCCAGGCGCTCCACGTGCAGATCGCTTCGCAGCGCGCGGAGCTCCTCCACGTTGGCCGCCGCGTCGAGCACGATGAGCCGGCCGCCGTGCGTCCGCAGAAGCCTCGCCACGGCGCTCTCGCCGTGCACCGTCCGCGTGTCCTCCGTCCAGCACACCTCGGCGCCGTCGGCATACGCTGCCGCGAAGCGCATGACGAGCCGGAGCCGCGCCACGTCGCGCAAGGCGTCGCCGAGCTCCTCTCCCCTCTCGGCCAGCACCTCCGGCGGCAGACGGGGCGAGCGCTGGCCCTCCACCAGGCGCGCCGCGACGAAGCGGAGCGCGTCGCTCGGAAGGTCCGGCGATGCTCCCCGGAGCGCCTCACGCGCGCGCTCCTCGGCCCCCCAAGGGCCTTCCTGGAGGGCATCGAGAAAGACCCGCAGGTACCACGACTGTCCCTTCGGCAGGATGCGCTCGTCGGCGCTCGTCAGCCGACGGAGCTCCCGCACGCGGAGCCGATGCCACGCGACCAGATCGACCGCCGCGTCGTCGCACACGACGAGGTCCTCGTCGGTGACGCCGACCTTCTCGATCATCTCGCGTGGCAGGACGTGGACGCGCGCCTTCGGGTCGGGGCGAGCGTTGTACGCCGGGCAGGTCGCCATACGCGGGCAGGACGGACAGACGTCCCGCGCCACGTCCCCCCCATGGCGATAGACCTTCAGCGCGACCTTGTTGTCGCAGTGGCGACGGCCCTCGTCGTCGCGACGCTTCACGACGGACGCGTGGTACGCGACGTCGTTCTCGCCCGCGGCGGAGAGCGCTGCCACCCAGGTGCGGGCGTTCTCGTGGCGAGGCACGACGACGATGACGCGACCCGGGGTGGGGGTCGTCGCGATGTAGCGGGCCACGGTGTGGGTCTTCCCCGCGCCGTACGTTGCGCGAAGGACGACGGCCCGGTGCTTCTCCACGGCCGACACGAGCCGCGCGCCCACGTCCTCGAGCGCCACGACGTTCCGGGCTTCCGCGGCCGCCGACAGGGTCGCGCGCGCGGCTTCCAGGCCTGTCCGGTCGCGGGTCAGCATGAAGCCCCACACGTGAACCGGGGTCCGCGCGACCGAATGCGCGATCCGCCGGAGATCGTCGATCTCGTTCTCCGCCCACGGCGGCGAGCACCGGCGCCGATTGTACGGCCCCATCAAGATCCGGGCGACGTCCTCCCGCTCGAGGGCGAAGCCCACGTGCAGCGTCGCCGCGACGGAGCGCGCAGTGGCCCGCCCCCCGTGATGCAGGATGGCGCGAGGCGCTTCCTCGCGCGCCCACTTCTCGGCCGCCGCAACGCACTCGGCGTAGGGGGGGAGCGGCACGTGATCGAACGCCGCTGAAGCCACGACGCGGAAGAGCTCCCGCTTCGGCTCCCACCTCTTCGCGACGGCCCCCCACCGCGGCATCACCACCGCGAGCGCTCGCAGATCGGGCAGGCTGGGGACGTCGTCCGGCAGCTCGAACGCGCCGACCGCATGCGCGTCGCCTCCGAGGATCTCGGCGTTGAGCGCTCGGCCCTCTCGGACGACGTGAGGCAAGCGTACGGGCTGGTTCCAGCGCGTGAGCGCGTCGTCGACGACGACCCTGAACCGCTCGTAGAGGTAGGCGGCGACGCGGGCGTAGTGGAGCGCGAACTTCTCCTTGTCAGCCTCGGAGCCGATGGGGAAAGGCGCCTGCAGGGCGTAGTACGCCCGCCATCCTCGCCGTGTGGTGTGCACGAATCCGCCGGGATGCGCGGCAAGCAGCGAGGCGATCTTCGGGCGCTCCCCGTCCATCCATCCCGCGACGTCGTCGTGGTTGTCCACGTCGAGCGCCAGGAGACGCACCTCCGCGCGCACCTTGCCGAGGGCGCCGTTGTTGATCCGGTACGGCTTGGTGGAGGTGTAGAGCACGACGTGCCTGTCGTCGTCCCAGCGACGGGTGAGGGCCTCGGCGAGCGTCACGAGCTCGATGGGGCGGGCTCCGCGCGTCGGAAGCCCACGCGGGAACACGTCCATGCCTGCCGGCGACCGGAAACGCTTGAAGACCCCGAAGCGCGTTTGAGAAACCGCGCCGGGCCTCCTTTCGCACTGCTCATCGGGCTGCTGCTCCCCTTCCCCACCGCCGCTACGAGCCTTCGGCACGCCTTCGCGTGTTGTGTCTGCTGACATGGCTGCCCCCTGGTCGGGGGCCAGCCCCGGCCTGGACAAGACCGGCCGCCACGCGAGAGCGCGGCAGCGGTCGATTTGAACGAGAGACGCGCCGCACCCTTCCCGGGGTCAGCGCCACCTAGGCGTCAGCGGACGGAACGGCGGCCGAATCCTGTTCGACCGCGCTCTCGTGGCTGGCGATCACCGTTGCCTTTCTCTTGCGAGAGGCAACACGATCCCCTATGCTCGTTCTCACCGGCGTCCCACCGGATGAGGGTCGAGCTTACTGGCCAAAGCCAGGCACCGTTAGCAGCGGTGACAAGCTCGGCCCTCAGGCGTTTGTGCGGTTTCCGCTAGTTCGTGAGACCCCCTCCTCGGTTGCTGATGCGTGCGGGCTAGGCGGCGCGCCGAAGGGCGCGGGCCTGTCGCTGAACTTCCCTGACCACCTCGTCCAGTCGGACGATCGTGACATTCATCGACCGCTGCCCGCTGGGCAGCTGGATGGTTACTTCGCCGTCGACCTCGTACACACGTTCGCCGTCGGTCACGAGGTTGGTTCGCGCAAGCGCCTCGGTCGCAGAGAGACCGCTTCGAGCCCGGAGATACTCGACAACCTTGCGGAGCATCTGCAACGTGACGCCGGACTCGCGGAGCTCTCCAGCGACTCGAAGGGCTACGACATCTCTGAACGAGTAGCGCCGACTGATCCCTCGGCGTTTCGCAGGGATCGATGCGGTGAGAAAACCCGACTTTTGCCAGTCGGTAAGCCGATCGGGCGAGATGCGCGCGAGCATTGAAGCTTGCTCCGGCAAGAACTCGGCAACGACCTCGGTCATGGGCATGGCGATCCCTATGTAGCTCCATGCTGCCGGCTTATGGAGCAAAATCGCCAAGGTACGGTTGGTCCCCTCGCTCGCCGCCTGTACGTGTCGCGCCGTCCGCGAGCGCCGCGTCATCCGGGTCGTGCGCAAGCACCGTGTCCACCGAGTCGTCCGCAAGCACCGTGTCGTCCCGGTCGTCCGCAAGCGCCGCGTAGTCCCGGTCGTCCGCAGGCGCCGTGTCGTCCGCGTCGTCCGCAAACGCCGCGTAGTCCCGGTCGTCCGCAGGCGCCGTGTCGTCCCGGTCGTCCGCAGGCGCCGTGTCGTCCCGGTCGTCCGCAAGCGCCGCGTCGTCCGGGTCGTCCGCGAGCGCCGCGTCGTCCGCGAGTACCGCGTCGTCGGTGAAGGCAGCGGCGTGCTTCGAATCCGTGCCGTCCGCTGCAGCTGCGTCTGCCGTTTCCACAGCGGTCTTCGTTCAAGCCGCACTGTTCACGATCGCCGCGGTCGGTGCCCGCACCCCGTGCGCCGCGAAGGGCACGCCCGTCGCGGCTGCTGCGGTTGCCGCTACGACCGGCGCTTCCGTGCCGGCCCATGCCTCCGTACGGTCCGCACTGGCCGTGGTATCCGCGGGCGCCGCGAACTTGGCCCGCTCCACGGACACCGCGTAGCGTCGGCGGTCATGAGCGAACCGGCCATCGTCTCGGTGATTCAGTGCAAGGGCGGGGTAGGGAAGACCACCATCGCAACGACGCTCGCGGCCTGCGCTCACCTAGCAGGACTTCGCACACTCCTTCTCGACCTTGAGGACCCGCGCCACAGAGGGCTCAGTTCAATGTGGTTCGCGCTGCGCTCTCCTGAGTCACCCTTGCGGGATCTCGTCACCCATTTGGCTCCAGACACATGGACACCAGCTCATTTTACGGCCGTCGCAGCTGGCTACGACTTCGTCGTCTGCGACGCACCCGCATCGCTCGCGCGCGCAACGGCAGCCGCAGCCTTTGCCTCGGACTTGGTGGTCGTTCCAATGCTAATCGGGCCGGCCGAAGTCTTCGCCTTGGATCCCGTCGCCGAACTCGTCGCCGAGGTCAATCGCCGGCGAGGGAAGGCGGGGAGAGCCGCTCTTCCGTGGGCGTGTGCACTGAACCGCGTGGCGGTTGGTACACGAGAGAATCAGGCGATGGCGGAGCAACTTGTCACGCGTGTTGATCTGCTCACAGCCGTGCTCGGTGACCGGATCGTCTACCGGCGAGCCATTGCTGCTGGCGAATGCCCTCTCACGTATCGACCACGCGATTCGGCCGCAGCGTCGGAGTCCTGGTCGCTCTTCGAGGCTGTTGTGGCTCGGACATCGCTCGCTTCACGCGATCTGCGCGTGCCGATGGAACCGATCAGGACCAAGCGCGCCGTCCGCAGGGCGGCATGAGGATGATGACCATGGCCAAGAAGAATGCGAACAACGCGATCGACTTCACCCGGCTCCTCGCCGTGAAGGACAACCTGCCGAGCACACCTCCGCTCGCAAGCGTCGTCGTCGAAGCGATGCCCACCGCTGGTCGTGAGGAAGCCAGTGCTCCAACCGCCACCTTGCTGGACTTTCCCTCGCGCGAGGCGGTCCAAGCGCGGGAGCACGATGGGTCCGGCCCTGGGGAAGAGACCCTGCCGTCCGATTCCGAAACCGTCATCCTGAGAGTTGGGATGTCTCGCGAACTCCACGATCGAGTGCGCGCATCCGCGGCGCTCGATGGAAAGTCGCCTGCGAACCTAGCTCGCGAGCTACTTTCGCGTAGGACACCGGCGTTCCCCAGATCGACGCCCATGGCCACGCTTGCAAAGCTCGCGCGTGACGCTTTCCCCGCGATCTCGACGCGCTCGCGCATTGACGTGCGCATGCAGGTTCCTGTCGCCAGCGACCTTCATCGCCGACTTCATCAACTCGCCGCGCTGCGGACACAGACGCTCGTGGCATGCATCTCGGACCTCTTCGAGGCGTCGGTCCAGGACATGTGACGACCTTCTAGAACGGCACGCTGTCGGCGCGCGACTCGGGCGCCCGGTCTGCGAAGGCCTCCGGCGAGAAAGGCGTCTCCCGAAAGGCGCGGGAGGCGGCCCTCTCGCGCTCCTCGAGCTCGCGCACGAGCGCATCCGAGCGATCTTCGATGGCCTCGAGCACCGACCCGGGGTTGGCTTCGGCATACTCGAGGAAGCTCTCGAGCCTGCTCACCCGGTCGGAGCCGCGAATAGAGCGCTTCACGCGCTCCCACAGCGGCACCAACTCCTCGGGAATCGAACGCCTAACCTCGTCGTCGCTCTGCGAGCGTTGCTCGGCGGCGGTCGTGCGGTGGACCTGCCGGGTGCGCTGCCGGTTCGAGCGCTCGATGCGGCGCATGTCGCGCTGAAAGGTGCGCTCGGCTTCGAGCTCGGCGCGGGCGCGCGCGATACGATCGGCGATGCCACGCGCCGCGCTCAGGCGCACCGAGCAAGTCTCGCGCGCGCTGGCGCGCTCGGCGTCCACGGCCTGGCGGAGCTCCTGGAGGACGCGCTCGCGAAGCACCTGCACGCGGTCGCGTGCGGCGAGCCTCTCGGCTCGGCACCGCGCTTTGGCCTGCTCGAGGGCGCCCTTGCGGTCGGCGCGCGCCTGCCGGACCTGCGCGCGCAGGTCGACGAGGTGCTGCCGCTGCTGCTTTCGCTGGTCGCGAGCGATCTGCGCCATCAGCTCCTGCCTCTGCCGACGACCGGCGGCGGGGCTGAGGAGCGCGTTCATGGAGCGCCCTTCGCGGCAGCATCGGCGCTCAGCTTCGCAAACGCGCCGAGCGCGTGGACGGCGAGCTCGAGCGCCTTCTTGTGGCGCTTCTCGTCGTCCTCGATGGGCTCGACACCGACGATGAGCGCGTAGTCGGCCATCTGGCGCACGCCGAGGGCGCAGGCGTCGGGGGCCGCGTTCATGTTGACGGGCGCCTCGCTGTCCTCGGCCAGGACGGCCCGCGCGTCATCGAAGAGGTGCGCTGCGGCGGCATGCGTAGCCCGCGCGCCGACGACGTAGCCCTCCCGATCGGGACGCGCGAGCCACACATCGATGGCGCCCGGTCCGTAGAACGACGCGATGAGGAGCTGCAGAAGGGGCTCTGCTCCGCGACACCCCGCGACGTCCCCCAGCGGTAGGGCAGGTGCGTCCCCGGTCCAGAGAGCCCATGCAGCGAGGAGCACGACGCGCTCCTCGGGCGTCATCTGAGGGAGGCCTTCGGCGACGAGCTTGCGCGCCTCTGCCGTCGGCCCCCGGCTGGTCCAGAGCCTGGCGAGCCCGGCGGCCGACAGGAGGGTGCGGCACGCGCGAAGGCGCTGATCCGGGTCGCGAAAGGGGATCATGATCCCGGCAAGGATGCGGCGGGGGGGTGCGCGTAGACCAGCAAGATGCGCTTGGCCTCCGACCACGCGGCGCCACTGCTCATGCGCTGCCAGGCTCCAGCGGTGGGCGACCACCGAAAGCCGGAGCCTTTGAGGGCGGTCCGTACCGCCTCGGGCGGCACGCACGGGAAGAACACGCGCACGCGGTTGTCCTGTTCCGAGAGGGTGGCGCCGCCGATGGTCTCCGCGGACCTCGGCGGAGCGGCCGCGCGCTTCTCCAGGTCAGCGATGCGCGCGGCAATGCGCGCCCGCTCGGTGGATGCGTTCTGAAAGGCGTAAGCGGGGAAGCCGACGCGGCCCATCGGATCGGGCTTCTGGATCTCTTCCGCGGCCTTGTCGGAGAAACCGAGGGCCTTCAACCGTCCGGCAATGTCGCCCCCACTGCGGATCGCCGCATTGGCGGCGCGCATCCTCTCGCGGTCCTTGTCGAGATCGGCGAGCTTGGACCGAAGCTTGGGGATGGCCTCGGGGTCGTCGCTCGAAACGGCGGTGCTCTTCTCGGCCCGGCTGGCGCGACGCTCGAGCGTGTCGGCCTCGCGCGTGAGCTCGACGCTCTTTCGCATCGCCTTGTCGATCTTGCCGATGTCGCGCCGGTGGCGACCCTCCGAGTGGTGCCCGACGAGGATTGGTTGGCCCATGGGGATCATGTCGCCGATCGCCCGGGCCTTGGTCTGGGCGTCGTCGGCCTCGGCCCGGAGCTTCGCGGCGCGACCCCGCTGCTTTTCGATGCGCGCCGCTTTCTTCTGCTCGTAGGGGTTGACCCCGGGCGTCTGTTCGGGAGCGGGAGGGGGGACAACGGGCGTTGCCGGCTTGTCGAAGTCGAGTCCGAGCTGGGGACGAGGGCGCGCCACGCGCCGCGGCGGACGAGCGGGGATGGGAGTCGCAGGAGGGGAGGGGGAGGGCGCAACAGCAGACGGGGGTGCCGGGAGCGGGGACGCGACGGCCTCCGCGATCGGCTCCGGCGACTCCTCGATGGGCGGCCGAGGCGCCTTCTCGCGCGCCGCCCCCGACGGCGGAGTGGCCGGTCGCCCCGGCTGTTTCCCCGGGTGGGCGGGCTTGTCGGGAGGAGTAGTGGTCAGCGGCGCTTCAAGACGCAACGTCGCGGGCCGCGGCGTGGCACGGAGCTTCGCTGGTCTCGTTGGTGGCTTCTTTGCCTGCGGGGGACGCGCGCTCTTTCCCGGCTTCACCGGTTGAAGCAGCGTGCGCGGGAGCGGGACGCGCCCGCCCGACCGGAGCGCCTCCTCGGCGGCGGCGATCTCCTTTTGCGTTTGCGCGATGATCCGCTCGGTCTTGGGCTCGAGGAGCGCATGCATCTCGTCGGGATGCGCTCGGGCGTAGCGCCAGAGTGCCTCGGTGCGCGACTCCCCGGGTGCGGGCCGAACCTTGCCCGCCTTCTCCAGCAGGGGACGGAGACGCTTGAGGGTCGCGGCCGACATCAGGTCGTCCGAGAGCGAGCGGGCGTGGGCCTTGTCGATGGCCACGCGCTTGGTGTCGTGCGCGCGCGTGATGCGGAGGTGCTCGGCGGCGTGCGCGCGCTCGATCTCCACCGCGGCGCGGGCCAAGTCGACGCTCGAGGTGGCCGAACGGCGCGCGTCCTGCAGGCGAGTCCGGCGGTTGGCTGCGGCTTCACTGCGAGCCTGGCGCAGCTCGTTCCGAAGATCGGCCAGGGCCTGCTCGCGGCGCTGCTTGATCCAGCCGCGAAGCTCGGCGCGCTGCGCCTGGCAGAGCTCCGCGAGCTCGCGTAGGCGTGCTTTCTTGGCGAAGAGCGCTTCGCGTAAGCGCTGGCGCAGGAGCTCGAGGTTGGCCTGAGCGACCGAGTACGGGGCGGCTTGGGAGAGTGCCATGGCCGTCACGCCTCGGTCTCGGATGCCAGGGACCGCCCAGCGGAGAGGGGCTCGGCCGGGGTCGACCGACGGGTGCGTCGCGCTTTGTGTCGCGTGGTCTCCATGATCGTTTCTCTTTCCTGCGGTTCGGTCATGACTTCTCTGCCTTGGCCTGAGAGTCGAAGGGGCCCCGCCGGCCGCGGGCCTCGTCGGAGGCGTACCAGCCCGGCTCGAGCAGCCCGCCCGGTGGTTCTTTCCAGGTGAAGGGTGCATCGGCCTCGGGCGCCCTGGTCTTGCCGGAAAGCGTCGACCGGATGCGATCCATCTCCCCGCGATCGTCGAGGCGGATGTCCTTGTGGAATCGCTCGTTGTAGTAGTCGGTCATCGGATCGGAGCGGTCCCAGTGGTACGCACCGACGATGGTTTCGAGCTTCTGCTGGAGGCTCTCGGCCTCCGGCGTGTAGCGACTACGGAAGTGCTCGCGATCGAACTCCGGGCCCCATTTCGTCATCGCGAAGGCCTTCGCGTCGAGCACCGGAAACGGCAGCTTCGCGGCGACGACGGTGATGCTCGAGCCCATCGAATACTTGTCCGTGGTGACGCTGTACTTGGCGCGCGGAAGCTCCCCGGAGGTGACGGCCGTCTGGATGTCCTGGCGAATGAGCTTGGCCAGAGCCGCGGTGTCGTGAACGTCCGGGGCCTTGACCGTCTTCTCGGTACGCTCGCGCACCACCTGGTTGGCCGCCGGAAGGGACGGCACACCGGGCCGCCCCAGCGGGGGCGGTGGGGGAGGGCCGCCTTTCTTCTCCTTCGGGGAGCGCTTCGCGCGAGGCGCCGCGGGACGGCCGGCTCCACGAGCCGCTCCCGGCTTCTTCGTGCCCTTGGCCGAGAGCGCGTCGCGCTCGCGCAGGAGCTCCTCGAGCGGCATGCCCCCGCCGCCGCGGGGTAGCTGACCCGGCTTTCGTCCAGGCGGCGCCTTGGTGGGCTTGGCGGTAGGCCCCACCGGCTTGGCGGCCTTCGGCGCCACCGGCTTGAACGTGCCTCGCCCTTCGCTCTCGTAGAGGGGACGGATGGCGAGGGGCGAAAACACGGGCTTCTTGCGTGCTGGGAGGGACGGCGCGGACGCGCGCGGTGTCGCCGGCGGGCGACGGACCCCGAGTCGCTCCTTCGGCAGGCGCGGCGCCGAGCGCAGCGCCGCCTTCGTCTTGGTGATCGCTTCCTGGGTCTCCTTGATGACCCGCTCGACGGCCGGCTCGGCGGCCGCGTGGGCCTCCTCCGGGTGAGTCTGCACGTGGCGCAGGATCGCCTCGGCGCGCGACTCGCCCGGGACAGGCTTCACCTTGGCCCCGACCTTCTGCACGATCGTCGCGAAGGGACCGAGCAGATGCGTGTGCAGGGCGCCGCTCTGCGCTGCGACCTCGTGGAGGCGGTGCACCTCCGCTCGCCGCCGGCGATGATCGGCGGCAATGCGACGGAGCTCGTCCTGGTGGGCGCGTTCGACCGCGATGGCAGCCCTCGCCGCCGCGATGTCGGAGTCCGCGCTCTTGCGTGTCTCGACCAAACGAGACAGCCGAAGACTCCGCGCCGATGCGCGGAGGGCGTCGATCTCGAACTCGATCTGCTTGAGCGCCTGTGCGCGCTTGTCCCGCAGCTCCTGACGCATCGCCCGGCGTTCGGTCTTGCAGATCGCGATGATGTTCTGGATGCGGGACTTCTTGTCTGCGAGCGCCGCGCGGAGCTTTCCTTGCAGCATCGACAGGCGCGACCGCAGGGCATCGCCGGACGACTGCGGGGCTTGGGGGATCTGGAGCGCCATGGCGGTGTTCCTTCCACGTCAGGCGCGAGCGACGCGCTGCTTCTTCGGAGGACGCGCGGGCGCGCGCTTGCGCGTCACGACGCGCTCGAGCTCCTCGATGACGACGGGGTGACCTTTATCGTCGGTCGCTACCACCACAGTCTCGCGCTCGGTCTCCAGGCCGAAGATCGGATCGATGGCCGAGCGCAGCGAGATCCACTGCTCGGGCGTCAGCCAGATGTAGTCGCCGCCGAGGGCGAGCTCGACGAGCGTGGCCTCGCGCGCCGTGACGTCGAGCGTGCCGTACTGGCCGCCTTGCAGGTTGCGAAACGAGATGAGCTTCTTCGGGAACGGGCTGTTCATGGCTTCTCCGGGGGTGGGGATGCTTCGGGGGAAGGATTCTCTGGGGGGGCGGCGGCAGCAGGCGCCGCGCCCGGGGGTGGGCGATTGCGCGCGTCGACCACGTCGTAGAGGTGCGAGAGCATCGCGAGCTGCTCGGGTCGCAGGATCGCGGCGAGCTTCGTGAACTGCTCCGGCTGGAGGCTCACGATGAGTTGCTCGAGCACCTCCATGGCCCCCACCATGTTGGCGGCCGGGCTCAGCGGAGCGTCGCCGCGGCCAAGCTTGGCGAGGATGAGGGGAGCGAGCTGGGTCAGCTTCTCCATGGCGACGATCTTCATTTGCGAGCCCTGCGTGAGCTGCGCGAGCTCGAGCTCGCGCTGGCGGGACATCGACTGAAGCTGGTCGCGGAGCTGGAGCGCCTCCATCTCGCGCGCTTCGAGAATGGCGACGCGCGCATTGGCTTGGTCGAGCAGGCGGGTGGTATGGGCGACGGTCAGCTCCTGGAGACGCTCGTACTGGTCGAGGATGCCGCGCGAGTGCCCGAGCGAGAGCCGCGCGGAGGCCTCCGTGTGACGCATCAGCATCGCGGTGACGCCGCGTTCGTCGGGCGCATCGGTGGGCTGCATCCAGCCCAAGCCCGCATCGACGCGAAAATACTTTCGGGCGACAGGCTCGGGACGATCGGCCCGGATGGCAAAGACCCCGTAGGTCACTGCCGTCTTGAGGGCCTGCGTTTCGTGCTCGGCGATTTCGTAGATGGTCACGGCGAGCGCGTGCGGATCCTCGAGGTCCGCCGCGGTGGCCCACTCGTTGACGGTCTGGTGGGCGCTCTCGCCCACCCGCTGGGCCAGCACAAAGCGCGTCGCCCGCTTGGCGACCTGCTCGGGGATCCAGCGGGCGAGCTCCGCGATGACGTCGCTCTCGAGCTGCGTGGGGATGGCGCTCACCGAGGAGAGCACTGCCGCGGACATGCTCATCGCGCGGCCTCGGTAGCCCTGTGGTGGACGATCCATTCGGTGACGAGGGCCGCGACACCGATCGCAGCGCCCGCGAAGAGGAAGGGCGCCATGCCGTGCGAGCGGCGCGCGGGGACCTGTCCGGTCGGCGTTCCTGCGGGCGGTGTCCACGCGGGACTCGCCCCGCTCGGGGACGCGGCCGGCGCTCCGTTGGCGCTCGATCCCCCGCCGACCGGCGGTGAGTCTCCGGGGCCTCCGCCCGGCGCTCCGCTCGTGGACGCGGAGGCCCCTGCGGGTGCAGCACCAGCCGCCGCGGCTGGTGCTCCCGCGGTCGTCGTCGGAGGCGTGGCGGCTGAAGCTCCCGCGGTCGTCGTCGGAGGCGTGCCTGCTGCGGGGGGCGCTCCGGCGGCAGTCGCCGCCGATGTCCCGCCCGGCGCCACAGCGGCCTGCCCAGCTCCGGGCGACGCCGTCGTCGTCGATGCCGTCGCCGCCGGCGCCTCCGGGGGTGCGATGGCGGGCAAGGGTCGACCAAACCATCGCACTCCCTCCCCATCCGCCTTGGTCGCCTGGAACTGCGCCATGGAGACCGTCCCCCAGGCGCTCGGCGAATACTCGCCCTTCGGCGTGTGGAGGCGCTCGATGAGCGGGGCGACGGGGGCCTCATTGAAGCCCGCTTGCTTCGGGTCCGCGGGCTTGAGCCCGCGGGCGCGCGCGGCCTGGAGCGTGCGCCACATGTCGGCCTGACCGTTCGTCAGCATCGTCACGTAGCGCTCGACCGGAGCCTCGAAGTAGCCATGCGCGCGGAGGTACGCGGCGTACGGGCCCGGCCCCTGGGTGATCGATGCCGCGAAGTCGGCCGGGCTGTAGAGCACCGTCCCCAGCCACCCTTTGGCCGCCTCGTACTGGTTCGGGTAGATGCGGTAGTAACCGACATAGGGCGTGCCGTCGCCGCGGTGGTCAAGGTGCGCGGCGGCGCCGAAGTAGTCCGCGCCGCCGTGCGCCTGCATCCACTTCTGCGTCGCCTGGACGCTGCCCCAGTTGTTCGTCCCTCGCAGCGTGTCCTTGAAGCCGGGGATGTGCCGGCCGAACTGGCTCTCGCCGAACGCGTGGCCGATGAGCATCGCGCGGATCGAGTCGTTGAGCGGTCCGAATCCTCGCTCCGCCCACACGGCGTCGAGCGCTGCCGCGGCGTCGAGCACCGCCTGTTCCTTGCTGACCGCACCGGGCGAGTCGGGCGGCGGCGGTCCGGCCACCTTGTAGAAGGGCGCGGGAGCGTCCGGGATCCCCGCGGCGACAAGGGCGGCCCGCGTCTTGGGTCCGTAGATGCCGTCGGCCGTGAGGTTGACGGAGCCCTGGTAGGTCTTGATCGCGGCCTGGACAGAAATGTCGTCCGTGCCGAGCTTGAGAATGAAATCGGCCAGCTCTCGGGGAGTCATGTGAGCACCTCGACGTCGACCCGCAGGTCGGCGGTCTTGAGAAATGTGAGGGTGATGGGCGTCGAGCTGACCGCCCAGAACACGCCAAAGCGAAAGCCCTGCGCGTCGAAGCGGTCGCGCCGGAACGCTCGCCGCGCCGGGCAGGCGAGCGCCGGGTACGCGCCGTTGGCCGGCCGCGCGGTGGCATCGAAGAGCATCAGCCAACGGTCGGCGGGCGCCCCGGCGGGATAGCCCTCGACCGTGAGGATCTGCTCCGGGCCCGCCGAGACGAGCCCCTCCGGGCCACTCAGCGAAATCCAGTCCGTATTGCGGAGGGTCGCGCCGTCCGATCCAGGCGCGATGAACGCCGACATGCGGCCGATGACCGTCTTGGGTGGCGGCTGGCCCTTGTCGTCGACCATCCAGCCGGCGACGTTGACCGTGCTCGCGACCACCGGGATGCGGAGTCGCCGGTAGATGCGAAACTCGCGCGCCTTGACGGACGCGCCGCCGTGGCCCCATTCGACACCGACGACGGGGTAGATGCGCATGCCCGCCGGAGCCACGACCTCGGCGACCGCGTACACCGTGAAGGCCTGGCCCTCGGCCACGCTGATGTTGGCGAGCGACTTCCGCTCCCCTCCGTGGAGGGCCATGCGATCGCCGAAGTTGACGTCGCTCTTTCGGGACGTGGCGTACGGCACGGCCTACCGAGCTCCCACGGAGGCATGCACAGCGCCTCGGACGGCGGGCAGGCGCAGCACGGAACCGCCCGCGTCGACGTGGACGGCGGCGCGGACCCCTGCCTTCTCCGTCCGGACGACGTGATCCACCGTCTCGGCCACGCCCTTGGGGAGCGTCACGCCCGGCGCGTAGCGCTGCACGTAGTGGCCGACGAGCTCCTCGGCGGCCTTCTTGACCGGCACGCGCTTGATGACCAGGTGCGCGAGCGTGTCGAACACGTGCCGGGGAAGGCCTTCGGGCACGTTGCTCCGCGCCGCGGCGAGCGCCGCGTCGGTCAGGTTCCCGTGGTGGGCGAGCTTGAGCACCGTCTCGAGCACGGTGTCGGTGACCTCTCGGATCCCGGGCGGGATCGGGATGGCGCCGTACGCGGCGTGGATGGCCATGTCGAGCGGCCCTCCGCCGTCGAGGACAGCCAAGCCCGTGCCGATGGCCGCGCCGATGCCGCTGCCGATGCCCGGGACGAGCGCGGCGATCCCCTGCACCATGTGCGCCTCGTCGGTGACAATCTTCTTCATCTCGTTGAAGTCGCCGTGCTGGATGGCTCCCGTCATCTGCTCGAGCTTCTTCCACGGCGAGAGCTCGTGCAGCGTCCCGCCGATGAGCGGGATGTGCTCGGAGAGGCGCATCGGCGTGTCGAGCACGTGGGCGACCAGGCGCCCGCCCGTGAGAAGGGCGGAGGCTGCGTGCCTGGCCTCCTGGACGCCGCCCTCCGCGGCGTGAACGACGCCCCGGACGAAGTTCTTGGCCGTGATGTCGCCGAGCTTGGCCCGCATGACGACGCGCGAGGCGGCGACGATCCGCTTCTTCTCTTCGTCCGCGATGTGCGGCGCGCTGGCGATGAGGTTTACGCCGCTCGCAGCCGCGTTCTTCACGACCCCGAAGGCCGGAACGGCCACTTCCTTGGCCGCGGCCGCGGCGGCGTGAAACGTGTGCTCGGCGGCCTTGGAGGCCTCGTGTTCGGCCTTGTCGACCTCGTGCCTGAGCCCCCCGAAGATAGACCCCGTCTGGAAAATCGGGTCGACACCGACCTCGAAGAGCAGGTGCAGAGGGCCGAGAGCCGACTCGTCGACCACGATGGCGGTGGCCACGCGGCCCGCGGCGGTCATGACGACCCGGAACGTGCCTTGCGCGAGAACGTGCGTGTCGTGCGTGCGAATCATGACGGCAGCTCCAGCGAACGGGAAGGGGAGGGGATCGCCGGCGGCGCAGACGAATTCGTGGACGACGCTCCGGCGAAGGGGGAAGCGCGGAGCTCGGTCGCTCGGTCGGCGAGGATCTCCGCCGCGGCGGGGTAGGGGTCTCGGATCGAATCGGCGAAGCCCTCGAGCACGACCGGATCGGTCTCGTCGACGAGCGCGCGCATCGCGGCTTGAAGCACCGTGGCCGCATCGAGCTCGCCGGGGACGGGCGGTTCGTTCGCAGGCTCCTCGGGTGGGGCGTCCGGCTTCGGCTCGGGCGCTTCGGTCTCTTGGGTCGCCTGCGCGGGAGCGGGCGCCTCGGCCGTGGCGGGAGCCACCGCCGCCGGGGTCGAAGGGGACGGCGACGCAGCGCCGCTGCGCGCACGAAGTGTCATGGCTTTCGCGTGCAGCTCGCTCGCCGAAAGCGGGTAGTGCGCGCCCAGCGACGTCGCCAGGTCCTCGAGACGCTCTGGGTCCGTCTCGCGACCCAGGGCGGCGAGCACCTGGTCGACGACGCTCGGCGGCATGCCGCGGTCCAGCTCGACGACGACCGACCCCGGAGGAGGGGTGGGTTGCGCGTTGAGCGGAAGCGCGGGGTGCTTTGGATCTTGGTGCCCGGCTGCGGCCATGAAGACCACCACCGCGAGGCCGAGCACGAGAAGGAGAGCAGGCATGGCGAACACAAACCTCGGCAGAGAGAAAGAGGAAGGGGAGGCTCCGCTAAGGCGGCATCCCCAGCTCGCGCGACGGGTCTTCGATGCGGCCGGCCGCCCGTCGAACGGCGACGTGGTAGGTGATGCGGCGGCCGAGCCGGTACACGCTCACGCGCGGCATGGCCGCGAGCTCGCCGGCGACGCGAAGCTCCGCGATGCGCCAGCCCGCCAGATCCTCGCAGTCGCCGTACCCGAGCGAGAGCGTTACCGGGATGTCGTTCCAGTCGTCCTCGCCTTCTGGCTCCTCCTCATATCGGACGCCGCTCTCGTAGAGGCGCGGCGTCTGCGGGTGCGCGAGGAGGAAGGCGACGTTCGCGGCGATGAGCGCCTCCATCATCAGGCGCAGCACCGTCTCTCGGGAGGGGGCGTCGAGCACGTCGAACGACCGAAGCCGAAACTGCGGTCCGTACATTCGCGTGCTCCTTCCGCGCGCCCCCACGCCTGGCGTGGGGGCAGCCGCCCCGCTCAGTCCTCGTTCTCTTCGACCAGGCCGTAGAGCACCGCGCCGAAGTCCTGGGGCGCCGTATCGATGTTGTGCACGAGGAGCGTGATCACGATCCCCGGAGGCGCCGGATCGAGCTCCACCTGCGTGCCCACCGAGAGAGACGAGAACGCCTCGCCCGGCATCTCGCCCGTTGCCGCGAGCTGGCTGTCCTTGCCGACCTTGATGTCGACGATGTTGAAGTAGCGCGCGATCGACTGCGCCACTGCGAGCCGGTGACCCTGGAACCGCACCTGCGGCTTGACCTCGATCTCCTGGGTCTGGCCGGCGGGCACCTGCGGGTACACGAACCCGATCGGGAAGTTGCGAACGTCCTGGGAGGTCGTCTTGTGCTTCGGCGTGCGCCGTCGCGGTGCGTCCTCGTGCCGGTCGCGCTCCCGCTCTCGCTCCCGCTCGTGCTCGCGCGGGTAGTAGTCCGGGTGCCCGCCCATCCCCGGATGCATCCCGGGGTGCATGCCCGGGTGCATCCCGGGGTGCATGCCCATCCCCGGATGCATCCCGGGGTGGATGCCGCCCATCCCCGGGTGCATTGCCGCATGCATGCCAGCGTGGATTCCCGCGTGCATGTCGTGGTGCGTGCCGTGCATGGCGCGCGCGTCGTGGACGGGATGCTGGCCGGGCATCGGGTGCTGGCCATGCTGGCCTTGGTGCAACGTCATAGCGTGCGACGGGGCGGCGCCCGTCTGGTGCAAGAGAACTTCGTAGTCGCGATCCATGGGGGAACTCCTTCGAGGGGAAATCGAGGCAACAGAGAGCCGTGCCGCGCGCGCCACGGCGCCTGAGGAGCGCCTACGGCAGCCTGCGGGAGAGTGAGCGGGGAAGGTGAGAGCACGCGCGGGAGCGCCGCGCGTGGAGCTCGACGAGGTCTACGTCTGCGGGACGGCGTACGAGGTACCGCCGCGCGGGCCGGCGCCCGCCCCATTTTGCGGGGACGTACCGGGCGCCGCGCCGGGGGCGGCTCCGGCGCCTGCCGCTGCTGCCTTCTTCGCGGCGGCGCGCGCGGCCATCTCGACGCCCTTGCCATGGGTGAAGCGGTAGGTCCCGACGCCGAGCGCCGAGTCGCCCGCGGTGTGCACGATCCGCGATCCGACGTCGCCACACACGTTGGTCATGCCAACGACGTGAGCGATGGCGCTCGCGGTCAAGTCGATCGGGATCCCGTAGGGCGCCACGTAGCCCTTGTCGCCGCCGTAGCGGCCGTTGAAGAAGCCCAGCGCGGCCGAGACCGCGGTGGTGACGCCCGTCGCCGCGAACGTCACGAGCTTCGTGCCGCCGTACTGCTTCGCGACGGCGATCTTCTCCTGCAGCGTCGTGTGCTTCTTCGTGAGCCTGTCGATGTACTCCTTGGCGTGGGCCAGAATTTCTCGCGGTGCCAAGCCGTCGGGCGGCTGGTACGGCGCGAGCGTCGCCAGCGCGGATGTCGCTGTTGCCATCGGGTTCCTCGCTCCTTTCGCAAGCACTCCTGCGACCGAAACGAGGGGCACGCAAGGGGGGGCATTTGGCCTCTCGAGACGCTCCGCCCCCTTGCTTGCCCCGCATCTTTGCCCCCTTCTTTCGCCCCCTTCTGGACTCACGGATTCCGCGCTTGTGGGCCTCCGCCGCGCCCCCTTACTTGCCCCCTTCTTTCGCCCCCATCTTTGCCCCCAAAACTATTTTTTTCCCGCGTTCGTTTTTTCGCGCGCAGCGTCGCCGCGGACGACAAGCGTAGCCGGGCGTGGCCTTTTCGCGCGCATCACCGCACGGCGCCGCGCGACCGACGCCGCAGGCAGCAAGGGCGCCTCTGTCGTCCGTTCTGACGACGCGAAGTCCAAGCAACCCACCGCCGGCGCCTGCCGATGGGAGATCAGAAGAAGCAAGGAGGTCCTCGGAACAGGAACGTTGATCGCTATCGATCCGAGGCCGTCTGCTTCGCGACCTGCACCTGCCTTGGTCCTCTGGGCCAACCTGAAATCGTCACCACGAAACGAATCGAATCCCTTCCGCACGCGTCACATCTCGTCGCCTCTCTTCGATGGTCTTGGTCGTCCCGAACCACCCGCACGGTCTTCCGCCCGCCGAGCGTTTTCGGCTGCCATGCGGGGTACTTGATCCCCGCCCTTCCCGTGAGATTCCCCCGTGAACAAGACGACGTCCCAGCGAGAGCCCGGCGCACGAGGGCGCCGTCAACCACCGGCGGCCAATCTGACGGGCCGCGCAGGCGCATGCCGGATCCTCGGCATCGAGAAGCGGCAGTTGCGGCGCCTCGAAGATCAAGGAGTCATCCGCCCTTCAGTCGTCGAGCACGATGGCGTCCGGTGGTTCGACATCGACGAGCTGCGCCGGCTGGCCGCTGCTTGGCAGCGCGCTGCGAAGGCGCGGAGTCGTGTGCGCGTCGTCAAGACCCGTCCTGAGGGCGTCGAGCGCGTGACCGGCGCCGAGAACCGCCAAATCTACCGATGGTTCGACGAAGAGCGCTCGCACGCCGAGGTCGTCCAGCTCTCGGGCAAGACCGCCGAGACGATCCGGTACCTCCACCAGCAGTGGCGTACCCCGAACGGGTGCCGGTTGCGCGCGCCGACGGGACGCGATCGCGCGCCGGAACGAGAGCCGCCGGACTACTTCCCCGAGCGGGACGTGCTGCCGCGCGCAAGGTCCTCGGGCGCGACCGCTCGTCAGGGGCTCGCTCGGCACGAGACCGCACCCACGCCGGAGGTCCGTGCTGCGCCTCCACCCGTGCGCGCCAAGGTGATTCGCGCCGTGGCGCCCGTGCCGGCCGACCAGCGCACGGTGACGCACGTTCCCGACTCCTGGTTCACCGACGAGCTGCCGCCGCTGCCCGACGATGACGATTGAACCGCTTCTGGAGGCCGCCCATGACGATCCTCGGTGAGCACACCGTCCACGAGCTGAATGACCTGGTCAACGCGCTGTCTTACGAGGTCAGCCAGACCATGAAGGCGAGCGTCGCCTGCACCTCGTGGATGCAGCGCGATCCGAAGGCCTTCGCCGACTGGAACACGAAGTTGATGCAAGCGATGGGGGTGTGGTCCACGGCCGTTCACGTCGCGATGGTGCGCATCGACGAGACCCCGCAGGCCCTGTGGGACGCGGTGCCTGCCGAGCAGCACTTCCAGGACTGCCTGACGGCCTACCACCCCTTCGACGACTTGATCCGAACCTTCATCCAGGTGGCGCAGTGCCCCATCTCGTTCGACGCCATGCCGCAGCCGACCGCGCCCGACTTCGACCTCAGCGCCTACCAGAGCGCCGACAAGGCGACCAAGTGGATCGAGACCCAGGGCCACGCCGCTGCAGGCAAGGCGAAGAGCTACGCGCCCGTCGTGGTCGTCGGCCTGGGCGCCCTCATCGCCGTGGTGGTGGCCATTCGGAAGAGCATCGCGGGGGCGCTTGGGTGAACCCCCGTCGCGTCCGACCGTCTCAGCTCGCGAGGGCGTCCAGGTACATCGCCGCGAGCGTCGAGACGTCCACGAGGTCGAGGCGTTCCGGCCGCCGCTCTTCCAGGTAACGAGCAAGCGCCGCGGTTGCCTCGTGCCAGCGGACGACGAGCTGCTGCACGGCGCGCTCGCCCAAGGGCAGGCCGTGCGCCTCCACGATGTCGCGCTCCAGGGCACGGACCTTGGTGAGCGGGGCAGGCGAGGGGAGGGGAGCGAGCGAGAGCCTGTCGGAGCGGAGCGAACGGCGACGCCGGGGCTCCGAGGGCACGACCACAGCCGCCTCCGACAGCAGCCGGTAGCCGTGCTGCCGCCGCCGCGCGAGCAGCTCCGCCCGCCGATGCTCGAGCGCCTCGCCATCCTGGAACGTCTCGGAGCGTTCGCGCACACGACGGTTGCCGATGCGACCCCACTGAATGCGTAGGCACGGCTCACCGAAGAGAGTCCTGCAGGCCGTCAGGCCGTAGAGCCGGAACGCGTTGCGCGACGGATCGATGAGGCGCAGCTCGACGTCGGCATCGGAGGGGAGCGCGGTCGTCATGGAAAGATCCCTTCGACCGCAGCATCCATCCTGACGATCGAGTCGTCAATAGTTTTGTTATACAAAACTCACGCATGCCTGGCGGCCGACCGACCGACGACCCGAAAACCAAGCTCGTCGGCGTGCGCCTCGCCGAGCGTCACCTGCGCCAGGTCGAGCTCCGCGCCCATCGCGACGCCGTGAACTTCTCCGAGGCCCTCCGTCGCTGCCTCGACGATGCCGCACTGCCGGCCAAGCGGTCGCCGCGGCGTCGACGCGGCTAGAGAGGCCGCCCGCTGGAGAACGCCGCCCGGCCGCTCCCGTCGATAGGGGAGGGTAGAACACGAACACCGCCGATCGCGCTAGCATCACGCGCCCCATGCCTTCGACATCCCTCCGCTCCACTCTCGATTCTCTGGCCTCGTCCTTTGCGTCCGAGGTTCTCCACGCCATCCGTGCCGCTTCGCTCGACGAGCTCCTCACGGAGACGAGCGGCGGGGCACGACGGGGCCCGGGACGTCCGCGAGCGACGGTCTCGGCGGCTCCGAGGGCCGCCGCCCGTCGGCCGCCCGGCCGTCTCGCGCGCCGATCGCCCGAGGAGATCGCGAAGACACTCGGCCTCATCGTCGCGGCGGTGAAGGCCAAGCCGATGCGCGCCGAGCAGATCCGGCAGGTGCTCAAGCTCGACAAGCGGGAGCTGCCGCGCGTACTGGCGGAAGGCTTGAAGACGAAGAAGCTCAAGAGCAAGGGCCAGAAGAGGGCTACGACCTACTCCGTCCCTTGACCCACGCTCCTGCTTGCAGGGTGTGCGGTCACCCGATCATCGCCGCCAAGAACCACGACGTGCCGGCGCCGAGGGCGGCCAAGATGTTCCCGCCGTTCCATTGCGACTGCGGCAAACCTGCCCGCGTCCGCTGCTACAACGGACGCGGGACCTACTGGATCGAGTGCGAGGATGGTCACGCGCGAGCAAGGCCCATGTAAGCGGCGCGACGTCGGGTCGACGTGGTGCGGCTCGACGCCTGGACGGGACGAAGGAGTGCTTCGATGGGTTGGGTTCTCGACGGCTTCGCGGGTCACGAAGGCTTCCTCGTCGGCTTGGTCGTCCACGTGCCGCGCAAGACCACCTCGTTGTGGCGAGAGCTCTCGTTCCCATTCGATGCCGATGCGGCCGACCTCCAGCGGTTCGCTGTCGGCTGCTACTGCGGATGGAGGAGCCCGCATCTTCGGGCGCAGCCGGGCGTGAGGTGGGAGGCTTTCGCTGTCGAAGCGCCTCGGGCCTTGGAGGACATCGCTCGCGCGATCTGGCGGCGACACGTAGAAGCGCTGCCGGGCCTTTCGATCGAAGCCGGCGGCCTCGCGGCACGCGATCTGCTCGACGCAGGCACGCCGCACGCGGGACTCGTCGCCTACGCCGGAGAGGAGGAGGCCGCCCGCGCCGAGCTGCGCGCCATAGGCCAGTTGATCGCTGAACCAATTGCGAAACTGCATCGCGCGCAAGCCATGGTGCTCCAGGCGAGAGAGGCCTACGAGGGCGCGAGCGATGTTGAGGGAGCACTTGCTCAGCACCAGGAGGCGCTGGTCGCCCTAGCCGCTTGCGTCTTCGTCGTCCGCGACCAGGTGCGTCGCTTCGAGGCGGACGCAAACGATGCATTGCAGTGAACAGGCCTGGCGGCTCCGCCGATCGCGGTCTCTCTGCAAACAGTCTCTGCGTCGAGAGAATCCTGCCCCTGGGGCGGTCGTCGTGCCGCCGCCGCGATCGAGAGCGCCAACCCTCTGCCCTCGCTCGGGTTTCGAGATCGCTCATAAGGGGTCTTATGTTGCGTAAGCGAACGTATTGTTTACGTTTTCAGCCATCGTGCCGCGCGCCGCCGCACGTGTCAACATGCTCGCCATGCCTCCGCGCGATCAGGACTCCATCTCCGTCGACACCCCGGACGGCCGCACGCTCACCGGGCACCCCGAGGCCGTGCGCCAGATGCTGGCCTCGATGGAGCGCGATCTGCGGCCCCCTCTTGTCGCCTCCTGCCGTCACAGCACACGTCCCGTACCGTCGGTTCGGAGGATGTGGACGCTGCCGGCGTTCGGGAGCGCCAGCAGCGCGCCGTCCGGCGAGAAGACCAGGGGGCATGTGTGCTCCCCGGAGCCTAGGTGTCGCTCGGCCCTCGACGCCGCGTCGATGAGCAGCACGTCGCCTTCCCTGGTCACGCACGCGATTGAGCGGCCCGATGGAGACCACGATGGTTCTCCATCACACGTAGCAGCGAGCCCGTCTAGCGGCGCGGCGCTGCCGGCGGCTAGGTCGACGATCGCGAGCTCCTGCTTCTCGCCTCGGACGACAAGCCAGCGTCCCGCCGGGTCGATGGCATCGTGATCGACGTCGAACGGAAGGGGTTTCAGCGCGACGGCCCGGTGCGAGGGGTGGTCCCAGACGCTGGCCTCGCGCGGCGATACGCATGGACGGGTCGTCGCCCAGCGATACCCGTCCGCGCTCCAGCTGGGATCGCCCCCGCCGCCGGGCATGCAGGAGAGCACTGTGGATGCTGTTCGCTCGACCATGTCGAGCACGGTGGCCCGCTGCACGCCGTCCACGGGGTTCTCCACGAGCCGGTGCAGCCATCGTCCCGTCGGGGCCCAGCTCGAGTGGACCGGCCAGGTCGGCGGATATGGCTCTTCCCCCGCGAACATCACCCGCCGGCGCGTCGCGACTTCGAACACGTCCGGCGTGGCGTAGTAGGCACCATCCGGGCTGAAGCTGGCCAGGCGGATGCGGACGCGAGAACGAATCTCCCCGCGATCGCCGTACTCGAAGCGCTCTCCGTAGTCGCCCGCATCTCTCTCGATCACAAGGGCCCGCGTAGATGCCTGCCAGTGCCACCTGTCGGGCCGGGTGGACTCCGTGGAGAACTGGACCACGTCTTCGCTCCGCAACTCCACGCGGGTGAACAACATCCGTCCGGCATCTCCGCCGTTGCAGCCGCAGAGAAGGACGCCAGCGTCCGGGAAGACGCAACGCATGCTGCGGGGCTCGCAGGCGCCCATAGGCAGCGGTAGCGACAGTCGCGCCCCGCCCCACGCATCGACTGAACCGCCGACCGACGAATCGACGAAACCAGTAACAGCCGGGTTCTCGTCACACGCATGGCACCTGGCCAGGACCGTCGTGACGAGAAGGAAAGGCCACCTCATTTGTAGCCGCTCAGCACAAGGCAAAGCTGGAAGTAACTCTGGAACCCGCTGCCGTCGTTCTCACCGCCCTGCATCGCCCATGTGTGACGATGCCACGCGACGCGCGGCTTCTCGACGGTGTCGTCCGGGTCCTGCAACACCGTGAGGATCTTGGTCGCGTCCGCGTGCGTGTCGGGCGCAATGGGGTTGACCATGGCCCCGCTCTTTCGCTTGAAGGAGGATCGCGTCAGGAGGCCCTCGACGAAGAGGGCGGCCTCCATCTGCGACATGTCGGGGTAGCAGCGGCATCCGCGCGGGGATTTACTCTAAGCGACGGCGCCCTGGTTTTCCTGCGGTCGCGCGCGCCTCGCGGCGCGGTCGAAATTGTACGAGCCGGTCGCGATCACGTGCGCGTCGAGGAGCGGTGACATGCGGGCGAGATCATCGCGGCTGACGGGTTGCCCGCCCGCCTCGAGCTCGTCGACGATCGCGCCGATGCGGACGGTGTTCCACACGAGCACGGCGTTCGAGAGGACGCTCAGCGCGGAGACCTTGTTCATGATCTCCGCGTAGTCGCCGCTTCGGAAGACGCCGCGGTTCGCGAAGAAGAGGCGCCTGGCGAGGCCGTGCCGGGACTCGCCGCGATTGAGCTGAAGCTGAACGCGCCCGCGGAGCTGCCCATCGTGCAGGTACCGGAGGACGTGGACGGTCTTCAGCAGGCGGCCGAGCGCTTGGAGCGCCTTCGCCAGCCGATCGGAGCTCGCAGCAAGCCGAGTCAGCACGACGTGCGCCGGCGACGTGCGGCTCTTGAGGGACGCCGCGACGCGCACGAGCGCGTCCCACTGCTCGCGGATGAGGGCGACGTCGGCGGCCCCGGCGAAGAACGGATCGAGGCGCCCGTACGTCGTCGCGCGATCGAATTTGTAGAGCTTCTGATCTGCGATGTCTTTGAAGCGCGGCATGAAGTCGAACCCGAGTAGGTGACACAGCCCGAACAGGTGCTCGGTCGCGCCGTGCGTGTCGGTGTGGTGCTCGCGGATCTCGAGCAAGGTGTCGTTCTCCAAAAGCCCGTCGAGCACGTAGGACGCTTCGCGCGCCGCGCACGAAATGGCTCGTGCGCCATAGACCGACCATTGATCCGCCTGGTGCGTGTACACGGTGATCGCGCGGTCGTAGTAGCCGAAGTACCGCGGGTAGAAGGACGCGAGCAGGGCGCTTCGCTGAACGCCGAAGCGCTGCCCGTCCGACGACGACCTGCGGCCGTCACCCCACGTCTCGGAGAGCGGTAGCTTGTGGTGGTAGTCGACGAGGACGCGGCTCGACGCCTTGAGGGCGTCCTCGCCGAGGAACCACCGCGAGACGTGCTGCAAAGTATCGACGCTGACGCCCTTCGTGCTCTGGGCCATCGTCGCGATGCCCAGGTTCGTGCCATGCGCGACGAGCGCCGCGAGTACGGCGGGGTAGACGTTCTCGGTGCGCATCGCGTACCCGCCGGGCGGGCCAAGCTCGCGCGTGAAGCCGCACCACGAGTCCACGTCGACCAGGAGGTCCTCGAGTCGGATGCGAGGGAGGCGCGTTTCGATGAGGCGCCGCAGGTTGCGGATGCTTCGCGGGATCTCGAGGGCGTCCTCCTTCGAGATCGCGAACGAGTCACCCACGAACGCCGCGAAGGGGTTGTCGTCGATGCCTGCGACGAGCGCCTTCGCCGCCTCTGCGAGATCGTCACGTACGCGGCCGAGCGCGTCGTCGGCATTGGAGGGCAGCGAGAGGTCGCCGTATGCGGTGGCGCGCGCCTGCGCCCAGGTCTCGACGCCGTGGACGAGGTTCCAGAACGACACGTGATGTCGGCTCTCCGCGAGGAAGAGATCGCCCGATTGGAGCGCGTCGCGCACCGCCATCGCGAGCGCGAACTCCCATAGGCAGACGTCGGGGCCATCGGCGCCGAGGATCGCCTCCCTCCACGGCTTCGACGCGAAGTCGAGCGGCACGTCGGCACCGAGCTTCTTCCGATCCCCGCGGTGAAGCTCGCGCGCGATCTCGATGGCCGCGAGGAGCTTCGCGCTGCCCGGCTGCGCCTCGAACGGCAGGCAGAGGAACGTGGGCAGGTAGCGCTTGAGGAGATGGTGGCCGGCGCGGATCTCGTCGAACAGTCCGCGCTCGCCGAGGCTCTCGAGCTGCGCGCATGCAGCGACCGCGCTCCGCACGTTGTCCTCTCCCAGCTCGGCGAAGACGTCGGCCAGGGTCTTCTTCGCGGGCTCCTTCATCATGCTGCGCATCGCGGAGAGGATCGTCGAAAGGCCGTCTCGAGCGCGGTGCTGTGTGGCGTGCTCTCGCTCGAGCAGGCGGCTCTTCGCGTGACGGTGGAGCGTGAGCATGTACGTGCGGTGCATCTCGACGACGTGATCGAGCACCGCCTTCTGTGTCTCTGCGAGGAAGCACGCGACCATCGCGTACCGCTTCGCCGACGCGAACCGGCGGATCTCCTTCACGTCGTAGCGCCGCGCGAGCTCGGCGAGCTTGGCGAGGATCTCGGGGCGGACGCCGCCGAAGTCGAGCGCGGGGAGGTTCAGCGATCGCAGATGCCCCGCTCGTTCGAGAAACAGCAGGATGGCACCCGGCCTTGCCTCGGGCGGATCCTGCTTCAAGTGGTGGAGCGGGGACCGACGGTCGTTCTCGGCGACCGCGAGAAGGCGATCGATTTCGACGCAGAGCGCCTCCGGCAAGCTCGCATGAATCCGTTGCCATGCCTCCTGCTCGGCACGCGACGCGCAGCTCGCGATGAGCCGGTCGAGGGTCGACGCGGCGGGGATCTCCGTCCGCCACGTGCGCAGGGTCTCGACTGCCGTCGAAAGGAGCGATGCGCTGAGCGCGCCGGCTCCGGCGCGCGTGGCGAGCACCGCCCGCAGACGATCGAGCGCGGCCTCGTCGAACGACTTGTAGTCGAGGTGCGCTCGGATCCGCTGCGCGTGCTCGGTGTCGGTCGCCGCGCGCGCCGAAGCCTTCACGAACAGAGTGGCGCGGAGCCCGAGCTGCGCGCCGAGATGGTTGACGACGCGAACCGGAACGCTCTCGCAGTCGTCGGCGAAGCGCCCAAGCGTCCGAAGAGCACAGAGCTGGATCGCAAAACGATGACGGTTGTCGTCACCACGGCAGCGGCGCGTCTCCGTCAGGTCCGCTGGCGAAAGCAACCAGTCGCGCGCGAGGTCCTCGTCGGACGGGTCGAGCGGGAACGTGGGGTAGCCGCGACTCACGCGTCCTCCTCGAGAATGCGGCGCACGGACGTCCGGCCGATGGCGAGCCGGCGCGCGATCTCCGCCTTGCTCACCCCCTCGCGAAAGAGCCCGCGCACCTGCTTCGACTTCAGGGACGCGGAGCGTGGCCGCCCGAGGTGACGCCCCTCGCGACGTGCCTGGTCGATGCCTGCCGCCACGCGTTCGCGGCGAATCTCTCGCTCGAACTCGGCGAAGACCGCGACCATCCCCGCCATCGCTCGCCCCGTCGGCGTTGTCAGGTCAAAGGCCTCCGTCAGCGACACGAACGCGACGCCCAGTTCCGCGAGCTCGCGGAGCGTGAGGACGAGATCAGAGAGAGAGCGCCCCCAGCGATCGAGCCGCCACACGAGGACAACGTCGATCTCGCGCCGTCGCGCGGCGTCCATGACGAGCTCGCGCTGCGGCCGGTGCTTCGCTCCCGAGTTCACGTCTTGCATCGTGAGCACGACGCGCCACCCGCGGCGTGCGGCGTGCTCGCGCATCTGCCGGAGCTGCATCGGGATCGTGTGCTGGTGCGCGGCCGAGACACGCGCGTACAGCCCCGCACGGAGCGGGCCCCCCTGGCCAAAACCCTCCCGTGCGCCCGATCGAGAAACGCCGCGTTTCTTGGGGGGTCGTAGGGCCGTTTTCGGCATGGCCGGAAGCTTTAGGTTATGGCCGGGCCGTCGCGCCAGCGTTAAGCTGCGTCCCGCTTTGCGAGATGCTCTGACCGACAGCGAGGGGAGAGCGATGGAGCAGGAGGGGGGCGTGGCCGCTGATTTCGTCATCGTTACGGCGCTCGAAGAAGAGCGGGATGCTGTCCTCGCGAAGCTGCCCGGCCATCGGCAGCTTCCGCCCGACGAGCGGGACGTCCGCATCTACTACGAATGCCAGCTCCAAACCTCGTCGACTCCACCGACGAGTTACGGCGTCGTCGCCCTGACGCTGCTCGGCATGGGGCGTGTCGAAGCGGTGAACGCGACGAAGGATGCCATTGCCCGCTGGCAGCCTCGATACGTTCTTCTGGTCGGCATCGCCGGCGGCGTGAAGGCGCGCGGCGTGGCTCTCGGCGACGTGCTCGTTTCGGAACAAGTCGTCGACTACGAGCTGCAGAAACTACGGGCTGACGGGCCCGAGATCCGGTGGCAGGTCCACCGCGCGGATCCGAGACTGCTGAACGCTGCGAAGTCGCTGCGGGCAGACGACTGGCAGGCGCTTGTGCAGGAGCCGCGCCCCGTGGCTGGGACGCCCAAGCGGCACAACGGCTCGATCGCCACGGGCGACAAGGTCGCGGCCGTCGCTGGCTTCCTTGAGGGGCACCGCGCGCATTGGCCGACCCTCGTTGGCATCGAAATGGAGGCCGGCGGGGTGAGCAGCGCGTGTTTTCAATCAGCCCGACCGCCCGGTTTTTTCATGGTTCGAGGCGTGTCGGATCTTGCCGACGAGTCGAAGGACCGAGTGGAGGTGCAGTCTTGGCGCGCGTACGCATGCGACGTCGCAGCATCATTCGCGGTCGCGCTGCTCCGTTCGCGGCCCATCCCCAACCGCACGTCCCGGATCGGTCTGGGTCTGGCGGCGGGCGCCAGCGTTGCCGTCTTGGCGGCCACGTCTGGCGCCCTACTGCATGGCCGGTCGGAGCCCGCAGCTCCATCCGCGTCTGCGCTCGCAGCCAGCCACCGACTTCAAATCCTCCGCGACTTCGTGCCGCGCATCAGTGATCCGTCGGTCCGCTTCAGCGAGCGATGCATCGCGCTCGCGGAGTGCATCAACGCCTCCGTGTTTCGCGACGTCGTCGCGTTCGAGAAGACCGCCGAGCTTGTGGGTGATGCGCCCGACTCTCTCGAAGAACAGCGCGCCGGGTTCCCTCAATTGGCCGACGCGCTCGCACCGCTAGCGCCGGACCGCCTCGATTTCGTGGCCATCCACTTCGCCTCTGCGCGCGGCGACCTCGAACAAACCCAACCGCGTCGCCAAGGCGAGGTCACATTCTGGTGGGAAGTGTTCCAACGTTCGATGGCTTCCCACGTGGACGAGACCCTCCGGTCGCTGTCGACGGCGCCTTTCGTGATCGACCAGTACGCGCACTTCGACGAGCTGTGCGCCAACCTGCCGCCGGCGATCGTCGCCAAGATGGAGGCTCATCCGTCGCGAATCGTGCAAGGGCTGGCGGTGATGCAAATACTGGGCGCCAAGAGCCCCAACGACCCGCGAGCGCTCGACCAACTGAGAAACCTCGTCGAAGCGGATTCCGACGACAACGTGCGGCTGGCCGCGCAGATGTATCGCCGCGCGCGCTATCACGGCGTGGTGGACGCGCCCCTCGCGGCGCATGCTCTGAGAACGATCCGCGAGGACGCTCACGCGTTCGAAGGCACCCTTCACGTTGTGGGGAAGGGGCCTCCACCCCGACTGGATCGACTCCATGCGGCGGAGGAATACCTGGTGTACGCGGGAGAGTTCAGGGCGGTCGCAGAGACCGTGGAAGGCGATCTCGTGCAGGAGGCCGAGCAGTACACCAAGTACCTGAGGTCTCTCGGCGCGAAGATGCCCGAGTGGGGCAACGGTGATCTCTACGCGCGCGCATGCATTCGCGCGCTCGTCTCGTTGAACCGAGCCATGTTCGGGATCCGAACCACGCTGCGCGAGCGCGTCTCCGACCGAGTCCGTGGCGCACTCGAGGGGTTGTTCTCAGTCCCGCACGAGGTTCTCGACCGCGTGAACCTTGCGCACCTTGCGGCCGTTTGGGCTTTGGCGGTCAAGGGCGTGGACTACGATCCGTGAGGCGTGCCGCGCGTCGCCTCACCGCCGGAGCAGGCCCCCAGGGGGAAGGTGCCGTCGACCGGCGGTTGCGCGAGAATTTACGCGAAGCGCCCCCAAGTGGAGAGCGTCAGCCAGGCTAGAGTAATTTTTCGCACGGATGCCGCTGCTACCCCTCGTCCGGATCGATCGGCCGCAGGCGAAGGGGCAGGGAAGCGTGCGCTCGGGAACGCCGCCCGACTGGACGTTGCCGAACGTCGTCGCTGCCATCGGGCCAGCGTGACGGGCATCGCCTCAGACGCGTCACGCCGCCGTACCGGACAGTCCGGGGCGTGCTCCTTCCCGGTCCTTCCCGGGTCTGCTTGGAATGGCGCAGATGCAGTCGGCAGAGTACCGTGCTTGCCAGCTCCGGGATGCCGCGGACACGCAAGACGAACATGCTCGAGGACACGGGCAAGGTTCGTGCGCGTTCGCGAAGTGTCAACGCGCGATCGCGCGCAACCCGCCCCCGCCGTGAACCTCAGCGCCCGCGCCCCACTACCGGCACCTGGGATTCAGGGTGACAGGGCCGTCCCAGAATCGAGCGGCCGGGTGCGCACCGGCCGCAGCTCTCCCCCTTCCACCGCGCATGCGCCGGGCGCGCTGAACACCGGCGGCGGCATCTCGTGGGGGCCTGTCGACAGCCTCGCCGCCAGAGTGCGCCCATCGTCCGTGTCCTCGTATGTCGCCTCCCATTCCTCATCCAGGATCCACTGGGCGGTTGCGGGCAGCGCGAACCGGCGGCTCGTCGGCGTGACGGACATGTCCACGATGATTACCTTGCCGAGCCAATCACTCAGCTGCCCGTCCATCCGCAAGCGCTCGTGCCGCGCTCGCTCGTCCGGCTTCGCTTCGCGGCGCCACCGGCCGAGGTCGAGCGTGTCGACGACGGCCCCCTCGGTGACGAAGTGGTCGTCAGTCACCTCCACGTAGAGCGTCTCGTCCGAGAGGAGGAGGCGAAACGCGGCAGTCGCCTCGCCGTCCAATACGACTCCATGCGACATGCCGCCCGGAGCCGGAGCCCCGTCGACGAGCATCGAGCAGTCGCCGAGAGCGGTGCTCTTCCAACCACCGCGCGCGAAAATGCCGTCGTCGCCCAGGCTCACTTCCGGCAGCGCGGGCGTGCAGGTCCCACGATAGCAAGCTTGCCCGCGGAACGACTCCCAGTCCAACGTGAGCTCTCGTCCTGGGTAGACGAGCGTTTCGCGCTGAAGCGACGGTGGATCGAGGGCGAGGTCGATACTGTACCCATCCGAAGACGGCTCCGGGGCGTAGCGGATCCGTCCCCCTCCGAGGTCGACCACGCGCGGTGCCTGCCCGTGAATGTCACTCGTGCAATCCGAGATCAAGAGCTGGCCACGCTCGACGGAGGCGCCTTTCGATCGGGTGAGCCACAGCTCCCAGGGGAAGCAAGCAGAGTCCCCCCGTTGCTGCGGCACGTCCCGCCAGTTCACGATCCATAGGGGCCCCGGGTGGGGGCGGGCCTTGCCGAGGGAAACGAGAACGACGACTTCCCTGGTCCCATCGGCCGTCGGATTCTGCTCGAGTTTGCTGTCGAGCCGGCACTCTGGTCGCGCCGCGCAGACGATCGCCTCCACGGGATCGATGGGAGGCGCGACAGTGTCGGGAGGACCCGACGTGCAACGTGAGCACGCGACGGCGCCCAGGGAGACGCACACCAGCCCGGTACGGGCAGCAGCCGAAACGGCCGGCGGCATCAGTCTGTCGGCGAAAGTCACTTCCGGTTAGATTAGTCCCGCGACCAGCAGGCCCGCTTCCTTGGTCCAGCGCGAGCAGTGCGGATCCTCGTGGTTCACGCACAGACTCTCCGCGTCGCGTGCGCTCGCCTGTATCGATCGGCCGCAAGCGAAAGGGCATGGAAGCGTGAACTCGGGAAGCCCGCCCGGCTCCACGTTGCCGAACGTAGTCGCCAGCCATCGGACCAGCGCGTCACGCAGCCGCAACGGACAGTCCGGGGCGTGCTCCTTCCCGGGTCTGCTTGGAATGGCGCAGATGCAGTCGGCGCGGTAAGGGCGGTTTGCTGTGCGTTCCGGAAACTCTGCGGCTCGTTTTCCGGAAACTCTGCGGTCTCCAGGAACGTCTTGAGCTTCGAGTTGTAGCTCGCCCTCGGGCAGGTGCTTGGTCCTGACAGAGGGTCCGTCGAGGCGC
>Ga0326727_10006477_pt1 | contig 32099 bp, 35 predicted proteins | sample MB2enrmetagenome_FD_207643 | JGI IMG/M metagenome (GOLD analysis project Ga0326727, IMG submission 207643) | Lab enriched peat soil microbial communities from McLean, Ithaca, NY, United States - MB29MY | ecosystem: Environmental > Terrestrial > Soil > Wetlands > Peat | place: USA: New York...
GGGAACTACGTATGGGTCACCAACAACACCTCCGATACTGTGTCGGCGATCAACACTGCTGCGGCTCCCACCTTCACCGTCGTGCCGGTGGTGGCCGCTGAAGGCCCTGACGCCCTGGCCCTCAGCGGGGGCTACCTGTACACAGCCAACTCCGAGAACGGGACAGTCTCGGTGGATAACACAGCTACCGACAGCGTAGTCGCCACAATCGCCGTGGGCACAGACCCGACATCACTTGCCGTCAGCCCCAACGGTGCCGACGTGTACGTTACCGACAATGGCTCGAGTTCGGTCTCTGTCATCAGCACGGCCAACGACACCGTGATCGCCACCGTGCCCGTCGGCACCTTCCCCGGTGCCGTTGCCATCAGCCCCGACGGGGCTTACGCCTATGTCACCAACGAGTACGCGGCGGGCCAGACCTCAGGCAACGGCACCGTCTCGGTGATCAGTACCGCCAACAACACAGTGACCAACACCGTGACCGTGGCTATGGACCCGGTCGCCCTCGTGGTGAGCCCTAGCGGCACCTCCCTGTACGTCGCCAACAACGGCTCAGGCACGGTGTCAGTTGTCAACACCTCAACCTATGCAGTGGGATCGGTGACGGTGGGGGCCGACCCGGTAGCCATGGCCGCCAGTCCCACCGGGACCTACCTGTACGCCGTCAACAAGTACGCGGCGGGCCAGACCTCAGGCAACGGCACCGTCTCGGTGATCACCACCGCCACCAACACGGTGACCTCCACGCTCGCAGTAGGGGCCAACCCCACAGCGGTCGCCGTGAACCCTTCCGGTAAATGGGTGTACGTCACCAACCAGTACGCGGCGGGCGCGACCTCAGGCAACGGCACCGTCACCGAGATTTCCAACAACGTCGTCTACAATTCGTACGCGGTGGTCCTCGACCCGGTCAGCGTCGCGGTCAGCCCGGACGGCAGCTGGGTGTACGTAGCCGACTACGGGTCGAGCATGGTGTCGGTTTCCGGCACCAGCGGTGGCTTCACGAGCGAACCGGCAGGCCTCGACCCAGCCGCCGTCGTCGTCGGGGGCACGGAGACCTTCCCGGCGCTGACCTCAGTTGTCCCGCTCAGCGGCCAGGTGACAGCGACCTGGAACAGCGTGCCGGGGGCGACATCCTACATCTTGTACGCCAACGGGACCCAGGTGTACAGCGGCCTGGCGACGTCCTACGTCGCGACCGGGCTCACCAACAACACCGCCTACAGCTTCACAGTTGCCACCACAGGGTCCTGGGGTGTGTCGGCCCCCTCCTTGCCGATGACCGCCACCCCCGAGGCAGTGCCGGCCGCGCCCACCGCAGTCACCGCCGTTGGGGGCAGCAGCAGTATCCTCGTCACATGGACTGCCCCGGTCACCCAGACCCCCCAGCAGCCTATAACGTACAGCATCTACAAGAGCGCCAACGCCGGCTCCTACACCTTGGCGGCCTCCGGTCTGAGCCAGCTCTACGACAACATAAGTAGTACCGCTGGTACCAGCTATACGTTCGAGGTGACGGCCACCGATGCCTACGGCCAGACCTCGGGGTACGGGGTGTCCAACTCCGTAACCCCGTTCACCCTCTCGCGGATCCAAGCAGGTGACAGCGGGAGCAGCATGGTAGCTTCAGGGACCGCAGCCAATGTTGTCACCGCCAACGTCGTGGTAGGGCACACAATCGTCCTCGGGATCAAAGTAGCCAGCACCACCCAAGGCGACATCACCGCCGTGACCAGCCCGATGGGCACCTTCGTCAAGGTCGTGGCGTACGCAGCCGCCGGTGCCGGCGGTGACCAGGAATGGTGGTTATGCTACGGCGCCACCACGGCCGCCAAGGCGGTCACGGTTACCACTTCGGACGGGGCCACCTGGACGGCAACCGCAACCGAGCTGTCGACAACAGCAGGGGTGACCCTGTCAGCTGTCAGCTTCACCAACACCGGGACGGGGACCAGCTCGTCGGCGGTCTTCCCGTCACTGTCACTAGGGTATAGCGACCCGCTGTTCGCCATGACCGAAGTGGGCAGCGGCGACCTGCTGACAGGACCGAGCAGCTGGACCAACTACAGCGCCGACCTATGGGCCACCACGGGCTCCCAGGACATGAGCTACTACTCCGCGAACATAAACAGCGTCACAGCCACCTGGACCCAAGCTTCAGCTACCTGGCAGACAGTCGCGATCGCCTTGCAGTAGCCCGGGCTGCCCGACAGTGAACACCAGCGGGACAGTAGGACCTGACCTGGCCCGGCCGGCCGAGAACATTGCGGCGGGCTCCTCCAGAACGTGCGCAGCACTCCGCATGCCGGGATGTTCAGCAGAATCGAAAGGGAGGTCGACAGCCCCGTTCGGCCCGATACAGCGAGGCGGCCCGCAGAACTCAACGACATGACGCCAATTGTCACTGTCCAGATCAGCCGGCAGCGGCGGAGATGCAGGCTGAGGTGCAGGGACATTCATGGAGACAATCTGCACCAGATCACCTGGTATCACCGAAGGCAGCGGCCTGCCGCTGAACTTCCGGTACTGATTGCTATGCCCGACCGCACCGCCAATATGCCACACCTAACAACCTGGATGGCAAACTGGTACCAATGAGCCGCGCTGCAGATAGCACCCAGCCCCAACAGCAGGCCGTACCGCCGCAGCCCTCCCGGCGGCCATGGCGGGAACGTCACCATCTCGCCCGGCTTGCCCGCAGCGGCCGGCAGTCAGACCGGACCGCCGCCGCCCAGAACCCACACTGCCCCCCAGAAACACTAAACAGACTCGCCCGAGACTCATCCTTGTACGTCCGCTGGTACACCGCTGCTCATCCCACCAGCCCTCCCAGCGCTCTAGAGAACCTCGCAAACGACGAAGACTGCCGGATCCGGGAGACAGTGGCCAGCAACCCTTCAGCCTCGCCAGAGCTGCTCAAGCAGATGCTGCAGGACCCTACCCCGACAATCATACGCTGCGTGCTAGACAACCCGGCGCTACCCCGAGCCACTCTGGCGATGTGGCAGCTGGTACACCTCGAGGATACCAGCAGCCGGGCAGACCAGAACTCCAGCGAACTAAGCTTGACCGACAGAATAAGGACATTGCAAGCCGTAGACCGAGGCAGCCCGCACTGGCTGCTGGAACAGCTCGCCCAGAACCCCAACCCCACGATACGGCAGAACGTAGCCAGCAACTTCACCTGCCCCACAGCAACGCTGGAACTGCTCGCCCAGGACCTCGACCTGCAAGTACGCGAACAAGTTGCATCTAACCGCCGCTGCCCACCCCCAGTGCTAGCCCAACTGTCGCTCAGCCGTGACACCAGCACAGCCAAAATAGCAGCCCAGAACCCCAACACCCCGGCAGCAGCACGAGGAGCCTGGGCACTCGGCCTGCAACACTACCTGCTACACTAGGAAGATAAGCTGGACATGGCACATCAACGGCCATGAAAGGACAGCACGGCAGCCAAGGCGCCAACTAGTACGCCCGGCGGAACCAGTCCCCGCCGTCCCCGGCCGCCCGGGCAGCCAGCACCAGACAGCTGCAGCGCCACATCGCAGACCTGAAAGCCCAGCTGGAAGCCGCCTAACAGCAGCTCCACCAGACACGTCCCGTCGGGGAGCAACGGTACCAGCTGGCCTCCGCCAGCAGCTGCCCGCCGGACACGCTGCGCCTGCTAGCCCAAGACCGCACCGTCGGCGTCCGTATCGAAGTAGCCGGGAACCGCAGCGCCCCGCCCGACCTGCTGGCCACCCTAGCTGCCGACCGGAAACCCGCCGTAGCCACCCAGGTCGCCCGCAACCCTAACTGCCCGCCTCAATTGCTGCTGCAGCTAGCAGACAGCCCCGAGCCGACAGTATGGTTCGCCGCTATCCAGAACCCCCACCTGCCGGCCGGGTACTGCAGCTCCCAGCTAGCCAGCGTCCAGGACACCAGCCGGTCTGAACCAGTCTGGTACGTCCCCTCGAACGTGACAATCAGGTCAGCGTCTTGCTCCGGGTTACCGTCGAACATCCATCCCGACACCGGGTTATCACCGAAATTCAAAACCACCCGCTGCCCTGCCCCCTGTTGGCTGTGCACATACCCGGCCAGGACATGGCACAGCCGCTGGTTACTGACCGAAGTGCCGGGGACAGTGTCCGACACCCCGTCGAAGAAAATACCGCCAATGCGGCCAGGGTACAGAGCGTACCACGCTCGGACCTGCCGCTCGATAGAAGGCAGACCGATCATACCACCCCGGCCGTAATCAGTCCACACATAACCTAAGACTACAGCTCGACGCCGGCCGCAGCTGCCGATAGCTTTCTCCCACGCCGGCGACGGCCGGGTGCCAGGCCCCTGCTGCACGTCCGCGACGACCAGAGACCCACGGCCATCGCCATCTGCCAGAGAGCACGCCTTCTCCCACTGCGGCCCGCTTGCCGTGTATAGCGGGATAAGCTGGCCGAGGCCAGGAGACACGCTCCGAAGTACCCATACAGCCACGCCGGACCCTAACAGCACTCCGGCAAACGAACTGGAAAAACTAGCATCAGACCCCGAAATGTCGGTAAGGCAGTGCGTAGCAACGAACAGCAACACACCGCTCGGCATCCTGGAAAAATTACTACAGGACCCAGACACCAATGAATTCGCCGCAGACAACCCGAAACTACCTCCAGCGGCCCTCGCGATGTGGCAGCTCGCGCACTAACATGTCTCCCCGAACCAACCAGTACACCCGGCAGAAACAGACCAGAACACCCGCCCAGCCGCCTATCGAACTGCTCAGCCAAGCCCGGCGCACCGCGCAGCCAGACACCAGCTCGGACAACCAGACGACCCACCATACCGCCGAAACAACACAACCTGACCACGGTGGCAACCCGTGGCAGCTGGCGGCAGACAGCCAGACGTACGTCCACAGACAAGACGCCAACACCAAAGACACACTACGGAAAACCGCCGCCCTCGTTGACGACGACTGCCCGCCGGACATCCTGGAACAGATGGCCAGCTACCCCGACGGAGTAATACGCTACACAGTAGCCACCCATCGGTCCTGCCCGCCAGAAGTGCTGCGACAGCTAATGCGCGATACTGACATCGACGTCGCCCGAGCCGCGACAAACAATCGAAACACTTCGCCGGCAGACCGGGCGATGTGGCAGCTCGCTCACTGACGTTACGCTGGCGGCAGGGCACACAGGGAGGTACCGGTGGACTGGTGGGATGTCAGCTATAACTGGCTCGCTGGCTGTAGCAAAGTCTCCCCTGCCTGCGATAACTGCTGGGCACCCCGGTTTATCAACCGGATGGGGCTGGACCGCACCAAGTTCGCCGGGGTGACCAGCCCGGACGGCGGATGGACAGGGCAAGTCCTGGTGCTGCACAACACCCTGCGGCAGCTACAGCCTTTGCGGTGGGCCAGACCCCGCTGGTGCTTCGTGAACATCATGGCAGACACTTTCCACCAGGACGTCCCACTGTCAGCTATAGCCGACCAGCTGGCGCTGGCCGCCATACTGCCTCAGCATATCTGGATGCTATGCACCAAACGGGAAAGACGGATGGCCCAGGTGCTAGGAGGCTCCCAGACCCCCGAGCTGGTCGGCCGGCACATAGACCGGCTGCTGGGCAACCCGGCTGTGCAGCGAGCGGTCCAGCTAGGCCGGGCTGTGCTGCCGGCTAACAACCAGGTCTGCTGGCCTCTGCCCAACCTGTGGGCCGGGGTCACCCTGGAGTCCGACAACTATCTGTTCCGGGTCACCCGGTACCTGGCTGCCACACCGGCGGCCGTCCGGTTCGCCTCCAGCGAACCTCTGATGGACAGGCTGGCCCAACTGGACACCGGGCTGCTGGACTGGCTGATCGTGGGCGGCGAAGACCTGCCGGCGGACGTCAGCCCGATACGCCCGTTGCATCCCGCCTGGGTTGAAGATCTGCGAGACCGTTGCGCCCGGACCGGCACCGCGTTCTGGTTCAAACAGTGGGGATCATCGTACCCTGTCGGCCGGGGAGGCCGTGCCGGCAGCCGCTACACCGACCCTGCCGTCGGGGGCCAGGACCTGTGGCTCGCCCCGGACGGCACCCAGCACCCAGACAGCCAGCCTGGCAGACAGCTGGTACGCCGCATGCACAAGAACGCCGCCGGCCGGCTGCTGGACAACACCGGGATATTGCAAGTGCCCGCCGGCTGGGAGCGGCACCCGGCGGTAACAGCACATGTCGCCGCCCACCAGGTCGTTATCAGCCGGCCCGGGACGGGGACCCGACCTTAGACCAGCTTACCGTCCTTGCTACGGGCACCCTGCTCGTGCTCCCGCGGCCGCTGTGGCCTCCCTGGGGCGGCACCGAGCAACATCGGCCTTATCTGCCCGGGTGGCCTGATCTACCAGCACCACCGGGCTGCGGCCGAGCGCCACAGCGGTCGGCTCCTGGCCGGGCATAGCTCTAGCTGCCACCCGGCCGGCTGCCGTGCACCAGCTGCCACATCGCCAGGGTCGCAGCTGGCAAACTGGGGTTCTCCAGGGCCGCGTTTACCACCTCGGGACTGACGTCCCGCAAGAGCGCTTCCAGCAGCGCCATAGGAATGTTGGTGTTGGTAGCGACAGCCTGCCGGACCTGCTGGGCCTCATCCCGGACGAGCAGCTCGAGCAGCCCTGCCGGTGAGGCGGGGTTACGGGCCACGCAGCACCGCACGTGGACCTCCCTGTCCGCTTTCAGCTCTTCCAGCAGCCACACCGGCACATCCGGCCGGCTGGCCACCCATCTGCGCACAAACATCTCCTTGTCGTGCGCCAGGACGCGCAGCACCGGCTCAGCCGGGGCGGTACGGTTCTTAGCTACCGCTAGCCGCACCGCGGCGTCACGGTCGTCAGCTAGCATCACCAGGACGTCGTACGGGCAGGACGGGTTGCCGGCGACAAGCTCTTTGATCTGGGCCATCCGGCTTGCAGCCAGGTCTCGCAGTATCTGGTCGGGGCACCGGGAGTTGGACGCCGCGAACTCCACCATATTCAGAGAGGGATGGGTCCCGTGGGCCCATCTGTGCGGCCCGACCGGCATGTCGCATTGCCCGCCGTACAGATCTCGGCATAACCTCTGCTCGTCAGCTGGAGGCCGGGCCAGCCCGCCCGGCTGTACAGCTGTTACGGCCGGGCCGCCACCACGACGAGCGTACTGGTTACTGCCGGTCATGGCTGCCCGGCGTACCGCTGGCAGCCCAGCTCCCGCTCGCTGCCGCATATGTGCTCCCGTGCCGCCCCTCCTGGATGGGCATGTCTCAGGTATGCCATACGCCTGGGGCTGGGGCTGCGCGCAACTTTGGTATGCGGGCTGCCAGCCGGAGGCTCACGGCTGGTCTGGTCACTGTCGCCCTAGTCTTATCAGTGGGTGAGCTGCCACATCGCCAGGGTGGCTTTGGGCAGTTTACGGTGTTTCAGGACCAGCTCGACCAGTTCGGGGTTTTTGCGTAGCAGCAGCCGGTCCAGCACGTCCGGGGGGCAGGACTGGTTGATGGCGACAGCTAGCACCACGTCGGGGGAACGGTCGTCAGCTAGCTGGCGCAGCGCTGTCTCTGGGCACCCGCTGTGCCAGGCCACTTTTAGGCGCACCGGGACGTTAGGGTCGGCGGCTAGTCTTCCCAGGATGTGGGGTGGGCAGGCGGGGTTGCCAGCCAGTTTGGCCCGGATCGGCTCTGGCCGGCCAGCGAGCTGCCCCATCAACCCGGGTGGGCAGGCGGGGTTGCCAGCCAGTTTAAGCAGCACCGGCGGGCTGCTGTCCCTGCCCATCCCATCCAGGATCTCAGCGGGGGTGCTAGGGTTCCCGGCGACAGCTAGGCGCAGCGTTACGTCCCGTGCCCTGCTGGCTGCCTGCAAGATATGGGGAGGGCAGGACCGGTTGCTGGCTACCGCTTTGCGTACCAGTACCTCCCGGTCTCGGTACAGTTTCTCCAGCAGCGGTGCTGGGCAGGACCGGTTGGCAGCTACCGCGATGCGTGTCGCGGGCATAGGTGATCTGGCCAGTCTCTCCAGCGCTTCCTGTGGGCACCGGCCGTTCTTGGCTGCTGCCTCCCGGACTTTGGAGCTGCTGTCGCTGCTGAGCTGCCGCAGCAGCTCCGCTGGGCAGCCTTTACGTCTGGCCACCAACATTTTCACGCGGACCGCCGCCGGCTCGGCGTTCGGATGCCCAACCAGCGCCCACATCACCGCCGGGGGGAGGCCGGGACGGGCCGCGACCCGGGCCGCGACCTGCTGGCGGATACCGCTGGACTGGTCCCGGCTGAGACGTTCCAGCCCGGCCAGCGGGCAGCGGGGGTGGACGGCCACTTCGGCACGGACGTCGGCAGCTTTGTCCTGGCTGAGCTGTCCCAGCACCTCCGCGGGGCAGTCCGGACGCCGGGCCAGGGATTTACGGATACCGGCGGACACGCTGGTGGCCAGACCGGCGGCTGCGGCTGGGGATAGGGTCCTGGTGCTCACCGCGGCCCGTTGTGCCGCCAGGTCGGGATGATCGCCGTGGGACCAGCGGGGCGGGCCGACCGGTACCTGGCAGGTACCACCCCAGATCTGGCTGCAAAGCTGGGTTGCCGCTGGTTGTGCCTGGGCAACAAGCGGCTGGGCGGCCGCCGGGGCAGCCGGATGCCTACCGGGCCCTTTCCGCACGTACTGGTTGGAACCCGGCCCGGCGAGATCTGGCAGTACGGCCATGGTCATGTCCCGCCGTTGGCTAGCTGCCACATCGCCCGTACGCTGGGCGGCAGGTTGGGGTTGTTAGCGGCCGCCCGGGCGACCCGCCGGTCATGGTCGCGCAGCAGCCGGTCCAGCACCGGGGCCGGGCAGTCGGTACGGGCAGCCGCAACCTCGCGTACCCAAGGTTCGGGAGCGTCAACTATCGATTCGAAAACTTTGGTGGGCAGGGCAGCGTTGCGGTGGACGATAATGCCGATGTCGGTGGTAGGCCGGAGGACGGGACGTTCCCGCAGCAGCCGCACCAGCATGCCTTCGGGCATGTTCTGATGTTCCAGAGCGTGCTTGGCCAACCCGAGCCACATGTCATCACCGCGGTGCCTAGATCCTATCTCCCAGATCTGGGCCACTATGGCAGGTGGGCACGCCGGGTTCTTTAACACCTGCTGGATGTGGTGCTGTTTCTCCCGGCTGAGAGGTTTCAGCCAGCTCATGAACAGTTTGATCTGCCCGGCGGTCGCGGTGTGTTGCCATACTGCCAGGCCGGTCCCGGCCGGGGCGTCCCGTTCCGCATCATACCGGTAACTGTCGACATGGGATTGCCATTGTGCGGCCAGGGCGCCCTGTGCTACGGCCGGGGGACGCTCAGCGGCAAAATGAGGTGCGGGCAGCCCGGACGGGCCGGGACTGCCCCTCTGAGCGTACTGGTTGGAACCCCGGCCTTTCATGGGTGTGGTATGCCAAGCCGGGCGGCGCTGGACGCCGGCCTACCGTCCTTCCCGTGCCAGCTGCCACATCGCCAGCACCGACCGGGGTAGCCCCGGGTTGCTCTTCGCGGCATACTGCACACCCAGTTCGCTGTCCCCCAGCAACCTACCCAGGATATCAGCCGGGCAGCTAGGGTTCCCGGCTACCGCTACCCGCACATAAGGGTCTGTGTCGCCGGCCAGCCGGACCAGCAGCTCCCGGGAACAGTCCTGCCTGCGGCCTAAAGCTACCTTAGCTGTACCACTTGAGCGCAGAGACGGGGACGCATCCAGCCGGTCTAGCGCAGCCGGGATCAGCGGGTCGCCTGCCGGGGCGCCGTCGAGATAAGCCGCCGCGAACACAGGGTCTGCTTTGATCAGCAGACGGCGGACCGGCACAGGCAGGTACCCGGGGCACCGAGCCAACTGTCCGATATCCTGGTCCCGCCCCGAGGTGCACATATAGCAGACCACGGTGCTCCTCCCCGGCCTGCCCGCCGCGGTGAGCTCTCCGCAGCCCGCCACCTTGCAACAGGTAGCCCCCGGTCCGGATCCGAACGGCCCTGTGTCCACAACATGGACAGCCGGCCCTCCTCTTACGCGCACCGGATGGACCCATGGGAGATCCCAGATGTCGTCTACTTGCTGCAGATCAGGCAGCCCGACCTGCATCTGCCCCACCAGATCTGCCAGCGGCCCTGCCGGCCGGCTGCCCCGCCGGGCGTACTGGTTGGCCCCCCGGCGGGTGCTGTCCATACTATCAGCTGCGCCCAGCCAGCTGCCACATCGCCCTGATGTACCGCGGGCAAGCCGGTCCCCGCAGCACTACCTCCAGTTGGCCCTGGGACAGCACCGTCGGCAGCGCCCGCCAGAACTCCTGGTCGCCGTTAAACAGATAGCCGGCGTTCGCTACTAACACAGCAGCCCTAACCGCCAGCCGCATCTCGGTGGTACAGTCCGGGTGCAGGAACGCCGCCGCCATGTTAACCGCTAACACATCGTTGCTACCTAGCACCGCACGCAGAGCCGTACGGCGCAGCTCCACAGGCAGAGCCTGGTTGTCAGCGGCCGCCATACATATCCCAAACTGGTTATCCCCGCCGAAACGCCGGACATCTTTGATGATCTCTCCCGCGATCTTGGGGGGACAGCCGGGACAGCCTACCACCGCTGTCCGCATCCTGGCTGATGGGTGCCGGGACAGTTTCTGCAGCAGCGGCGGGCTGACCCATCGGGAGCGGCTCAGAACGGACGCCATAGCCTCCGGCAGATTGTCAGTACGCTCCAGGACTACCACCGAGCCGCCGACATCCAACGCCAGCTTGTCAATATATTCGGACGGCACCTGCCCGGGTGGCCCAGATCTTTCCGCCGGCTGTACCGGCAGCACAGCCGGCATCCCCACCTGCCCCAGCAGATCGGCGCCAGGGGTGCTGCCGGGAGGCCACGGACGGGTAGCGTACTGGTTGCTGCCCGGCCGGGCAGCTGCTCTGGACGGCATACTACGACAATGTGTGCCAACCTCCCGGGCCCGCTCCTTGCCCTCCCAGGAGGGCAGGTCAGCCACCGGCACCCCCGGAGGCCAGCTCGTACATCGCCCGGATGTAAGACGGCAGGTTGCTGTTGCCCAGCGCCGCCCGGCGGACCGCAGGGTCAGGGTCCTGCAGCAGCGACCCCAGGGTGCCCGGCGGGCAGCCGGGATGGTCCGCTACCCGGCGGCGCACAGCGTCGTCCGGGTCCGCAGCCAATATCCGCAGCGCACCGGGCGGGCAGCAGCGGTGGCTGGCGGCCGCCAGCCGTACCTCGGTGGAGCTGCTACCCGCGAGCTGCCGCAGCAGCTCGCTGCTCAGCGTACCGTTGTCCCGGGCCGCCACCCGCACCTGGGGGGCAGGGTCGGCCAGCAGGTCCCCTAGGGTGCCCGGCGGGCAGTCCTGCCGGGCTGCCACCTTGGTACGCACCCCGGGCTGCTGGTCGCGGGCCAGCACTTGCAGCACCCAGGGGGAGCTCGAGAGGTTGCCGGCGACCAGCAGCCGTACCAGGGGATCCTGGTGGCAGGCCAGCCGTACCAATATGTCCCCTGGGGTGTTGGGCCTGGCGGCCTGCCGCCGCTGCCTGCTGGTGCTGTGGCCGCACAGGTCCGGCGGCCGCAGCACCATATCGTAGCTGGACGCTGAAGGGGTGACCGGGCCGACGGTGGCAGCTCGCTGCTGAGCGGCGTGCAGAGTTTGCTCCCAGGCGGCCCGGGCTAGTTGCGCCGTATGCCTGTCCCAGGCTCGCAGCACCTGGCTGCCGCCAGCGACTTCGCAGGCGATACCAGCCAGGTCCACCGCTATAACAGTAATACGGCTGCCAGTCAACATTAGCACCAGCATCCCGACCATAGTTATCACAGCACCCAGGGTTACCAGCAGCAACGGGCGCAACGCCCTGCGGGCAGGCCTGGGCAGTTCCTGCCACAGATATCTCAACCCGGCTATCGCGCTCACCTTACCAGCCTACTGTTATTTCTTTGGTCGGCCATTGTTGTCTTTTGGTGCTGAGCAGAGACCTGGTCCCGCAAAGGTCTGCGCCCGCCCCGGTGCGCGGGGACGGTATGGGCAGCGATAACGGCCTCGCTGCGGGACCGCCTTGCTCCCGGCTAGCGCCTGCCGGATTTTATTGGCCTCCCTGGCCGTCGCTTTTCCCTCTGACGAGCTGCCACATCGCCAGCACCGCGGCAGGCAGAGCCGGGTTGGCGGCCGCCAACCCGGCTACCGGCGGGTAGAAATCGTCCAGCAGCCGGACCAGGGTGCCCTGCGGGCAGCTAAGGTTATCGGCCACCGCCTGGCGTACATTATAAAAATCGTCGTGTGACAGCCTGTCTAGCAGCTCCGGCGGCGCGCCCTGGTTGCCGCCCAGCGCCTGCCGCACCTCGCGGACCCGGTCCCGGGCCAGCCGGCGCAGCGCGGCCTGGGGGGTGCAAGGGTTGGCTGCTGCCCGGCCGCGGACCTCCCAGTGCTCATCTCCCGCCAGCGCGCGCAGCGCCGTCCCGGGCGTCCGGCAGTTACCGGCAGCCTCGCCGCGCACCTCATGATGAGGGCTGCAGGCCAGCAGGGCCAGAACGCCCACCGGGGTGCCCTGCCCGCCCGCCGCTCGCAGCTCCATGCGGTAGCTCGGGTGGGAGCCATGAGACCATTCCGGCGGGCCCACCGGGTGCTGGCAGCTCCCGCCCCATATCAGATGGCATTCAGTGCCGCCGGCCGGAGGGGACAGATGCCCTACCAACGCGAACTTAGGGGCCAGCCATGCCGGGCGGTGCTGGTACTGGTTGCTGCCCGCCCGTCCTCGCCGGGAGATAGCCGCAGGGACCTGGCTACTGACCATATGCCAGCTGCCACATAGCTCGTGCTGCCCGGGGGACCCGGGACACCTCCCGGTCCGGGTCTTGCAGCAGCTGTCCCAGCACCGGCGGAGGGCAGTTCGGATGGCGGGCTGCCGCTACCCTGAGCTGCCGGTCCAGGTCGGCGCTCAGCAGCCCCAGCAGCCCCGGCGGGCACAGATCGTCCTCCACCAAGTACGATTTCGCCTGGTAGGTCACGATGTCCTGCCCGTGCTGGCGCAAAGCGAACATCACCAGCAGATCCCGGGCCGGCACCTGCCTGATATAAGCGTCAGCGAACACCGGGTCGGCCTGGATCAGCAGCCGGCGCAACGGGGCCGACAGGTACTGGTTCGCCCCCCGCCCTTCGGTCACAGATCGTCTCCATGGGCCAGCTGCCACACCGCCCGGACCGCCGGAGACAACGACGGGTTGTTAACCGCGGCCCGCGCTACCGCCCGGCTGGGATCTCGCAGCAACCTTTGCAGGGTGCCCACCGGGGCCGCCGGGTTCCCCGCCAGGTCTATCCGGACACTGACCTCCTGAGACCCCGCGAGCATGTCCAGAGCGGCCCGTGGGGTGTGAACATTCGAAGCGACACACCAGCGGACCTGCTGGTCCGGGTCCCCGACCAGCTGCTGCAACACCGTCGGCGGAGTGCGCCAGTGAACAGCCACGGCCGCTCTGACCGTGGACTTCGGGTGCCGGCTCAGCAGCCGCAGCACCCGAGGCGGGATCCGGCCCCAATCAGCTATCTCCCTCCACATCTCAGGTGCCACCGGCAGCAGCCGAGGCCACCGTCTGGGCGCAGGCAGACCAGACAACCCGGCCTGCCGTAGCAACCGGGGACCCGGGACCGCGGGGTCTGCTGCCGGCTGCCGCCGGTACTGGTTGGAACCCCGCCCGGTCACCGGTCCGCCCCACGAGCAAGCTGCCACATCGCCAGAGCAGCCCGGGGACAGCGAGGGTTAGCGGCAGCCTCCCGTTGCACCTGCCGGTCCTCGCTGGCCAGCAGCCCTGCTAGGACGTCCGGCGGGCAGCGGGGATGGGCGGCGACTGTCTGCCCCACCGTGAAATCCCCCCGTCTCGCCCGCAACCCAGGCCATATGCTGATACCAACAGTCCGTAGTGTGGAAGCCATGTTATGCTGCCAGATATCGCCGTCCTGCAGGATCTGCACCAAGGTGGCGGACGGGCAGGCGGGGTTGGCGGCCACCATGACCGTGAGCCTTTTGGCACGCGGGCGCAGCTCCTCCAAGTCCGTCTTCAGTTCGGGCTGGCTGGACATACGGCCCGCGATGTGCTGCGCAATCAGCTCGGTACCGGTCTCCCATATCTGAGCCAGGATAGCCGGGGGGCAGGCAGGGTTGGCGGCAACGGCCAGCAGGGTGTCGGGGTCCTGAGCGAGCTCCCGCAGCTGCTCCGGGGGGCAGGCAGGGTTCGCAGCGGCCTGCTGGCGTACCGCCCGGTCCGGGTCGCTGGCCAACCTGACCAGGGTCGCCGGCCAGCTGGAGCTGTTCCCGGCTACCGCGTAGCGCACCTCCCTGTGCTGGCTGCCGCCCAGCCAGTCCAGCACCATAGGATGGGTGGAGCTGTCCGCTCCCAGCGACAGGCCGTCTGCCAGACCGAACTTAGCTGGGGCGATCTGCGCAGTTTGGACCAGCAGCCTCCCGCCGGAGCCGGCGGGGACGGGACAAGAAGGCTCACGGCGGGCATATTGGTTGGTCCCCGGCCCTCCCGTACCCTTGGTGCCCACACTACCAATATGCCAAGGTCTGCAATCATCTGGTACCGTGTACCAGCTGCCACATCGCTAGGGTCGCTGCCGACAGGCTCGGGTTGGCAACCGCCGCCTCAACGACATGCCTATCCGGATCTTGTAGCATCTCCTGTAACGTGCTCACCGGAGCACTAGAGTTCCGAGCGACACAGCGCCGCACAGCGTAGTAAGGATGGGCAGCTAGGCTTATCAGCACATCAGGTGGGCACGACAGGTTGCTGGCCACCCCGCACATCAGATAGTCGTCATGGTTGCTGCTAGCCCGCTGGGCCAACGCCCGCAGCATATCAGGTGGGCACCCAGGGTTATGAGCGGCACACGAACTGACATCCTGTACCGGGTCGCCGGCCAGCAATGCCAGCCATATAGGGGGGCAGCTCGGGTTCTTGGCCGCAGCCCACCGCCGGAGATCCTCAGCGTCCTGAGCGGCCCGGACGACCATCTCAGCCGGGCACGCCGGGTGTGCCAGAGCACATTCATAAACCGCCGCCTGCCGGCACGCAGCGAGCTGCCCGAGTACCTCTGCCGGACAGTTAGGGTGACCAGCCACCGCTCGCCGCACCATAACCTCACGGTCCCTACCCAAGTCCCGCAGCAGCTCCGGGCTGCACATCGGATGTCCAGCCACCCGGCTCCGCACCGTCTGGTCCGTGTCCTCTGCCAGCAGCTGCAAAACAGGCAGCGGGCAGGCCGGGTTCTCCGCGACAGCCCGCCGGACCTTCCGGTCCGCATCATAAGCAAACCGGCCCAGGATGTCAGGCGGACAGTACCCGTTAGCCGCCGCCAGCCGCCTGACGTTAGGATCCAGGTCGCCAACCAATATCTCCCACACATCCCCGCGGGTGCCACGAGCCTGTGCGGCACCCCGGCGCTGCCGCACAGTGGGATGCCGCCCATGCGACCAGCCCGGCGGCCCCACCAGACAAGCACAGCGGCCGCCCCACAGCTCCCCGCAGCTACAGGCCGCCGGCAACCCACTAACGGTCTGCGGCGAGCCAGCCGGGACGGCAACCTGTGTTAGCAACCCGGCGGCTGCCGCCAGCGCAGCCCCAACAGCACGCCGTCGCGCGTACTGGTTACTACCTTGCGCCACACCCGGGCTGCCCACAACAACAATATGCCACACAACGCCAGGCGATGGAGCCCCAGGTCCGAATCGGACGGACGACCTCCCGCTTACAAGGCGGGCGCTACTGCCAGGCTGAGCTACTGGGGCGTGCGGCCATCTTACCGGCCCAATTTAACCCGAAAATTACGTCGCGACCGGCCAGCCGGGGCGGGGGAAGGATGGGCCGGCCGGGGCGAGGACGATTCGCCACCGCACCGGCCTGTCCTTATTTTAGCACACCCAGCGTTGGCACCGCCTTACTGGGGTTCGGCCCGTCCCGGATGTATGCCTATGTCAGGCAGTTGGTCCCAGCGGACCGGCCGGACTGAGAACACCCGGGCGCGCCGCAGTATGGAACCCAGCAGCGGGCTGCCGACCGCTATGCCGTGGACTAGCTCGGGGGTCGGCTCGAACTGGCCGGGCTCGCCGGGGCGTACCGGCCCGGTCCAGAAGCTGGCCTCAGGGCCAAGTCCCTGGTCAGCGCACGCCTGCAGCACTATGGGGGCAGTACAGGCGGCCCGGCCCTGCAGGACCTCCCAGGCCGGCTGCGGTGGTGCAGCCCCCGGCTGTCTGGTCAGGCAGCCTGTTCGGCCCGTACAGGCCGACCCCGTTTCTTGGGGGTGTAAGACCGGCCGTCGCGGATCCACTTGCCGCCCCACACACCGCAAGGTTCGTTGCGTTCCATGGCGCCCTGGAGACAGCGAGCCTTGAGCGGGCATCCGCCGCAGAACTCTTTGGCGATCTCGATATTTTCGGGCTCGTCGGAGTAGAACAAGTCGGTCAGGCCGTGGCATGGTGTTAAAGTTTGCATCGCTACCTCCTCTCTGGGTGTTGTAAGTTGGCTGTTGGTGGTGGGCCAGGTGAGGTTCGAACTCACTGTCCGTTAGGACCAGCTCTACAGGCTGGCGGGCCGCCGCTCGGCCCAACTGACCCATGGTCTATGTGTTTGTAGTTGTTGCAGATCCTGGTCCTGCACCTCCGGCATGTCGTGCCAACGCTCTGCCAACCGAGCTAAACGACCGGAGTAGGCTAAGAACAAGCCGGACGCTCGCTGGTATATTATAACTGTGCTGCTTTGCTGTTATTTACTGGCCCGAGAGCTAAATAGTGCCCGCCCAGGGTGCTGGCCCCCGGACCTCCTGCGTATCAGGCAGGCGCTCTGCCGCTGAGCTAGACGGGCGCTGATCCTACAACTAATCATGTAAATGTAATATTTGTTGATAGAGCTGGGACGCCAGGGATCGAACCTGGACTTGAAGGTCCAAAGCCTTCTGTGCTGCCGATTACACCACGTCCCAATGGGGTGACGGACGGGATCCGAACCCACTATCCCCGGTTTCACGGCCAGCGTGTATCCGGCATTCACTTTTACCACAGTGCCCTCGGCAGGGCTTGAACCTGCGTTCTGCTGCTTAGAAGGCAGCCGCTCTTCCACTGAGCTACGAGGGCGCGGGACCGCTATAATATACTGATACGGACGACCTGGATCGGACAGGGCCTGGTCGGCACAGAGAGACTTGGATCCCCACGATGCTGGGTGTCAACGATATACCTACCAACCAGACGAACCCGGTGCGCGGTGGCTGCTCCCCGACTCGAACGGAGGGCTGCTGAGCTTCAACCAGCCGCTTGACCAACTAGGCTAAACAGCCGTGGAGCCCCAGCCGGGGTTGAGCCCGGGACCTATGCTTTACGAAAGCATCGCTCTACGCTGAGCTACTGAGGCGTGAGATTGAACTACAAACACATTGGAGTGGATGACAGGTCCTGACTCGCAACCTCCGACCTGGCGGCCGGCGTTCTGCCACTTGAACTACATCCATACCGAGGTTCAGGTCGGGTTTGACAGACCGCCGCCTGATTCGTTTCGACTACCGAGCCGGGGTTATTACTGCCAACAGAGCTGCGACACGTCGGGTGGTAACCCGCCGGACCAAGTCGGCCACTAACTCGTCGCGACCAGTGACTTCGGCGGGTTCCAACGGCCCCTGGAAAGGAAACGGGGACACATCCACCACGTTCATGATACACCACAGGTATGGCCGCACATTACACGTGAGGTATGCCTTAGCGGGGTGTGGTGGGTTGTTAGCGCCGCTGGGAATAAGCAAGGCTATCATCCGGCTCTTATCTACAACGAACCCCGTCCTATGGAGCCAGTTCTAAAATGTGTCCCAGGCGGAGGCGGTGGGCGTCGATCCCACAAGCCTGTTACAGCCAGCCGTTTTCAAAACGGTTTACCACACCACTGGCAGCGCCTCCTAGACCGCTATTGCCAATTACGCGGAGAGAGGGTTCGAACCGTTGCTCGTGATTTTGGTGGGTTTGAGTGCTGACTGCGATACGGGCTGTTAGCGCTGTCTGCGTCTGCCGGTTAGGGGACGCCCGCAGATGGCGCCTATAGGCGTATCTCAGCCCGTCGCAGGCCCTTACCAGCCTGTCGCGACGCACTGGACCACGATCAGGACGCAGCTGTTGCCTGGGCTGCGCTCCCGCCGAACGGTATCCCAGCATAGAGGCTGGGCGGCGGGTGGGCGGCTCTGCTAGCGGACCGCCCCTTAACTTCGAAATATCACACAACGGCTGGCGTTCCGCCCGGTCCCGACGTTCATGCGGGATACGTACCTTGTTCACCCGGGGTAGCACCCGCGGGTGCCGGGGCGCTTTACGGACCCGCAGCCCAGGGACTAACACCGCCGGCTCAGCGGGCTCACCCACCACCGGCGCTACCTGTACCAACGTAGCCGTGACTGCGCCTGAGGCCGACATCGACGTTGACGCTGAGGCGGTTGGGACAGCAGATCTGGTCTTGCCGGGCGACGCTGGGTATCCCAGGGTTACCTTGACGCCATCCCGGGACCGTATGACCCCCGGGCGGCCTAACATCCCCAGCAGTGTTATCGTACGGCCGCCTATATGGCCGGCCGCCAGATGATCCCTATCGCCCTGGGCGCCGCAGCCGGTGCAGACACCCCAGGACCACCCTGCCCGCCGGCTGTTGGGCGCCTTGATATGCCTTATGGGGCTGCCGCAGCGGGCGCAGAAGGAGCTGGTCCCTCGCGCTGGGACTATTATCAGCCACAGCCCGGCTTTAGCGCAGGCCCGGGCGAGCTCGTCTATAAGGATCCCGCGGACCTGGGCGGACATCCTGGTACGGTTCCGCCGGTCCATACCGCGAGCTTCCATGTCCCGGAGATCTTCCACAGCGACCGCGTTGGCGCCGGCGGCTAGCGCCTGGTCCACCGCCCATCTGGCTGCTAGCCGGGCGGTCTCCAGGTTCAGCCGCGACATCCTGTCCGACACGTACCTGTTCTCGGTGTCCGCCCGCGCTATAGCTCGGGACAGCAGAGCCACAGCTGGGTGGTCAAGCTCAGGGCGGTCGGGGTTGGGGTGGAGCCCTTGTACCAGCCGGCGGTTCTGGTCCCGTTTCGCTCTCAGGTGCTGCCCCTGCTCCCGCTGCCTGTGGTACAGGGCGGCCAGCCCAGTTGAGCTGAAGAACACCGGCCGGTTAGCTGTCCACGGGCGGCCCGCCGGGCTGGTACCCACCACCAGCAGCCCGGTGAGCAGCCGGTTCACTCCCCAGTCAAAGCCATACACCCGGCAGATTTGGCTTAGCGGCACCCGGCTAGCTGCTTGCAGCGTCACCGGTATTTCCACCTTAACCGTCCTGTCGCGGTCCAGCCGGAAACAAGGCCAACCCACCCGGGCACCCTCACCCTCACCACCGTCGTTGTTGTCGGTGTCTGGTATGAGATGGGCGAACCCTGACAGCTCCAGCCGCACCGGGGACCACTGCGCCCGGGAACACGGGCGGGCAACCGTAGGCAGCCGCAGCTCCAAATGCAGCCGGCTGCCGTCCATGCTTATACTGGCGTACTCCCCGTCGACCACAGACAAGTCCGCCACGGCGGGGACACCGCCAGGGGACCACACATCGCCCAGCGGCAGCGGGGGCTGTAGCGGCCGGCCGGCCGGTATCCCTAGGCCCTTGAGGTGGTGCCGCAGGTGGCGGCGGGTGTTGCGCAACGACACACTGTCCGCTTTCGCTGGCAGCTGGCTGACCTCGATACGTTCCGGCCAGCATTCTAACATCGCTGCTGTTAGCTCCAGCTCGAAGCTGTAAGACCGCAGCAGCCGGCCTGCCTGCTCGCTGGCCATACGCCGCACCCGGGACGGTACATACAGCCCAGCGGCAGGCCGCCCAGCCCAGCCCAGCCGCTCCATAGCTTTATAAGCTTTCCTGGGCAGCGGGCGGCCGTCCGGCCCCTGCCCGGCAGCGAGCAGCCTCACGTCAGCGGGGTTCCCGTGGGCTGCCACCATCGAGCTGGTAAGCTCGTTCACGAGGGTGCACAGCCATCCCAGCCGCTCTCTCACCGCCGGCAGCCCCAACACAACACCCCCACCGCTGGCGGGGGCGGGGACTGTGGCTTTCACGATGTAGCCGTGGCCGGAGACCGTTAAAGTCTCTACCACAGCAGCCCTGCCCGCCGCCTGTCGCTGGTCAGATTGGGTCTGCTGCCTGCCTGCCTGCCGTTCCCGTCCCGGTGCCACAGTAGTACCAATTCTACCACACTCATAATGCAGGATGGTAGATATAGCCATATGGCGGGGAAACCGCAGAAAGTCTGTGTCTGGATTGTTGTATTCAGGCGAAGGAGAGCTTAAAACAGAAAACCACTATCGCGCGACCCTCGAGGGTGTCACCCCTAACGCCTTAGCAAGACGCCCCGATCAGCCACTCTGGCACCTCTCCATGCTATTACGTGTCCCCGGCCGGGTTCGAACCGGCAACCTCCTGTTTAGGAAACAGGCGTTCGTCCAATCGGCACTGCGGGGACTGGATAACGCTGCGATAATAATATGGCATACTCTACTGGCATATCAACGTGAGCTCGGGGAGGAGGCCACGATCCCCCAATTGCAGGGCCAGAACCTGCTGTGTTGCCTATTTACACTATCCCCGAAAGAAATGGCGGCGGGAGCCGGCGTCGACCCGACTTAGATCTGGGCTATGAACCCGGTTGAGATACGAACGACCTCCCTCCCGCGATGGCGCCCGTTGAGGGAATTGAACCCCCGCTAATTACCAGGCTCCGCAAGCCTGAGCTCTATCCGCTGAGCTAAACGGGCATAGTGCGGCCGGGGCGAGTCGAACGCCCAGAGCAGCTGGATCTAAGCCAGCTAGGTATGCCAGTTCCCGTCACGACCGCGTGATCTCCGATATGTGGAAAGGGACGGGAGTAGACAAAGCCCGCTGCTAGGCTTCCCAGTCCCCTTGAAGGCCGGCTTGTCTACCAAACCGACAAACAAGCGCAATAGCAGCGAGACGACCAGGTTCGAACTGGCCCAGCCGTCTGGCACGGGAGGTGCACCTCCCGTCGCGGTTCCCGGGACCGCTTCGCCTCGCTGCGTGGGCACAAGGAGAGTCGAACTCCTATGTCTCTCGACAGCCGGGTTTAAGCCGGCCCTGTATGCCGTTCCAGCATGTGCCCTTAGTGTATACGGCAGATTGACCTGTAAGCGAAGTGCGGCCCACCGGTCTGCCTCCAATTCCGGCGCTATACCAGTCGAATTGTCGACCAAAGATTGTACCTCGCCGGCGCTATGCCGCTAGCATTATGCCGCGGGTGTGACAATTTGTAGCCAGATAAGCTGGATGCTGCCATGCTGATGATAATGCGGGCTCATTTGGAGCGGCTAGTCGGTATCGGACCGGCGTATCCACCATGGCAAGGTGGCGCTTTACCACTAAGCTATAGCCGCGTGTTATATTGCATCCGAGAGCTGCTTTGTCAACGTCGGCAGGAGGGCCCGGGCCTCCGGCTCCAGGTCCCGGAAGTTTGCGCCATGGCCGTCTGAGCTATGCCGACATGGTGGTCCGGGTGGGTTTCGAGGCCACGACCCCTAGTGTTTCACGCTAGCGCTCTTACCTTTCTGAGCTACCGGACCATGCTCTAGGTTGGTGCGGATCGTCGGGATTGAACCGGCGTCTTCTGCTTGGGGAGCAGATGTCCTGCCGCTGAACGAGATCCGCTGGGGCAGATTAACAGACGGGGCTGCCGCAGATTGCCGTCACCTAAATGCGCCAAAATAGGAGTGCTTCCGGTGGGTGCTGACCCCGCTACCTTAGCTTTAAGAGAGCTCCACTCTGCCGATGGGTTACGAAGGCATAATACCAATCAGATCTAGTGATATTGGGCCGGGATGGGCTCGGAACCGTCCGTTACAACATGGCAACAGTGAAATGACGCTGGGTAAGTACCCTGTTGAGATGAGCGGGTCGTGGTCTGGTAGGAGGGATTTGAGCCCCCGGCCTTCCGGTCCCGAACCGGACGCTCTACCAAGCTGAGCTACTACCAGTCGATTATCTGTTTGTGACACCCGGGCCTCGGAGCCGGCGTGCCGGGAATAGCTACGTTACGTCTGGCACGCCGGGCGCGCCTGGGTGCTGGAGCGGACGGCCGGCTTCGAACCGGTGACCTCTAGTTTGGAAAACTAGTGCTCTAACCATCTGAGCTACGTCCGCTTGGGGTGGCTAGCCAGACTCGGACTGGCTTCCTCCGGGTTCACGGCCCGGTGTGTCGACCACTTCTACCTTAGCCACCATGAATCGTTACGCCTGGGGCGTAATACAACAGACCGGTTGGTACCCATACCTATTACTGCGTACACCGGTTGGGTGTCCTGGTGGGCCTGGGGTGATTTGAACACCCGGCAGGCACATTATAAGTGTGCTCCTCTAAGCCAGGCTGAGGTACAGGCCCAGGTCGTTATGGCGCCCTCCGATTGTCAAGTCAGCACTTTGCCATTCGGACAGCATGGAGGCTCGGGTCGGAGTTGAACCGACATATGAAGAACAGTTTTGCAGACTGCCGCCTAATCCGTTCGGCCACCGAGCCAATTGACCCCTGAGCGGTACGCCACCGACAGGGCACGCCGATATCCCTAATTTTATAGTGGACCTAGGGAGATTTGAACTCCCAACCTTCTCGGTGCAAACGAGTTGCTCTACCGTTGGAGCTATAGGCCCATGGTGGGCGTGGGGAGCTTCGGGCTCCCACCCCTTGGAAGGGACCGAGGTTTAGGCCCAGCGCGGCTGCCAGTTACGCCACACGCCCAACATTACCGGTCCGGCCGGCTGGTCTGCCAGATTTGGCTATCTGGCCGTGGTGCCCGGCGCTGACAGCTGTCAGGCTGTGGCGCCGGACATCGCGAGGTATGGCTCCCACCGGGGTTCGACTATGCCGATGGCGACGACGAACCATGCCTTCCCTTTAGGGACGCACGGCTTGGTTCTGAGGGTCATGCGGGCCTCGGAGAGGAGTTTGTCTGCTTTCCGGTTGTTGCAAGGTTTGCAGGCCCACACGACGTTCTCCCATTCGCTTCTGCCGCCTCGGGAGCGGGGTATGATGTGGTCGGTGTTCTCACCTGGTTTGCCGCAGTACCCGCACAGCCCGTGGTCCCTGGCGGCCAGGGTTTTGCTGGTGAGCTTTATCCTGCTATGGTAGGGAATGCGGACGACACGGATAAGCCTGATGACCGATGGTACCGGGACGGTCCTCTTCTCGGACCGGAAGACTTCGCCGGATTCTTCGACAATTTCAGCTCTTTGCTGCAGGACCATCACGACGGCCCGGCGTATAGGGACGAGCCGGATCGGCTCGTACGTGGCGTTCAGTAGCAGTGCTTGAGCCACCGGTGTCTCCTTTCGTTCCCAATGGCTGGGTGTTGTTAGCTCCGAGGGAGAGGTTCGAACTCTCATCCTTGCGGTTAACGGCCGCCTGCTCCACCAAATTGAGCTACCTCGGAACGGGTTGTGCTACGTACCGCAGGTGCTGCTCCGCCGGTAAGTCTGACGGGCTTGCTGCCTGCGGCGTTTGGCTGTTCCTAGAGATGGTGGTCCGTAGGGGAATCGGACCCCTGCTCGAGGCTTGAAAGGCCTCCCTTCTCCCATTAAAGTAACGGACCGTGACTATTGCCTGAGGTACGGAACGTTGTCCCAGAGCTATCTCGTTTGGTGTGGCAAGAGCCCGTGGTGGGTTACGATCCCACTGCCTCATCCTTACCGAGGATGTACTCTGCCGACTGAGCTACACGGGCGTAGATGTTACCACTGGTCCGAGGGATAACCACCGCGGCAGCCCGGCATTAACATCAATACCAGGGTGCCGCGCCCCGGCTAAGTCAGAACCGTGGGTCTTGGCCGGCGTCCCGGCCGTATATAAGCTCCCATTGTGCCCGTACGGCTCGCGAAGTGTTAGGGTTGTCAGCGGCAGCCCGGCCTACTCGGATATCCAAGTCGCGTAGCAATCCGTCCAGCACCGGCGCAGGGCAGACCGGGTTGGCAGCAGCACCCGACTACCGCCAAGGCCAGCGAACGGCGGGCCGCGTTGCGTAACGGCGCTACCGCCGCCCGGGAGTTTGCCGCTGCCCTCCTCACCATCCCTGACTTAGTGTGCGCGTCACGCCCGTGTCAACCTCCCATACCCCATGGGCTGAGGGCTAAGTTCCTGCCAGTTCTCACGGGCTGCAGAGGAAGAGGCCGTTCCTGCCCCAGGCCAGACCCTCCTTAGGCTGTTGGCCGAACTCGCTGGGCATGGGTCCGGGCGGTCCACGCCGTGAGCCGGACCAGGTAAAGGCTCGTGTTGTGGCCAGTCAAGGCAGGGAACAACCATTCTGGCGTGCCCCGCCAGCGGCCGGCTCAGGCACCGGGCGCGCGATACCGGCGGCACTTGCTAGTGCGGGCGACAGGTGAGTGTTCGCGCTCCCCATCTACGAATAAGAGCGCGAGCGGCCGTCAGGTCTTGCGCCGGGCGACGTGCAGGACACTGCCCCAGTGCCGGTGCAGGAGCCCATCGGTCCGTCGTGCAAGACGACTGCGGATCTCCCCGTACAGGCGGTCCCGCTGCCAGTCCTGCATGGCTATGTGCCCGGAGAACGTGTTGAGAAGCTCGATGTAGCCCTCGGCGTCGTAGACGGTCTCCCAGTCGTACTGGGTGACGTCGAGCACATCGAACAGCCCGCTCGTCTCGATCTCGTCGCGTTGGTCCTTGGGCTCGCCCGGACGCGGGAGCGGGGTGCTGGGGGGCAGCCCCTCGCCGATCTCGTCGTAGACGGGCTGGATGTCGGCGAAGAAGGTGTCACCTTCGTACGGGATGGCATGGGTAGCCGCCCATATGGCGAGGTGGCCCTCAGGCACCAGGGCCTCCGCTGCCTTGTGGTAACCGACGGCTGGGTCCACCCAGTGCCAGGCAGTGGCGGCGAAGACCAGGTCGTAGAGCTGGCCGGCAGGGTCCCAGTCTTCGAAGCGGGCCTGCACGACCTCGGCATCGAAGCCGGCCAGGTTACGGCGCGCCGCGGCCACGAGCGCAGGCCCCGGTTCGATGCAAGTGATATGGAAGCCCCGCCGGGCCAGGGGTAGCGTCGCTTTCCCGGTCGCGCAGCCCACTTCGAGCAGGCGTGCATCACTTTTGACCTGCGTCACCTCCACGAGGTGATCGAGGAGCGCTTCTGGGTACTCGGGCCGAGCACGCTGATAGAGGTCGCTTGCCCGGTCGAAGGCGGTCCTGAGCCGCTCACGAGAAGCGCCCTCCGGGTTCATGGGACCATCATCGCGTCGCGGCCCCTGTCTTCGGACGCCTGACGGCATAGAGGAGCGGCACTCGGAAAGCGTAGAATTTGAGTCGGACAAGAGTGGCCAGCGGCGCCAGAACCCCACTTCGGTCTCAATGTCACGCACCGACGTCAGGGCAGCTCAGCGCGACCATAACGGTCAGTATGCCACACCGATAGCAGATATAAAACGGTAAGGCACTCTAACCAGTTGAGTTAACGCGCTAAACCATTGTACAACCCGGAGAGACTGGGACTACTGAGTAAGCTCCCACATAGCCAGCGCGGCCCGAGGGACTGACGGGTTCAGAGACGCCTGTACGGCCACCACGGTGTCGGGGTCCTGCAGAAGCTGTTCCAGCAGTTCCGGCGGGCACGAAGGGTTCCCGGCCACACAGAACCTCGCGACACTGGACGGGCTGGTACCCGCGTACTGCAGGACGTCCACCGGGCACGACGGGTTGCTTAACGCTATAGAGCGAACGTGGTCATCCTCGTCGGCCGCCAGCCTCCGCAGCACTTCTGGCGGGGTAGCCGGATTGTTAGCCAGTTCATCACGAACGTGAGAATCCCCATGCACAGTTTGAGCCATCAGACCAACTACCGGCAGCGAATCTTTTAACGCTCGGATACGGCCCCGCCGAGCGTACTGGTTGCTGCCGCGACCTTGATGCATATCGCACAGTATGCCATACCTGCAGGGCGTCCGCTGGGCATAATGGTTGCTCAGCCCCATCTTTCAGATTCGTAATCTGGTGCTTTCGTCCATTGAGTTACACCGGCAGATGTGTTGTTGTTTGGTCGGGCGAGCCGGATTTGGACCGGCGACCTCAAGACCCCCAGTCTTGTGCGCTTCCTAGCTGCGCCACCGCCCGAAATTAGTCATGGTTGTGGTGCCGACGAGGAGATTTGAACTCCTGTCCTGCAGGTTCGGAACCTGCTGCTCTATCCGCTGGGCTACGTCGGCGTGATACAGTTCCTGAGGTGGCGACGCGTATGGGACTCGAACCCATGACTCCCTGCTCGACAGGCAGGCACTCTAACCAGCTGAGTTAACGCGCCTTGACTTGATTGACTTCATGATATAGTCGGGAAGGCCGGATTTGAACCGACGACCCCCTGGTCCCAGGCCAGGTGCGCTACCAGGCTGCGCTACTTCCCGTTATTGGTTACTGGTTATCAGGATGGTGGGCCGAGAAGGATTTGAACCTCCGATTATTAGCTGGGTTACGGCCAGTCGCATTAGTCCGCTCTGCCATCGACCCTTGGTCTCTCGACAATCTGGTCGAAAATGTTGATTGGACGGAGCCTTGGCCTCGCCGGCTCCGTCATTACCGCTATGTTCTGACTAGCCAGATCTCCGTCTTAGTTGGACGGCAAACATATTAGTTGGCACGTGCCCCCGGTCGGATTTGAACCGACAGCTGTCACTTTAAGAGAGTGCCACTCTAACCAGGTTGAGTTACGGAGGCATAATATTGTCGGGTCGGCATTCTCAGGTAGACATCGATTCACTCATCTACCTGATGATAACAGATAATTAGTGCGCTGTGATTGTTTGGTCGTAGTAGAACGGTGGGGGCGGTGGGAATCGAACCCGCGTTACGGTGGTTTAAAGGACCACTGCAAGACCAACATTTGCTACACCCCCGCATATCAACAATGCCAGTTTGTCTAAATGCAATATAATGGTGGCGCCACGCCATTTAGTCCGCTTGCATAAAGCACATTTATATCCCAACAGACCGGCCGCTAACAATCTGTGTTGGTTAGTTTGTTTATGGGATGGTGCTGGCTTGGATGTCTGTTAGGTTGATGTTGTATCAGCATCTTCGGTCTGCGATGCGGCAGGGTGTGGGCCGTCGGTGTGTGGTGCACACTTTGGTCTGGTTGTTACTGGGGTCGGTGAGGTCGATTGTGGTGTTGTCGGTAGGTTGGCGGTCTGAGTTGGTTGGCATAGCGGTGTTTCCTTGCTGTTTGTTGGGGTGGACGCCACGGCGGGAGTTGAACCCCTTGCCATGTTTTGCAGATCTGCGCCTAGTCTTCGGCCGCCAGGCGGGAAGGTTGTGGTTAGTTGTCGGCGGGAGCACCAGGAATCGGACCCGAGCTTTTCGATTTGGAGTCGAATGGGCTGCCACTACACCATACTCCCTAGATGTTTGTTAATATTGGTTGTGCATGAGCTGTTTGACTTGTCGGAGTGTAGCGCGGGCGTGCTGCTGGGCGTCAGCGGCGCCTTGATGTAGTATTTGTCGCAGGTTGGACGGTTCGCTGAGCAGCTCGGTCCGGCGTGCCCGGATGGGTTCCAGCCGGTTTATGAGCGCGCCAACTAAGTACTGTTTGAGTGCGGCGCAGCCCTGTCCCTGCAGCTCGTCCACGATCTGGCCCACGGTGAGGTCCTGGCACAGGGCGGCTATGGTGACCAGGTTGGACACTTCGGGTCTGGCCGCCGGCTCGTAGGAGACGTGCCGGTACGAATCGGTGGTGGCTGTGCGGACTGCCTGGGCGATCTGGTCGTTGGTGGCGGACAGGGGGATGGTGTTGCCTTGGCTCTTGCTCATTTTCTGGCCGTCGGTGCCGAGCAGGGCGGGGCTGTTACTGAGCAGGGGTTGGGGCGGGGTGAAATATGGGTGTTGTGGGCTGTAGATCCGGTTGAACCGGCGGGCGATGGTCCTGGCGGTCTCAATGTGGGGGAGCTGGTCTTTGCCGACGGGGATTACGTTGGCGTGACAGGACAGGATGTCGGCGGCCTGGTGGGCGGGGTAGGTGAACATCAGGGCGTTCATCCCGGTGTTGCTGTGCTGCAAGGTTTCCTGTTTGACTGTTGGGTTGCGCTCGAGCTCGGCTACGGTGATAAGTGACAGGAACGGCAGGAGCAGCTGGTGTATCTCTGGTACCTGGCTGTGGGCGAAGATTGGGGTGGCGGACGGGTCTATCCCGACGGCTAGGTAGTCGGCAACGAGCTCCAGGACGGTCTGGCTGGCGGTCTGTGGGCTGTGCCTGTCGGTGATCGTCTGGTAGTCCGCGATTACTATGAGCATGGGGACGCCCAGTTGTTGCAGGCGGATCCGGTTGAGCAGGGTGCCGAACAGGTGCCCGATATGGAGGGGACCGGTGGGCCGGTCGCCAGTTAGCGCTCTGTAATGTGAGGGGTTGCTGGCGATCGCTGTCTCTAATTGTGTGCTGTGGTCGCGGGTGGTGTTGAGGCTGGTGCTCACGTGATCTTCCTCCTTCCGGCGGTTGATGCTGTTAGGTTTGGGTTTATTGGGTTGAGGGCTAGCCGCGCGCTAGCTGCCACATCGCCAGGACGTGGCGGGGCAGGCTGGGGTTGGCGGCGGCTGCTTCATATACGGAGGGGAAGGTGTCCTGGAGCAGCCGTTCCAGGGTCCCCGGCGGGCTGGATGGGTTGGCGGCTACGATAGTCCGAGTATGGCTGTCGGTGTGTCCGCTGTAGCGGGTTAGCACGGCGGGCGGGCAGGCGGGATGGGCGAGCGCGATGTCGCCTACGGCGGCCTGTTCTTCCAGGTTCCCGTGGGGGGTTTGGATGTACGCGGTGCCTGTTGCCGTCTCGCTGGCGAGCCACCCCAGGATGTGGGCGGGGCAGCGGGGATGTTGGGCGACCGCGATCTGTACGTTGGGGTCGGGGCTGATGGCGAGCTGGGTGAGCAGCCTGGGTGGGCAGGCGGGGTTTTTGGCGATGCTGTGGTCGTGTGTGGGGTTACGCTGGTGGGTTTGTTGCAGCAGGCTTGGTGGGCAGTGGGGGTTGCCGACCACGGCATCTCTGATCTGGTACTCAGGGTCGGCGGCCAGCTGTCGCAGTATGGTGGGCGGGCAGGCGGGGTTGAGGGCCAGCCTGATTTTGAGCACGTGGCTGCTGTTGAAAGTTGTGATACGGCTTATCTGGCGCAGCAGCGGGGGCGGGCTGTTGGGGGAGGCAGCGAGTGCGCACAGGATTTCGCTGTCGTCCAGCGGTACCGCCAGGTGGACCTGGATGGTGGGCTGGGCGGGCCGGCGTCCTGGGCGTTGGCGGTACTGGTTGGTCCCTGGGCCGCCGGGCTGCTCGGTGTGCATATTGTTAATGTGCCATCCTGGTGCTGCGGGGTACCTATGTGAGGACGGTGTGGCATACTGGTTGCTGATGGGTTCGAACCAGTATGTCCGGCGGGGGTTGCGGGGCTGGGTGGCAGAGCGGACCGGGCCTTACTGGGCGACATCCGGGCCCGATCTGATGCGGCAGGCGTCCGCCAGGTTTAACGCTGTCCCCGCTGTGGCTCAGACGTTGGGTTTACGTCCGTTACGGTCGGTGATGCTAGCCAGGCTGAACGCTGTGGACGTACCTGGGCGGCATATCTGGCGTGGATATCTGGAGTCGTCCGCGGACATGTCTGCGGGCAGCCTGGCTGGGCTGCCCACGTCTCGTCGTGGCGGGCGGCTCGCGATGGTACCGGTAAGCCGGAGGGTGCGGACACCTCGGCATGTCCGGTTCAGAGCGGTGTTGCGACGCCCTGGTTCTCCCGACAGGGTTTGTGACACCGACCGGGTCGATGTGGTGTTCCCGACGGATGAGCTGGCTATGGTCGCGGTGGCTGTGCAGGGCGGGGACTGGGCTGGCCACCGGCGGCCGTCTGAGGTGCTGAGCTCAGCTGAGGAGCCGCTGGGGCTCGCTCGCTGGGATGTTGAGCTGTACGCCTACACCGGACGGCGGGAGAAGTCCGGTAGGCCTTACTACCAGCTGTACGGGGTGTGCCCGTTGAGCACAGCCCCGGGTGCGGCATCTCAGAGGTAGTTATGACCAGGCTGCAAGCGCCCGGGCGGGTACCGGTGCCGCCCGGGGCTGGTACGGTTCCGGTGTTTTGCGCGGTGAGCTTGGGCTGGGCTGTGCGGCTGGGTTGCCAGGTTGCTGCCGCTGGCGGACGGCGCCTTATTTCAGACCGGTGAGCAGACGTCGCTCCCCTGGGATGCTAACTGCCACATCGCCAGGACGTGGCGGGGCAGGCTGGGGTTACTAAGCGCCGCCTGGACTATTTTAGGGTTGTTACTGCTGAGCATCGAGGTTAGTGTGCCTGGCGGGGTGTTATGGTTGGCAGCGACTTTAAGGACGATCCGCTGTACCTCCGGCTGCCAGACATGTTTGCATGCCACTGTGAAGCTCCGGCCGGCGACATCCATGGCCGTGACGGGAGCGTCCGGGTTGTCTGGTAGCTCTAACGGCTGGAGGCAGCTGAGCTGCCGCAGGATATCCGGAGGGGTGTTAAGGTTGCTGGCGACCGCTTCTCGTACCCCGGTGTCCGTCATCATGTTGAAATATCCCATGCCGCCTGCCACTATGTACTGTTCGGCGTTCTGAGCGAGCTGAGCTAGGATCCCAGGGGTGCAATGCGGGTGCCCAGCTACCTGGCGGCGTACCTCCCGGTCGGGGTCGTCGCTGAGCTGGTCCAGGGCTGTTAGCGGGCAGTCAAGGTGGGTTGCTACTGCCAGGCGGATCCCGACGTCCTGGTCCCAGCTGAGCTTGGCTAGGATAGCTGGCGGGCACCGCGGGTCGCTGGCCGCTTTGTAACGTACCCGTACGGTACGGTGGGCGGCCCGGCGGGCACACAGCCATCTGAGCGCGAAAGTCACTACTTTGCCAGCGGGTTTCTGCCTGTGTTACGCACCTTATCGTTCCTGTCTGGCCGGCAGTGGTTTCACGAACACGCAGGACGCTTCGGTTTGCAGCGCGACAGTGTACCCGTGGCGAAGGTAGAAAGTGACAGCGGGCCGTTTGGCGCCGGCTGTTTTGTAAAGCATGCTGTTGACCAGGATGATACCTTTGAAATGTTCGGCTGCGCACTGTTCAAAGGCGAGCAGCAGCCGGGCCCCGATCTGCTGGTTACGCCAGGTCCGGGCGACCAGGATGTTGTCTAGTTCTATGATGTCGGGGGCGAAGCTGTTGCTGTAGCAGAACCCGACCAGGGTGCCGTCCGGTGTACAGGCTGTGACTGCCGGGTACTGTCCTACCCAGCTGGCGATCTTGGGGATGTCGGGTTCGCGGGCGAGCTCCGCTCGGAACAGCCCGGCTATCTGGGGGATGTCCACGGCGGTAGCCCGCCTGATCTGGACGCTGTCAGCCATAACCTTCCCCGGTCTGCCAAGAGGTTACTGGTACCAGCTCAGAGTATTCCGGCTGGTGGCTGCTCAGCATAGCATACCTGTAGCTAAGGCTGTGGGCAGGCGCAGCGGGATGATAAGGGCCTGGTATGCCAGAGCTGATGGCGGTGTGGCATATCCGGGTGTGGTGGGTTCGAACCAGTACGTGCGGCGGGGGGCTGGCCGGCTGCCAGCGGGGCCGGCCGGGGGCAGCTCTATGGTTGGGCAGCTGGCTGGCCGGCCGGCACGGGGATGGCGTTGCGGCCAGCTGTACGGCACTGATTGCCAGGTGATGGTGGGACCTCCTGACTGGGAGCATGGGAGGCACCCGGATCAGCTTGGTAAAGAGCACGCGGCGGGCCGGCTGTCTGGCCCGCCGGCGGTGTTGGAACGGCTGAGCCGTACTCGTAATTTTAATTTGCGGCGGCTGCTGGTGCAGAACCGGTCGTGCCCGGGGCCGGTGCTGGTACGGTGGAGCCGGGGGGAGAGCTGGTTGCTGCGCAGCTTGGTGGCTAAGCACCCGGCGTGCCCTCCGGAGGCCCTGGACAGGCTTAGTAAAGATAGGTACCGGCAGGTCCGGCAGCGGGTGGCCGGTAACCCGTCGTGCCCCCCGGAGGTCCTGGGGAGGCTGTGCGGCGACAGCGACCCGGTGGTGCTGCGGAACCTGGCTGGTAACCTGTCGTGCCCTCCGGAGGCCCTGGAC